>Ga0315540_10001001_pt1 | contig 16247 bp, 15 predicted proteins | sample SalMarSW160110MG_FD_203677 | JGI IMG/M metagenome (GOLD analysis project Ga0315540, IMG submission 203677) | Salt marsh sediment microbial communities from the Plum Island Ecosystem LTER, Massachusetts, United States - Salt Marsh Sediment SW1601-10 ...
GGCGGGTCCGCGATGGTTTTTGCGCCCGGCGCGCCTTCTCCGAGCTGGCCCGCAACGATTACCGCTATCCGATCGAGGCCCTCGAGCACAGGCTCGGCCCGTTGCCACAGGCCCCGGAGGAACAGCTGGCGCTGTGGCAGGGGCTTTACCGGACCTATGCGGACGTGCCCATGATCCGGCAGATGCACCGGCAGTACCTGTTGTGCTACGAGATCGCCGCGGTATCGCTGCTGCTGGCCGTGCCGATGCTGGTGCCCGTGGCCATCCGCTGGACCAGCCAGCAGGTCGTGCTGGCCGGTCCGCTGTACCTGCTCGGCCAGTACGCCATGTTCGTGGTCGCCGCCCGCTTCATGGGGGACAATCTGGTGCAGGCCGTGCTCGCCATCGAGGCCACGCGCGCATAGCTCCGTCCCCAAGGCAGCATATCGATTGAAACATCCCGCCCCTGGCTGTTAGGCTCGCCGCGGCGATCAGTCATCAGGCAATGCCGGGGATGCCCCGGCATCTGTTTTTTCAGGAGGCCCGTTTCCCCATGTTTGCATTCAATCCCCGTACCCTGCTGTATCCCGTCGTCGCGGCCCTGCTTGCGCTCGGCACCCTTGGCCAGCCGATGCCGGCCCGGGCGGCAGGCGATCAGCAGAAAACGCCGCAGGCACTGCAGCAGGAGGCCCAGCAGATCAGCGGCCAGCTGGGCGAGATCGCCCGCAAGGCCATCGCCGGGGACAAGAAGCTGCAGGCCGAGGGGCAGCATTATTCCGAGCATCTGATCAAGGCGATGGAGACGATCGGCTATGACCCGAAGGCCGACGGCAAGAAAATGGCCGCCATCCAGAAGGAGCTGTCCGGCGGCAATCTGAGCCAGGAGGATCGTGCGGCCAAGATCAAGGAGTTCCAGAGCCTGCGCATGCGCATGATGCAGGCGCAGATGGCCGTGATGCAGGACAAGGAACTGCTCAAGGAACGCCAGAAGCTGAATCAGGACACCATGGCGGCGATGAAGAAGCTGGACCCCAATACCGAGAAGCTGATGCAGCGTCTCAACGCCATCGGCAAGGAGCTCCGGCGCATGGCCCAGGCCGCGCAGTCGCAGCACCCGTAGGCGTACAGACAGCCCCCCCGGCGGGATCGACAAACGGGACCGGGACGCCTACCGTGTAGCAAGGAACGTCCCATGATCGATCGCGCAGCATTCGACTCCGGACAGGCCGCCGGCACCCGCTACGCCGGACGGCAGCATCCCGCATCGCACGGGGGGCGCCAGCCATGACCATGTTCCACAGGCCCAGGACACCGTCCGACGCGCTGGTGGTCTTCGGTATCACCGGGGACCTGGCGCACAAGATGGTGATCCCGGCGCTGTACGCCATGGTCAGGCATGGCCGCCTCGACGTGCCCGTCGTCGGCATCGCCTCGAGCGACTGGAGCCTGGAGCAACTGCGCGGGCATGTGACCGACAGCATCCGCCAGGCCGGCGGCATCGATGACCGGCCGGCCCTGGAACGCCTGCTGTCGCAGCTCGCTTACGTATCCGGCGACTACAACGACGCCGGCACGTTCCAGGCGCTGAAGCAGGCGCTGGGCAAGGCCGAGCGCCCGGCGCATTACCTGGCCATTCCACCGGCACTGTTCGCCACGGTGATCCAGGGGCTCGGAGCTGCCGGCCTGACGCAGCAGGCCCGTGTCATCGTCGAAAAGCCGTTCGGGCGCGACCTGGCCTCGGCGCAGGCGCTGAACCGGGTGGCGCTGTCGCAGTTCGCCGAGGACGCGGTGTTCCGCATCGACCATTTCCTCGGCAAGGATGCGATCATGAACATCCTGTACTTCCGCTTCGCCAACTCCTTCCTCGAGCCGATCTGGAACCGCAACAGCATCGCCAGCGTGCAGGTCACGCTGTCGGAGGATTTCGGCGTCAAGGGCCGCGGCGGCTTCTACGAGACCGCCGGCTGCCTGCGCGACGTGATCCAGAACCACCTGTTCCAGATCGTGGCGCTGCTGGCCATGGAACCGCCGGCCTACCAGGGCTACGGCGCCGTGCATGCGGAGAAGGCCAAGGTGTTCCAGGCCATGCGCGCACTGACGCCGGACGACGTCGTGCGCGGCCAGTACGACGGCTACCGTGACGAGCCGGGGGTGGCGAAGGATTCGACGGTCGAGACCTTTTGTGCCCTGCGCCTGTACATCGATTCATGGCGCTGGGAGGGGGTGCCGTGGTACCTGCGTTCCGGCAAGTGCATGGCCACGAGCGCGGCCGAGGTGCTGGTGGAGCTGAAGCCGCCGCCGCAGCGGCTGTTCGACGATGCGATGCCGCAGGACGGACGGGCCAACTACCTGCGCTTCCGGCTGTCGCCGAAATCCGCCGTGGCGCTGGCGGCACGCGTCAAGCGCGCCGGCAAGGAATTCGTCGGCGAACAGCGCGAGCTGTACCTGCAGGACGAATACCAGGGCGCGGACAGTCCGTACGAACGGCTGCTCAGCGAGGCCATGGCCGGCGACGGGGCGCTGTTCACGCGCGAGGACGCCGTAGAGGCGGCCTGGGCCGTCGTCGATCCGATCCTCGATACCGAGCTGCCGGTGCATGCCTATGCCCCCGGCAGCTGGGGCCCGGACGCGGCCGATGCGCTGATCGCGGCGCACGGCGGCTGGCAGAACCCGGTGGCGGCGGAACGGCAGGACTGATCCCTGCCTGTTTAAATCGCAGGCAATGGATGCGCGATATTTATGCATCCTTGGCGGCGTGGCCATGGGCCGCCGCCCGATATTTGGGCGCCCACGGCGCCGGTCGCCGCCTTGTCCAACGGCCTGAATCCCTGGCATTCGCCTTGCTTCTTCCCGGGCTTGAGCTTGAGCGGGAGATTGAATGCGTTTTCGAAATCATGCCTTGTATCCGGTATTTCAGCCGATCATGGATATCCGGAAGCAGGAGGCCATGGGTGTCGAAGCGCTGATCCGGTCCGAGGACGGCATTGCGCCGGAAGGACTGTTCTGCGAAGCGGAATGGCGCGGCAGCCGCCTGGCGCTGGACCGTTTCTGCCGGACCCTCGCCATGCAGGGCTTCCACGATCTGCAAGGATGCTCCCAGCAGATGATGCTGTTCATGAACGTCGACGTCTCCTCCCTGGAAGATAGCGCAGCCACCGAGGGTTGGATCATCGAATGCGCCGAGCATGCCGGCCTCGCGCACCAGCAGATCGCGCTGGAGATCGTCGAATCCGGGATATCGAGTAACGACAAGCTCGTGGATTTCGTGTCGCGGCACCGGCAGGCGGGATTTTTGATCGTGCTCGACGATTTCGGCGACAGCCATTCCAATCTGAATCGCATCGTGCAGCTGAAGCCGGACATCATCAAGATCGACAAGGAGCTGATCCGCGACATCCACACCGACCATTACAAGCAGACCATCGTCTCGGCCGTGATCACGCTGGCCGATGGGGTGGGGGCGATCACGCTGGCCGAGGGCGTCGAGACGAAGCAGGAGATCTTCGCCTGCTGCGAGCTGGGCGTGACCCTGTACCAGGGGTACTATTTCGCCATGCCGGACGTTCCCGGGCAGCTGTCCCGCGACGGGTGCGAGACGCAATTGCGGCAGCTGATGCCGGAGCTCAACGCGCATCTCGAGTACCGGCTTCGCAATGACCAGCATCGGCAGGGGCGGTACGAGACCATCAGCGCCGAGGCCTGCCGGCTGCTCTCCCGGATCGAGGCGGAGCCCGAGGTGGAGCTGGCGTCCCTGATCGCGGACCACCCCGAGGTCGATGCGATCTACCTGCTGGACGAGCGGGGCGTCCAGATCAGCGAGACGATCCAGTGGTTCACGCGCCCGGCACCGCACCCGCTGTTCGCACCGGCGGCCAGGGGATCGAGCCACGCCTACCGCAAGTATTTCTACTCACACAAGCCCGAGGGCGGCGGCCGCTTCCTGTCGGAGCCGTATATCTCCCGGGCCAGCGGCCACGTATGCCGGACACTGTCCACCCGGATCCGCTTCGCCGGCAAGCCCTGCATCCTGTGCATCGATTTCCTGCATCGTCCGGATGACGTGAATCACAGTTGAGGCGGCCGCTCGCGGCGTATGGTGCGCCTGACAAAGGAGTGCGCCATGAACGGAAACCCGCTGCTATCCTACCTCGGCCACATTCAGTGGCGTTCGGATATCCATTGGTATTTCTCACATCTGGATATCGCGCACCTGATCGCCGCCTGGCAGCAGGACCAGCCCTTCACGCATGACGATTGGCTCACCGTCGCCGCACTGGCGGCGAGCTTCTGCTTTTTGATGCTGCTGGTCGGCCTGCTGGTGATCAGCCGCCGCAACACGCTGTTCCGCGCCTGGGTCGAGCACAAGCGCTCGCAGCTGACGCACCGCCCGGCGCGGGAAAGCCGCACCAAGCTCGAGCCCAAGATCAAGGGCCATCCGATGCTGCAGCAGGTGTACAGCCTGCATGGCCTGGCCATGTACGATCATGCCCTGAACAAGTACCGGATGGCCCTGCAGTCATCCCCGTTCGATCTCAACACCTATCTGGTCGGCGTCAAGATCGTCTCCGAGATGCACGAACCCAACAAGCCGTTCGTGACCTTCCTGATCGAGGCCATGTCCAACCTGCGCGACAAGCAGCCGGCGGTGTGGAGCGAGCTCGCCCGCTACGGCCGGCAGACGGCGCCGACCCTGGTGCACTGGCATGCCGAGGGCGGGGAGCGCGAGGCCTCCGCTGCCGTGTCCGACGATCTGGCGCACTCCCAGCCCACGTGACGCGCCGGGGCCGCTGCCCCGGACCGCGTGCCTTCCACATTGTTGCAAACCCCACGTTCGGGGGAGCCCGGCACATCCGCCGGGCTTGACGCCGCCGGCATGGCGCCATGCCGGCATCTTTCCCGATTTCCCTTTCCCGACAAGCGCTTGGGAACTTCCATGATCGCCTTCTCCCGGACCGAAAGCGTCGTGCCGGCCATGGCATCCGACATGCTATGATGGTGGATAGCGCGCGGAGGTCTGCATGCACATCGGAGTCCCCAAGGAGATCAAGAACCGGGAGCGGCGGGTATCCCTGACCCCGGACCATGTACGCCTGCTGGTGGAGGCCGGGCATACGCTGCGCGTGCAGCGCAGCGCCGGCACCGGATCGGGATTCGCCGACGATGCCTACCGGGCGGCCGGCGCCACGCTGGTGAACACGGCGGCCGAGGCCTGGGATGCGGAGCTCGTCGTCAAGGTCAAGGAGCCCCAGCCCGAGGAATATGCGTTCATGCATCCGGGGCTGACGCTGTTCACCTACCTGCATCTGGCTGCGGCGCCGGCGCTGGCCGATGTGCTCAGGGCCCGGGGCGTGCACGCCATCGCCTACGAGACGGTGCAGACCGCGGACGGGCGCCTGCCGCTGCTGGCGCCGATGAGCCAGGTGGCCGGGCGCGTGGCGGTGCAGATGGGCGCCAGCTTCCTGCAGGCGGAGGTGCCGGGGGTGCCGCACCACGGGCGCGGCGTGCTGATGGGGGGCATCCCCGGCGTGCCCCGTGCCCGGGTCGCTATCATCGGCGGCGGCAACGTCGGCGAGCATGCGGCCAGGGCGGCGCTCGGCCTCGGCGCGCGCGTGACGGTGCTGGATGTACGCACGGAGCGCCTGGGCGAACTGGAGGCGATGCTGATCGGACTCGAAACGCGGCCGCTGCACGGCGATGGCCTGCGCGCGCTGCTGCCGGATACGGACCTGCTGGTCGGGGCGGCGCTGATCGCCGGCGAGCATGCCCCGCACCTGCTCGACCGGGCGATGATCGGGGCCATGCCCGAGGGCGCCGTGTTCGTCGACGTGTCGATCGACCAGGGCGGCATCAGCGAGACCAGCCGCGCCACCACGTTCGAGGCTCCGGCCTACGTCGAACAAGGGGTGATCCACTGCTGCCTGCCCAACCTGCCGGCGGCGGTACCGCTATCGAGCACGCTGGCCCTGACCCATGCCACGTTCCCCTATGTGCAGATGCTGGCATCCGGCATCGAGGCGGCGCTTTCCGGCAATGCCGCGCTTCACCACGGCATCAATGTCCGGGACGGCGCTATCCGCCATGCGGCCGTCGCCGATGCCCTCGGCCTGCCCTATGTCCCCTGGGAGGGCCTCAAGGCCTGACCTGTCCGCCTGCAGCGCTTTCTCCGGGGCGCGCTCTCGGCTATCATTCGCCGACCCTGCGGGTGGGCGTGTCGCGCTTGCCCGCTTTCTGTGTGTGCCGGCGTCCGATCGCAGGGCGCCGACGCGAAAAGGAAGAGGAACTGCATGCCAAGGCGAACCGATATCGAATCCGTTCTCATCCTCGGTGCCGGCCCCATCGTCATCGGCCAGGCTTGCGAGTTCGACTACTCCGGGGTCCAGGCCTGCAAGGCGCTGAAGGAGGAGGGCTACCGGGTGATCCTGGTCAACTCCAACCCGGCCACGATCATGACCGACCCCGAGTTCGCCGACGCCACCTACATCGAACCGGTCACCTGGGAGGTGGTGGCGCGCATCATCGACAAGGAGCGTCCGGACGCGATCCTGCCGACGATGGGCGGCCAGACGGCGCTGAACACGGCCATGGAGCTGCACAAGGAGGGTGTCCTCGATCGCTACGGCGTGCAGCTGATCGGGGCCCAGCCGGACGCCATCGACAAGGCCGAGGACCGCGAGCGCTTCAAGGAGGCGATGGAGGCCATCGGCCTGGAATGCGCCCGCGGCGGCTTCGCCTACACCATCGACGAGGCGCGCGAGCTGGCGCGCGAGATCGGCAGCTTCCCGCTGATCATCCGGCCGTCGTTCACGCTCGGCGGTACCGGCGGCGGCATCGCCTACAACCCGGAGGAGTTCGAGCAGATCGCGCAATCCGGCATCGATGCCAGCCCGACCGACGAGATCCTGATCGAGGAGTCGATCATCGGCTGGAAGGAATTCGAGATGGAGGTGATGCGCGACAAGCACGACAACTGCGTCATCATCTGCTCCATCGAGAACGTCGACGCCATGGGCGTGCATACCGGCGATTCGATCACCGTGGCCCCGGCCCAGACCCTGACCGACAAGGAATACCAGCGCATGCGCGACGCCTCGATCGCCTGCCTGCGCGAGATCGGTGTGGAGACGGGCGGCTCCAACGTGCAGTTCGCGGTGAACCCCGAGAATGGGCGGCTGATCGTCATCGAGATGAACCCGCGCGTGTCGCGTTCCTCGGCCCTGGCCTCGAAGGCCACGGGCTTCCCCATCGCCAAGATCGCCGCCAAGCTGGCCGTCGGCTACACGCTGGACGAGATCCGCAACGACATCACCGGCGAGACGTTCGCGGCCTTCGAGCCGTCGATCGACTACGTGGTGACCAAGATTCCGCGCTTCGCCTTCGAGAAGTTCCCGGGGGCCGATACCCGCCTGACCACGCAGATGAAATCGGTCGGCGAGGTCATGGCCATCGGCCGCACCTTCACCGAGTCGCTGGGCAAGGCCCTGCGCGGCCTGGAGACCGGCAGCTGCGGCTTCGACAAGTCCGTGCCGGACGAGACGGATACCGATGCCTTCCTGCACGAGAAGCTGGCGGTGCCGGGTGCGGAGCGTATCTGGTGGGTCGGCGAGGCGCTGCGCCAGGGTGCGTCCCGGGGATGGGACGAAGCGCGCGTGTGCGAGCTGACCCGCTTCGATCCGTGGTTCGTGCGCGAGATCGCCGCCGTGATCGCCATGGAGGAGTCGCTGCGCGGCCAGAAGCCGGAGCGGCTGACGCGTGAACAATGGCGCGCGGCCAAGCGCGAGGGGCTGTCCGACGAACGCCTGGCCCAGCTGATGGACAGTGACGAGGAGGCGGTGCGCGAGGCGCGCAAGGCCGCGGGGGTGGCCGCCGTGTTCAAGCGCGTCGATACCTGCGCCGCCGAGTTCGAGGCGCAGACGCCGTACCTGTACTCGACCTTCGAGGACGAATGCGAGGCGCGGGCGAGCGGCAACAGGAAGATCATGGTGCTCGGCGGCGGCCCGAACCGCATCGGCCAGGGCATCGAGTTCGATTACTGCTGCGTGCACGCCTCGTTCGCCCTGAGCGAGGACGGATTCGAGACCATCATGGTCAACTGCAACCCGGAGACGGTGTCCACGGACTACGACACCTCCGATCGCCTGTACTTCGAGCCGCTGACCTTCGAGGACGTCATGGCCGTCGTCGACGTCGAGCAGCCGGACGGCGTCATCGTGCAGTTCGGCGGCCAGACGCCGCTGAAGCTGGCCCGCCAGCTCGAGGCGGCCGGCGTACCGATCATCGGCACCAGCCCCGATGCCATCGACCTGGCCGAGGACCGCGAGCGCTTCCAGCAGTTGCTGCACAAGCTGAAGCTCAGGCAGCCGGACAACGGCACGGCGCGCTCGGTCGACGAGGCGGTCGCCGTGGCCGCGCGCATCGGCTACCCGGTGGTCGTGCGCCCGTCCTATGTGCTGGGCGGCCGGGCCATGCAGATCGTCTACGACGAGGAGGGGCTGCTGCGCTACATGCGCGAGGCCGTTTCCGTCAGCCCCAGGCATCCGGTGCTGCTCGACCGCTTCCTGAACCGCGCCGTGGAGATCGATGTCGACGCCCTGTGCGATGGCGAGCGGGTGGTCATCGGCGGCATCATGGAGCATATCGAGGAGGCCGGCGTGCATTCGGGCGATTCCGCCTGCTGCCTGCCGCCGCATTCGATCGATGCCGCGGTGATCGCCGAGATCGCGCGCCAGACCGAGCTGCTCGGCCTGGGCCTGAACGTCAAGGGCCTGCTGAACATCCAGTTCGCGCTGCAGGGCGACGTGCTGTACGTGCTCGAGGTCAACCCGCGCGCCAGCCGTACCGTGCCGTTCGTGTCCAAGGCCACCGGCGTGCCGCTGGCCAAGGTGGCGGCGCGCATCATGGTCGGTAAGGACCTGGCGGCCCAGGGCATCGACAGCGTGCCGCAGCCGACGGCGTATCGCGCCGTCAAGGAGGCGGTGTTCCCGTTCGCCAAGTTCCGTGGCGTCGATACGCTGCTGAGCCCCGAGATGAAGTCCACCGGCGAGGTCATGGGCATCGCCGCGGATTTCCCGGCCGCCTTCGCCAAGGCGCAGCTCGGGGCCGGCCAGCGCCTGCCGAAGGGCGGGCGGACCTTCCTCTCCGTGCGCGATGCCGACAAGGAGCGCATGGTGCCGCTGGCCAAGATGCTGGTGTCGGCGGGCTTCGAGGTGCTGGCCACCACCGGCTGCCACCAGGCGCTGAGCGAGGCCGGCGTGCCGAGCACGCGCGTGAACAAGGTGGGCGAGGGCCAGCGGCCGCACATCGTCGACCGGCTGCTCAACGACGAGGTGGACCTGATCGTCAACACGACCGAAGGGGCGCAGGCGGTGCGCGACTCCAAATCCATCCGTCAGGCGGCGCTGGAGCGCAAGATTGCCTACTATACGACCATCGAGGGTGGGCTTGCCGCGGCGGCGGCCATCCTCAGCACGTCGGATGTGACCGCAGTACGCAGCATCCAGGAATACCACGCGCAGAAAGGAGCCTGACATGGAACGTGTGCCGATGACCGTGCGCGGGGCGGAGCAGCTCCGCAAGGAGCTGGCCGAGCGCAAGAGCGTCAAGCGTCCGCAGATCGTGCAGGCGATCGAGGTGGCGCGTGCGCACGGCGATCTCTCCGAGAACGCCGAATACCACGCGGCCAAGGAGGACCAGTCGCTGAACGAGGGGCGCATCGCCGAGCTCGAGGACAAGCTGGCGCGCGCCCATATCATCGATCCGACGACCATCGACGCCGAGAAGATCGTGTTCGGCGCCACCGTGACCCTGATCGACCTGGATGCCGGCAGCGAGGTGGAGTACCAGATTGTCGGCGTCGACGAGTCCGACATCAAGCTGGGCCGGGTATCCATCACCTCGCCGATCGCCCGGGCCCTGATCGGCAAGGAGGCAGGGGATACCGTGGTGGTGCGCGCACCCAGTGGGGAGCGCGAATACGAGGTGCAGGAGGTGCGCTATCGCTGAGCGGCAGCTGCCGGGACCGCGGACGGGTCCGTGGCACGACTGAGCGCTTCCTGCCTGCGCGCCGGGGCGCTGCGCCTGTGCCTGGCCCTGCTGCTGGGGCTGCTGCTGGTGCCCGGCTTCGTCGTGGCGCCGATCCTGTTCGCCAAGGCCGGCTCGACCTATCAGGCCGGCATGCTGGCCGGCTACATCTTCCATGTGGCCAACCGCACGGACGTGATCCTGGCCGCCGCCGTGGCCGCCTTCTGGTGGCGCCGGGGCGGAACACAGCGCTCCGCCTGGATCGTGCTGGGCCTGGTGCTGCTGCTGGTGGCCGTCAACGAGTGGGCGATCACGCCGGTCATCGAAGCCTTGAAGGCCCAGATCGGCCACGGCTTCGATACCCTGCCCAAGGATGACCCGCTGCGCGTGCGCTTCGGCGCCTGGCACGGCGTCAGCGCCGTGCTGCACCTGATCGCCACGCTCGGCGCGGCATGGCTGGTGGCCACGGGCGGCACCCGCCGGGGTGAGGCATGCAACAATTCCTAGCCTGGCTTCAGTCCCGCCTGGCCGATACGCAGCTGGTCATGCTGCTGGTGTCCCTGCTCGTCATCTTCGGCCTGCTGATGGTGTTCGCCGACATCCTGGCACCGCTGCTGGTGGCGCTGGCCTTCGCCTACGTGCTGGACGGCGTCGTATCCCTGCTGGTGCGCCTGCGCATGCCGCTGTTGCCGGCGGTGCTGCTGGTCTGCTCCGGGGCAATGCTGATGGCGCTGTTCGCACTGTTGACCGTGCTGCCGCTGTTGTCCGACCAGGTCGGCCGCCTGATCTCGCAGGTGCCCGAATACGTGCAGTCGCTGCGCGATCTGCTGCACACCTTCCAGGAGCATTACGCCAGCTGGCTGAATCCGAACTACGTGCAGCAGATGCTGGGCTCGATGGCCGTGAAGATCCAGGAATGGGGCGGGGCGCTGCTGAAGTTCTCACTGTCCTCGATCCCGGGCCTGATCGCGCTGATGGTCTATGCGGTGCTGGTGCCGGTGCTGGTGTTCTTCCTGCTCAAGGACAAACAGAAGATCTTGGCGTGGAGCATGCAGTTTTTGCCACACGAGCACGTGCTGCTGCGTCGTGTCTGGAACGAGGTGGACGTGCAGATCGGCAACTACATCCGTGGCCGCTTCTGGGAGTCACTGGTGATCGGCGGCAGCATGGGCCTGGTGTTCTGGCTGATGGGCCACGAATACGCGCTGCTGCTCGGCACCCTGACCGGCATCTCGGTATGGATCCCGTTCATCGGCGCGGCGGTGGTCACGGTGCCGGTGGTGCTGCTGTCCTTCTTCCAGTGGGGGTGGTCGGACATGACCGCCTACAGCATCCTCGCCTACGCCATCATCCAGGCCATCGACGCCAATGTGCTGATCCCGTGGCTGTTCTCCGAGATGGTGAACCTGCACCCGATCGCCATCATCGTGGCCGTGCTGGTGTTCGGCAGCCTGTGGGGTGTCGTGGGCGTGTTCATCGCCATCCCGATGGCGGCCCTGATCCACAGCGTGCTGGTCATCATCCGCGAACGCTCCAAGCAGCCCGAGATGCCGGCAGCGGCAGACGGATGACATTGACACGCAGGCCGCGCGCCCTAGGCTGCAAACGCTCCGGCGGACGGCACGCTTCTTCAGTCAGAACCCGAACATAGGAAGGCGACCACGTGAACGACAAGGTATCCAGTCCCAGCGCATCGACATCCTCCCCGAAGGGCGAGCCGCATTCGGCCTTCGACATCGAGGAGCTCAAGCGCGACATGCGCAACGCCCAGTTGGTGGACTGGGCCAGGCAGCACCGGTCGCAGCTGATCGCGGCGGCCGTGGTGTTCGTGCTGCTGCTGGTCGGCGCGGTGCTGTGGATCAACAAGACCCGGGCCGAGCGCAATACGGCCGCGACCATCTATTACCAGGCCCTTTCCCTGGTCAAGGACAGCGACAGGCTGAAGGTGCTGCAGGCCCTGGTCGGCAAGCACCTGGGGACCGCCTACACGCCGCTGGCCGAGATGCAGCTGGCACATCTGGATCCCCAGCACGCCGAGGCGCATCTGAAGGCGGTCATCGACAATGCCAAGAGCATGCCGGAATGGGTCTGGCAGGCCCGGCTCGACCTGGCGCGCCTGCGGATCGGCGAGGGCCAGCCGGCCAAGGCGCTGCCCTTGCTGCAGGACAGCGTCGGCGCCGCCTATGAGCAGCTTCGCCAGTCCCTGCTGGCCGATGCCAGCAGCGACCCGGCGGACAAGATCCGGCACCTGAAACTGGCTCAGGCGGCCCAGTCCTACGATCATGCCCTGAAACAGCGCATCGACAACGAGTTGCAGGCGCTCGAAGCCAACCACCCCGCGGCCGGAAGCTGAGGGGTCGGGTCATGCCGAAAACGAAGCTTCTGCTGATGCTGAGGGCGGCGCTGCTGCCGTTGTTGCTGGCCTCCTGTGCGACCCCGAATCCGGCGCAGCTTCCCGCCTTCGGCCGCGATTTCGGCATCGACAAGGCCTGGGAGGTCAATGTCGACCAGCGTTCACCGGCCTCGCCGCGGGCGTTCAGCGCTCCCGTGGTCGTGCATGCCCCCGGCGGGGACCTGATCGCGCTGGCCGCGCACGACGCCCGGATTCACGTCTACGACATGCGGGGTTCCGAGATCCGGCGCATCCCCATCAACGCGCCTTCCGATTCGGGCATGGTGGCCCTGGACGACCGGCAGGTCGTGACCGGGGATCAGGACGGGACCATGTACTGCATCGATGTGGTCTCGGGCAAGATCAACTGGAAACAGTCGCTGTCGTCGCTGATCATGGCCGATCCGGTGCTGATCGATGGCGACATCGTCGTGGCCACCGGCGACAACCGCATCTACCGTTTCTCGCCGAAGGGCGAGAAACGCTGGAGCTATGCCGGCATTCCCGGGGGACTGGGCATGTACATGGCGCCGTCGCCGCTGGTCGACGGCCATACCATCGTGGCGCTGTTCAACAACGGCGACGTGGCGGACATCAGGGCCGATAGCGGCGATCTGCTGTGGCGCCAGCAGCTGATGCTCGACGACAACGCCGAGGTGTTGAGCGAGCTGAAGGTGCCGCTGGCCGCGGCGGTCGACGTGCCGGCCTATGGCGGCGGTACGGGCGCCTACCTGGTGTCCCTGTACCAGGGGGACAGCTTTTTCCTGTCCAAGCAGGACGGCAGCCGCCAGATGCACCGCCAGATCTCGCTGAAGTCCACACCGCTGGTGGACGGCAAGGTCATCTACGCCGCCGACAGCCACGGCGCCCTGCAGGCACTGGATGCCTCCAGCGGCGGCACGCTGTGGAAGATCCAGCTGACGCCGGGGGAACTGGTCGGGCCGGTGCTGTGGAAGCATGCATTGTGGCTCGCCGACGACAGGGGCTCTGTCTACCGCGTGGATCAACAGGGACATGTGCTCGGGCATCTGAGGCTGCAGGGGCATTTCGACCGCGCCCCGATCACCGACACCCAGGGTGTCATCCTGCGCAATGACCTGGGGTCCCTGTATCTGCTGCACTGACGGGTACGGAGCGGTATGAGCGCCCCGTCCTTCGCCAGCCTGCCGGTCGTCGCCATCGTCGGGCGCCCGAACGTGGGCAAATCCACGCTGTTCAACCGCCTGGTAGGCCGCCGCCGGGCCATTGTCGGTGATCGGCCGGGCGTGACCGTCGATCGCCTGGAAAGCGATTGCATGATCGGCAAGCGCGCCGTGATGCTCGTGGACACGGGCGGCATCGGCGAGCCGCAGCACGGACAGATGCAGCCGGACATCGATGCCCAGGTGGAGGCGGCGCTGGCCGTGGCCGATCTGGTGCTGTTCGTGGTGGACGGCCAGGCCGGCGCCACGCCGGTGGACCGGGATATCGCCGGGCGGCTGCGCCGGCAGGGTCTGCCGGCGATGCTGGTCGTCAACAAGGCCGAGCAGCCCGGGGCCGCCACCGAGTTCTATGCCTTGGGCCTGGACGAGCCGATGGCGGTCTCCGCCGCCCATGGCCAGGGCATCGCCGAATTCATCGAACGCCTGGAATCCGCGCTGCCGCCGGAAGGCGAGGCGATGCCCGCCGATGAGGGTGAACAGGCCGAACCGCTGGCGCAGGTCACCGTCATCGGCCGACCCAACGTCGGCAAATCGACCCTGATCAATGCCTGGCTCGGGCGTGAACGCGTCGTGGTCAGCCCGATCGCCGGCACCACCCGCGACGCCATCGATGTCGACATGCCGTACCGGATCGGCGACGAGGAGGGCAGCGTGCGCCTGGTCGACACGGCGGGACAGCGCAAGCACGGGCGCATCAGCGACATCATCGAGTTCGTCGCCCGCGTCAAGGCGGTGCAGGCTTTCCGGCGGGCGCATGCGGCGGTCATCGTGCTGGACGGCATCGAGGGCGTGGCCGAACAGGACATGCGCCTGATGACCCTGGCCCAGCAGGAGGGATGCGCGCTGCTGGTGGCGGTCAACAAGGCGGACCTGATGTCCGACGAGGCGTGGGCCTATTTCTCCGACCGCCTCAGCTACCGCATGCGGGCCATGCCCGATGTGCCGGTGTTCCGCATCTCGGCCAAGAAGGGGCGCGGCGTCAAGAAGCTGCTGGGCGAGGCCGTGCGCGCCGCGCGCAACAACGGCACCGAGATCAATACGGGCAGTCTCAACCGCTGGCTCGAACAGGCACAGCGCAAGCAGACGGCACCGAGCGAGCGCGGCGCCCTGGTACGGCTGAAATACGCCTTCCAGGTCGACCGCTTTCCCCCGACCGTCAAGGTGTTCTGCAACCGTCCCGGCAGCATCAAGGCCAGCTATCTGCGTTACCTGGAACAGAGCTTCCGCAGCCGTTTCCAGCTGCCGGGCGTGCCGGTGCGTTTCGTGTTCACGGCCAGCGAGAATCCCTATGCGCCGGCCAAGGACGCGGGACGTCGCCGGACGAAACGGAAGACCTGAGATGCACCGCTTCGAGGAGACGCGCGTCCTGCCGTGCAGCGCCCAGGCGATGTACGACGTGGTCATGGACATCGACGCCTATCCGCTGTTCCTGCCCTGGGTGGCGGATTCGCGCATCCTGACGCGCGGGGAAGGGGAGCTGACGGCGGAGCTGGTGGCCGATCTCGCCGGCATGCGCCATGCCTTCCAGACCGTCGACCGCTTCGTGGCCGGGAAGATGGTGGAGATCCGCCTGCTCAACGGCCCGTTCAATTTCCTGGAGAGCCTGTGGAGCTTCGAGGCGATCGACGCGCACGCGTGCCGGGTCCATTTCTCGATCGAGTTCGAGTTCCATAACATGATGCTGCGCATGCTTGCCACGCCGGTGTTCTCCACGGCGTGCCGTTCGATGGTGCATGCGTTCGAGCGCCGGGCGATCGAGATCGGGAGGAGTCGATGAACATCGTCATTGCCTACGCCATGCCGCACCAGCAGACCCTGGAGGAGCTGGACGTGCCGGATGGGACGACGGTCGAGCAGGCGATCCGCATGAGCCATGTGCTGGAAAAGCATCCGGACATCGATCTGGGGACGAACAAGGTCGGCGTGTTCGCCAAACTGGTCAAGCCGGATCAGGCCCTGCACGAGGGCGATCGCGTGGAGATCTACCGCGCCCTGCCGGGCAAGGCGCGTGATCCCTATGCCGCCGAGGACAAGAAGGCACGCATCCGCGCCAAGAAGGAGCGACTCGGGAACGAGGACGATGCCGGAGACGGCTGACGGGTGAGGCGTGTCCCGCGGGGCTTGATTCCGCGCCAGGAATTCCGGAGCCTGTCCTGAAGGCCTTGTGCCGATGGCATGGCGGGAGAAATATGCAGATCGATTTCGATTGGCTGGAGAGCGAACTGGACAGCCCGCTGTCGAAAGGCGAGCGGAAGGCGTTGCAGGACGTGATCGAGGTGATGTTCGTCTCCGAAGGCATGACGATCATCCACCAGAACTCGACGCCGGAAGCGCTGTATCTGCTGCAGTCGGGCAATGTCGAGGTCCATGGCCGCAACATGAACGGCCATGATGTCGTGCTTTCCCGCAACAGCAGGCTCAAGGTGCTGGGTGAGATCAGCTTCTTCAGCGGCGGGCCCACGAGCGCCAGCGTCATCGCCGACCACCCCTGCATCCTGTACAAGATCGGGCGCGATGCGTTCGAGGGGCTGATGCAGGCCCAGCCGTCGCTCGTCATGAAACTGTTTTCCCTGATCGTACGCAACATGGGCGAGGTGATCGTGCGTCAGGACGCCAAGATGCGCAGCTAGCACCACCCGGACTGCCGGCCATGCCCG
>Ga0315540_10001003_pt1 | contig 16235 bp, 13 predicted proteins | sample SalMarSW160110MG_FD_203677 | JGI IMG/M metagenome (GOLD analysis project Ga0315540, IMG submission 203677) | Salt marsh sediment microbial communities from the Plum Island Ecosystem LTER, Massachusetts, United States - Salt Marsh Sediment SW1601-10 ...
GCCTTGCCGCGTGCATTGGGTGCTGCCAGCGGCAGCCGCCAGACCTTCATCTTGTAGGCCATGCCGCGCGATGAGAAGAACAGCACCGGGGTATGGGTGTTGGCGACGAACAGACGGGTGACGAAGTCCTCTTCGCGGGTCTGCATGCCCGAGCGGCCCTTGCCGCCGCGGCGCTGTGCCCGGTAGGTGGCAAGCGGCACCCGCTTGATGTAGCCGGCGTGGCTCACCGTCACCACCATGTCTTCTTTCTGGATCAGGTCCTCGTCATCGACGTCGCCGACGAAATCGGCGATCTCGGTGCGGCGCGGGGTGGCGAACTCATCGGAGATGGCGACGAGTTCGTCCTTGATGATGGTCAGCACCCGGGCGCGCGACCTGAGGATATCGAGATAGTCCGAAATCTCGGTGCCCAGCTTGTGCAGTTCCTCCGATATTTCCTCGCGGCCCAGCGCCGTCAGGCGCTGCAGGCGCAGATCGAGGATGGCGCGCGCCTGTTCCTCGGACAAATGGTAGGTCCCGTCGGCGGCGAGCACATGCCGGGGGTCGGCGATCAGGCTGATCAGCGGCGCCATGTCGTGCGCCGGCCAAGCTCTGGCCATCAATCCGGCGCGGGCCGTCGCCGGGTCGGGCGCGGCGCGAATGAGGCGGATCACCTCATCGATATTGGCCACCGCGATGGCCAGCCCAACCAGCACATGGGCGCGGTCGCGGGCCTTGTTGAGCAGGAACTTGGTGCGCCGGGTGACAACCTCCTGACGAAAGGCGATGAAGGCCTGCAGCAGATCCTTCAGGTGCAATTGTTCCGGCCGGCCGCCGATCAGCGCCACGTTGTTGACGCCGAAGGAGGATTGCAGTGGCGAAAAGCGGTAGAGCTGGTTGAGCACCACGTCGGCCATGGCGTCGCGCTTGATCTCGACCACCACGCGCATGCCCTGGCGATCGGATTCATCGCGGATGTCGGAAATGCCCTCGATGCGCTTTTCGCGCACCAGGTTGGCGATGCGTTCGACCATGGTCGCCTTGTTCACCTGATAGGGGATCTCGGTGATGATGATGGCTTCGCGATCCTTGCGCACTTCCTCGATCATCACCTTGCCGCGCATCACGATGGAGCCGCGGCCGGTGTGGAAGGCCTGCCTGATGCCGGCGCGACCGAGGATGATGCCGCCGGTGGGGAAATCGGGGCCCGGAATGATGTCGATCAACTCGTCGATGGTGATGGCCGGGTTGTCGATGACGGCGATGCAGGCGGCGATCGCCTCACCCAGGTTGTGGGGCGCCATGTTGGTGGCCATGCCTACCGCGATGCCGCCCGAGCCGTTGACCAGAAGGTTGGGAAAGCGGGCGGGAAGGACTTTTGGCTCGCGCTCGGACTCATCGTAGTTGGGCTGGAAATCGACGGTGTCCTTGTCGATGTCCTCGAGCAGCGCGTGCGCCGGCTTGCCGAGGCGCACCTCGGTATAACGCATGGCGGCGGGCGGGTCGCCGTCGACCGAGCCGAAATTGCCCTGCCCGTCGATCAGCGGCAGGCGCAGGGAGAACTCCTGCGCCATGCGCACCAGGGCATCGTAGATCGCCTGGTCGCCGTGCGGGTGGTACTTGCCGATGACGTCACCGACCACGCGGGCCGACTTGCGATAGGGCTTGTTCCAGTCGTAGCCGTTCTCGTGCATGGAAAACAGGATGCGCCGATGCACGGGTTTCAGGCCGTCGCGCACGTCGGGCAACGCCCGCGACACGATCACGCTCATGGCGTAATCGAGGTAGGAGCGCCGCATCTCCTCTTCGATGGCGATGGGGCGCACGTCGCCGGCGGCGTGAGACGGATCGCCAAGGTCGGTTGCGTCGTCGATGTCGTCGGTCAAGTCTATGCGTTCCTTGTCACCTGGCAGCGCTTGTCGAAACAAGCCGCCGGCCCTGGCGACACGTCGCTGGACCGGACAATAACGTCAGCTATCTGATTTTGGGAAATCGGGCTGCCACAAATCACCTTTGATGCGCCTGACACTAGCAGATTCGGAACCTGCGGGCAAACTGGCAGATGTTGAAATAATCAAGCAAAAACAATGGCCAAAGCGCGCCGCCTGAGTTTTCCAGGCGGTCGCGGTCAAATGCAGTGGAAGACCCCTGGAGCGTAGCGCGAAGCAGCGCGGCGCGGCCGGTAGCCGCGCTTTGCCGCTTACATGCCGGCGAGCGTTGAGGTGCGTTGAAAGCGCACGTCGTCGGCGCGGTACCAATCGCCTTCCGCGACGACGGTGCTGCACTTGGTCTTGCCGTTCATCCACTTGTCGAGGACGATGCACAGCTTGCCGCCCCTGACGCTCCAGTGGCCCGTGTCGGTCGACGACATGTAGCGGCCGATGAGCCGGCCGCCGCGCCTGGCGGAGAATTGCACGGTTGTTCCCTGAACCACCGCATTGAAGTCGCCGGGGAAGAGGCTACGCAGCTGCCTGCTGTTCAATTCATCCGCGCCGGCCGGCGATGCGCACAAAACACCCATGGTGCCCGCCACGGCGAGCAGCGAAATCAAACGCTTCATTTGTCTGACCCTCACGCAGACCAAGCCCGAACCCCCGCTTGCACGGCAATCCGCCTGTCCGCTGATTGGAATTGAACGACGTTGGGCGCGGTGTTTCGCGGAACAATGTGCGCATTTCAAGGCGGCACGCCTGCGCCAGGTTGCCACCGTCGTCTGTCACGGCGGTGCCGGCGAGCCCGCGCCAAGCTCTGTACCGGCTGCGAAGCTACTGCGGGCGGAATTTCAGCCGCGGCGTACCGTCGGCGCGCATCAGGCCCAGATACCAATTGCCCGATTTCCGCACCGGGCCGCATTTGGGCTTCTTCCAGACCCCGAAGGCGATGCACAGGTTGTCACCATGCACCGACCATGAGCCGGTATCGCCAATGAACCATGTGTGGCCGTCGAGCCTGCCGTCGGCGCCGGCGTTCAGGGTGAGGTTGAGTTTGTCCTTCCATACCGCTTGGAACGCGCCCGGAAACAGCGCGCGCAGCTCGCTGGCGCTGAGATTTCCGGCATTGGCGTGGTGGCTGCCTGCGGCAAGGCAGGCGCCTGCCACCATAACCACGGCCAGACCGCGGGGCAAAAGGCCTGCAGGCGCTGGTGAAAGCTTTGGCGATGTCCTCATCATGACATCCTCCCTATCCGGCCCTCCCGGCGCCGGCAAGCCCAATTCTTTATCCTATCATGCGCACGAGACCATCGTCACCACCGGCCTGGCGTCGGCGATGATCGCTGCCGGCGGGGCCGCCATGCCGGCCCCGGCGCCTGCCACAGCAGGCTGTGCGAAAAGCGGAACCCACTTTTCGGACAACATCGTGTCCAACATCCAAGGAATCGATCAGATTTCATGCAATCGGGTGCCACCACCCGATTGCATGTTGATCAGCAGGCTCAGAACGGCACCTCGTCGTCGAGATCGCGTGAAAACGACTTGGGCGCGTCGCGGCGCGGTTGGTCCATGGGGCTCGACTGGCCGAAATCGCCGCTGCCGCTGGCGCCGGCATAGCCGCCCGACTGCTCGCCGCCGGGACGGCCGTCGAGCATGGTGAGGGCGGAATTGAAGCCCTGCAGCACCACTTCGGTGGTGTATTTCTCGACCCCGGCCTGGTCTTCCCACTTGCGGGTCTGCAACTGGCCTTCGAGATAAATCTTCGAACCCTTCTTGAGGTACTGCTCGGCGATCTTGGCGAGGCCCTCGTTGAAGATCACCACCCGGTGCCACTCGGTCTTCTCGCGGCGTTCGCCGGTTGCCTTGTCACGCCAGTTTTCCGAGGTCGCCACCCTGAGGTTGACCACCGGGCGGCCATCCTGCATGCGCCGCACTTCCGGATCGGCGCCGAGATTGCCGATGAGAATCACCTTGTTGACCGAACCGGCCATGTCTGCCTCCTTCGCTATCGGGAGCGCACGCGAGCGCCCTTCACCTTGCCCAGACCGTAGTCCAAGCCCGGAGGTGAAGCCAGCCTGCGGCCGGGCTTGTCCACACCGTGCCGCCGTTGCGGCCGCCACCAAGTGAATGTTCTTTTTTTGTTCTAGACGATTTCGGGTTGGTGCGCAAGCCTTCTTGTGTAACCTCTGGACCCTCACAACGAGGAGCGTGCCGCATGACCATTCGCCATCTTTCGACAGACACCGCGCCAAAGCCGTTCTCGCGCTACAGCCAGGCGGTGGAGGTCGCCGCCGGCTCGCGGCTCATCCTGGTCTCGGGCCAGGTGGGCGTGGGACTGGACGGGGCGCTTGCCGACAGTGAGGAGGCCCAGCACGAGACGGCCTGGCGCAATGTGCTGGCGATCCTCGCCGCCGAGGGTCTGGGGCCACGCGACATCGCCTCGGTCGAGGTCTACATCACCAATCCCGGCGCCGTCGGTCTCTATCGCGAGGTGCGCGACCGCATGCTGGAGGGCGCGGCGCCCGCCTCCACGCTGCTGATCGTCGCCGGCCTGGCTGATGCCCGATGGAAAGTCGAGATTGCCGTGACGGCCGTCGGCGGCGGCTGATCGCCGTCCGCCACGGCGATCACAGCGTGAGGGCCAGGGCGACGGAGGCGAGCAGCAATAGTGCGAAGGTGATGTTGATGATCCGGCTCAGGCGCGGGTCGCCGAAGCAACGTGTCAGGGCGGCGCCGCCTGCAAGCCACGCCACGTTGACGACGGCGAGGACGCCCATCAGGACGCCAAGCTTGACGCCGTTGTCGACCGCGATGCGCCCGGCGACCAGCACGAAGCCTGAGAACAGGGCGGCCATGGCGGCATAGGCCTTGGGGTTGACGAGCGACTGCAAGACACCGGCCGCAAAGCCCGGCCGCCGCCTCTGCCGCGATGCCTCGCCAATGGGCGGGGCGGTGGCGATGCGCCAGGCGAGCCAGACGAAATAGACGGCCGCGCCCAGCCCGATGAGCGCACGCGCGCCCGGCACGGCCAGCACCATGGCCGTCACGCCGCTGGCCACCAGGGCCATGACGACCAGCATGCCGGAGGTCAGCCCCACCATGTAGACGGCGCCCCCGCGCACCCCGAATGCCGCCCCGGCAGCGGCGAGGCTCAAGGTATTGGGGCCCGGACTGGCGGTCAACGCAACGGCGGCGATGAGAAAACCGGGGAGGTTCTGGAGCATGGCCGCAGTGAAGCGGTTTTACGGCAAGCCAGCAAGATCGAAGACGAACACCAGGCCAGCGGTCTCCTCATCGCAATTCATTTGCCTGCGGTCGCATTGCGTTTTCCGCGCTGTCATGAGGCGGGCGCGGCCGTTGTGGACGCAGGGTTAACTATTTAAATCAAACTATTGTAAATGCGCCACACCCCTCGCGGCTGCATCATAATGACAAACCACTCGAGAATGCATTTCTAAGCTACGAAACTAACTAAGAATAACCAACCTGCATATACGCCCGACGAATGCCAAGCCGGCGATCCGGCATCCACTTCCTGCAGCTATCGGCATTGTTTACAGGCATCGGCATACAGCCTAAAATTACCTATTGGTCAATTTAAGATCAATCAACAGGGATAGGGGAAAGTCAGATGCGTAAAGTGATCCTGCTGGCGTCGGTTTCGGCTATTGGTTTGTTTTGCGCGGCGAACGCGCAAGCGGCCGATTATACGCCGCCGCTGCAAATGTCGGTCGATCAATGGACCGGCCTTTACATCGGCGGCTATATCGGTGGTGGAGCCGTCATCAACGAGATCAAGATTCCAGGCCTTGGCTTCAACGGCATCGGCGGCGAAGGCATTATCGGTGGCGGTCTGATCGGCTACAACTACCGGCTCAACAGCAACATCGTGCTCGGCATCCAGGGCGACATTTCCGGCTCCAACCTCGAGACCAGTCTCAAACTCGGTCCGGGCAGTTTGAGCGCTCAGCCGGACCTGCTGTACTCTGTATCGGGTCGTCTTGGCTGGCTCTCGAGCGAAGACACGCTGCTCTATGTCATTGCCGGATATACCCACGCCGACTACAACGTAAGCTTCACGCCCGGGCCCAACTTCAATGAGCACTATGACGGATTTCATGTCGGTGGCGGCATAGAGACCCATATCACGCCGCAGCTGACGGCGCGCGTCGAGTATCGCTACACCCACTACGGCAGCGAGGACTGGGGAACGGGCGGCTTTCTTAAGGTTGCGCCATCGTCTCACGTGGGCCTGGTCGGGCTGACCTGGAAGCTGTGGGCGCCGGAGAACGGGACATACGTGCAGCCGGTGAGTTATCAGCAACCGATGGCAACCAATTGGACCGGCTTTTATCTTGGCGGGTACGTGGGCGGCGGCGGTATCGTGAACGAACTCAGCGCAATTGGAGCTCCGGTGAGTTTCAACGGCATCGGAGGCGAGGGGTTCCTCGGCGGCGGGTTCATCGGATATAACCATCAGATGAGCGACAAGTTGGTCCTGGGCATTCAGGCCGATGTCGCCGGTACCAATCTCGAAACAAAGCTCAACATTCCGTCGATCCCGCTGACGCTGAGCGCGTCACCGGATTATATGGTCTCGATCTCCGGTCGGGCCGGCTGGTTGGTGTCGCCGGAGACGATGCTGTACGGGTTGGCCGGCTGGACCCATTCAGAATACCGCACCAAGATCACGTTCATTCGCGGGCAGACATTGAAAGCCCACCAGAACTACGATGGCTTCCATGTCGGGGCAGGTATCGAGACGAAGCTGACGGAGAATCTAACGGCGCGTGCCGAGTATCGTTACGTCGACTTTGGCCGCGAGGACTGGGGGACTGGCGTCCTCAAGGTGGCTCCCTCGGCCCATATTGGCATGGTCGGCCTGGCGTGGAACTTCGGTGGTCTGAACTGAGGCGACGGGCAGGAATCTGGCAAATGGCCGCCCGTTCGGTGGCGAAGCGGTAGAGGTGGCGGGGACTGCCGCCCCCCTACTGCGGGCGGCGGCCCTCGAACAGGTCGCGGTCGGTCTGGATGGCCTTCGAGATGAAGTCGGTGAAGGCCCGCACCCGGGCTACCTGCTTGACGTCGGGGTGCGTGAGCATCCACAAGCCGAGTTTCTGTCCGCTTAAGGGTTGCGGGCTGGCGCGCGCCAGGCCTTCATCGGGATCGGCCATGTAGCAGGGCAGCACCGCCAGCCCGAGGCCAGCGCGGGTCATGGCGCGCATGGTCTGCAGATCATCGACCCGGTGCCTGATGCGCGCCCCGGGGAAGGCGCCGGCGATCATCAGGCGGTTATAGGCCTCGTCCTGCCAGCCGATCCAGCCCGATCCCTCCGACACGCCCTGCCCGGCATGGTCGCGCGCCGCATAGACCGCCAGCGCCACATCGGCGAGGCGGCGGCCGACCAGGGTGTCGGTCGGCTGGGCGCTCACCCGGATCGCCACGTCGGCTTCGCGGCGCGACAGATTGAGGTGCTGGAAGGTACACACCACGCTCAAATCGATGGCCGGATGCTCTTCCAGGAAGCCTGCCAGATGCGGGGTGAGATAAAGGTTGGCCAGCACCTCGGTGCAGGTGACGCGCAGCGGCCCGGTCAGGCGCCGGTCCTTGCCGAAGACGGTACGCTCGATGGTGTTGAGTTCGTCTTCCACGTGGCGCACGGTTTCGAGAATGTCCGCACCCGCCCCCGACAGCTCATAGCCCGCTGTGGTGCGGTCGAACAGGCGTACCCCGAGGCGGGCCTCCATGGCCGCAAGGCGGCGCGACACGGTCGGCTGGCTCACCCCCAGCGCCCGCCCGGCCGCCGATAGCGAACGGGTGCGGGATACGGCGAGAAAGATCTTCAGGTCATCCCAGTTCATGACTATTCATTTTTGCATAGTTACAATTCAAAGCCCCCTATAACGCTTCATTCCTTTAACAGTCTATGGCCTTGACCGGCAAACGGTTGCGGCACGGAGTGCTTTTCATGACCAGCTATGACGTTGTGGTGATCGGCCTGGGGGCCATGGGCAGCGCGGCGGCTTGCGATTGCGCCCGGCGCGGCAAGAAGGTCCTGGGGCTCGATGCCAATCCCCCCCACCACACGCTGGGCTCGTCGCATGGCGCCACGCGAGCCATTCGCGAGACCTATTTCGAATCGCCCGACTACGTGCCCCTGGCCCGCCGCGCCCATGACCTTTGGCGCCAACTGGAGGCGCAAACGGGCAAGCCGTTGCTGTCGACCCGCGGCGCGGTCTATGTGGCACCGCAAGGCCACGGCATGCTCAAAGGGGTTACAACCGCCGCCGAACGCCACGGTCTGGCGCTCGAACGCCTGTCACATGCCGACATGGAGAGGCGCTTTCCCGGCTTTTGTCTGCCGCAAGGCTGGCAAGGGCTGTTCGAGCCCGGCGGCGGCGGCGTGTTGCAGGCCGAGGATTGCATCGAGGCGCACAGAAACCTGGCGCGGCGCCACGGCGCCGACCTGCGCTTCGGGGTCGAGGCACGCACCTGGTCGCAAGGTCCCGGCGGCGGCATCGTCATCGACACCGATGCGGGAAAGCTGGAGGCAGCCAGCGCCATCGTCACCGTCGGCCCGTGGGCCTGCGATGCCCTCGCCGATCTCGACCTGCCGATCAGCGGCCGCCGCATCTGCATCGTTCATCTCGATGCCGCCGATCAAGGACTCTATGCCGCGCGTGACATGTCGGTCTATTTCTGGGCAACGCCTGAAGGCGTCTTCGCCGGCTTTCCGCATTTCGACGGCGAGGGCGTCAAGATCTTGCGTCACGATGCCGGCGAGATATGCACGCCCGATACCGTCCGGCGTGACGTGAGCGCCGCCGACATCGCCGAAATCACCGCTTTTGCCGACAGGTACATGCCCCAGGCCCATGGCGGCGTGCGCTCATCGCTGGTGGGGATTTACACCATGACGCCCGACAACCACTTCATCATCGACCGCCACCCCGGTTTCCAAAATCTCGTTTACGCCACCGGCTTCAGCGGCCACGGCTTCAAGTTCACCCCCGTCATCAGCGAAATCCTCGCCGACCTGGCGCTCGACGGCAGCACGCGCCATTCCATCGGCTTCCTCAGCGCCGACCGTTTCCAACAACCGGCGGCGAAGTTGGCGTAGGGACGGCCGCCGGGCCGCTGGTCAGGCGGCCGTATCGGTGTGGATTTCCTTCAGTTTGGTGATGCCCAGGAGATCGAGCGCCAGGCGTTCATAGAAGGTATCGCTCTTGCCCTGACGCATCTTGCGCAGGAAATATTTTTCGAAGCCGATCTTGGCGGTGTGCACCCATTTGCCCGAGGACGACCAGTTGACGTTGCGCGGCGGGATCTGCGGCTGGGCCACGAAGGCGATGCCGCGGTCGCCGAAGTCGGCCAGGCACACGGCGTTCCAGGTCGCCACCGCCGCCGGTTGCCGCCCGGCGATCAGCGCCGCCACGTTCTCGGCCGTCGCCGTCACCATCGATTCGATCATGAAGCCGGTCTTGGGCACGCCGACGGCCAGCGGCGTCTTGCCGACGGGAGGAATGGCCACTGCCACGCCGATGCCGAACACGTTGGGAAATTTCGGATTGCGCTGGTGCTTGTCGATGACGATGAAGCCGCGCGGATTGACCAGGCCTTCGACGCCGAGAATGGCGGAAACGCCGCGGAAAGCCGGCAGCATCATGGAAAAGGCGAAGGGCAGTTCGTGGGACGCCTTCAAGGCGCCGCCTTCGTCCACCTCCTCCACGAACATCTTGTCGGCCTCGACTTTCGTCACGCGGGCGTTGGTGATCCACTTGATGTGGCGTTCGCGCAAGGCACTCTCCAGAAGCCCCTTGGTATCACCGACCCCGTCGAGGCCGAGATGGCCGATATAGGGTTCCGGCGTCACGAAGGTCATGGGGACGCGGTCGCGCACCTTGTTGCGCCTGAGCGCCGTCTCGAGGATGAAGGCGAACTCGTAGGCCGGGCCGTAGCACGAAGCCCCCTGCACGGCCCCGATGATGGCCGGTCCGCCGGATTTCATCAGGGCATCAACGGCGATGCGCGCCTTTTCGGCATGATCGATCTGGCAGATCGACTGGGTATGGCCGTCCGGACCAAGGCCAGAGACCTCGTCGAAGGCAAGGTCAGGGCCGGTGGAGAGGATCAGGTAGTCATAATCGAGCATCGTGCCGTCGTTGAGTTCGACGCGGTTTTCTTCCGGCAACACCCGTTTGGCGCCCTCGGGCCGCAGGGCAATGCCCTGCCGGGCGAACACGGCGGCGAGATCGATGCTGACCTCCTCGCGCTCGCGCCAACCGACCGCCACCCAAGGATTGGACGGAACAAAGGAATAGCTGGCGCCGAGATTGACCACCGTCAACTTGTCGGCCGTGCCCAGCTTGGCCTTCATTTCATAAGCCATAAGCACGCCGCCGAGACCGGCGCCGAGAACCACGACATGAGCCATAGGAGCCTCCATATTGGCAACGCCAGCCCTGACCTCCCAGGTCCGGGACCAGCGAAACATCTGTTATTCTATATATATGGAGGCCCGTGCCCTTTCCCACCTTGATCCTGATCAAACCGGATGAGGGGATTTACCTTCAGTCAGCCTCATCCGGCTCCATGGACATCAACGCCGCGTTGCCACCTGAAGCCGTGGTGTCGATGGAGACCACCCGCTCGGTAGCGAAGCGGTAGAGGTAGTGGGGGCCGCCGGCCTTGGGGCCAGTGCCGGAAAGGCCCTCGCCGCCGAACGGCTGGGCACCGACCACGGCGCCGATCTGGTTGCGGTTGACGTAGAAATTGCCCACCCGCATGCGCTGGCGCACCTCGTCCACGGTCTGCTCGATGCGGGTATGGAGGCCGAGCGTCAGGCCGTAGCCGGTGTCATTGATCGCCTCGCACACCTCGCCCAGCTTGTCGCCCTTGAAGCGCACCACGTGCAGGACGGGGCCAAAGACCTCGCGCTTCAGGGTCTTGAGATTGGGCAGTTCATAGGCCGCCGGCGACACGAAGGTGCCGCCCCTGGTCGCCGCCGGCAGCGGCAGATCAATGAGCGTTTTGGCTTCCGCCTGCATGCGGCGTTTATGGCCATCGAGCATCTTGCGGGCGTCCTCGTCGATCACCGGGCCGACATCGGTGGCATAATCGAGGGGATCGCCGATTCGCAATTCCTCCATGGCGCCGGTCAGCATGGGCAGCAGGCGCTTGGCGATATCGTCCTGCACGAACAGCACGCGGGCGGCCGAACAGCGCTGGCCGGCGCTGTCGAAGGCCGAGGCCACCAGATCGCGCACCGCCTGTTCCGGCAGGGCGGAAGAATCGACGATCATGGCATTCATGCCGCCGGTCTCGGCGATCAACGGCACGATGGCCCCGTCGCGCGCCGCCAGCGCCCGGTTGATGATCGAGGCCGTCTCGTTGGAGCCGGTGAAGGCAACGCCTGAAATGCGCCGATCGGCCATCAGTGGGCCGCCGACGGTTGCCCCGTCGCCGGGCAACAGCGCCAGCGCACCCGGCATCACCCCCGCCTCGACCATCAACCTAACGGCATGATGGGCAATCAGCGGGGTCTGCTCGGCCGGCTTGGCGATGACGCAATTTCCCGCAGCCAGCGCCGCGGCCACCTGCCCGGTGAAGATGGCAAGCGGAAAATTCCACGGAGAAATGCAGGCGAACACCCCGCGTCCGTTGAGGGTCAACAGGTTGCGCTCGCCGGTCGGCCCCGCCATGGTAACGGGACCTGCAAACTTGGCGCGGGCTTGCGATGCATAATAGCGCAGGAAGTCGACCGCCTCGCGCAGGTCGGCCTGGGCATTGTCGAGGGCCTTTCCGGCCTCGCGCACCAGCAGCGCCATGAAGGTCACGCGGTCGCGCTCGTAGAGATCGGCTACCTTGTCGAGTATTGCTGCGCGCCCCTCGCCACCCAGCGCGTTCCAGTCGAAGCGTGCCTTGTGGGCGGCTGAAAGGGCGGCCTCGATCTCCGCCTTGCCGGCCTCGCGCACACTGCCCACGGTGACGGAGCGGTCGTGCGGCGAAGTGATGGCGCGGGCGGCACCGCCTTGAACCGTCTTGCCGTTGATGACGGCGCCGGCTTCCACCGGCCGGCCAAGCGCCTTTTCGATCCCCTTGACCAGCGGTTCACGGGTGGCGTTGTCCCATAAAGGGAGCCCGGCGCTGTTGGTGCGCTCACCAAAGATGCGGGCCGGCAGGGCGATGCGCGGATGGCGCACCGGATTGAGACTTTCCGCCTGCGCGACGGGATCAGCGATGATCTCCTTGATCGGCGCATCGTCATCGGCGAGGCGATGGACAAAGGAGGTATTGGCGCCGTTTTCCAGCAGCCGCCGCACCAGATAGGCGAGCAGGTCCTCGTGGCTGCCCACGGGGGCATAGATGCGGCACGGCAGGTTCATGCGATCACGGCCCGCCACCTCGTCATAGAGCGCCTGGCCCATGCCGTGCAGGCGCTGGAACTCGAAGCCTTCACGGTTGCCGGCCATGGTGGCCACCGCCGCCAGCGAATGGGCATTGTGGGTGGCGAACTGCGGGTAGAAGCGTTCGCGGTGCTGCAGCAGGTACCTGGCGCAGGCGAGATAGGAGACATCGGTCGAAACTTTTCGCGAGAACAGCGGAAAATCGGCAAACCCGCCTTCCTGGGCACGCTTGATCTCGGTGTCCCAATAGGCCCCCTTGACGAGGCGCACCGGCAACACCCGGCCGCTTTGCGTTGCCAGCTTCTGCAGCCATTCGAGCACCGGCAGGGCGCGCTTGGAATAAGCCTGCACGGCAAGCCCCAGGCCGTTCCAGCCGGCCAGCGCCGGATCGTGGGCCAGGCTGCCGAACAGCTCCAGCGACAGTTCCAGCCGTTCGACCTCCTCGGCATCGACGGTGAGCCCGATGCCGTGCCTCTTGGCAGCGGCGGCCAGTTCGGCAACGCGCGGCAGCAACTCGGCCATGGCGCGGCCGCGCTCCTTTTCCTGATAACGCGGATGCAGCGCCGACAGTTTTACCGAGATGGAGGGCTGGGCGAAAACGTCGGCGCCCTTGTCGGCAGCGGCCGCCACCTCGGCAAGGGCCGCCTTGTAGGAAGCCAGATAGCGGTCGGCGTCGGCCATGGTCATCGCCGCCTCGCCCAGCATGTCATAGGAGAAGCGATGGCCTTCCTTTTGCAGCGGCCGGGAGATGGTGAGGGCTTCCTTGATGGTGCGCCCGAGGACGAACTGGCGGCCCATGATGCGCATGGCGTGGCGCATGGCCTGGCGGATGACCGGCTCGCTGGTGCGCCCGGTGAGGCGCTTGACGAAGCTCAGGGCATCGCTTTTCACCTCGCCGCCCAGGTCGATGAAGCGGCCGGTGAGCATCAGGCCCCAGGTGGAGGCATTGACGAACAGCGAGTCCGAATGGCCCACATGGCGCTCCCACTGACCGCTGCCGATCTTGTCGGCGATCAGCTTGTCGGCAGTGCCGGCATCGGGTATGCGCAACAACGCCTCGGCCAGGCACATCAGCACCACACCCTCCTCGCTGGAGAGCGAATACTCCTGCATGAAGGCATCGATGCCGCCTTGCTGGCGCCGCCCCTTGCGCACCGCCTCCACCAGCCGCCGCGCCAGTCGCTCGGTCGCCTGTTGACCGGCATCATCGAGACGAGCGCGCCCGCAAAGAGTGCGCACCAGTTTTTCCTCGTCGGCGAACAGCATGGTCGAGATGGGCGAAAAGTCGGGAAGCTTTGGAGCGGCAGCGGTCATGGTCGGGCCTCGCGCAGGGGCTGGTGTTGCGATACAACCAATGTAGCGCCGATCGGCTATGTCTTTGCGCCAATTATTGGCTAATATGCAGTGTAATTCACTGGTATAGTCCACTCTTATAGGCAGAACGCTTTGAAAGCCATCACCAGTCCGCCACGCCTCGATTCCACCGACATCGCCATTCTCGACATTCTGCAGCGCGAGGGGCGACTGCCGGTGGTGGAACTGGCGCGCAAGGTCAATCTGTCGGCCACCCCGTGCACCTTGCGCCTGAGGCGCCTCGAACAGGAAGGCGTCATCACCGGATACCGCGCCCTCATCGCCCCCGTGGCGCTGGGCCTGGCGCTGGTGGTGTTCGTGGAGGTCAAGCTCAAGTCGAGCGACGAGGCTTCGCTGGAAGCCTTCAACCGCGCCATCCGCCCGGTGCCGGAAGTGCTGGAGTGCCACATGGTGGGCGGCGGCTTCGACTATCTCATCAAGGCGCGGGTGCGCGACATGACCCATTACCGCGCGCTGCTGGGCGGGGTCATCGGCGGCTTGCCGATGGTGGAGAACACGCGCTCCTATTTCGTCATGGAAGAAGTAAAGGACGGCGCCCCGCTGCCCATCCCGCGCGACCACCGGCGGCGGCGCTAGGGTCTATCGATCAACGCAGCCCGGCATCGATCACCGCACCGATACGGGCCGCCACCTTGGCGGCGTCGATCTCACCCCCGCCCAGCGCGCAGCGCATCCAGGCGCCGTCGATCATCAGTGAAATGGTGAGCACCATGTCATCCACCGCCTGCCCGGGCACCAGTGCCCGCAAGGCATGACGCAGGTTGCTTTGCATGCGGGAATAGATGGCGTCCACGATGCGGGCATAGCGCGGATGGCTCTCGGCCTCGGCGGCGAAGGCAAGCCAGGCGCGCGTCACCGGTGGGTTGAATACCGCCGCCGCCAGGTTGGCGGCGACCACCGCATCGAGGCGCTGACGCGGCGTTTGCGCGATGGCGAGCAGGCGCACCAGTTCGGCGGAGATTTCCGTGGAGGCCAGCCGGATGGCCGCCTCCACCATCTCGGCCTTGGTGGCGAAATAGTGATGGACGAGACCTTGCGCCAGGCCGGCCCGCTCGCTCACCCGCTGCACTGTCGTGCGGGCAAAGCCTTCTTCCTTCATGGTCTCAAGCGTTGCCTCGGCCAGCTTGCGCCGCCTGAGGGTTCCCATTCGCTGTCGCATGCCAATTCCCGTTGTCGCAGCGCTGAATCCGGTTGACGCAGCACCGCCCCCTCCTTACATCATTGAAAATTGGTTGATCAACCAATTTTGAATCCAATTCTGCCGACAAGGAACGATCGCTTGATGTCGAACGCCGCCGATACCGTCAACACAATACGCCTGGAAGCCGAGGCCGGCCGCCGCAATACGCCGGACTTCTGCTGGCCGACCATTGCGCTGTTCATCGGCCTCAACGCCGTCGCCGGGCTGGCCACGTGGGCAGCGCTCAGCGGCCGCATCCCGTATCTGGCCGCCGCCGCCGTCAACACCGCCTATATCTATTTCCTCTACACCGTGGTGCATGAGGCGGTGCATGCCAACATCTCGTCGCGCCAAAAGAATCTGGCGTGGATCGACCTCGTCATCGGGATCCTCGCTTGCATCCCGCTGTGGCTGTTCTTTTACCAGCACAAGAAGCAGCACATGGTGCACCATGCCCGCACCAACTTCGACGACGACCCCGATATCTACGCCCGCGGCAGCTTTGCCGGCTGGATTTTCTGGCGCCTGCCCAAGGCGCTCATTGGCTATTTCAACCCCGTCCAGCTCTACCGCGAGTGCCTGGCCTACGGGGTGCCGAAGAACGAGACCATCATCACCATGGTGTCCTTTGGCCTGCAGGCCGCGGCGTTCTTGGGCATCATCGCGGCGGGATATGGTTATGAACTGCTGGTCTTGTGGTTCATCCCGTGGTGGATCGGCCAGACAATCATGCTGACGCTGTTCACCTGGACCCCGCACTACGATCACCACGCGACCGGACGCTACGCCAACACCCGGGTGTCATTGTTCCCGGGCGCCAACTGGCTGCTGCTCGGCCAGCACCTGCACCTCATCCACCACATGATGCCCGGCATCCCCTACTATCGCTATCAAAAGACCTTTGATGAGATTAGACCCTTGCTCGAAAAACACCATGTGCCCATAGAAGGGCTGTGGCCGAGGGCTTGAGGCCAAGGCAAAATCCACCGACGAGAAAAGGCGAACCGCAATGTTCGAAGCCGCAGACTGGACGTTCCCGGTGCCGATCCGCTATGGCGCCGGGCGGCTCGCTGAACTGGGCGAGGTGTGCATGACGGCGGGCCTGAAGAACCCGCTCATCGTCACCGACCGGGGTAGCAGCGCCCTGCCCTTCATTGCCGAAGCCGGCGGGTCGCTGAAGGCGGCCGGACTTTCATCGGGGCTGTTCAGCGAAGTTGCGCCCAATCCCACCGACCGCGATGTTGCCGCCGGCAAGGCGGCCTTTGCTGCCGGCGGCCATGACGGTGTCATCGCGCTCGGCGGCGGCAGCGGCATGGATGCGGGCAAGGCGATCAGCCTGGTGGCCCGCAATAATCATGCACTGTG
>Ga0315540_10001004_pt1 | contig 16235 bp, 11 predicted proteins | sample SalMarSW160110MG_FD_203677 | JGI IMG/M metagenome (GOLD analysis project Ga0315540, IMG submission 203677) | Salt marsh sediment microbial communities from the Plum Island Ecosystem LTER, Massachusetts, United States - Salt Marsh Sediment SW1601-10 ...
TTTTAAGAAGCGTAATCAAATCCAGAGTTTTTAAGGATTTAGAGTCAGATGTTAGACAGCTAGGCGGAATATATTTCATGTTAACGATGACTGTGCCATTGTTTTTGAGCATCGGCAAAGCTCTGGCAGTCTCTAAGATTTCAAAACCAACAATCGCATCTGCTTTTCCTGTTTCAATCAGGGGAGATTCAACTTTTTTACCAATTCTTGTGTAGGCGACAATTGAACCGCCCCGCTGTGCCATTCCATGAATTTCCGCTTTCGCTACATCAAAACCTTCAAGCATGGCGGCTTCGCAAAAAATGTCACTTAAAACTACGACTCCTTGTCCCCCGACGCCGCTGAAGACTACATCGAGTTTCATGGCTCTTTCCTCTGTATGGAGCCAAATGGACAGACAGTTTCGCAAACTCCGCAGCCGTAGCAGAGGGTGGGGTCGATTTCTGCATGCTCTTTAGAAAGACTGATGGCAGGGCAACCGAATGCTTTAACGCAAACTCCACAGGCGTTGCAATCTTCTTTAACTTCTCTTTGTTTGCCTCTTTCCACGAGTAGTGGACAAGCTCGCTGCGAGATGATAACTGATGGACCTTTATATTCCAAAGTTTCTCTTATAGCTGCAGTTGTCGCTTGGAGGTCGTAAGGGTCAACGATTAAGATTTTTTCTATGCCAACACTTTTGGCGATATCTTTGATTTGAATTTTCTTTGCTTCTTTGCCCATGGCCGTTTTTCCTGAACCTGGTGTCGGTTGATGACCCGTCATGGCAACTACGCTATTGTCCAAAATGACCACGCAAACATTGGCTTTATTGTACACAATGTTTAGCAATCCAGGCATTCCTCCATGGAAGAATGTGGAGTCACCGATAACTGAAAACACTTTGTCTTTAACCCCTGCATGGACCATTCCTGCAGCCTGAGAAATTCCGCCCCCCATGCAAAGGCATGATTGAACCACGGTAATCGGAGGCAAAACACCCAGAGTGTAGCAACCGATGTCCCCTGTGACGATCTTGTCGTTGGATCTGCCTGCTAAAGTCAGGGCACTTTCAGGACAAACAGGTATGCATTTGGGATCTCCTCCACAAGCATCGCAAACGATGGCTTTGTTGCTGTTAGGATGCAACGTTATGGCTCCGTACTCGCAAGCGTCTATGCACCAATCACAGCCTCTACATTTCTGCTCATCAACCTTTATTGTCCCTGTCTCCAAAGATTGGGTTAGGGCTTTTTCGGGGCAAACTTTTACGCAAGGAGCGTCTTTGCAGGTCTTGCAAGTTATAGCAGTGTTAACTACCTGACCAATTCTTACAGATCGAATCCGCGATTTGCGTGGATTAAAGACTTTTTCCTTTTCAAACGAACAAGCATACTCACAGATGTCGCAACCAACACATTTTTCGCTGTCACAGTTCACATGCTGGTTTATCATGTTTAAAGCGTAATAGAAAGCTCGATGAGGGCAACCAGGGCAAAGAGCCGGCGGTCGAGGCGGCAAATCTACCAGTTCAGGTTTTTCTGCTTGGATTGTTAATTTTAATTTAGCGCAAGCTTGCCTTACGATGTCGGGGGTAAATTCGCCGATCTCCTCTAAACCCAATTGACTTTTGCCAATCGCTTTTAGCCCTATTCGCTGGATGTTTTCTTCAAGGTAGGGTCTTAATTCTTCAATTACGATTAATTTTTTTACTTTCGACGCAAAATTCTTGACTATATCATCCGGGAAGGGGTAAACTAAACCCAATTTCAGCCAAGAAAACTTGGAAGTATCCAGAACTGACCTAGCATAATAGAAGCCCACTCCACTTCCAATTATACCAATCTCGCTTTTGTTGTCTTCGATTGAGTTGAATTTTGAGTCGTTGGCGAGTTTTTTTGCTTCAACTAACCTACCTTCCAAAACTCTATGTTGACGAATTGCGTTGGAGGGAACCATGACCCATTTGGAGCCGTCCTTGTCAAAGGAAGCTCTTCGGCTGATTTTTTGGAGGCTACCTACTTTTACTCTAGATTTTCCATGAGCAACCCTTGTTGTTAGCCGCAAGATAATCGGCAGATGAAGTTTTTCGCTGATTTCAAAGGCTTCTCTTGCCATGTCGTGGGCTTCCTGAGGGTTGCTTGCATCGAGCATTGGCAATTTGGAGTGGACTGCGAAGTAACGTGTGTCTTGTTCGTTTTGGCTGCTGTGCAATGCTGGGTCATCACATACAGCAATAACCATGCCGCCTTCAACTCCAGTATAAGCCAAAGTCATTACCGCGTCTGATGCAACGTTTAAACCTACATGCTTCATAGAAACGATCGAGCGTACTCCAGTCATTGAAGCACCGGCAGCGACTTCAGCTGCGACGATTTCGTTAATGCTCCATTCAGCATAGAACTCTCTCTCTTCTGCAACCTCAGCTAAAGCCTCTAAAATTTCAGTAGAAGGCGTCCCAGGATAGGCGGATGCGACTTTGATGTTTGCCTCTACTGCTCCACGTGCAACTGCCTCATCTCCATTAAGCAAAGCAAAACTGCCAGGTTTATCTTGTGCAATCTTGGAAGTCATAACTGTGAACTTTACATCTTGCCTTTACGTAAATCAAGAACCCGTTTAGCTTTTCCTTCACTTCGTGGAAGCTCGCCTGGTCTAACAATTTCAACGTCAGCAGATATTCCCGTTACAATGTGAATTTTTTTTTGAATATCGGCTTTCAAGGAATTCTTGTCAAGACTCATGTCTTTAGAGGCTTTTTCGCATAATTCAACCTTAACAACAAAGGTATCCAATGCGCTTGGTCGGTCAACAACTATTAGATATTGAGCGGCAAGTTCAGAGAAACACATGACTGCGTATTCGATTTGTGACGGAAAAATGTTTACTCCTCGGATAATTAGCATATCATCGGATCTGCCGTGGATACGCATCATTCTGGAATGGGTACGTCCGCATTTGCAGGGTTCGATGTTCACTTTCGAGATGTCTCTGGTTCTGTATCGAAGCATTGGCATCCCCGTTTTAGTTAGAGTTGTGAAGACTAATTCGCCTTCTTGGCCTGGCTCCAAAACCTCGCCCGTATCTGGATCGATTGTTTCGATAATAAAATTGTCTTCCCAAACATGCAGTCCATCATGTTCAGAGCACTCGATTGAGACTCCTGGACCGCACAGCTCTGTCAAACCATAAACATCGAAGGCTTGAATACCCATCTCACGTTCAACGCGTTCGCGAATTTGGTTCGACCATGGTTCAGCACCAAACATTCCTAGTCTAAGGTTAAGGTCACGTCTAGGGTCTACCCCCTCTCGTGCCATTGTTTCTGCAAGATAAACTGCAAAACTCGGAGTGCATGCAAGGAGAGTAGCTTTCAAATCCTTCATTAGTTTAATTTGGCGTTGTGTCATGCCACCGCTTGCAGGAACAATCTTTGCGCCAAGTTTTTGAGCGCCATAATGAAAACCTAAGCCTCCTGTGAATAATCCGTAACCATAAGCGATGTGGATGACGTCGCTTTGTCTACCGCCTACTGTATATATGGAGCGCGCCATGAGTTCTTGCCACATATCCATATCGCCTTTAGTGTAAGCTCCAACGATGGGGTTTCCTGTCGTGCCGCTGGATGCGTGTATTTCCACGATTTCTTGCGGTTTGACGGTTACCATCCCGAAAGGATAGTTATCTCTAAGGTCGTTTTTTACTGTGAATGGAATTTTGGCTAAGTCTTGTAGTGACTTTATATCGTCCGGCTTTAGGTTTGTCTCGTCAAATTTGTTGTGGTAGAAACTGCTATGTTCATAGCAGTGTTTAACTTGTGCTTTGAGTTTTTGTAGCTGATGTTTTTTTAATTCTTCAACAGGCATTGTTTCTATTTTTTCGTTCCAGTATTTGCCATCCAAAGTCTTTGCCTCGCCTATCTTAGAGACCTAAATACACTTCTTTTATGTGACTATTAGATAAAAGTTCCCTACTTTTGCCTTCCAATATTATCTTGCCCTCTTCCAGAACGTAACCTCGATTGGCAACGTTTAAGCTGTCATGTATGTTTTGCTCCACAAGAAGTACCGTGACTCCCTCGTCGTTTATCGTTCGAACAGTGTCGAGAACTTTTTCTACAATGATGGGCGCTAAACCTAGCGACGGTTCGTCTAGAATCAGCATCTTAGGGTTAGACATAAGACTGCGACATATTACAAGCATTTGTTGCTCGCCTCCGCTAAGAGTTTGCGCTAATGCTTTTTCCTTCTTTTTTAAGACTGGAAAAATTCCGTAGACTTTCTCTTTAGTCTGTTTAACCCGCTCTTTGTCCTTTATGGTATAGGCACCTAACATTAGATTTTCTAAGACGCTCATCCGAGGAAAAATTTCTCTGCCTTCAGGAATCATAGTTAGACCTTTTGTTACAATTTGGTTAGTGGAGGTTTTTTCAATGTTTTCTCCGCTAAACCTTATGCAGCCAGTTTGGGGTTTTAGAAAACCCATTATTGTTTTAACTAAGGTTGTTTTGCCGGCGCCGTTTGGACCAATAATGCTGACTATTTCTTTCTCGTCAACTTTGAAGCTGACGTTTCGAAGTATCTGCACCATACCGTATGCCGCTGAGATGTCTTCCACTTCTAACATGTTTATTCTTCTCCGAACTTGAAGCATTTGCCCAAATATACGTTTACAACATTTTCATCCGTGCATACTTGTTTTGGTGTGCCTTCGCAGATTTTTTCTCCATGCTGTAAAACTACCACTCGATCACACAAGCCCATAATGACTCGCATTACATGTTCAACTATGAGTACTGTAACCCCTTGTTTGTTGATTTGTTTGATCAGTGCAATGGCTTCATCGCATTCTTTAGGCGTTAAGCCGGTAAGTAATTCGTCAAGCAGAAGCATCTTGGGATTAGTGGCCAGTGCTTTTGCGAGCTGAATGCGGCGTAGTTCGACTACGTTGAGGTTTTTTGCAGGAGTATCAAATTTTTCTTTTGCTAATCCAACAAATTCTAGCAGTTCTCGAGATTTCTGAAGGGTATTGCTTTTTTCTTTCAATTTTTTCTGGTTAAACACTGCGCTTGTGAGTACATTTTCTGTGGCAGTCATTTCTGGAAAAGACTGAACGGTCTGCGCAGTTTTGGTTATTCCTTTGGCACAAATTTTGTGAGGAGCCAACTTTGCTATATCTTCACCGTTGTAAATGATTTGTCCTGAGTCGGGTTTGTATACTCCACTTATTAGGTTTAGCAGAGTTGATTTGCCACTTCCGTTAGGACCTACAAGACCGGCTATTTCGCCATAATCGACGTTAAAATTGACGTTTCTTACGGCTTGGAGACCTCCAAAATGCTTTGAAACGTCGGTGCATTTTAACAAATTTAAGTTTCTCCGATTAGCAAGAAATTAGCCGATAGAAAATATAAATGTTGGTTAAACATGCAGTTTCTTTTTTGGTTGGGAATTGTTTGGTTAAAGTTAAATATTAACTTCTGCTACTGAATAACTTGGTGTGAAGTGTGCCGATAACTCAGGTTAGTGTCTTTCTTGATAATCATCCAGGTTCACTTTTTGAAGTTGTGTCTAAAATTGATGAAAATAAGCTGAAGGTGTTTGCATTGTCCATAGCTGATAAGGGCGAATTCGGATTAGTTAGGTTTATAACTGAAGATCCGGAAAAAGCTCAATTTGCCTTAGAAGAAGCTGATTTTAATCTTGCAAAATCAAAGAAGAACACTGAGGTTACTGCAACTTTTATCTCCGAGCAGAATTCCCTCTCAAAGATAACCAAGATTTTAGGTGATTGTGGCATCAACATTGAATATGCTTATTCTTCGGCGGTTCACGTTGAGGGAAAGATAGCTCTTATTCTAAGGCCAAGTAATGTAGAGAAAGCTGAACTGATGCTAAATGAAAACGGTGTCAGGATACTTTCCCTCGGTGAGATTAAGAAGTACTTCCAATAGGATTCTCTGATCCGCAGTAGCCATTTGATTTCGAGAGGCTTTTCTTTTTACAACCCTGTTATATTCAGCGGTTGAGGTTTTTTAGGCAATAAGCTTTTAATCTATCCGTCTTACACGAACCTTAACCAGAGGATTCCCGATGGTTACCAAAAATCTAGACAAAATTTTTAACCCCAACAGTGTAGCAATTATAGGCGCTAGTGATTCTGAAGGGTCAGTTGGATATGCCATAGTTAAGAATTTTACTCAAATGGGTTATTCAGGCAAAGTCTATTTTATTAACATACGCAAGTCAGAGATTTTAGGCGTAAAGACTTATCCTTCAGTTGAAAAAGCTCCACATGCAATCGATTTGGCGATCATTGCAACTCCTGCTAAAACTGTTCCCGAGGTAATAGAAGAATGTGGCAAGGCGAATGTCAAAGGTGTAATAATTGTTTCTGCCGGCTTTAAAGAGACAGGTCCCGAGGGTAAGGCATTGGAAGAGAAGTGCGCAGAGATCGCCAAGAAATATGGGATTCGAATAGTCGGTCCAAATTGCATTGGACTTATAAGACCAAGAAACAACCTTAACGCAACTTTTTTGGATAAGATGCCTAAAGCTGGCAACATTGCTTTCATTTCGCAAAGCGGGGCTTTGGGATCCGCTATTCTTGACTGGGCTATACATGAAAACATTGGTTTTAGCAACTTTGTCTCGGTTGGATCCATGATAGATGTTGACTTTGGAGATTTGATTGATTACTTCGGTTCCGACCCTAAGACCAAGAGTATCTTGATGTACGTTGAAGGATTAACTGAAGCCCGCAAATTCATGAGTGCTGCTCGGCACTTTGCGAGAACTAAACCCATCGTTGTTGTTAAGTCCGGCAAGTTTTCCGAGAGCGCCAAGGCGGCTGCTTCCCATACTGGGTCGCTTTCAGGTGAAGATGGGATTTACGATGCTGCCTTCAAACGCGCGGGTATCGTTCGAGTGAGCGAGATCGAGGACCTATTCAATTGCGCTGAGGTTTTAGGGACACAGCCTTTGCCGAAAGGTCCCCGATTGGCTATAATAACTAATGCCGGTGGACCTGGTGTGATGACAACGGATGCCTTAATTGCTCAGGGTGGCAAACTTGCCAAGTTAAGCCAAAAGACTATCGAATTGCTTGATGCTGTTCTTCCTCCTTTTTGGAGTCATGGCAATCCAATAGATGTTTTGGGCGATGCCAAATCTGACCGCTACAGAGCGGCAGTTGAGGCTTGTCTCAACGACGAAAACATAGACGGTATAATGATTGTGTTTACTCAGCAAGCTGTTTCCGAATCTGTCGAAATCGCAAAGAGCATAGTCGAGCTTGTAAGGAGTAAGACTTACCAGAATAAGACAATTTTGACTTCACTTATGGGTTTTGGAGCCGTTGAAGAAGCCAACAAAATATTGAACGCAAACAATATACCAACTTATTCGACTCCGGAACAGGCAATCAAGACTTACATGTACATGTACAACTATCAACGAAACATCGATTTGCTCTACGAAACACCTGAAGAGCTTCCTGTTGATGAATCGCCTCCTAAACGCCCAATAATGGTTCTGATTCGAAACGCGGCATTTGAAGGGCGTGAAGTTCTAACTGAAGATGAGGCAAAAAGAATACTCAGTTACTATAATTTTCCAGTCGTTCGCACGGCAGTAGCTAACAACATAGATGAGGCAGTTCTGTTTGCGCAGGAAATGGGTTTTCCAGTTGTCTTAAAAATTCTCTCCCCTCAGATTATCCATAAGAGTGATGCTGGCGGTGTAATTCTTAACGTCAAATCGCCAAGTGAAGTTAGGGATGGCTTTGAACTTTTGATTAAGCGAGCTACTGCCTACAATCCGAAAGCTCAAATAATCGGGGTTACTGTTCAGCAGATGCTTGAAAAGGTTGGCCATGAACTAATTATTGGTGGTAAAACTGACCCAGTTTTTGGTCCAGTAATCCTTTTCGGTATGGGTGGTGTGGGTGTTGAACTTTTTAGGGATACCTCTATTGCTCTTCCTCCACTAAACACTACTCTTATTCGCCGTATGATGGAGGAAACTAAAGTCTACAAACTGCTCAAAGGTTACCGCAATGCAGCACCTGTTAATCTTAAAAAACTTGAAGAAACCATCCTTCTGTTTTCTCAATTGCTGGTTGATTTTCCTCAAATTAAAGAAATAGACATAAACCCTCTATTAATTAACGAAAAAGAAGCTTGTATTCTAGATGCGCGAATCGTTATCGACAAGGATAATGTCTGCCGTAAATTTGAGCCGCATGAACACATGGTTATCAGTCCGTATCCTAAGGTAGACGAGTTACTCTGGTCGCTAAAGAACGGTCATGAAGTCCTCTTGCGTCCAATAAAGCCAGAAGACGAACCTATGTGGCTGGAAATGTTCCAAAGTCTATCTGACGAATCGATTAGGTATCGCTTTTTTCAAATGCTTAAAGATACTCCTCATGAAGTCCGTGTCCGCTATTGTAACATCGATTACGACCGTGAAATAGCAATAGTTGCAGAAACTGAAGAAAATGGAAAGAAGAGACTTCTTGGCGTAGGTCGTTTAAGCTTTGAATCTGACGGGAAAAACGGCGAAATCTCTTTTATCGTGAGCGATTCATGGCAAGGCTTCGGATTGGGTACAAAGATGGTTGATTACGTGCTGGATTTAGCAAAGGACAAGGGAATTGAAAGCGTGTATGCAATAATGCTTCCCGATAATTACAGGGCATTGAGTTTAACAAAGAAGATGGGTTTCCAAATAGAGTATCTTAAGGACGGGACAATTAGAGCTGACTTAAACTTGAAGGATGAAGATATAGATAAGCGCTGCCTGATAGCTATTCCCGCCATAGCAGAGGTTCAAAAAGCTCAGTCAAAGCCAGTTTCTAAGGAAAACAAAGCAGGTTCGGATAGTCAGCCTAAAGCTGTATCCACATAATTTTTATTTTTTACAAAAAGAAAAGAAAGTTTTAGATAAAGTAGACTTTAACGTAGTGTGTCGAGCAGGATATGCAGGGGTCGTAGGCTCTAACGAGCATTTCTAGGTTGAGTTCGATTTCTTTTTCTGTCTTGTCTAGAATTTGAGGAAGCAGCGCTTTCATGTCTAACTCTATGTTTGCATGGTTCTGGTTTGTTGGTATAACGCAGTTTGCTTTTGTACACGTGCCCTTGTCGTTGTATGTGTAGTCGTGGTATAGGATGCCTCTTGGGACTTCAACTGCTCCTACTCCGCGTCCGGCTTTTGGTTTAATGTCTGGGTTGTTGTATATCGATTGGCTCTTCAGGCCTGATGCTTCCAGTTCGTTGATTAGTTTTATGGAGTCTTCTACGCTGTGGACGACTTCTACGAGTTGTGCAATGTTATTCATGAAGGGGTTGTGGCATACAGGTTTGAGGTTGAAGGTTTCTGCTGTTTTCTTTGCTAATGGGGAGAGTTTGTCGTAGTTTAGGTTAAATCGGGCAAGGGCACCTACCATGAAGGAGTCACGGGCGTGTTTTGCTCGTTTCGCTGTTGATATAGGGACTATGTATTCGTTTGTGTAGGTTAGGTAGTCGTTTACGGGGGCGGTACCTGTGTCGGTGGATCCGAGTATCCCGTCATATAGGGCGTACTCGTCAGGGCTTGTTAAGCCGATAAATTCGGTTTCTCTGGTGAAGTCTGGCAGTTTGGGTGCTAAAGTCTTGATTAATCCTGCTACTGCTTGTAGGTCTGGGATTGAGTCTTTGAGTCTTTTCCTTAGCGTCTTTAGTTCTTTCATTGAAGGAATCTTGGAGAATCCGCCTGGAATTAGTCTTTGGGGATGAGTTGTTCTCCCGCAGATCAGATTTGACATTTCGTTAGCTAAGCGGTGTAGGCGTAAGACTGTTTTTACCTCAGCTGGATTAGACGAGGCTAGTGGAATAACGGAGCCGACTCCGAGCAAATCGGGAAGAACTAGAAAGCCTAAGTGTAGAATGTGACTTTGCATGTTTTCTCCGTGGAGTGCTAGTTTTCGAAGTTTAAGGTCTTGTTCACTGATTTTAACTCCCAGCGCTGCTTCTGTGGCTTTTAATGAAGCAAGGGTGTGACCTATTGAGCAGATTCCGCAGATTCTCGAAGTTACATGATGCAATTCTTTGAAGTTTCGTCCAACCACCATGGCTTCAAAGAACCTTGGGGCTTCTGGAATTGCCCACTCACACTTTTCGATTCTGCCTTCTTTTACGTTTACAAATATGTTTCCATGTCCCTCAACGCGAGTGACATAGTGTACATTTATGTCAAAGTTTTGGTTTTTCATTTTCTTCTCTCCTGCCAACCGAAGTATAGCTTAAACTTGTTGATTGCATCATCAATACTTAAACCATATTTCATTAAGACTTCTTTTTCCGAATTTTCATTAGGATTATCAATCAATCCACGGCAACCCCAACAAATTGTTCCCTCGTTAACGCAGCATGAGTTGCAGCCTGCTCTAGTGACGGTTCCTACACAGTATTGTCCTCTTTCAAATGCGCAGACGTTTTCGTTTTTCTTGCATTCAACGCAAACGGGGTAATTTGGTATTTCTGGTTTTTTGCCCATTAACAATGATTTGACCACACTTAGGAATTCTTCCTTTGTCATGGGGCAACCGTGCACATAAGCGTCGACTGGTATAACTGCGTCAATAGGTCTTGCAGTATATGTATCAAAGAGTCTTGCGTTTTCTCCGTAGACAGCTTTTTTGACATCATCGATTTCTTTATAGTTTCTAAGAGAATTTATTCCTCCGATTGTGGCGCAGGACCCTATTGCAACGACGATTTTGGCGTTCTTTCTGATCTGTTTTAGTCTATCTTCATCTTGTAGTCTTGTGCATGAGCCTTCGATAAAGGCTATGTCGTAGTTGTCGCTGTGTTCTTTCATGACTTCACGGAAGCTGACTACTTCCACTTGACCTAGCAAAGTCAGTATATCCTCTTCTAAATTCGCAATTTGGAGCTGATCGCCTTCGCAACCAGCAAAATCAAAGAATGCAACTTTTGGTTTCATTTTATAGGGCCTCCGGGACGCCTTTTATTTTGGCATAGTTGAAGACGGGTCCATCTTTGCACACGTATATGTGGTTTATCTGGCAGTGCCCGCATTTTCCGACTCCGCATTTCATTCTGCGTTCCAAGGACATTAGTATGTGATCGTCGGGTACACTTCGTTTCTTTAGGTCTGCGATTACGAACTTGTACATTATTGGGGGACCACAGATTATTGCATAAACACTTTCTGGATTGAATTCAATTTGAGGAATCAACGTTGTGATAACACCTACATTGGCTGACCAGATTTCTGATTCGGGGCACCTATCGACTGTGGGTTTGAATTCCACGTCGTCGCGTCGGCTTAATGCTACGAGCTCATCCGAAAATAGCAGTTCTCTTGGTTCTTTACATCCGTATAAGAGTGTTACTTTTCCGTAGTCCTTTCGATTATCTAGGACATAGTTGAATAGTGATCGCAAAGGAGCCAATCCTAGCCCACCTGCCACAAACAGTAGGTCTTTTCCTTTCAGTTGTTCCGTGTCGAATCCATGGCCAAATGGTCCTCTTATGCCGACTTTGTCACCCTCTTTTAGGGCATGCATCTTGGTTGTTACGTTTCCTAGTCTTCTTACGCAAAGTTCGAAAGACCCTTTCTTTGTAGGAGGTGATGAAATTGAGATGGGCGCTTCGCCGACTCCGAACACTGAGACTTCAACGAATTGTCCAGGGTTGTGACCGAGTTCTGAATCGTCGTCAAGCTTTATTTCAAAAAGTGTTTCCATTGAGGTCATAGGCTGTTTCTTAATGACTGTTGCTAATCGGGGGACATAGTCTATATCGGTTCCTGTTTGGATTTTTATGTCCGGAGCTGTTGGAGCGGTTATTTCTAAACCGCTCTGTTGAGCTTCACGGTACATGTCGTTTAAAAGGCTAACTGGGTTTGCGATGTCAGGAAGACAGTTTGAACCGCATCTGCCGCAACCCACGCATGATATAAAACCGAATCGGTCAAAGAGATACTTGCCTTTTTTGAAGTACCTGTGCCTATACCTTGTTGGCCGGGTTGCGCGGAAATTTTCTCCTGAAGCAATTTTTGCAAAGTCTTCCAGCAAGCAACCATCCCAGGTTCGAACTCTTTCTCCTTGCTGCAAAGTAAGGTCTGGGTTGTCTTTAACGTCAAAACAATAACAGGTTGGGCACACAAGAACGCAAGAGCCGCATGCTAAGCATTTTTCTGAGTGCTTTTCCCAGAATGCACTCTCTCCATAAAAATTACTTAACATTTCAGGAATTAAATCGGGCGAGAAATCAAGTTTTTGTTTGCACATTGCTGCGACTTCACGTTTTTTCTGACCAACCATCTGGATGTCTCGTGCAAGTGCGTTGGTTAATCCTTTTGCGTATTTGTCTAAGAGCTGTTCTCCTTTTTGTGAGCCGATGGCGATTGCATAGCGGTTTCCCAAGTCTGTTAGCATAAGGTCATATCCGTATTCGATTGTGTCTGCGCCCATGTAGGGTGCAAAGCACCATTTTGACATACTTTGCATATTAACGCCGATGATAACTGATGATTTTCGTTTTTCAAAATAGTATGGGTCAGATTTAGTTTCGCTGAAGATTTCGTCCATGTGGAGAAGCGCTACTATGTCGTAGGGGTGTACTCCTACAATTACTGTTTGATTTGGGTCGGGGGACTCTCTAGCAGAGAAACTCTTGCCGATGTTGTAAGTAACCAACGTCTCCCTCTGGGGAAAGAAATATTTTTTTGGCGGCAGAAGGGTAACGTCATAATCTAACCTGAGTTCATCTGCTGAGTTCAAAGGGTCAAAGGCAAATTTCTCGCCTTTGGATTTTACGCCTATCACGTTTAATGAATCATCGTCTATAAGCGCATTGATAAAATCCGTAAAGTTCTCTTTTGTTATAATACGCATACATCCAGCTCCCTAATTGCTTAATGTAAGCAATTCTTTTACCAATAATACCGCTAAAAGAATTTAATACTTTCTGAAGAAAATATAAAATTTACCAATAGTTTTTCCGAGCTGAAGCAACTTAAAATGGTTGCCAAAACGAAAAATTGGTAGATTGACATATTGTATGTTACGACTTGATGGAGTTTGGCTAGTAATAGCTCTGAAATAATGCGGTTACACTCCAAAAAAATGCTCTTTGATAGTTTGAAACTCTTATATATACCAGATGCTAATTCTCTGTTGAGTGTCATGGCTGAAGTTTGTTCAACATGCGGACTACCAAAGGACCTATGCGTTTGTGGAGAAATAGAAAAAGAACAACAACGTATTCGCGTTCGCCTTGAAACCCGAAAATATGGGAAAGCAACCACAATTATTGATGGTATGGACGACAAGAATTCTTCTAATCTACATAATGTCGCCCAAAAACTCAAAACCTATTGTGCATGTGGCGGAACCAGTAAAAACGGGCAAATCATGCTTCAAGGCGACCATCGTGATCGTGTTAAAGATTTTCTAATAAAAATTGGTTATCCACAAGAAAACATCGAACTCCAATAAGCTCAAAGTCCATTAACCAAACAACCGGTGCAATCTTAGTAATGAAAAAGTTAGATAGTCTTCGTGAAATCCTTAAAAACACAAAACATCGAAAAGTAACAAAGATTTTTTGTCCTCGATGCTGCAGTCCAGAGATACAACTCAATAGCAGCTTAGATATTTGGCTAACTCCAAGACAATATTATTGCGAAAAATGCGGTTACACAGGCATTTTAGTGATGGAACTTGAAGAAGAAAAACAGCAATCCGCAGAAGAAGAGTCTTAGATTTATTTCTTTTAAACAAATAAAAAAGAAAGAAATTGCCCTAATCAGGCAACTCGAGATTTAACTGCTTTTTGAGCGTTTTGTAGCGGTTACGAACCGTAACTTCAGTTACGCCTGCAGCTTCAGCGATATCTTTCTGAGTTTTTTTCTCGTTGTTCTGCAAACAAGCAATATAGAGGGCTGCAGCAGCTAGGCCCATTGGGTCTTTTCCTGCAGCAGCACGTTTGCGTCTGGCTTCTCGAAGAATTGCTATAGCGGCACCTTGTGTTTTGCCTGAAATGCCTGTCTTTTCTGCAATCTTTGAAACGTAAGTTAAAGGGTCAGCTATCGGCATGTGAACTTCCAATTCTCGCAATAGAAGCCTGTAACATCTAGCAACATCTTTTTTGTCAACTAGGCTGGCTTCAGCAATTTCGCGCAGAGTCCTTGGGGTTCCACTTCCTCGGCAAGCAGCATATAATGCTGCGGCGGCTATCGCTGCAATTGAGCGTCCTCGAACCAAGCCTTTGTCGAGGGATTTTCGATATATGACTGCGGCTTTTTCTTTGATTGGTGGTGGAATGTATACTTTGTCCGATAATCGGTCAAGTTCAGCCATGGCTTGTGCGAGGTTTCGATCGATGGATGAGTGGACTCGGCTTCGGATTTGCCATTTTCTTAGTCTCCACATCTGAAGTCTGGTTGAAAGCGGTAGTTTTCTTCCGAAGGCATCTCGGTCAACTTGGCTGATGGCTGTTGACAAACCTTTATCGTGAACTGAGTAAGATGTTGGAACACCGACACGACTTCTGGAGGCTTTTTCTTCTTGTGTGAATGCGCGCCATTCTGGTCCTTTATCCATCATTTGTTCATATAGAACCAGTCCGCAGTCACCACATACGGTTTCGCCGGTATCGTAATCGTGAACTAAGTTTACGCCACCGCATTCAGGGCACTTATCTGCCGTGCGTTGGGACGTTCTTTGGGGAGTTTCTTTTTTTATGCTCATCTATTCTACCTCTTAGTATGCGTAGAGCCGTCACCATAAGCCAGTGTGGCCAGAAAATAGTACATTCGGTCCGCGCAAACTAAGCTGATGAACAATTCTAGTATTTAAGATTTTTGGTTTATTAAACCTGTTGCACATAACCATTTCGAAACGCTCAAAACTCTGCTCACAGCTGCATGGGAAAAATGTAAAAAAGTGTAAAAGTGCGCGCCAATCAGCCTCCAATTAACCATATTCCTAAAACGAATCATCTCCTCAAGATTCCCCAAACAAATCGTTTTTATCCCAAACTTTTCAGGAACGCTTATTAACAAAATAAGCACCCATAAACCTCTAACCATAAATAAGGGCAGTTTTTAAACTGTTCATGCAGCCCGTTGGTGTAGTGGTCAAGCATATCGGGCTTTGGACCCGACGACGAGAGTTCGAATCTCTCACGGGCTACCAACTCCAAGACTGTAGATTACACGTTTTTTTATCTTAGCTAAAGAAAATTTCTAGCTTGGTTTTTCCTTATTCTCCTTTTTTTTAAAGAGAAGGGGCAGACCAAGTAAAGGCAGCGAAAGCATCCATAGATCCATGTTGTGGCCTAGGAACCATGCATACCAATAATTCCAAGTGTTGCCAGCTAAGAAGACCCAACTGAAATAGTTCCAGAGGAAATAGACCCCGAGCGAGGTGATGATTATTCCTATTGCTCCTAACTTGAGGTCCTCTAAAGTTTCCGTTCTTGCAGATTTTTTTGTAATGTATCCTGTGTAGATTGTGAGTGCCAACAATCCAAAGACAGTTGAGACGAAACTAACGAGATGCTCGGGGTGAGCGGTTAAGTATTCTGTTCCTGATTGCCTTACAATGCCAAGCCAGCTGCTGGTGTTAGTCAGCCAGAACACAACTATGAAAATTGTTCCAGTAATAAAACCCCATTTTACAGCCAATTTTATTGGTTTGTTTGGGCTAACTTTGAAGGCTAAAATGAATAAACCGATGGGTAGAACTATGGATTCCATTACGGTAGGAATTACTTCTACTATCAAAGAGTTAAGCAATGAACCTAACGGGCGATTCTGTAGAAGCATATTCCAAAAGCCCTGAACGCTGTACCCTGCCGTTGTGAGTAGTCCCAGCCAGTAAATGCCTTCAAAAACCAAAACCCACCTGATCACTTTGTATGCAGTTTGCTTTTTGAAATCTTTCTTAACAAAATAAATTATGGTTGCCGAAAAAGCAATGATGCTAGCCAAGAATCTGAAAGCTAGGCATGCAGTTGCCGAGATGTCTTCCACAAAAATGATCGTTCTTATAGGTTCGTGCAAAGGTTCCCATTCTCCAATCCATGAGAGTGTAAACATGCCGTGCAACGTGAATAGAAAGTATGCGGTTACAACTGCAAGTAAGCCAATTTTTAGCGGGGTGTAAAATTTTTGTGGCTCCATAGAATCAACTAGGTGATAGTTTTAACTAGATTCGGTAAATTGCATATATTAGCTTTTGGT
>Ga0315540_10001008_pt1 | contig 16212 bp, 18 predicted proteins | sample SalMarSW160110MG_FD_203677 | JGI IMG/M metagenome (GOLD analysis project Ga0315540, IMG submission 203677) | Salt marsh sediment microbial communities from the Plum Island Ecosystem LTER, Massachusetts, United States - Salt Marsh Sediment SW1601-10 ...
GTACCGCTCGCTCTGCGAGCGGCTTTCCGTTCTGGTTCTCGGTTGCCGGCAGAAGGTCCTTCACCGGACCCATCGGCGACGAACTTCGCCGAACGGTGGCTGTACGCCGACCCTGAACCCCATGGGGACGTGCTCGCCTGGCTTCCTCGACCGCGGACCGTTTTCGGAACGGTGAAGGGGCGCCCCTCGGGGCGCCCCTTCGTCTCGTCCGGGAAGGAGGAACGGACTACTTGACCGGCACCAGGGGGCACACGAGGAACCCCGGGTTGCTGTCGTCAATGGTCAGATGTCCGGCCGCGACTTCCTCCATGAGTTGGGCGTAGGAGGTGATCAGGGTCTTCTCGGCACCTGCATTCCAGGTGGCAGGCACCTCGTACCAGCGACCGCCGTTGTAGGCAGGGTTGCCGGGGGCGGCCTCGGCCACGGCGAGCTGGCCCTCGACTCCGTTGGTGATCTTCACGAGCATGTCGAACGACTGAAGGTTGTGTCCATTCGGTGCGGGAATATCGGCGACCTTCCGCGAGCTGTACGCCTGCCCGTCGGCGTAGATGCCTGGCTGGAAGCTGAACTTGCCGGGCAGCGCAAACGCAGGAACCGCCAACGCGAAGAGCATCGCAACGACGAGACCTACGACGGCAATACGGCGCATGGTTTCTCCTTTCGCCGGAATCTCCGGTCTGCCATGCACGTTGTCACGCACATCTCTCATCACCACAACAGGCAGGTGAACATTCCCGAAACGACTCGCCCACCGCTTCTCATCTCGCGCTGTGGCCCGTACGATGCGCACATGGATCGAGTCCTCGTCGTCGATGACGAACCGATGGTGCGCGAAGTTGTCACGGAGTACCTCGAGCGCGAAGGGTTCGTGGTGGAGACTGCCCAGGATGGAGTCGCTGCCCTCGAAGCCATCCGCACGCGACAACCCGACCTGCTCGTGCTCGATGTCATGCTGCCGGAAAAGGACGGCTTCGCCGTTCTGCACGAGGTGAGGAAGGACTCAACGATCCCTGTCATCCTGTTGACCGCCCGCGGAGAGGAGCCCGACCGAGTGGTAGGCCTCGAACTGGGCGCCGACGACTACGTGGTCAAACCATTCTCCCCGCGGGAACTGACAGCAAGGGTGCGGTCGGTGCTGAGAAGGACCCGACCCGAGCCGGTCAACGAGACACTGACATTCGACGACCTGGAAATCGACCGCCGTTCCCGGGAGGTGCGCGTCGGGGGGCGTCTCGCCGAGCTGACCCCTAGAGAGTTCGATCTTCTCGTCTTCATCGCCTCTCACCCAAGACAGGTCTTCTCGAGGGGCCAGCTCCTTCAGCACGTGTGGGAGTCCTCTTCCGACTGGCAGGATCCCGCGACCGTCACCGTGCACATCGGTCGTCTCAGGACCAAGCTCGAAGCCAACCCTGCCAAACCTCGCAGGATCGCGACGGTGTGGGGCGTCGGCTACCGGTTCGAACCGTGAGATTCACGGGCCTGCTGATCGGCGCGGTCATCGTGGCCTATGGCGTCGTCGAACTGCTCATGCGGCCGTCAGGACCGGATCGGCTCATGTTCGCGCTCATGTTCGCGGGCATCGCCCTCGTGACCGCCCTCATGTGGATCGTGCTGCGGTGGGTTGCCGTTCGGACGAGGTCGCTATCGGGAACGATGTTCGTTGTGTCGGTCGGGGCCGTCTTCATCGTTGTGCTCGCAGTGGTCGTTGCCGGGCACCTGATGTTCCTGTCCGGTCATGACCTCCACATCACGCTGATCGTCCTCGGTTTCGGAATGGTGCTCGGCGCACTCCTCGCGGGAGCCGTCGCGGAACGTCTCAGCCGCGACCTTCGCCGGCTGCGTGACATCGCAGAGCGGGTGGCTGCCGGCGACTTTTCCGTTCGAGCGGGATTGAACAGGCCCGACGAGGTTGGGGCGCTCTCATCGGCGATCGACTCCATGGTGGAGCGTCTTGACGCCGCCGACAGTGAACGGCAACGGATCGAGGCCTCCCGGCGTACGTTTCTGGCGGCGATCGGACACGATCTCCGAACCCCGCTGACCTCTGCTCGCGCCGCTGTCGAGGCACTCCAGGATGGCGTGGCGCGCGATCCGGAGCGCTTTCTCGGTTCGATCAGTGGTGATCTGTCGATTCTCAGCGGACTCGTGGAGGACCTGTTCCTGCTTTCGAAGATCGAAGCCGATCAGCTCGATCTGGACAAGGAACCCGTGGATCTGACCGATCTCGCGGACACGACACTGGAGGCGATGACCCCGGTCGCACGACGCCGCAACATCAACCTGCGCCTCGACGCGACAAGCCACGTCCGTGTGCTCGCCGGGGAATTGGAGCTGGCCCGAGTTCTCCGCAATCTCGTCGACAACGCGATCCGACACGCTCCCGACGCCTCGGAGGTGACCGTTGGCGTTGACAGCGACCAGTCCGCCGTCACTGTGAGAGTGACGGATCAGGGCCCTGGATTCCCTCCCGACATCGACGTCTTCGAGAGCTTCACCCGCGGAGACAGCGCACGGGCCCGTGACACGGGAGGCGCCGGCCTGGGATTGGCGATCGCGCGAGGCATCGTGCATGCGCACGGTGGTGCCACCTGGATCGAACCCGGTCCGGGCGGCACCGTCGCGTTCCGAATCCCGATCGACCGCCCGCTCTCAGGTCCCTACGTACTCGAGGCCTGACGCCACGGAACGCCGAGCTTGGGCAGCAGGAACCGATCCAGTCCTAACCAACCCGCATTCCGCCACGCGAGGAACAGCAGCCCGGAAACGAGAATCATCGCAGGGTTGACACCCGCGCTGCCGGCGAACGCATACGAGAAGTTGAGCGTTGCACCGAACAATGCCGCGACGCCGGTGAACGCACCGAGAATCAAGGCGATCCCGATGAGGAGTTCACCCAGTGGGACGAGGTAGCCGAGGAGCGTGTGGCCCGATGACGCCACCCAGTGCAGGAAGTCGACGTACCAGCCGTAGGCGACCGACGGATGTGGACCGGTTGCAGACGTGATGGCCCCCTGTGCGAAGCCGGCGATGTTCTGACCGACGCTCACGGCGACGTCCTTGCCGTCCTGGACCACGGTTCCGGCGCGGATCCATCCGATATTGGCGTCGCCCGTCAAGGAGAAGCCCTTGCCAGGGACGATGTTGCCGCCGAACACCTTGCCCCACCCCGACTGGAACCACTCCCACCCGAGCCATACCCTGACGACGAGCCAGAACCACGTGGTGGTCGTCGAACCGAAGAGCCAGCGGGAGAAGCGAGGCTCCTCGATGTGAACGGTCTGCGCCATGACTGCACCTCACTGTCTGAGTGCGGCCAAGCTACGCCCGTCTCGATCCTTACCCGTAATCCTCATCGTCGCGGCAACCATCACCCACCCTGGAGGGTCGCCTGGAGTCCTTGTTCGAGAGCGGTCTTCTCTGCATCCGAGAGCCGTGCGTCCGGGTGAACGAGCGTGTACTGGATCGGCGGCATACTCCCACGCTGCACGGCTTCGGCCGCCTCGCGGGCGTCGCGGCTGCGACCTGTCCACTCGGAGAAGTTCAACCGTCGTCTGCCCTCATCGATGTCGTGCTGGATCAGCCATGAGAACGGGGCGATGCTCGAGAACCAGTACGTCTTGGTCTCATTGCTGTGGCAGTCGAAACAGGCCCGCACCGACAAGTCTCGCGTCTGGGGTGAATCCCACGCAGGTTCAGCGACCACCGCCGGGTTCGTGTGGTCGTGGCCGTAGGGAACGAGCTGAATGAGCAGGAAGATCGCAATCAGGGCTCCGACACCAATCAGTATCCAACGTTTCACGCAGATCTCCTCGGGAAGTCGAAGGAGTGTACCCGCCTCAGAAATCTCGAGATCCACCACCTGCACGGGACGCACACACGAGCAATCGGGAACCCGACAGCGTGCTCACGCGAATACAGAGGTAGACGTGGGACTGCGTCACACCGGGGAGACTCCGCCCCTTCGCGAGGGAGACGATCCAGGGTTCGTATCCCTCGCCACGTAGGCTGATCACATGGATTCGCCACGGCCGAGAGTCGTGATCATTGGCGGCGGCTTCGCCGGTCTCTACGCCGCGAGAACCCTGCGACGCGCACCCGTCGAGGTCCTGGTGTTGGACCGACGAAACCACCACGTGTTCCAGCCACTGCTCTACCAGGTGGCCACCGCGGGACTCGGCGCGATCGAGATCGCCGAGCCGATCCGCAGAGTCCTGCGGACCCAGGCGAACGCAACGGTCCTTCTCGCGGAGATCACCGCCATCGACACCGACCGCCGGCAGATCACAACGGCTGAGGGGCGGACCATCGGCTATGACTTCCTGATCGTCGCGTCGGGTGCGGTCGACTCCTACTTCGGCCATCCGGAGTGGGAGGAGTTCGCGCCCGGGCTCAAGAGCATCGAGGATGCGATGCGGATTCGCAGGCGCATCCTGCTCGCGTTCGAGGAAGCCGAACTCACCGACGACGTCGACGAACGGCAGGGCTGGCAGACGTTCGTCATCATCGGCGGTGGCCCGACGGGAGCGGAACTTGCCGGTGCTGTCGCGGAGCTTGCACGCCACACCCTTGTCGAGGAATTCCGCCGCTTCCACACCCGCGAGGCCCGCATCCTGCTGATCGAAGGAGGCGACCGCATTCTGTCCACGTACCCGCCGCACCTCTCGAACAAGGCCCGGCACCAGCTCGAACGGCTGGGTGTGGAAGTGGTGACCGGTTCGCTTGTCACCGAGATCGACGAGCGGGGCATCACTGTGGGAGACCGACGGATCAAAGCCAGGACGGTTCTGTGGGCGGCCGGCGTGAGGGCGTCGCCGCTGGGAGAGGCACTGGGTGTGCCCCTCGACAGGGCGGGAAGGGTGCTCGTTGAATCCGATCTGACCGTACCCGGGCACCCCGAGGTGTTCGTCGTGGGAGATCTGGCATCGGTCGACGCAGTACCGGGCCTGGCACCCGCTGCGATCCAAATGGGCCGGCACGCGGCCACGACCATCCTCGGCGCCGTCGAGGGCAGAACCAGCGAGCCCTTCGCATACGTCGACCGGGGATCGATGGCGACGCTCGGGCGCCGGTCCGCGGTTGCCCAAATCAGGGGTGTGCGGCTGAGCGGGTTCCTGGCCTGGGCAGCGTGGTTGACCATTCACATCTTCTTCCTCATAGGATTCCGCAACCGTGCGGTGGTGTTGTTCGAATGGGCACGCTCCTACTTCACGTACAACCGCAGCGCACGCCTGATCCTGCTCGATCGAGAAGGCTGAATCGGCTTCACCCCTCCCGTTCTTGCCACGCCCACCTTCGCCCGGCGAGGCCCATCTTCCCGAGCAGAACGGCATCGAGTCACCGATACCTAACACCGCTATGTATAATGGTATGAGGTATCGAGGAGTGTGCGTTCGTGCGGATAGCAAAAGACCTCATGGCTGCGTCGGCAACACCGATCGTTCTCGCAATCTTGTCCGAGGGTGAGAGCTACGGGTACGCGATTCTCAAACGTGTCCACCAGCTGTCCGGCGGTGAGCTGGCATGGACCGACGGCATGCTGTATCCGCTTCTCCACCGCCTGGCTCGCCTCGGCCTCGCCAGCGCTGCGTGGCGTTCGCCAGACGGCCGACGCCGCCGCTACTACGTCCTCACCGACAGGGGACGCCGAGCACTCGAGGAGCATCGCCGCCAGTGGGACCTGGTCAGTGGCGTGCTGCGGGGGGCCTGGCATCAAGCGCGATCACTACCAGCCCCGGGAATGCCGTGATGGACATCGATACGCAGATCGCCGAGTGGCGGACCTACCTGACGTCCCGACGCGAAGTGGTCACCCCGGACGTGGATGAACTCGAGAGTCATCTACGTGACCAAGTCGACACGCTTCGCGCGGTCGGGCTCGACGACGACGAGGCATTCCTCGTGGCGGTCAAGCGACTGGGCGGCATCGACGAGCTGACGCGAGAGTTCGCCAGGGAGCACTCGGATCGGTTGTGGAAACAGCTGGTTGCAACGCCTGACAGTGAGGCCGCCGAGGCAGGCTCCTGGATGATGCTGGGCTGGGCCGTCCTCGCGGCGGTGGTGGTGCAAATCCCTCGACTCGTTCAGCCTGATCTCGACGCCGCAGGGAGCTTCTACCTCCGCAACGCCGCCCTGCTGGTTCTACCTGTCGTCGCCGGCTACTTCGCATGGAAGCGAAGGGTGCCGCCCCGGCGTCTCGTCGTACCGGCCTCGGCGTTCGTTGCCGGCGCGGTGCTCGCGAACGCGTACCCGTACGTGCGCTTCGGCTCGACCGAAGTGTTGACGGGGATCCACCTCACCATCGTGCTGTGGCTCGTGTTCGGAACTGTGTACCTGGGGGGACAGTGGCGGGTGCGTCGGATGGACTTCGTGCGGTTCACCGGCGAGTGGTTCATCTACTACGTGCTCATCGCGCTCGGTGGCGGCGTTCTGACGGTGCTCACCATCGAGGTCTTTGCAGCGATCGGCGTTCAGGTGGAGTCGTTCGTGTTCAACTGGGTGCTGCCGTCCGGTGCGGCGGGAGCGGTCCTCGTGGCGGGATGGCTGGTCGAGGCCAAGCAGGCGGTCATCGAGAACATGGCTCCTGTGTTGACGAAGGTGTTCACGCCGCTGTTCGTCGCGATGTTCCTCGCTTCGGTCGGCGCAATGATCTGGACCGGTCACGGGATCGATCAAAGCCGGGACGTCCTCATTCTGTTCGACGTGCTGTTGGTGGTGGTGCTCGGTCTGCTGCTCTACTCCATCTCCGCACGAGATCCACTCGCCGAGCCTGCCGTGTCGGACGTGCTCCAAGTGGTCCTCGTCGTCGCTGCACTGGTGATCGACGTGCTGGCACTCGTCGCGATTCTCGGCAGGATCACCGACATGGGCTTCACCGCGAATCGCACCGCCGGTCTCGGACTGAATCTGGTGCTGCTCGTGAACCTGGCGTGGTCGGCATGGCTGTCGATCGGTTTTCTTCGGGGTCACCGCCCCTTTGGCGACCTCGAACGGTGGCAAACCGCCTACCTGCCGGTGTACCTGATCTGGGCGATCCTGGTCGTGGCCGTGTTGCCACCCGTGTTCGGATTCTCCTAGGAGGGGTGTCCGGCCGACGGGCCGGTCGCCGGAGCGACAATCGGCCCGTGTCCTCAGTGAGGCAACGGTTCGTGCGAGCGGAGCACGCGCCAACGCGGCAACCCGCCGATGCTCGACGTCAGCGCCGTACCCGTGCCCGATTCATCGAGACCTCTCCCTGACACTGATAGTCTGTCGTTTCGTGCGTACTTCGAATCCCGTGATCGATTGGCTGCTGAATCCCGACGAATCTGATCCCTCGATCCGTTGGCAGGTCCTGCGCGACCTTCTCGAGTGTCCCGAGTCGGAGTGGGCTGCGGAGCGGGCCAAGGTTGAAGCGCAAGGATGGGGCGCCCGGCTGCTCGCACTCGAGGACGAGGACGGCCAGTGGGCGGGCGGAGCCTTCTTCCCCGCCGATTTCGACTTCCACGGGCCGGAAGCGCAGCCTGGCGCCGGTCAGCCGTGGACTCCAACCACCCACGTTCTCGATCAGCTGCGAGAGTTCGGTCTCGAGCCCACCTCGAACCGTGTGCAACGTTCCATCGAGCTGATCGGTGAAAACTCCCGCTGGGAAGAGGGTGGCCAGCCGTACTGGCAGGGCGAAGTGGAGCCCTGCATCAATGGCAGGACGGTCGCGAACGGCAGCTACTTCGGTGTCGACATGAGCCGTCTCGTCGATCGGCTTGTCGGAGAGGTCCTCGACGACGGTGGTTGGAACTGCGAGGCGGAGCGCGGCTCGATTCGTTCGTCGTTCGACACGACGATCAACGTCCTGGAAGGCCTTCTGGAGTTCGAACGGGCAACCGGCGGAACCGGCGAATCTCGTGCGGCCAGGCGGTCCGGCGACGACTACCTGTTGAGGCGAGCGCTCTTTCGCCGTCTCAGCACCGGTGAACCTGCCGACGAGCGTTTCCTGCGCTTCATCCACCCTTCTCGCTTCTTCTACGATGTGCTTCGGGCGCTCGACTACTTCCGGGCGGCCTGCACCCTCACGGGGGCCACCCCCGACCCGCGGCTCGCCGAGGCCATCGAGCACGTTCGATCGAGGCGCAGTGTCGACGGCACATGGCACCTCGACTGGAATCCGGTCGGGCGAGTGTGGTTCGACGTCGACGATGGCCCAGGTCGGCCGTCACGATGGATCACGCTGAGGGCGCTCCGGGTGCTGAAGTGGTGGGACGAAGCGAGGTAGGTCTGGCTCGTCATGTGGGGCGGAAAGCAGCCCGTCGCTGTCGGTGCCGACTAGAGACCCGGTGAGCCCGCTCAGTGCCTTGCGCCTGCACTACGGGGCGCGTCTAGGGTGATCTCTCGACCATATGCACGCACGTGAGCCGAGGAGGGTGTCTAGGTGCTTCGATTCCTACTCATCCTTGCACTTGGTAGCGGTACCGTTGCAGGCGCAGCCGCCCCAGCGTTAGAGGACATCATCGACAGGGAGATGCCCGCGTCGGGCGTGCCGGGCCTGGCCTACGCCATCGTGGAAGATGGCGAGATCATCTCGGCCGGAGCGCTCGGTGTTGTCGAGCTCGGAAGCGACGTGAAGGTCACGCCGGACACGCAGTTCCTGTCGGGCTCGATCTCCAAGAGCTTCACGGCCCTGGCTGTCATGCAACTGGTCGAGGCGGGCGAGGTCGACCTCGACACGGGAATGTCGCAGTATCTGGACGGCTTCTCGGGTCGGCCCGCCGGCGCGATCACGATCCGGCAGCTGCTGAGCCACACGAGCGGTTTCTCCACGCTGCAAGGCAACACGTCGCATACGGACGCCACCAGCGGGGCCGACGAGCTTGCGCGCCGCGTTGACGCGCTCGTCGACGTGAACCCCGCCTATGGACCCGACGAACGTTGGGAATACTCGAACACCAACTACCTGATTCTCGGTCGACTGATCGAAGTCGTCAGCGGACAGTATTACCAAACCTACGTGGCGGACAACATCCTGGAGCCGGTCGGCATGGAGCACAGCTTCGTCGCAGACGGCGAGGTCCATGAGTCCATGGCGACCGGACACACGCCGTGGTTCGTCACCAAACGACCACTCGCCGACAAGGCGACCAGCCGCGGTATGGCACCTGCGGGTGGGATCGTCGCGACCGCTCGCGATCTGGCGCGCTACATGCAGATGATGATGAATGGCGAGGACGATGTGCTGAGTGCCGAAGGAAAGGCGCTGATGATGCGCCCGGCCAGTGCGACATCGCCGTTCTACGGTTTCGGCTGGTTCGTGGACTCCGGCAACGGGAGTGTCTGGCATTCCGGGTCGACCCCCGGAGTCGAGACGCTCGCCACGATGGTCCCTGCTGAGAAGAAGGGGGTCGTCGTGCTTGTCAACGGTGGGAGTGGAGTCGGCTTCGGAGAAACCACCCAACTCCGCAACAGCATCACCGCCAGGGCGCTCGGTCTCGACTACGACGGCGAGGGCTCCCGATCGTCCCAGAAGGCCCTCTTCCTCGGCCTGGTGCTCCTCCCGATCGCCTACCTGCTCAGCATGGTCTGGGCCTGGCTCCACCGAGAAGAGATACGCACCAAATCAGGCATCTCCGGCTTGTTCAGCCTGTGGTTCCCGCTGCTCACCACACTCGTCGCAGCGTGGGTCGTCATCTGGCTCGTCCCGAACCTGATGGGCTCACCGCTCCGTACGATCAGCTTGTTCCAGCCCGACCTGGGTTTGGCCTTGATCGCAACCGCGCTGTTCGGTGTGCTGTGGGCCGTTTTCAGGCTCGGAGTGGCCTACACGGGCAAGTCCGGCTCTGCCTGATCGCACCCTGTCCTCTCCCCAACGTGGCATCAGATCGGGCCGGAACCGGCGATGCCCCGAGGCTCCCCGGGATCTCGGAGACGTCGGCGCTGACGCGGGCGCAGACGCCGCCGACTTCCCGCTCCCCCGCCACCGAGTCACATGCATCGCTGAACATCTCCCTGGTGGCGAGTCCGGAGGCCTCCACGGCGTCTGCTGTGGGATTGTCACAACGCCAGGGCGGTCCCGGGGGAATCGCTTCTCGATTCCTGCTCGGTTGCGAACCAGACCCTGGCTATGTCGTGCGATTCTTCGATGGTCTCGACGGTGTGCCCGGCCTCACCCCCCAAAGTCGAGACCCGCATCAAATTGCCGTGATGCGGTTGACGCGCCACTACTGGGTGGCGATCCACCAAGTGGTACCGGAGGAATCGCGTACGCCCCCGCGTCGATCATCGTCGGAGCGCTTCCGAGTCGGCTCCTGAACCGAGATCGCACCGGCTTCCAGTGCCCGCGCAAACACGGCGTCGACATCGCGGACGTACATGTGGATCTGCGCATGGGTCGCACCCATCCCGGTGGCGCCACCACCGATCATGACCACAGTGTCGTCAATGCGGATTTCGACGTGCATGATGGACCCGTCTGGATGGTCGAAACGCCTCAGCTGTTCACCACCGAGCCCTCGCTCGATGAAGTCGATCACCTTCGCGGCGTTCTCACAGATCAAATAGGGGCTCACGGAGTTGTAGCCGTGGGGCTTCCATCCGTTCATGGTCCTCGCTCCTGGATCCCGCGCACCGCCTGCCACGGCCAACTGCGTTCGAACACTACTTGCACCGCTCCCGGTCGGCCCATGGACCCCGACATGGCGACGCCGCCGGAACATGGGCCGCGGCGGACGGGAGTGTAGCTCGCCGACTCGATAGACCCCCGGTACCGCGCACTCGTCCTCACCGCCGCCTACACGGGCGCGCGGTTCGGTGAACTCGCAGCGCTCGACCTCGACCACTACGAACCCCTCAGACGCATCATCCGAGTCGAGCGGACCTTGTCCGACGTGAAAGGGATCGTGCAGATCGGGGAGCCGAAGACGCGCGCGGCGATCCCAGCTATCACGTTGCCAGAATGGCTTGTTGATGTTCTCGCCGAACATCTCGCCGCGTGGCCAGTTGGCGAGATCCGGCACTTGTTCGCTTCACCCGAGGGCGGCTTCCTCCGCGCGACCAACTTCAGACGCCGAGTCTGGAAGCCCGCTGTGGTTCAGTCGGTTGGCGAACCCATGCGATTCCACGACCTTCGACACAGCCACGTAGCCCTTCTCATCGAGCAAGGCGTGCACCCAGCCGTGGTCGCATCGCGCCTCGGTCACACGAGCGTTCGAACCGTGCTCGACGTCTACGGACACCTCTATGACGGCCTCGATCGGGACGCCGCAGACGCCCTCGTTTCACCCTGGAACGTCTCGGATGTGGTCGCGACGTGGTCGCGACGGACTTCCACGGACCAATCGAGGGGACTCTGAAAGAGCAGAAACCCCCGTCCACCAGGGGTTTCTCCGGTGGGCGATACTGGGATCGAACCAGTGACCTCTGCCGTGTGAAGGCAGCGCTCTCCCGCTGAGCTAATCGCCCGGAATGTGGGATCATAGCCACTCACCGCCAACGAAAGGCCCTTCACATGGATCAGCTCATCCAGCTCGTTGCCGACAAGACCGGACTCGGCGCGGATAAGGCAAAGGAAGCCGTCGACGCCGTTCTGTCGTTCATCAAGGAGAGGCTTCCCGAGCCGATCGCCGGACAGATCGACTCACTTCTCTCCGGCCAGGGAGCGGGTGACCTTCTCGAAAAGGGCAAAGAGATGCTCGGAGGTCTCTTCGGCGACAAGTGAACCGAAGAGAGTTCGAACGAGTCGTTGACGCGGCCCTCGACGAGATCCCCAGAGACATCCTCGCCCGGATCGACAACCTGGTGGTCGTCGTCGAGGACGCCCCGGCCCCCGACCAAGATCCCGACCTCCTCGGCCTCTATGAAGGTGTCCCCCTCGAAAAGCGCGGCGACTACTGGGGGACGCTCCCCGACCAGATCACCATCTTTCGTGAGCCTCACCTTGCCCTCGGATTCACGCAGGATCAGCTCCGCGCCGAGATTCGCCGAACCGTCCTGCACGAGATCGCGCATCATCTGGGCATCGACGACACCCGACTTCACGAACTCGGCTGGGGCTGACTACGAACGGCGGCGAGTCTGTGCGATGCCGGCCCGCCGCAGCACATCGGCCGACACGCCGATCTCCCTCCACGCCGAGTAGCTGATCCCTTTGCGTTCGGAGTAGCTCTTCGCCACTCCGATGAACCCCTCCTCCAGCTCGCCCAGGTTCGCGGATTCACTCATCGACGCGAGGGCGGCCTCCGTCTCGAGCCGCTGCTGCACGAGATCCACCCGTTTCAATGGATCCGACTCGGACCCTATCTTCGCATCTATACCCTCGAGCTTTCGCTCCAGAGATTCCCTCGTAACAGGTCGGCCCGGACGACGCTTCCCGAGTGCCACCAGGTACCCTTTGATCGCCCTGCTCTCACGCCTTCCTTGGGCGAGCGCAGCCTTGTGCTCATCGGACATCGGCATGGATTTCCTCCTTTGAACATCCCCGGTCATTGTGCCACATCTGACCGCTCGCCACCCGGTCCATATCTCCGAGCGGGCCACCTTCGACCGGGCCATTTGAACCGTATTCCTTAGTGCAGGACTCCCGGACATGCACGAATGAGCGTGCACAGGACACACCCAGGACTCGCGATCGACTGGACTCGACGGTTGCGCACATGCGCCACTATCCACCGTGCCGACCGATCGCACCACGTCGAGATGTTCATGGACCTCGACGATGTGGTCCCCCAACCTCGACATAGAAGCGAAGGCTGACTGGTGGGCGCTAGAGGATTTGAACCTCTGACCTCTTCCGCGTCAAGGAAGCGCTCTCCCCCTGAGCTAAGCGCCCGAAGCGGCGAGTATACCCCTACCGCCAGAGGCGACGACCGGAATCGAACCGGTGTACCGGGTTTTGCAGACCCGTGCCTAAACCACTCGGCCACGTCGCCGTGCGACTACACAAGTGGGGCGACCGGAGGCCGCCCCAACCGAGCGGAAGACGGGGCTCGAACCCGCGACCTCAACCTTGGCAAGGTTGCGCTCTACCAACTGAGCTACTTCCGCGTGGGCGGGTAGTGTAGCTGCTTCCATGCGGTCATCTACCGGTGGAACCGAACCCACCCGAGCCTCTCCGCGAGTCCGGCAGCGACTCCACCTCGAGGAAATCCGTCATCGACACGGGTACCACGACCAGCTGCGCGATCCGATCGCCACGGGCCAGCTGGACGGCATCCTGCCCATGGTTGATCAGGATCACCTTCAACTCACCCCTGTACCCGGCGTCCACCAGGCCAGGTCCATTCACCACACCGACACCGTCACGGACGGCGAGGCCGCTCCTCGGAACCACGAAGCCGGCGTGGCCCTCCGGAATGGCAACCGCGATACCCGTCGGAACGAGCGCCCGCTCACCCGGTTCCAGGCGCACATCGACGCGCGCATACAGGTCGAGGCCCGCGTCACCCGGATGCGATCGTCGAGGTGCGGGTAGTTCCCTATCGAGTCGTGTGAAGCTAGTCTGCATGGCGAGTAACGGGCTATGGCGGGCGGAGGCGCACAACGGAGCGTCGAGTGCCTAGTGCCTACTGTACAACGTGCCATAGCCAGGTTCCCCTCAGGCCGGACGGATCATGTCCGGAAGGTCACCCGGTAGTCCGGCGCAAGGGTGGCAAACACCGGGCCCCCACTACCAGCTGGCTCACGAGAATTGGGGCACCCACCTCGATCCGTCGCACGACCGCCCCGACTCACCGGGCGCCACGACCCATCCCAACGGTCAAGTCCCGACCGGTGCAGGATGCCCGTCCCGCGCCGACGCCTCAGACCCCCACGTCACCTCCTTTGGAGGTTTCCCCGGCGCCGCCACCCGCAATTCGGTACGACTCGACCCTCACCGAGATGTTCGGCTTCGCCGAGGAACGGACGGTCGCCACGACAGCAACGGCCGTCCTTCCCGATCCGGAACCCATCGTGCCGCGACTTCGGGAATTCCGGCGGCCGACCGACACGGCAGGCGACACCACCACGCTGGTCACCCGACTCTGGGAAGCCACCGAAACCGCCCCCCTCATCGAGGACTGGAAGCCGGATCGTCTCGATCCGCTCGTCGTCTCCGGCCGCACGTTCCGTTGGTCGATCATCGTCGCGGCTGTCGCTCTCTTCATCGGCGGCATCGCCATCATCCAGGCGGTCCAAGACATGCCCGGCCGGGCAGCGGAAGACGCCCGAGCCACCTACCTTGCCGTGACGACCGACTATCAGGCGCTCTTCCCTGATATCGAACACGCGATCACTGTCATCGCGGATCCGGCAACGGACACAGCAACCTTGTCCGACGCCGCCGTCACCCTCTCGGCGTTCAACGATGGCGCTCGCACCCTCTTCGACGCTGCGGCGGAGCCCTTGCCCTCCATGCCCCCCCTCGTGTCACGAGCACAACTGGACGCACTCACACCTGTCAGACAGTCGATGGCGAGCGCTGCCGAGATCGGCCTCACGCTCGAGCGACGACTCGGCGACACACTCAGCTACCGACTCCTCTTCGAGAGGACCTTCCAGCTTCCGACGCTCCCGACAACGGCAACGCAAGACCAGCTGACCCAGCTCGGCGTCGCTCTCGGCATGACCGTCACCTCCACCAAGGATGCGATCGGCAACCTACCCGACGAGCCGTTCCTCTCAGACCACAAGATCGCCGCCTTCCAGCTCGCACAGCGCCTCGACGACTGGCAAGTGGAGTACCTCGAAGCCCTCAGAACTGGAGACTCGGCGTCCGCCGACTCACTGGCACAGGAGATCACACAACGCATCGACGCACTCGACGCCGGCATTGATGCCCCACTGGCAGCAATCGGCGAGTGGGCCCACACACAGCTCGCAACGCTCCAAACGCAGCTGACTGCCGGGGACGCTCCGGCCTAGGCATCCCCTCGACGCTGTAGCTCCGCCATCTCCCGCTCGAAGTCGCCGGTGCCCTCGAACTCCTTGTAGACGCTGGCGAAACGCAGATAGGCGACCTCGTCCACGGCAGCAAGCTGCTCCAGCACGGCCTTGCCGATATCGTCAGTTGTCACCAATCTCCCGTGCCCCTCCGCGTCGATCCTGACGGCACGCAGCATCTGCTCCCTGACCTTCTCGTCGACCGGTCGATCGGCCAATGCGTGGGCGAGACCCTTTCGCACTTTGTCGATCTCGAACGGCTCCAGACGGTCATCCCGCTTGCGGACGATCAATGGCACGTCGGCCCGCTCGTAGGTGGTGAATCGGAACCCACACGCCTCGCATACTCGTCGCCGGCGGATCGCCGATCCCGAGTCCACAGGACGGCTGTCGATCACCCGCGTTTCCTCGGACGCACAGAACGGACACAGCATGTTCTCCACAGGGTACCCGGACCGACCAACCTCAGCCGGCGGGGACGACGAGGATGTCTCCCGGGAAGATGATGGCCCCATCGAGATCGTTCAGTCGCCTGATCTCGGACACGGTCACCCGGATGTCGCCCCCGACCGGCGTCGCCGTCTGCGCGATGCCCCATAGGGTCTCTCCAGCAGCCACCTGATGCTGGGCGGTTTCGTGCACACGGTCCTGTGCCCCCACGGCGTTCGCGAGCAGGAGGAAGAAGACCACGATGGTCGTGAGGAGAACCGCAGCCCTTTGCAGGGTCTTGGCGTTCATCGTCATGTCCGCTCCCTCCTGTACTCGCCGGTGCGTTCGACCGTGCCCCCACGCTACGAAACGGGTGTGACAGAAACCCGATCGAACGTGTGTTCGTAGTGTAGACCGAACATACGTTCGGCGTCAAGGGCGAACGTATGTTTGTCTGGACATGCCCTCGTCGCTAGGGTGGGAACGTACGTTCGAGGAGGAGCACATGGAGGACCTGACCGGCCGGCAACGGGAGATACTCGACTACATCAGGGACACCGTCGCCGACAGGGGGTACCCGCCCTCGGTGCGTGAGATCGGCGATGCGCTCGGTCTCCGCTCCCCTTCAACCGTGCACAGCCACTTGTCCTCGCTCGTGCGTACGGGCCATCTCCGGCGTGACCCGTCCAAGCCGCGGGCAATCGAGGTGGTCGAGTCGGATACCCGGCGGCTCCATCGATCGGCAACGCGCGACGTGCCGCTCGTCGGTCACATCGCGGCCGGTGTACCGATGCTCGCCGAAGAGCAGATCGAAGAAGTCCTGACCCTGCCGACCGAGTTCACGGGCCAGGGGCCGGTCTTCCTCCTCAGAGTGCGGGGAGACTCCATGATCGACGCGGGCAT
>Ga0315540_10001010_pt1 | contig 16190 bp, 13 predicted proteins | sample SalMarSW160110MG_FD_203677 | JGI IMG/M metagenome (GOLD analysis project Ga0315540, IMG submission 203677) | Salt marsh sediment microbial communities from the Plum Island Ecosystem LTER, Massachusetts, United States - Salt Marsh Sediment SW1601-10 ...
CGATGCGCATTGACTTGATTGTCCTTTCCGTCAGTTTAAAGGTGGCCCGAACAGACTGTCTCCCTCTCAGATCCGAAGAAGAGGGCAACTTAAGGGAGTTGATCTCATTTGTATTTTTGTAATTATTTTTTTTCATGTGGTTACCTCCGCGGAAAATTGGCACGATGCTATCCGTCTTAATCCACTACTTTAACCTATTTATTATTATTAGTAATACAATCGAAATATTTTATTATGATATTGACACATAGTGAAAAATGATTAATTTAGGATCAAGAAAAAAGATAACATGACTGTCAAAGTCGTTGAAAGGAGGTGTCAGAAATGACGGTCGCATTAAGCAGAACAACAAGGAGACCATGGTGGATGACAACTTTTGGTCGGGAACCCATGGGAGATCTTTTCTTTGATAGACTGTACCCCGAGTATCTGAGGGATGCAGGAGAAGAAATGACGCTTTCTGTGGATTTTACGGAAAAAGATGGCAAATACTATCTGACAGCCGAACTTCCCGGAGTTGACAAGGAAAACATTTCCATCTCAATAGAAGACGGTTATGTCACCCTCAGCGGCAAGAAAGAAGAGAAAAAGGAAGAAAAAAGATCCGATTATTATCTGAAAGAAACCAGGTACGGATCCTTTAAAAGGAGCTTCAGATTGCCGGGGAAGGTTGCAGAAGACAAGGTAGATGCCACCTACAAGAACGGCGTATTGACCGTTGTGATGCCTCATGAGAAAGAGGCTGAAACAAAAAAAATTGAAATCCACTAAAATATTAACCTAAAAAAAAGCCGGATGGATTTTCATCCGGCTTTTTTTTTGCTCCGGCTTCTGTTAATATTTCCGGCAGCAAGAAGTTGGTTGCACACTGTCTGAATGACATATACGCCCTCTTCTTTTTTCGGATCTCTCAGCAATCGCCAACCTTGTCACCGGTCCCTATTCCCCATCCTTTTTCACAGCTTCAATCACATCGATAATTTGATCCCTGATCCCCGGGACCTTTTCCTCGATCCTTTCCCAGGAGGGAAGATCCCGTGAGTAACGATTCTCCTGCTTCATCCTCTTTTCGGTATCCATGATGGCCTTTTGGAGATAAGAACTTGCTTTTCGTGGTGAAAAGTATCGTTAACAAAGCCTTGTGTGTCAAGGAAAGAATGACCGCAGGATGTGGTATCTGCAGCTCACGGACCTGGGACGGAGGCCAGAGTCCGGCAAGGGCGTAGATGCCGACATGGAGCCAGGAGGGTTGAGCATGCCGAAGGTACGGAAAATCAAGGGATTTTGGGTGAAGCTCTCCCGTAGGCCCCTCCGTTTGTTCAAAAATCAGGCGGTGTAGGCCTCTGGATATTGGGGGTCCACATAAAGGTAATCATCAGAGACGGGAACCTGAGAATCGAGTAATCAATATGGTATTCTTGAACCACTGCCAGTGCATTCGCTTTGGGTGGCGGCCTGGCCTTCCGATCCCACAATCCCAGGTGCTTGAAACGGGAGACGTGTCGGGCATGGTCCGTTCTTTCTGAAACAAGATGAAGATATGCCCGATAGCTTATACTGTAAATTTAGCTGAAAGTAAAGGGGTGAACAAATCCGTAGAATTATTGTGGGAAAGAAGCGTGAACCTCCAGGTTATCAAATCAGGAGACTCAATAGACCAAAATGTTGTCGTATCTGACAGTACCTTTGGGTCGATACTACCAGAAATCCGTAATCTAGCTAGCCCCGTCCGTTTGTTAAAAAGTCAGTCTGGTTGTGACCACAATATCTGGTATCGTGTGCGTTAACCAATACTGGACTGGAAGCCTAACGAATGTATTATCAGGTCAAAGCTCAAGCCTTTTTCTCTGGGGTTACAACTGCAAACATAATACTTGATCAACAGGCTGAGAGCTGCTTTCTGTCGGGATCACAACATAAACCAACAGCGGTTTCCCCACTGGCGCCGCCGATTTCAAAAGGAACAATCCAACGGGACATCTTCCAGCTTCTTTGAGCTTGTCCCCTGCTCTCCACAACCGCGAAGCGGGGGTATTCGCATTCACCTTGACGATGGACTCCATATTGAGAAGCTGGGGATGAGGCAGAAATCCCTAATTTTTGCCTTGCATGTTGGGGATAGTGTTGGGGATGAAGTCCTCAGGTCAAAAACAAAGGGGTCAGACAATAGCCTAACCCCTTGATATTGTTCTGGGGTGAGTGATGGGGCTCGAACCCACGACCTCTGGGGCCACAACCCAGTGCTCCACCAGTTGAGCTACACCCACCGTGTGATTGAAATTTATATCACACTTTCCGGGCAGATTTCAACCCCAATCGCATTTCTTTTTTTCTCCGGTTCAAGAGGGCTGTTTATAACGCAAAAGGTGCGGATTGACGGGGATGCAAATCTCGTCTATAGTGCGTTAAACCCTCAAAACATGGAGGAGAAGGCGGTTATGGCAAAGGATAAACAGAGCCTGTTTCGAAGACTCCCGGGCGTTGACAGCCTGCTTGAGCAGGGCGCCCTAAAAGAAGCGGTTGCCGAAAACCCTAGGGATCTGATCCTTATGGCAGTACATGCGGTGCTTGATCAACTCAGAAGCGCCATCGGCGAGGGCATCGAAATTCATGAAGAGGAACTCTCGCTGGAAAGTGTTGCGATCAGGGCAGTGGAAGAACTGGAGCGGATTTCGAGACCGAGCCTGAGACCGGTGATCAACGCGACCGGCGTGATCGTGCATACCAATCTTGGCAGATCCTTGCTGGGCGAAAAGGTGCTTCGAAAATTCAGGGCCTTGAGTGGCGGTTACAGCAACCTGGAATATGACCTGGAGGCGGGAAAACGCGGGAGCAGGTACGTCCACGTGGAAGATCTTCTAAAGGAGTTGACAGAGGCCGAGGCGGCCATGGCGGTCAACAACAATGCTGCTGCGGTACTCATCTGTCTGGATACCCTGGCAAGGGGCAGGGAGGTGGTCGTGTCCCGCGGGCAGCTGGTGGAGATCGGCGGGTCCTTCCGGATCCCTGACGTCATGCGCAAGAGCGGGGCCAGGATGGTGGAAGTGGGAACCACCAACAAGACCCACCTCCGTGACTATGAACAGGTCATAGGTCCTGATACGGCGCTCCTTCTGAAGGTACACAAGAGCAACTTCCAGGTGGTCGGCTTTACGGAAGATGTACCTATGAAGGATCTGGTGAACCTGGGAAATCGCTATGGCCTTCCCGTTATGGAGGACCTGGGGAGCGGCTCCCTGGTTGACTTTTCAAAATACGGGCTCGTCCGAGAACCCACCGTGCAAGAGACATTGGCCCAGGGGGCGGATCTGGTGACGTTCAGCGGTGACAAACTCCTGGGGGGCCCCCAGGCCGGCATCATCCTGGGACGCAAGAACCTGGTGGATGACATCAGGAAGAACCAACTGGCGCGGGCCCTTCGCATCGACAAATTGACACTCCTTGCTCTCGAGGGAACCTTGAGGTTGTACAGGGACGAGCGTCGAGCCGTAAGAGAAATTCCAACCCTCAGAATGATGCTTGGGTCTTATGGTGAGATGGTGAGAAGGGTGGAGAGGCTATTGAAGCTGATAGGCAACCTCAGGAGCCCCGCATTTTCAATTGCCATGGCCGACGGGAACTCCAAGGCCGGGGGCGGGGCGCTTCCTTTGCTGGAACTGCCCACACGCCTCCTGTGCCTGGTACCGGGCGAAATGGAAGCACGGTTCATGGAGGGATGGCTGCGATCCTTCGATCCTCCAATCATTACGAGGGTTGAAAAGGAGCGGGTCCTTCTGGATGTCAGGACCATCCAGTCAAGAGAACTCAAGACCATTGCGGAAGCTGTCAAGAGGCTCGCCGGGCTTAAACAGCAGGACTGACCCGGAAAACGGATAGCAGGTCGTTCCCCTAATTTTGAGGATTGAGCGGGGCCTGGTTTGGCACCAGGCCCCGAGATGGGGTATGGAGACGGACTAGATGCTGTCGCTGAGGCCCTTGCCTGCCTTGAATTTGACGACTTTCTTGGCTTTTATCTTGATGGCCTCGCCGGTTCGGGGATTTCTCCCTGTGCGGGCTTTACGCTTGCTGACGCTGAAAGAGCCGAATCCTGCCAGGGCAAGCCTGCCATCCTTCTTCAAGGTTTTCTTGGCAATCTCTAAGAATGAGTTAAGAGCCTTTTCTGCATCTGCCTTGGTCAAATCACTTTCTTTTGCGATCCCAGCGATGAGTTCCGCTTTTGTCATAATACCCTCCTAAGTTTTTGGTGAATGGATAACAAACTCAGCCCCAATGCCGAAGAGATTCGGCCCCTGTTCCAATCCTTAATTGATCACTCGATAGATTGATGAGTTACTGTGATGCTTTAAAACCTGTGTGATGTTTTCTCCGGCCTTGTTAGACGATCAGTGAGGCTTTTTAAAAAAAACCTTGTTCCAGTTACCACAGTAAAATGACAATTTCAATGAAAAATTGTCAGAAAACCGCATTCCACAAGGATTTTTTGAAAAAAATGCAAAAAAAGCGTCAAGTTGACAAACGCACTCAAAAGCTATATTTTCTCAGCAGATGAACTAGGCGTTTTTTCTTGGAGTAATCAGACAATACTGTGGGCCGGGATAGCCGCAGGAAGGAGAGGCTTTTTGAGGGAGATCGTTGAAAAAGCTCTTGAGGAGAGCCTGACTGTCAAGGAAGGGTTCATCCGACAGAATATACCTGTCTTGATTGAGGTGGCTGAAAGGATCGCCGGGGCCTTTGTCCAGGACAGAAAACTCCTGATCTGCGGAAACGGCGGCAGTGCTGCCGATGCGCAACATATCGCGGCTGAATTCGTTAACCGGTACGAGCTTGAAAGACCCCCCCTGCCGGCACTGGCCCTGACGACGGATGCCTCGGTCATGACCAGCATAGGGAATGACTATGCTTTTGACGACATCTTTTCCAAGCAGATCAAGGCCCTGGGACTGAAGGGCGACATCCTTCTGGCCATCAGCACGAGTGGAAATTCAGAAAACGTTATCTCGGCGGTTCAGGTGGCCAAGGCCCAGGAGATCTTCACCGTGGGGCTGATCGGGGGCGACGGGGGGAAGCTGGCCCGGCTGGTCGATGCAGCCTTGGTGGTGAGGAGCAAAGTGACGGCCAGGATCCAGGAATCCCATATTCTTGCCGGCCATATCCTTTGCCAACTTGTGGACTATATCCTTTTCCAGAGACCCGCTTGATGACTTCGCAAAAGTCATCAACGTGCCCATGGACGTGAGGAAAAAGTCCCCGGACGGACTTTTTCGATTCCATCAAACTTAGAAATTGAAGATGAAAAATATCAAGCCCATATCTTTGGCAGGCGTTCATTCCTATCCCCTTGAGAAACGCCCGAGCAAAGTGAACAAAGAGGATTTCGCCGACCCATGGGAGGGGGGAGGGACTTTTTCAAGGTGGATGGAAGGCCTCCCCAATATCCTCGCGGCACAGGATCTGAGAGAGATCGTTCAGAGGATTATCCGGGCCGCAAAAGATGAAAAAACGATCATCCTTGCCATGGGGGCCCATGCCATAAAGGTGGGCCTGAACCCGATTATTCTGGACCTGATGGACAGGGGCATTATAACCGGCATTGCCATGAACGGGGCCGGCATCATCCACGACGCCGAACTTGCCATGGTTGGACGGACCTCTGAAGACGTGGCGGCTGAACTCGGCAGTGGAAGGTTCGGCATGGCGGAAGAGACCGGGAGGTTTCTGAACGGAGCCATCGCAGAAGGCGCCCGGAAGGGATGGGGCCTGGGGCGTTCCGTGGGGGCCATGCTCGTCGGAGAACAGTTTCCCCATAACGCGTTGAGCATCTTGGCGAGGGCCTACGAGACGGGCATCCCTGTGACGGTCCACGTGGCACTGGGAACGGATATCATCCACTTCCACCCGGATGCGAACGGTGGTGCCACGGGAAAAACGTCCCACTTGGATTTCCGGATATTTGCCGCCCTGGTGGCGACGCTGGAAGAGGGGGTCTTCCTGAACCTGGGGTCGGCCGTCATACTGCCGGAGGTCTTTCTGAAGGCATTGTCCCTGGTCCGAAACCTGGGATATGACGTCAGGCAATTTACCACGGTCAATATGGATTTTGTCCGCCATTACCGCCCCATGACCAACGTGGTCAACCGACCAACCATGGAAGGCGGAAAGGGTTATTCACTGGTGGGACACCACGAGATCATGTTTCCCTTACTGGCGGCAGGTGTGGTCGAGGCCCTGGCGGCTTCGTAAAAAGCTGGTTTATGCCGCAAGCGGCAGCCCATGAACAACGAAGGGGAGGTGAACCTGACACTCTTTTTCAGACGGTTTCTAAACACCCCGGAGGAGATGGACGACTATTCGGAGTTTAAGGGTTGCCATTGGAGAGTGCCAAGCTTCCGGAGGCGTAAACCCCAAATAGCCGTCCATGTCGGAGTAGGGTGCCAAGTGCACTATGAGAAAGCGTCCGAAAAAGACCCTCGGGTTCTCTGACTGAACCGGCGAACAGAATGACTTCGTTGAAAGTCTGGAGGCCTGACTTTTTGCGATACCATAGATAGGAAAGAAGGTGAAAGTAATGCCCATCTACGAATACAGATGTGAAAAATGCAACGAAGAATTTGAAACCATTGTTTTCGGGAATGATGAGGATGTCACGTGCCCCCACTGTAATTGCGGCGATGTCCACCGGCTCATGTCGGCCTGCGGCTTTAAGAGCGGAAACAGCTACACACCCTCCAAGGGGACATCGGGCTGTGCTTCCTGTTCAAGTGGAAACTGCAGCAGCTGTCATTGATAGTCTTGATGGTGAAACCTCGCTTTCCAGCCTCGCTTGGAAAGAGGTCGTGTTGCCTGGAGTCTAAAACAGCCCTGAAATTTCAAATGACAAAATGACTAAAGAGCAGTTGCCTATTTGACAGGGTTTTATCCACCTTGGGCGGGAAGTGCGGCAGATAAGTTTTGGCGGCTTTGGATTTGGTATTGGGGCCTTGACATTTATTTGAAATTTGAGCTTTGAAATTTGTCATTCTGCCAACCCGCTTGCAGGAATGGATGATTACCTTTGACGAGATGGCAATGATAACGGTGTAATGGGGGTGCTGAATTCCATGTTCCGTATCGGTTTCGGCTATGATGCACATCGGCTGGTTGAGGGCGAAAGGCTTATCCTGGGCGGTGTTGAAATCGATCACCCCTGGGGGCTGGAGGGCCATTCCGATGCCGATATACTGGTTCACGCCGTCATGGATGCCATTCTCGGGGCCATGGGGTTGGGGGATATCGGTCTGCATTTTCCGGACACGGACCCTGCCTACAAGGGGGCAAGCAGCCTTTCACTGTTGGAGAAGGTGAGTGAAAGGATGAAAGAGAATGGCTTCAGGGTCAACAACATCGACGCCACAATTGTGGCGGAGGGGCCGAAGTTGTCACCGTTTTTCGGCTCCATGGGGGATAACATCGCACGAGCGCTCGAATCGTCTCCCGACCGTGTCAACATCAAGGCAACCACGACTGAGGGCATGGGGCCCTCCGGGAGAGGGGAGGGCATGGAGGCGTATGCCGTCGCCAGCCTTGTGCAGGGAAGTTGAAGCTGGAAACTGGGAGCGGAAGAGGAAGAAGGAGTTAACGTTTGGTTCTGAGATTATACAATACGGCGGCTAGGAAAAAAGAGCCTTTCCAGCCCCTTCACGAGAAAAGGGTGGGCCTTTATGTCTGCGGGGTTACGGTCTATGATCTCTGCCACATCGGGCACGCCCGATCTGCCATCGTTTTCGATGTCCTGGTTCGCTACCTCCGGGCCAGGGGATTCGAGGTGACCTATGTTCGGAACTTCACGGACGTGGACGACAAGATCATTCAGAAGGCGAACCAGGCAGGCAAGGATACCGACACCATTGTCCGTGAATATATCGATGCCTTTTACGAGGATATGGGGAGGCTCGGCGTTCTCAATGCCGACCATGAGCCCAGGGCTACAGCACATGTGAACGGCATGATCGATATGATTTCCACTCTGCTGGATCGTGGCGTGGCCTACGTGGCCGGAAATGACGTCTATTTTTCGGTGGAAAAATGCCGGGGCTACGGGGAGCTTTCCGGGCGAAAACTGGAGGACATGAAGGCCGGGAGCCGTATTGCCGTAGATCGAAGGAAACACCATCCCATGGATTTTTCGCTGTGGAAGGAGGCCAAGCCGGGTGAGCCCAGCTGGCCCAGCCCCTGGGGAGAGGGACGTCCGGGATGGCACCTTGAGTGTTCCGTGATGAGTAACCACTATCTCGGGCCCACCTTCGATATCCACGGCGGGGGAAAGGACCTGCTCTTTCCACATCACGAAAACGAACGGGCCCAGTCGATCTCGGCAAATGGCGGAAAATTCGCCAGGTACTGGGTCCACCACGGCTTTGTCACGGTGGACTCGGAGAAAATGTCAAAGTCCCTTGGAAACTTCCTTACCATCCGCGATGCCCTGGAGGCGTATCACCCTGAGGTCCTGAGACTTTTCCTCCTTTCAAAACACTACCGGACACCCATCGATTTTTCAAAGGATGCGGTAATTGCCCTGCAGGCGGGGCTGGTCAGGATCTATCGAACCCTTCAAAAACTGGAAGGACTGATCGGGCCTCCAGGCCCACTCCGGGGAGACCGGGATGCTTTCTTGACCGAAGACCATGGCGAACCCTTCCTTGCCGATTTTGTGAGACTGATGGATGACGATCTCAATACGGCCGGGGCCGTGGGCCTTGTGTTCGAAAAGGTGAGGGCGCTGAACCGGGCCATGGAAGATGCCGCAACCGGAATGAATGGCTCCGTTGAAAGGGAATTTAACACCGGGCGAGATCAGTTGTTGCTGGTGGCCTCCATCCTGGGTTTTCTGCAGGTGTCTCCGGAAGATTTCTTCAAGGGCCTGGCCGATTCCAGGCTGGAACCGGACCCGGAGGAGATCCGCAAAATGGTGGATGAACGGCGGGCGGCCAGGGCTGAAAAGGATTGGGCAAGCGCCGATGCCATCCGTGATCGTTTGCTGGAGAAGGGTGTCATCCTGGAAGACGGGTCCCAGGGAACCACCTGGAGATTGGATGTTTGAACTCACAACCGATCTGACCCCCTGTGGAGACCAGCCCGATGCCATCGAGGTCCTTTCCGAGGGCGTCAGGAAAGGCCTCTCCCACCAGGTCCTTCTGGGGGTGACAGGCTCGGGAAAAACCTACACCATGGCCCAGGTGATCGCCAGGGCCCAAAAACCCACCTTGGTTCTCGCTCCCAACAAGACCCTCGCGGCACAGCTCTACGGTGAGTTGAAGGGTCTCTTCCCAAACAATGCCGTCGAATATTTTGTGAGCTACTACGACTATTACCAGCCTGAGGCCTACATCCCCCAGTCCGATACCTATATCCAGAAAGACTCGCATATCAATGAACAGATAGACAAAATGCGGCACTCGGCCACCCGGGCACTCCTGGACCGGGATGATGTGGTGATTGTGGCTAGTGTCTCCTGCATCTACGGCCTGGGGTCCCCCGAGGCCTATCACGACATGCTCCTCTGTGTGGAAAAGGGGGACACGCTGGTGCGGGAGGATGCCATCAGGAAGCTGGTGGAGATTCATTATGAGCGGGGTGACTATGATTTTTTTCGCGGGCGGTTCAGGGCCAAGGGAGATGTGCTGGACATCTTTCCGGTGCACGAGGAGGATCATGCCGTAAGAATCTGTTTTTTCGGAGACGAAGTGGAGGATATCCAGGAGATCGATCCCCTGACGTCCAAGATCCTGAAACACCTCAGCAGGGTGACCATCTATCCCGCCAGCCATTATGTGACGAGCGAGGAGATCCGGGAACAGGCCATCAGGCAGATCAACCTGGAGCTTAAGGAGAGGGTCCGGTATCTCCGGGGAAATGCTATGCTGCTCGAGGCCCAGCGCGTTGAGGAGCGTACGCGCTTTGATCTGGAGATGATGATCGAAATGGGATATTGCCACGGTATCGAGAACTATTCCCGCCACCTCACGGGGAGGAAGCCCGGGGAACCGCCGCCGACCCTCCTGGATTATTTCCCGAGGGACTTCCTGGTCATGATCGATGAAAGCCACATCACGATCCCCCAGCTCAACGGTATGTACCGGGGGGACAGGTCCAGGAAGGAAACCCTCGTGAGGCACGGGTTTCGCCTGCCGTCCGCCCTGGACAACCGACCCCTGACCTTCGAGGAGTTCGAGGCGAGGGTAAAACAGACCCTCTACGTGTCCGCAACGCCGGGGCCCTATGAACTTCAGATAGCACAGCAGGTTACGGAGCAGATCATCAGGCCCACCGGGCTCACGGACCCGGAAATCGAGGTCAGGCCGGCCCATAACCAAGTGGATGATCTCCTAGGCCTGATTCGCGAGAGGATCGAAAAGAATGAAAGGGTCCTGGTGACGACCCTGACAAAGAATATGGCCGAGAGCCTGACCGAATACTATGCCGACCTGGACCTGAAGGTAAGATACCTTCACTCGGATATCAAGACCATCGAGCGGATGGAGATTATCAGGGACCTGCGCCTGGGCGTCTTCGACGTGCTGGTTGGGATCAATCTTCTTCGCGAGGGTCTCGACCTGCCGGAGGTATCTCTCGTGGCCATCCTGGACGCGGACAAGGAAGGGTTCCTACGTTCCGAGAGGTCTCTCATCCAGACCTGCGGGAGGGCGTCAAGGAATGTGAACGGGGAAGTCATCTTCTATGCGGATCATGTAACCCATTCCATGGAGCTGGCCATGGATGAGAGCAGAAGGCGCCGCGAGATTCAACTGGAATATAACAGGATCAACGGCATTACCCCGACCACCATCAAGAAAAACATAGACGACATCCTGGGTTCCATCTATGAAGCGGACTATGTCACCACCCCCTCCATTGCAGAGGCCGGCGGGGCCTATTTGACCCCGGAGGAAATGGAGGACCTTATGCGAGATTTGAAGGACAGGATGAAAAAGGCGGCCGAAAAACTGGAGTTCGAGGAGGCTGCAGACCTGCGGGACCGGATCACGGAACTGGAGAAAAATGCAATCCTGCGATCCGCCTTTTGACTTGACAATATTTTGGGACCGGGTATATTAAGATAGTTACTTTGTAGCTAAATAGTAGCCACTTATTGGGGCTCATAAGGACATCCGTCTGTAACGAGCGCGAGTGCAGCAGTAAATTGATGATGTCGTTGAATGTCAAAGTTCAATGTCCATTGACACATAGATTATGAGGAGGCCAACTCATGAATATCATCTCTGAAATCAGGGAAATCGTGGGCCCGGAAAGCATCTTTGACGAGCGAGTGGAATGTCTTTGCTATTCCAGAGATATGTCTGTTCACCAGGGGGTCCCCGATGCTGTTGTTTTCCCCCGGACCACTGAACAGGTCTCGGCCATCATGAAGCTCGCACACCGCGACAAGGTCCCCGTCACGGCAAGGGGCACCGGGACCAGCGTGACCGGCGCCGTCCTTCCTGTAAAAGGCGGCCTGCTCCTGGATCTCCATCTCATGAATAATATCTTGGAGATCAACAAAGAGAATTTCTATGCCCGGCTGGAACCCGGTGTGGTTTGCATGCCGCTGAACGCCGTGCTCGCAAGAGACAATCTCATGTTCCCCCCGAATCCGGGCAGTGAGGCCATAGCCAGTATCGGTGGCATGGTATCCACCAATGCCAGCGGACATCGTGCGGTGAAATACGGGACGACCCGGGATTATATCAAAGGGCTCAAAGTGGTCCTTGCCGATGGAACCATTGTCGATACCGGAACCACGGCACCGAAGACTTCCCTTGGCTATGATCTGACGCATCTGTTCTGTGCTTCTGAAGGGACTTTGGGGATCATCACGGAAGTCATTGTAAAATTACAGGCCAGGCCGGAATATGCCGCCATGGCCCTTGCCATATTCCATGATCTCAATGCGGCGGGGGATGCCGTGACAGAGGTCACCACCTCGGGCATTCGGCTGGCGGGCTGTGAGATCATGGACAAGTTCAGCCTCAAGGTGGTGGAAGAGGCCCTGGGGAAAGATGTGAGCAAAATTGAAGCGATGCTCATCATGGAGGCTGACGGCACCAAGGACGTGGTCGTGCGTGATATGCACAGGATCGAAGAAATATGCCAGAAATACCATGTGCAGGAGTTTGAGTGGTCGGATGATCCCTCGCGAAGGGCCGAAATGATGCAGGCCAGGGGGCGGTTGGTGCCGACCCTGTCACGTATCAAACCGGGGAGCAGGTTGATCCCCATCGCGGAGGACCTCGGGGTTCCTTCCACGAAAATTCCTGAAACCATCCGCAGGGCACAGGCCATTGCCAAAAAGTACAATGTTCTGATCGCCACCTTCGGGCATGTGGGAGACGGCAACGTGCACACCACGTTCGTATCCGATGTGCGCAGTCGGGAAGAATGGGACAGACTGAGGCCGGCGGTTGAAGAACTCGTGGATACCGCACTTGAAATGAAGGGCACGCTGAGCGCGGAACACGGCACCGGACTCACTCGTGCGCCCCATATCGAGCGGCAGCTCGGGCCTGCCATGGACATCATGCGAAAGATAAAGAAGGCCCTCGATCCGGAGGATATCCTGAACCCCGGTAAGATGGCCCTGGATGAATCCAGTGAAAAAGCGGATATTTATGACTTTTTCGCTTTTAAGCCCCTCCTTGAACATCCTGAAGGCGTGAGGAGTTTCGGGAAGGAAATCGACGACGAGGTCCTGGCCTGCATCCACTGTGGCTTCTGTCGCCTGGGTTGTCCGACCTTCAGTGTGACCCAGAGGGAGGGCAGAAACGCCCGCGGCAGGAATGCCCTGGCCTTCTATTTTATGAACGGTTCGATCGAACCCTCAGCGGAGCTGGCCGAGGCCTTTTACAGCTGTACCACATGCCAGACCTGCACCTACTTCTGTCCGGCCCAGATCAAAGTGGACGAGATCGTTGAGGGGGTGCGAAGGAAACTCTACAAGGCCGGGTTTGCCACGCCGGCGGCCCTGGGGGTGCGGGAGAGCATTCAGAAAACAGGGAACGTCTTTGCCAGCCCCCGGGAAGAACGCATCCAGATCTATCCGACGGCCCTTCGGGAAAAGGCCGAAAAGGGTGAGTTGAAAAAGCAAGCCGAGACGCTGCTTTTCATGGGCTGTGTCCCCAGCTACCTGGACATGAAGATGGTTCCCAGCCTTATCAAACCTCTGGACGCCGCCAAGGTGGACTACACCACCCTGGCCATGGACGAGAACTGTTGCGGTTTCCCCCTTTATCTCATGGGATCGGATGAATTTGAGACCCACGCCAGGGGAATTATGGAGAAAATCGAGGCCACGGGGGCACGCGAGCTGGTCACACCCTGTGCAGGCTGCTACAAGACTTTCAAAAAACTCTATCCGGAAATCAGAGATCTTGGAATAGACATCTACCATTCCGTACACTACCTGGAAAAGCTGATCAATGAGGGGCGTATCACCTTCAAAGGTGAACTTGGAAAGAAGGTGACCTATCACGATCCATGCGACCTGGGACGGGCCTTCAAGGTCTTTGAGGAACCCCGGAACATCCTGAAAGACATCCCGGGGCTCAATTACGTGGAGATGGCCAGAAACAGGCTCCAGGCGCGTTGTTGCGGCGGCGGCGGTGGTGTCCAGGCCAACAATCCCGAGATGGCGAAGGACATGGCTTCTGAAAGGGTGCGAGATGCCCTGGCCGTCGGGGCGGAGATCATTGTTTCCGGATGTGCCGCGTGCAAAGACAATTTGAAGAAGGGTGCCAAGGCCATTCCGAAAGGTGAGCGTGGAAAGATCAAGGTGATGGACATCACCGAAATGGTCGCCAATATGATGGAATAGGGGCCTGAGGAAACAGATGACCGAGGAAATGAAGACCACAAGAAAAGAGATATCGGCAGGCAGGATCTTGAAAAAGGTCATGGCCGACTATTTTTATGAAATGGATGAGGCGGCAAAGACGGGGTCCAGAAAAATCGCCTGGTGCAACAGTGTTGGGCCTGCTGAGCTTTTGAGAGGTATGGGCTTTCTGGTGTATTTCCCCGAGAATCACGGGGCCATGCTGGGAGCCACCAGGATGGCAACGGAGCTCATCCCCTATGCGAATGCCCAGGGGTATTCGCCCGATATCTGTTCCTATCTGACCTGCGATGTGGGATCTTATTTGCAAAAAAAGACCCCCCTGACGATAGCTTATGGGATTGAGTCGGTCCCAAGACCTGATGTGCTTGTTTTCAATACCAACCAGTGCAGAGATGTGCAGGATTGGTTTGCCTGGTATGCCCGGGAATTGGGCGTCCCCCTCATCGGTATTCACACCCACAGGGATATCGGTCAGATTCGTAAGTATCAGATCCAGGATATCGCCAAACAGACAGAGGACCTCATCCCGACCCTGGAAGAGGTGAGCGGAGAGAGATTTGACATGGATCGATTCAAAGAGGCGGTCGCGTTTTCCAGACGTACTTCTGAATTATGGAGGGCCTGCCTCGAAATGGCGGCAGCCATTCCTTCTCCCTGGACCTTTTTTGACGCAACCATTCACATGGCTCCGGCCGTGGTATCACGGGGCACCAAGGAGGCCAATGAGTACTATGAACTCCTTCTTCCAGAATTGCAGGGGAGGGTTAAGGAAGGCGTTGCCGCTGTGCAGGGAGAAAAACATCGGCTCTATTGGGAGGGAATGCCGATCTGGGGGAAGCTTCGCGCCCTGTCCGAGCAATTTGCATCCTTGAAGAGCTGCGTGGTTGCGTCGACGTACTGCAATAGCTGGATATTTGACCAGCTCGACCCGGAAGAGCCTTTCGAAAGCATGGGCCGGGCATACACCGAACTGTTCATCGTGAGAGACGAGCCTTATAAGCAGCAATACATAAAGGACTGTTACGAAAAGTTCCGGTTTGACGGAATTCTCTTCCACGACGCCAAGACGTGTCCGAACAACTCCAACAACCGCTATGGCATGCCGGAAAGGCTGAGCGACAAGTTGGGCATACCCGTGATTACTATCAACGGAGACCTGTGTGATTTGAGATGCTACTCGGAAGAACAGGCGAAGACCAATATTGAGGCCTTCATTGAGCAGTTGGATGAAAGATAAGGTTTTTCGGGGACCAATTGGGATCAATGAACAAAGATATTTTTGTTGGGGCCGATGTCGGAGCGTCCCGGACCAAAGTCGCTGTTTTGGATGGGGAGAAGAATCTCCTGGGATTCTGTGTTCGGAAATCAGGCACGGATTTCCAAAAAACAGCAGCAGATTGCCTCAATGAATCTCTGAACGTGGCGGGGATATCCCAGAAGACCGTCAGGAGGTGCATTTCTACCGGATACGGGAGGGAAAACGTTTCTTTCCGGGATGACACCAAGACGGAAATCGGATGTCATGCGCGAGGCGCCTACCACTATTTTCCCATGGCCATCACCGTCATTGATATCGGGGGACAGGACAACAAGGTCATCAAGCTGGATGCCGGGGGCCGACGCCTTAATTTCAAAATGAATCGCAAGTGTGCCGCCGGGACCGGTGCCTTTCTTGAAGAAATGTCTTTCAGGCTCGATATCCCACTCGATAAGATGGATGGCCTTGCGCGAGAATCAACGGATATGGTCGCGTTGGGGAGTTACTGCACGGTATTTTCGGGTACCGAGGTGCTGGAGAAGATCAGGCAGGGGAAAAAAGTCTCCGATATCGTCAAGGGGCTTTTCTATTCCGTGATCAAGCGCGTCATGGAAATGGACGCCCTTACGGAAAAGGTCGTGATGACCGGGGGGGTTGTTGAGCATAACCCTTATTTGGTTGATATGGTGCACGAAATCACCGGAAGGGATATCCTGGTCCCGGAACATCCCCAGCTGACGGGTGCCGTGGGAGCAGCCCTCTTTGCCATGGAGGCTTAGTTGGTCGACTGGTTGAGTGGAAAAAGGAGCGCGGAGTGTTGGACACTTAGGAGGTTGTCCGAGAATAGCAATTTTGTTTCAAATCAAGGAATACGAAAAAAATTACCGCAGGCATATAGTTAATATTCCGAGGATAATTTTTTGAGCATGACGAAGAGTTGGGGCAAAAAGGCGTTCTCGGACAGCCTCCTAGAATTGAGAGGAGGTTTTGAGAATGACTATCAGTAAGTGGATGCAGATGGGGACGGTCCTCAAAATGAATGCCATCAATTATCCCAACAAGTTGGGG
>Ga0315540_10001012_pt1 | contig 16186 bp, 13 predicted proteins | sample SalMarSW160110MG_FD_203677 | JGI IMG/M metagenome (GOLD analysis project Ga0315540, IMG submission 203677) | Salt marsh sediment microbial communities from the Plum Island Ecosystem LTER, Massachusetts, United States - Salt Marsh Sediment SW1601-10 ...
AAAAGGCCCTGGTGATTATTTTCAGTTGCAATCATTGTCCTTATGTTCAGGCATACGAAGATCGCATAATAGCTTTGCAAAATGATTATAAAAGCAAAGGAGTTGCGGTTGTAGCAATTAATTCGAATGATGATTCACAATATGAGGAAGACTCATTCCAGAATATGGTTAAACGCTCCAATGAAAGAGGCTTTAACTTTCCCTATTTGAGGGATGAAGATCAGCAAACAGCAATAAAATTTGATGCATCTCATACACCGGAGATTTTCGTTTTCGATGAGAAAAGGGAATTAAGCTATCACGGAAAAATAGATGATAACTGGAAAGAGCCGGAAAGGGTAAAATCAAAATATCTTCAAGATGCTTTAGATGAATTGCTTGAAGGGAAGGAAATCTCTGTGCCCGAGACATTTTCAATCGGCTGCACAATTAAGTGGAAAAATTAGTGATCAATGAGCAACTCCCATTCTTTCTTCGAAATCCTGTATCAGTTTCAGGGGATTAGGAGAGATGGCAAAACAATAAGTTGGGTAAAGTTTTGAAAAGGTTTTTATAGATTCATTCAGAAAATTAGCTGAAGTTATTTTCTTTTGCTTTTTGTCGTATGACTTTTGTAAAAGTATATATTCAAGTTCGGCTAAAACATTAAAGTGTTTATTCAAATTGACTCTTCTTTTTACAAGATCAATATCCTTACCAAACGTACAAAGCTCGAATTTATTATTAAGTTCATATTTGTTGAATGCTGCTATAATATCCTTACTAAATCTTGAAAGGTTTTGATTAAAATAAAGATCATCTCCGTCAGAGTTATTCAAAAAGAGTCCATATTGCATTCCGTATTTATCAAAATAAATAAAAAATTCACTGTCCATTTTAAATCTGCCGAAGTGGATCAGGAAATAATCCTTGTAAGGGTCGCCCTTTGTAAAGCGCATATCTTTATTTATCCGCATTAGTGTTTTATTGAATTTTGGTTCGGTTCTTATGGCAGGATTCAGATGATTGAAAAACTCACCTATAGCTTCAACATATTCTCGTGCAGGTTTTACGACAACTTCCTGGTATCTCTCACGATTTTTTGAAAACCATTGAAGGTTATTATTTTTTTCAAGTTCACTGAAAAATTTGAAAATACCGGAATCAAAACCATTGAACTTCTTAACGGAATTGCTCAATACATAGTTCCGATACTTAAAGAAATAAATACTCCTCCAAATTCTTTTTGCGGTTGGTTGACCAAACTTTCAACTCCCTTGTTAAAGAGTCTTATGTAATAATAGCGAACGTTCAAACCAATCAGGTTTGATTTATTGTCTCCCAGATTAGCACCTATACCAAGATATCCACTTGCAGCAAGATTATTATGAGCAGATCCGAAAGCTTTAATGAACTCCTTATCATATGGAGTAGTAAGTACAAAAGTTGGTCCGGCTCCAAACTCAATAAATGGCCTGAGGTTATCTGCAATTTTTTTAGCAAACATTCTTATTTGTAAACCTGCCATTACCGGGATAAGAAAGATTCTATTGACTTTATCATTTGTAAAAGTTTGCAGAGTATAAGGATCAACATAGGTAAATTCGTTATCTCCTTTCGCTTCTGAAAATGAGAATGTAGTAACTAAAGTTAAAGTGTTTGAATATGAGTGTCGGTAAAAAGCTCCTATTCCAATACCACCCCCTGTAAAAAGAAGTTCCCCACCTAAAGCATTTGGAGGGAAAGTTTCAGGGGGCTTTATAGGAACTATTTTGCCGATTCCCTGCGCATTTACATTGATAATGCTAATTAGTAATATTGCCAGTAGTGATAACTTTTTCATATAACACCGATATTTTTTGTCATAAAAATAATGAACATTAAAACAATTGCAACATAGAAAAAAAGAATTTATTTGTTTCAGGACAGTGTTTATGTGCCTGAATTTTTGGGGTATTTGTATATTTTTTGATAATTCTGAAAGAAATTCCCATAATTCACGTTCTGATTTGTTAAAATTCTGTGATAAAAATAAATAGTAGAATACCCTAGAGTAAAAATAGCGGATAGGGCAGTTTAAAGTATAAAATCTCAACCCGGCTGTGTCGGTCATTGAAAGGTAAGTAAAAGCTTAAAAATAAAACTATGCCTCAAAATCTTGAGCTGAAAATAAAGCTTGAATCATTCAACGAAATCAAAAAAAGGTTAAAAAAAATAGGAGCCGATTTTAAGGCAACTCTAAATCAGAAGGATATTTACTACGGAAATCCAAAAGGACTTTTAAAGCTGAGAATTGAAAACAATGCAGAAAGCTTGATCTGGTACAACAGGAACGAAAATTCTGAAAACCGTTGGTCAAATTATAGTTTACTTAAATTCAAAAACGGAAATGCAGAAAAATTCTTCAGACAGATTTTTGAAATTGAAACCGTCGTTGAAAAGAAAAGATTTCTTTACATGTACAAAAACACAAGAATTCATCTTGATAAAATTAAACACCTTGGGAATTATCTTGAGCTTGAAACCCTTGTGCTGAGGGGACAAAAAGACGCAAAAAGAAGATTTAAAGAAATGGTTACGCTTCTTGATCTCGATACGAAAAATCAAATTAAAAAATCAAACAGAGATCTAATGCTGGAAAGACAACAATGATACTCACAAAAAGCAAAAGAGAAAAGTTTGATATAAATCTGGAGGTTGATCAAAAAATAATATCCGGTAGATTAAATGAATTATTAATAATTGTACCGACAAACAGGAAGATAAGAGATCTGAAGAAACAAATTATAAATTCAGCGCCCAATAAATCGACGGGCAAAATAAACCTTGAAACAATTGGAACTTTATCAACAAAATTATTTTTTAACGATCCCGAGATAAAAGGTACAATACTGAGTGAAGCAGCCTCTATAGTACTCTTAGACCAAAGTATCCAGGAATTAAAGCTCAAATATTTTTCAAATTATAAAGATCAGATTCCGGCGGGTACACTTGAACGAATTAAAAATGTAATTTCGGAATATAAAAAACACGGGATAACTCCAGACATCTTAAAAAAAGAATATGAATCTCTTGAAGGTTCCGAAAAATTGAAGGCTGGGGATATTGCCGCGATTTATGAAAAGTATCAGCATAGATGTGATGAACTTTCGGTGAGAGAAATTGGTGATGTATATAATAATCTGATTAAATTCAGCAAGGATGAATTCAAAAAAAAATTCAGGAATTTTTTCCCGGATGTAAATCTTGCGATCGCACACGGCTTTGATGAATTTACATCACCGGAAATAGATATCTTGAATACTACCTCAGAAATACAGGGGCAGGAATTATTTCTTTCTTTTGATTACTTTAAATTCAATCCTTTAATATTTTCTCATCTCAATATATGTTATGATAAACTTGAGAAACATTGTTTTAAACCAATTACAGATACTTCAATTACGCAGTATAATAAGTTCCAATCGGCTGTCAGGGAGAAATTGTTCAGGGTAAAAGATGAGCAGAAAGTTTCAAAGTACCGGGAAAATATAACTAAGATATCTGCACAAAATCGGGGAAAGGAAATTGAACTGGTTGCCAAAGAAATAAGGACTCTAATAAATGATCACAGAGTTCAGCCGAATGAAATTTGTATGGCATTTAACCTGATACAAAAGTATTCCTCGACTATAAGAGATATTTTTTCTGTTTATCAAATTCCGTTTAATCTCACAGATCGTTTCTCTCTTAATGCCTCACCTCCTGTAATATCGATCATAAATGTTCTTGAAATCCTGGAAAATGATTTTTACTATAAAAATATTCTACGGGCTTTATCCGGAGGATATCTCGAAACAATAGGCATTCATCAATCGAACCTGATGAGAGTTTCCGTAGAATTAAAAATAATTTCGGGATATCAGAGCTGGAAAAATTCTATTAACGATGCGTTGTCGCAAAAGTTTGAGGAGGAAGATGAAGAATTCAGTAGTCTTTCATTTAAGGAAGATGATTATAAAAAGGCTTTGAATGATATTGAAACTCTCAATGAACTTCTTCAACCCTTCGATAGAAAAATGTCACTAAAAGAGTTCCTGGATAATATTACAAACTTAATCTACAGGTTAAATATTCCAATTAAACTTGTTGAAAGAGGAGGAGAAAGAGTTGAAGAAAACGTAAAAGCTGTAACTGTTCTGATCGAAACAGTGAATGAATTGCTTGAACTATTCAAGCTGGAATATGGAGAAAATGAAAAATTTAAACTCAAATTTTTTCTTAATCACATCAGGATTGCAGTTAATTCGTCAAGATATAATATTAAGGAAAGACAGGGTTATGGTGTTCAAATAACCACATTGAGTGAAATACGCGGATTGCAATTTAATTATCTCTTTATTGCCGGTTTATGCGATGGCGATTTCCCTACGCGTTACATGCCTGAAATTTTCTTTTCACCGTCTTATATGAAAGATGAGATAAAACATCAGGGGGAAGAAAGGTATCATTTTTATCAGTCTTTGTGTTCGTGGAAGAAGAAACTATATCTGTCCGTTCCTTTAAATGATGAAAAAAAAGAGTTGGTGGAATCCAACTTTTTAACTGAATTTACAAACCTGTTTGAAATTTCCGAAAAGTCTGAAGAAGATTTTAAGGATACACTCTTTTCAAAAGAAGAAGCTATCGAATTTGCCGGAGGAAAAGTTGCTGATAATGTAAGAGACGATAGAATATTTAAAAACTATGATATAGATCTTCAATCGATTGAGGAAGCGGTAAGAATAAATAATAAGAGGATTAACGATCCGTTTGGCGAATCTGAATTTACGGGAAATATTTTTGACAATCTTTCCGGGGATGCAAAAGCAAAACTTACTGAATATGAAAGAAGAAATTATTCAATATCTCAGCTTGAAACCTATGCGAAATGTCCATATAAATATTTTGCAGAAAGAGTATTAAAATTAAGTCCTGTAGAGGAACCTACAGAAGAGATTGAAGCTCTGGAAATGGGCACATTGCTTCATACAATATTGTTTGAATTTTATTCCGAACTCAATCAAAAAAAAATAGTATTGCAGGATGCTTCCGATAAAGATTTCGATTTTGCATATAAGCTGATCTTTAAAATAGCAGAAGAGAAAATTGAAAAGGCAAACTTCCGTTCTCCTCTTTCCTTTTTTGAAAAAGAAAAAGTGCTCGGTATTAAGGGGGACAGGAAAAATTCACTTTTATTCAAGTTTCTTACTGCTGAAAAAGAGAATACAGATGGATTCACGCCGAGGTATTTTGAAAAAGTCTTTGGACAGTTTGGAACAAGCAATGACAAAAACTCCAGTTTAGCTGATTTTTCTGTACGGGACATAAAAGTAAGAGGCAAAATAGACAGAATAGACGTGGACGAAACAGGCGAGGGGTTCAAAGTTATTGATTATAAAATAAGCGGCAAAACGCCGACTGCAAAAGATCTGCTTGAAGGAATATCGCTTCAGTTGCCTCTTTATATGTATGCTGCGAAAAAACTGATAGAGGCTCAATTTTCTGTAGATTCTAATCCTTATTCTGCTGAAATTTATTCACTGAAATTTTCAGATTCTGATTTTGGAAAAAAACCAATAAAGAATTCAGGAAGCAGGAAAAGAAATATTAGTGAGGAAGAACACATTTCAGCTAATAATGAATTAATTAATATATGTTTAGATTCAATTGGAAAATATGTAAAATCAATTGTAAGCGGAAAATTCAATCTTACAACATTGAAAGATCGTGAAAACAAAGTATGCGGATATTGTAATTTTAAATCAATTTGTAGAATTCAGGAAGTGAACTAAGTGCTGTTAATATGGGGAATTATCTATGAAAAAATATTTTGTCACATTTTGTTTGTTTTTTATTGCAGGTCAATTTCTGTTTGCGCAAACATTCTATAACGATCTGCTTAAATCCGAGAAACTTCAATTTAAAAACCTGAAAAAAATCTCCAAAGTTCAGTATCCGGGAGATTCCGGTATTGATGTTACTTATTACAAGCTTGATCTAACCCTTACATATCAGCCGCAAAATCTTATGGGAATAGTAACTGTTGATTTTAAAAGTAATAACAGTTCATTAACTTCCTTTTACCTCGATCTGCAAAATGAACTAACAGTTGATTCTGTAACAATGAATGGAAGCAAATTATCATTCTCCCGTCCACTGAACGTTCCTAAATTAATTATTACTCTTCCTTCTCCTTTAAATCAGGGACAGCAGGGAAGCGTAACTGTTTATTATAGTGGAGTTCCTGGTTCCAGCGGTTTCGGAAGTTTTACATTTGGTAATGATAAATCAGGGGGGCAAGCAATATACACCTTAAGTGAACCTTACGGTGCAAGCGACTGGTGGCCGTGCAAGGATACACCGGCCGACAAAGCAGATTCATCTGACGTTTGGATAACTGTTGCAAATAATTTAACAGCAGTTTCAAACGGACTTTTGCAACAGGTGGTTGATAATGGAAATGGTACTCATACATTTAGATGGAAGAATACCTATCCGATTGCACAATATCTTATTTCTCTTGCGATAGCAAATTATGCAACCTATACAACTTATTTTAAATATTCTGTAGCTGACTCGATGCCGATTACGAACTATATTTACCAGTCTGATTTTAATCAGAACACAAAAGATCTCCTGGATAAAGTTGCAACAATGATCGGGATTTATTCTGATCACTATGGTCCCTATCCTTTTTTGAGAGAGAAGTACGGACACGCTGAATTTGGCTGGGGTGGTGGAATGGAACATCAGACAATTACCTCTGTTGGTGGGTTTGGTGAAATTTTGATTGCGCACGAACTTGCCCACCAGTGGTTTGGTGATAAAGTTACCTGCAAAACATGGAATGATATCTGGTTGAATGAAGGATTTGCCACATTTTCGGAAGCTCTCTATTACGAAAATGAATATGGGAAGCAGGCTTATTCATCATATATTGAAAGTATGATGGGCACTGCGAAGAGTGATACTGACAATTCCGTTTATGTCAATGACATCAGCACCGTAAATAGTATATTTAGTTACGCGACAACGTATGCTAAAGGGGGTGTAGTCCTTCATATGCTCAGAGGCATTGTAGGCGACTCGACTTTTTTTAGAATACTCCGTTCGTACAACAGCGATCCAAGATTTGCTTATGGAGTTGCTTCCACTTCTGATTTTGAGTCTGTGGCAGAGGATATTTCCGGAAAAGATTTAGGATATTTTTTCGATGAATGGATATATGGAGTGGGTTATCCCGGTTACAGTTATAACTGGAATTATACAAATGTAGGATCAGGGAACTATGAGATAAATCTTAATATTAGCCAGACTTCTCACGCAGAACTTCCTTTTTTTACCATGCCGATTCAATTGAAAATTATTACTAATGAAGGAGACACCGTTTTATCTGTCTTTAATGATCAAAGCAGCCAGTCGTTTAAATTAGTTGTAAAAGGGCTACCCTCAAATTTGGTTTTAGATCCGAATAATTTCATTATGAAAGAGAAAGTACTTAGCGGGCAACCGGAAGAGATTATACCGGGACAATTTGTCCTTGATCAGAATTATCCAAACCCCTTCAATCCGGCTACGACTCTGCATTACCACCTTCCTAAAAGGACACACGTTAAACTAACTGTAACTGACGTCAACGGAAAACGGGTTGCTGTTCTTGTTAATGAAGAGCAAACTTTGGGAGATTACTATATCCCTTTCAATGGAAGTAAGTATGCAAGCGGAGTTTATTTTTATACAATCGAAACAACAGATTTTACCCTAACTAAAAAGATGGTGTTACTAAAATGAGCTTCATCATTTTTTAATACGGATAAAAAATAAAAAACAAAAGTGACAAGCCGCTTAGTATCCACATTCCTCCGGATATCTCTTTTATTTTCCCTATTAGAATTTTAACAATAGCAAAGACCAGGAAACCTGCCGTCATACCGATTCCAATATTATAAGTAAAGCTCATCAGTGTGATTATTGAAAAAACGGGTAGCAGTTCCGAAAGATCGTCAAACTTCAGTTTTTTAATCGGGGAAATCATAAGCATTCCGACAATAATCAACGCGGGTCCGTATGCATAAGCAGGAATAATTGAAAACAGTGGAGCAAAGAAAAGTGCTGATAAAAACATAATGGCAGTTACAACAGCAGTAAAGCCTGATCTTCCCCCGGCTTCAATTCCTGTTGCCGATTCAATGAAAGCGCCGGTTGTTGTGGTGCCAAGCAGTGAAGCGACTACGGTTGCGAGTGCATCACAGAGCATAGGCTTTTCTATTTCAGGCAACTCTCCGTTTTTATCAAGCAGATTCGCCTTAATTGAAAGGCCGAGCAATGTTCCCATAGTATCAACAAAATCCATTACAAACACAGTAAGAATCACCGCAAAAAATCCCCAGTTTAAGGCACCTGCTATGTCCAGCTTTAAAAATATTGGTGAAATGTCGGGAGGGAGACTAACAATTTTTTCAGGCAAGCTTATCTTCCCAAATATTATTGCCAGCACGGTAACAGAAAGTATTCCTATTAAAATTGATCCTTTTACTTTTTTGATCATCAACAAGCCGATGATTAAAAATCCCAGCACTGCTAATAAAATTTGCGGTTGATGAAAATTCCCGATGTGCACGGGCGCACCCTGAACTCCCAACCCGACTATTCCTGTTTCATTTAATCCGATAAAGGTAAGAAAGAGTCCAATGCCTACGGCAAAACCAATCTTCAGACTTTCGGGAATTGCATTGGCCAGCCAGCTTCTGATATTAAAAATTGTAAGCAAAGTAAATAACACTCCTCCGATGAAAATAGCACCCAGAGCTGTTTGCCAGCTATAACCCAACACTTTAACAACTGTAAAAGCAATGAACGCATTCTCTCCCATATAAGGTGCAATTGCAAAAGGACGTTTTGCATAAACTCCCATTATAAGAGTTCCGAAGAAGGCACTTAAAATTGTTGCAACTATCGAAGGTCCGAAAGGTATTCCGGCAGCCTCCAGAATTTTCGGGTTTACAATTATTATGTAAGCCATCGTAAGGAAGGTTGTAATTCCTGCCGTAATTTCCCGTCTTAGATTTGTACCCAGTTTGTCAAATTGAAAGTAGCTGCTGATCAATTTTTACCCCCATACTTATTAAGATTATGGCAGAAAATTAAAAATTGTATCCTAAAATTAGACTAAAAATTCATTATTTTGAAATAATATCCCTGCAGGTAGTGCCTCAATTTAAGAGTAATCCCTGCCATTTTTGTGCAATAGAGATGGCTAAACAGAAGTACTTTAAGGCCAGGTAGGACCTAGTTGAAGCGCACCTGGAGCGCATGTGGAGCGCACCTGGAACGTATCTGGTAACCGGTTAATATACGTTAACTGAGACAGTACTCACGGGCCGATTATGTATTAGCAACTCTCATCATTTAATCCTTAATCAAACCAGCCTTGTCTTGCGCTTCTACCAGGCTACTGTTGTGGGCTTAACAGACTTAACACTGATGCCCCCTGTCTAATATTATACTATTCAATCGCCCATTTGGGAGGATTTTATATTGATTTACACTCTTATAAAAAATTTTTTATGATTGTCCAATTTCCTGAGTCTCAGTCATTATTGTAGTGTAACCTAGTCACTCAATATCAAATAAATAAGGTTAACATACTATGAAAAAGAGAGACAAAATTATATATTGGATTTCTACCCTTTGGCTCGCGTTAGGAATGATATCAACCGGAACAATGCAGCTATTAAAAGCGAAAGCAGGCCAGGGTGGTGTTGATATGATTAATCATTTGGGCTATCCTGTTTATTTGCTAACATTGCTGGGTATATGGAAAATTTTGGGAGTTGTAGCAGTGCTCATTCCTAAATATCCTTTACTTAAAGAATGGGCTTATTCAGGCTTTCTCTTTATTATGACCGGGGCAATATTCTCGCATATTGCGTCAGGTGATTCGATAATTGCAATATTACCCGCACTGCTTCTTTTGGTCTTGACTGTGTTATCGTGGTATTTCAGACCCGCAAATAGAAGAGTGGTTTCAGCTAATCAATAGTCGTCAATATTAACAATAAAAAGGAACCGAATATGCAAGTTGCCAATAAACTTATGATGCTAGCCGTAGCTGTCAACGACATGCCGAAAGCTAAAGAATTTTACTCTGACAAACTTGGTTTGAAAGTTATGACGGACTACCGCCAGGACGATGACCACTGGTGGGTAGCTCTTACCCTTCCAGAAGGCGGAGCTACCATTACCCTCAGTACTTTTCATGATAATGTTAAACCCGGCGTGATGAAATTGTGGTTTGCGACTTCAGATATTACTGAAGCACACAAGGAACTCGGGAACAAGGGGGACAAGGTCAGCGAAATTGGAGACGACCTGCACGGCCCGGGCTCAGGCGTAAAGTGGTTTAGTTTTAAGGACCCTGATGGCAATCAGGTCATACTCGAACAAACGTAAGTTTATTAATATTTTGCAATCCATTTAGAAGCCGAAAGGCCTCTAAATGGAGGCGATGTTATTTAATATAAATAATTATAGAAAAGTCAAAAGACTTTAAAACTCCCGAAGAATTTCAAAATAAATTAGATGGAAGTCCTGGCCTGAAAAGTGCTTTTAAAGCATTGACACCCGGAAGGCAAAGAGCATACATCTTTTATTCCACCTGTCTTATATAAATCCCACTCAATCAAAAAAAATTTTCCTGATGTCCAATTTCGCAAATCTCACTCATTATTGTAGTGTAGTTCATATAATGCAAATACAATAATTAAGGAGATCATAAAAATGAAGCAGAGAATAAATCATCGTGAAAAAGGTAATGATGCATTGAAAGCGTTGTATCCACTTGGAGCCTATCTTTCAAAATCAAGGATTGAACAGCCACTACTTAACCTGGTTGATTACAGAATATCTCAGATAAACGGCTGTGCGTTTTGTCTTGATATGCACTCGAAAGATTTGCGTGCTGAAGGTGAAACTGAGCAACGACTTTATGTGCTGGATGCCTGGAGAGAAGCACCTTTCTATTCTGAGCGCGAACGCGCAGCGCTTGCCTGGGCAGAAGCTGTCAACAAATGTGATGTGCCTGACGAAGTTTATGAAGAAGCGCGCGAACAATTTTCAGAGGAAGAGCTTATCGACCTGACTATGGCTGTTGTTACGATAAACAGTTACAACAGGATTAATATTGCTTTCCGGACTCCTGCAGGTACTTACCAGGTTGGACAATTTGCCGTGCAATCAGAATAATTTAATTCATATATTTGAAATAAATAAAAAGGATAAAGAAAAATGAAAGAGTTTATGCTTTTATTCAGGCAGCCGAGTTTCGATCACAGTAAAACTTCTCCAGGTGAGATGCAGGCTATTTCCAATAAATGGAAAGAATGGGTTGAAGGAATAGCTTCACAGGGTAAATTGTCAGTGCAGGGTTCAAGACTATCAACAGAAGGTAAGGTACTAAAGCCGGGAGGAGTAGTTACAGATGGACCATTTGTGGAAATAAAGGAAAGGCTGGGCGGTTACATTGTTGTTAAAGCTGAAAACATAGATGATGCAGTAACACTTGCACATGGCTGTCCGACTCTTGATGCCGATGGCAGCGTTGAAATAAGGCCGTTTTATAGTTAGTAGATAAATTCAGAAAACCCGCTTCTTTTTGGGGCGGGTTTTTCTTATTAATGTTAAATGGAAAATGAAACCTTAAAGAATTTATTCCAGCAGGAATTTTCGAAGATGGTTGCTGTCATAAGCAGACTTTACGGGCTGGAGCATATTGAAATTGCCGAAGATATTGTAAGCGAAACTTTTTTGCAGGCAGCGGAATCGTGGGGAATTAAAGGAATGCCTCCGAATCCTGCCGCATGGCTTTATACCGTTGCAAAACAAAAAACGCTTTATCATTTCAGAAGAAATAAAATTTTCGAAAAGAAAATAATCCCCGAATTAAAAACAAAAGAAGAAGAGCGGGGAAGTGAAGAATTGGATTTTTCATTGGAAAATATAAAAGACAGCCAGTTGCAGATGATATTTGCTGTTTGTAATCCTGCAATTGCAAGCGAAGCACAAATAGGACTGGCGCTTCGTATTCTCTGCGGATTTGGTATTGATGAAATTGCTGAAGCTTTCCTTTCGAACAAGGAAACGATTAACAAGAGATTGTACAGGGCAAAAGAAAAACTGCGGACTGAAAAAATAAAAATGGAACTTCCACCTGAAAATGAAATTGAAGGGAGGCTCAACAATGTGTTGCGAGTGGTTTACCTCCTTTTTAATGAAGGTTATTATTCACGTACTCAGAATAAAATATTACAAAAAGATTTGTGTCTCGAAGCAATGCGTCTCTGTCTGCTTCTCACAGAATATGAAAAAACAAATTTGCCGGAAACAAATGCATTGATTGCTTTAATGTGTTTTCACGCTTCGCGTTTTGATGCAAGACAGACAGATGATGACTCTTTCATTCTTTACGAAGAACAGAATGAAGAATTGTGGGATAGGAAATTAATAGAAAAGGGAATACAATTTCTAAATCTTTCGATGCAGGGAAATGAAATTTCTTCTTATCACCTTGAAGCAAAAATTGCTTACTGGCATTGCATAAAAGAAGATACAAAAGAAAAATGGGAAGATATTTTAAAACTATATGATAGACTTATGCTGATAAATTATTCACCCGGTGTTATGCTTAACAGGATATTTGCACTGTACAAAGTAAAAGGAGCAAAAGCTGCAATTGCAGAAGCCGAAGAACTAAAATTTGAAAACAACCATTTTTATTTTCTGCTTTTAGGTGAGCTTTACAAAAAGATTGACAAAGTGAAAGCTAAAGAAAACTTGCAGAAAGCTTTGTTTCTTGCTAAAACGGAAACCGAAAAGGAAGTTATTCAAAAGAAGATCAATAAAATTTAGCAGATATTACTTAAAAGTCAATTCTCAATTATTAACTATCTGTTAATTTTTATATTTATATTTATCGCAGGATTTTAAATCCTGCTGAGGACTTTTGGGGGTCTCACATTCGCCTTGGTTAAAAACGGTTTGAAATTCAGGAATGAAAATTCTTATCGTTTGTGTTACGTGTTTATTTTATTTGAAATGATACGATAACAACGAAGGAGGAGTGACATGTCTAAACGAAAACCTTTCTTATTTTTAACCGCTTTATTTTTGTTTCCCTGTTTGATACAAGCACAGGGGATAAAAGCAGGGGGAGAGGCTCTGGGTACAAAATCGTATGACGATTACAGCAAGCCTGCGTTCTGCGGCATTTCCTGCCACGTTGATTTTTACCAGCAATGGCAGCAGGCAATGATGTCCCAGGCATACACGCATCACTGGGATGAAGTTGAATATTTTAAACTCGCTGTACCGCACGCGGAAAAAGATGCAAAAGTTGCGGAGGTAAAAGCCGGATGTAACGGCTGTCACGCACCGGTTTCATTTTTAGCCGGGGACGTTCCTCCACCGAAACCTGAAATGAATTCACGCGCCAATGAATCAGTCTCCTGCGATGTTTGTCACACGATAACAGGATTTGCCGGGGAGGTGCCTCATAACTTTAATTTTATTTCCGAGCCCGGTAATGTAAAATACGGACCGAGAGGAACCGGCAATTCGCCGGAACACGAAATTAAAAAATCTGATTTCATTCAGACAGCAGAATTCTGTGGAACCTGTCACAACGAAATGAGTCCTTACGGCGTTTGGGTAAAATCAACTCACCTTGAATGGAAGGAGGGACCATATTCAAAACAGGGCGTTCAGTGCCAGGATTGCCATATGACAAAAGCAGAGGGTTACTCAGCCGAGCTTGGTAAAAAATATCCAGATGTCTGGCAGCACCTCTTCCACGGCGCTCACGATCCGGGAAAAGTAAGAGGAACAATTGAATTAAGAATTCATCCTGACATAAGGGAAGCCGAACCGACTGAAGCTGTGAAGTTTACAATTGCATTGTTCAATCAGAAGACGGGACACAAATTTCCAACAGGATCTGTTGAGGACAGGATTGTCTGGATGCACGTTGAAGCTGTGGATGCAGAAGGGAATGTTTATCATCTGCCGGTTGATAAAAAAGGATTTGAAGGTGAAGAATATACAATCGGTGCGGATGTGCTTGCTTACCAGGATATGGGTATAGCTTTGGACGATCCGAATTTTGCAGGTGTACAGAGGGACGGCGTGCCTGTTGGTGACAGAATTTTCAGGATGGCGTATTTCGATCCGCAGGGAAGAATGACCATTCAGCAATGGAACACTGCTTCACTGGGAGTAGATTACAGGATCGGGCCGCGTGAGACAAAACTTGAAACCTGCACTTTCACGCTTCCTGCAAATGTAAAACCGGGTAAGATGAAAATTACTGCTGTGCTGAATTATCAAAAACTGGTTAAACCGGTTGCTGATTACCTTGGCGCACCTGAAGAAGCGGAGATAATAAAAGTGAATGAACATTCAACATATATAACTGTTTTGCCATAGAATTAATGTAAATAAAGGGATGATATCTTTTCAAGTTGAACAAGGGGGTTTTGAAGATGCCATCTCTTAATAAACCAGGGAGTATATATGAAAAGGATAATTAGATTTTTTGCATTATTAATAATCGCGCTTACATTTGTTACGGGGGAGCTACTGGCAATTCCCGCCTTCGCAAGAAAATATAATATGAGCTGTAAAACCTGTCACAGCCCGATACCTTACTTAAAACCATACGGAAATGAATTTGCTGCAAACGGATTTACTTTGAAAGATAAAGACGCACCGAGGTATTTTGTTAATACTGGCGACGACAGGCTTGATTTAATTAGAGATTTCCCGATTGCAGTGCGAATACAGGGATTTACAACCTACAACAGCGATAATAGTAATGAGTTTGATATCGGGACGCCTGCTGTGTTTAAAATTATGACGGGCGGGGCAATTACAAAGGATGTTGCATACTATGCATATTACATTCTTGAAAACGGAGAGGCGGGAAAAATTGAAGACGCCTGGCTGATGTTCAATAATCTTTTCGGAACTGAACTCGATTTCACAGTTGGGCAGTTCCAGGTTTCCGACCCGGTATTTAAAAGAGAGCTGCGACTGGAAAGCGAAGACTATTGGATTTACAAAGTTCGTCCTGGTTTTTCCGATATCGATCTTACCTACGATCGTGGAATCACCTTTGCCTACTCCTTGCCTTCGGCAACGGACCTGGTTTTAGAAGTTGTGAATGGTTCCGGTATTGGGGAAGTACATTCCAATAGTTTGTTCGATAAGGATAAATATAAAAATCTGTTTGGCAGGGTTTCGCAGGAAGTAAATGAATATGTAAGAGTGGGAGCAATCGGGTATTATGGAAATGAAGTAATAGATGGCATTACATTAGGCAAAAAAAATGAGATTAAAATGTTTGGTGCAGATGCAACTCTTATGAATGAAAACTTCGAGCTTAACCTGCAATATTTATACAGGGATGACACTAATCCTTATGCTTTGACTATGGATTATAAAGTAAAAACCAACGGCGGATTTGCTGAACTGATCTTCCGTCCGGAAGGTGATGAAAGCCTGTGGTACCTGGTTGGTTTATATAACCAGATTGACTCTGAAGAAGATGTGCTGGATTACGAATCAATAACGGGACACGCAGGGTATTTGCTGAGAAGGAATATACGTCTCGTTAGCGAGCTCACTTATGATTTCACAAATGAGTATGCAAAGTTTAGTCTTGGCTTTGTAACAGCCTTTTAAAAACAAGAAATATTTATTCAATAAAAAAGAAGGAGTGCTTTCATCTAGGCAAGTGTGTTTAACAGACTCATATTTTTTTATAGATGTTATATCACATTTGATACAGTTGCACCTATGAATATAATTTTATCATAGAATTTCAGAAGCCAAATAGTAACAGAATCATTATCTTCCGCAACTCTAAATTTATAATCAAAAACTTTGTGGCCAACAGAATTGACTTTCGCATATCTTAGTGGTTCTAAAACAAAATGTTTTAATTCTTTCAAATCACTTTCTGAAAAATTCTTAAAATTATCGACTATATTAAGAGATAGGGAAATAGTTTTTATTTAGTATCTTTTTAAAATGGTAATAATATAATCCGTGGATTATCCTTTTTGTAACTTTAGTAAGCCTATCCAGTTCAACACCCATAGTGGGTTTCTGACCGATGAACAAACCAGAATTA
>Ga0315540_10001013_pt1 | contig 16186 bp, 14 predicted proteins | sample SalMarSW160110MG_FD_203677 | JGI IMG/M metagenome (GOLD analysis project Ga0315540, IMG submission 203677) | Salt marsh sediment microbial communities from the Plum Island Ecosystem LTER, Massachusetts, United States - Salt Marsh Sediment SW1601-10 ...
ACTGACAAATGCCGCTCGCGTACTGGTGGTTGATTTAAGAACTATTTATGATAGCCGGGACGAAAAGACGCACACGCATCGGGGGTTGTTCGTGCAATACTCGTTCCAGTCAGCCTACCGGCGCGAGTTTCCCGCTAGCGGCGGCGTAATATCCGGTTATTCGCGACGGCTGGAAGGAAACGGCGTTGTTTATCAGCCCTTGTCGCGAAATCTGGTCTGGCGACAGCGATTATGGGCTTTTCAGGCAGCTTCCGATTTCGAGCCGTTGCCGCTCGATGAGTTGATCGAGGTGGGCGGCCCGGAATCGATTCGCGGTTACCGCGACAACAGCTTCTTCGCCAGGCTCGGCGCGGTGGCGAACTCGGAGCTACGCTGGTTGGCTTTGGAGAACTTTACGCTGCTGGCATTTTGTGATAACGGCGTGATCAAGACTCCTGATGCCAACCTTGGGCTCACCGGCTTCGGCGCAGGCTTCCTGATCGACTCCTCGGTCGGTGAATTTCGCTTCGAGGCCGCTTTGGGCGAGAAGAAGTCACTCGATCAAATGCTGGTTCATTTCGGCTTTTCAGGAGAGCTTTGAAAATAGGAGAACTTTGAGGACAATCGCAGGAATCATAACCATTATCCGGCCACTGAATGGCGTTGTCGCCGCTGCGAGTTTGCTTCCCGCACTGACACTGGCGACCGGCAAGCTTGTCTATGACTGGCATGCCGGAGCGGTCTTGTTTCTGTTGGTCTCGTTTGGCTATGTCGTGAACGATATTTATGACGTAACTGGCGACCGCGAAAACAGCCAGCAGCGTCCGTTAGTCAGGGGCCAGCTGAATATCTCCGGAGCCTGGCTGCTTGCCGCGACGCTGGCGCTCACTGCACTTGGACTCAGCCTGCTCCACAGCCTCGCGTTGGGGATCTACTGCGCTGTCCTGCTGGTGGCTCTGTTCGCATATGCAGCATACCTGTCGACCGTACTTGTGGTCTCCAATCTCTGGGTCGCGGCAATGTGTGCCTCAGTCTTTTATTTGCCGGTTGTCTTACCCGGATATTATGCGAGTGACGCTGCTTGTCAGCTACTCGCGTACGCGGTCATCCTTTCGTTTCTGTATCACTTCGCCAGAGAAATTGTCAAAGACATCGAGGATATGCGCGGCGACCTCGCCATGCGTCGCGCAACATTGCCACTTTTGGCCGGCGCGGCCAGGTCGCGACTCATCGCCGGGATCATATTACTGTTGATGCTGGCAACTTCGTATTTTGTCTACTTTCAGGAGCCGCGACAGGCGTACCTTCTGATAGTCACTTTGGGCGTCAACTTGCCGATCGCTTTGATTTTTCTACTTTATCTGCGCCGCGATCCGTCTGCCTGGGCCGGCCGGGTGTCGATCGCACTGAAGATCATCATGCTTCCGGCGCTCGCAGCGCTGTTAGTGTTAGGCGTAAACTGACGTCGGGCATTTTTGTTAAATAATGTGAATCTCTGCAACGGCAGGGTGGGATATGCATATTAGACTAAGAATGAGAGTTTTGATCGCCACGATCTGTGTTGTCGCCGCTCTCATGGTGACAAAGGCGATGGCTGAGGTTTCATTTCGGGCATCGGTAGACAAAGTCGAAACTGCTTTTGAAAACAAGGTAACGCTGGATTTGGAAGTAACCGTATCAGATCCCCACGTCGAGACGACACCGCTGGCGCCGCCCAGCATGGTTGGTTTCAGGATCGGCGGTTCGGTTAGTTCGGTCTCCCAGGAGGCAGGTAAGATCGTACGTCACTACAAATATGAACTGTTTCCTTCAAAGAGCGGACCGGTTCAGATACCCGCATTCGCGCTGGAATACAGCGACAGTGTAGGCGTGGATACCCTTTACTCTCAGCCGATTACGGTCACCGTAGCGCAGCCGGTGCCAAAGAAGGAGCCAGGCAAGACTCCGTGGAGTATTCTCGTGATTACCGCCGTCGTGCTGGCTGCAGGCGTTTGGTGGTGGATCAGGCGAACTCAGTACGCCGCCGCTGAGACAGCGGAACCGGAGTGGCAGGCCGAATATCGCTCTCAGCTCGATGGTGCCCTCGAGTTAGCCGAACGCCAGAATTACCGCGAATTCTTTGACAAAGGCAGCCGCTTGTTAGTCGGATTACTGGAAAAAGTGAACGATACGACTCTTAAAGGAAAAACGGTGGATGACTTATGCAGCTGGGTGAGAGGGCAGGAGATGTCCGACGAACTCAAAGATATGATAACCGGATTCCTCAAGAACAGCGAAAGCGTCAAGTTCACGACGGGTCATGTCGAACCTCAGGCAGCAGAGGGACGGGTAAGCGACCTGAAAAAAATCGTGGAACGGCTATTGGCATGAGGTCGTACAACATTGTCAACCAACTTAGTCGATAAGGGAGAAGTTGCACGTGGATCAAGATATTCAGGAAATCCAAGCGGAAGTTGAGAAGAACTACGAATTCGTCGACAAACTGAAAGCGGAGATCGGGAAAGTAATCGTCGGGCAGGAATACCTGGTCGACCGCATGCTGATCGCGCTGCTGGCCGATGGCCATATCCTCCTCGAGGGTGTTCCCGGTCTTGCCAAGACACTTTCTATCAAGACGCTCTGCGACTCCATTCAGGCAAGTTTCCAGCGGCTGCAGTTCACACCTGACCTGCTGCCCGCAGATCTTGTCGGCACTATGATTTATAACCAGCACGACGGCAAATTCACCGTCAAGAAGGGGCCCATTTTTGCTAACATGATTCTTGCTGATGAGATCAACCGTGCCCCGGCAAAAGTGCAGTCGGCACTGCTGGAGTCAATGCAGGAACGACAAGTCACGATTGCGGAGACAACCTACCCGCTGCCCAAGCCGTTCATGGTAATGGCTACGCAAAACCCGATCGAGCAGGAAGGGACTTACCCGCTCCCCGAGGCGCAAGTTGACCGATTCATGTTCAAACTCAGGGTGACTTATCCCTCCAAAGCTGAAGAGCTGCAGATCATGAATCGCATGACGGTAGGCGCCACCTTTGATGTCCAGCCCGTGATCCAGCCGGAGATGATCCTCAAAGCACGTGAAGTCGTGAATCGCATTTATGTAGATGACAAAGTGAAGGAATACATTGTAGACGTGGTTTATGCCACGCGCAATCCGGAAGCTTACAATCTCGATCTCGGTGAGTTGATCGACTACGGCGCTTCGCCGCGTGCTACCATCAATCTAGCATTGGCCGCTAAAGCTCATGCCTTCATGAAAGGCCGAGGTTACATCACTCCCGATGATGTGAAGAACATCGGCCCGGATGTGCTGCGGCATCGGATTATCGTCACCTATGAAGCGGAAGCCGAAGAGGTCGACAGTGAAGCTATCGTGCAGCGAGTCTTCAATGAGGTGGAGGTGCCGTAACCGTTGCTTCCTAGTGAGATTATTCGCAAAATCCGCAGAATCGAGATAACGACTAAAAAGCTGGTCAATGATGTCTTTGCGGGTGAATACCATTCCACCTTCAAAGGCAGGGGTATGGAATTCGACGAGGTTCGCGAGTATCAGCCCGGCGACGACATTCGCCTGATCGACTGGAACGTCACCGCGCGCACCGGAATCCCGTTCATCAAGAAATTCCGCGAGGAACGCGAGCTTTCGGTGATGCTCTTGGTTGATGCCTCGTCCTCCGGCCAGTTCGGTACCCGTGATCAGCTCAAAGAAGAGATGGCCGCCGAGGTTTGTGGGCTCCTGGCATTTTCCGCCACTCGCAACAACGACAAGGTGGGGATGATCATTTTCACAGATAAGGTTGAGAAATTCATCCCGCCGCGCAAGGGCAGGGCGCATGTACTCCGCCTAATTCGCGAGATTCTCTATTTTCGCCCGACGGGACACAGTACCGACATCAGCAACGCCCTGGAATTTTTCAACCGGGTGATCAGGCGTAAGTCCGTGGTGTTCCTGGTCAGCGATTTCCTTAACTCCGGATATGCCCACGATGTCATGATCGCTAACCGCAGACACGACCTGGTGGCGATACGCATAAGTGATGAACGCGAGGCGGTGCTGGAGAATTTCGGCCTGATCGATTTCGAAGATGCCGAGACGGGAGAGATTATCACGATCGACACGGCAGACGCCGTTTTCCGTACTCAATTCACCGACAAATCGGTGACACTAAACGATGAGCTGCAGCGGACTTTTCGCCGCCTGAATATTGACTTTATCCAGCTCATCACCGGCCTCGACTACATCAAGCCGCTCACGGCCTTCTTCAAAAAGCGAGAGAAAAGATATCGGTAGGACGCCATGCGCAAGCTGTTGAAACCAATCAACCTGATTCTGGCGTCACAGGCGATAGTAAGCCTGTTCTTCGTTTTCAATCGTATTGTTGACGCCGACGAGGGGTTTTACCTCGCTGCGGCTCAGCGTGTCGCGGACGGCATGATGCCATACCGTGACTTCTTCTTTCCCCAAATGCCGCTGCTACCGTTCACATTCTTTGGCTTATCAAACTGGGGAATAAATTCGCTGCTCCTCCTGCGAATTGTCGCTGCTTTCGCGGGAGTGCTGGTGACCTATACCATGTATCGCATAGTGACGGTACAACTGAAAAACGAAAAACTCGCTGCCATTGCCGCTTTCCTGGTGGCTTTCAATGGCCTCTCGCTCAACTGGCATACGACGTTCAAGCCGTATGCCTTCGTTGATCTGTTTCTGATTGCCTCCTTCGGCCTGTTGCTTCAAGCGCGGGCACAGAAAGAGCGCCTCGGCTGGACGATATTCGCGACGATGTTGTCTCTGGGAATAGCAATCAACTTCCGCTCAATCTTTGCAGTTTTGATTCCTGTTTACGCATATTTCCTTTACACGGCAGTCAGACAGCACGACGGGGCGATGGGGAAGAACGTCATTGCAGGATTGGTTGGCTTGACGATTCCCTCACTGCCGGCATTATATTTCCTGATTGCCGGTTTTGACCAGTTCTGGTTCAATAATCTAATCTTCCATCTTCACCGCGAGCCAATCAGGCCGTTTTCAGCCCTGATTGAGCATAAGCTCCTGACTGTGGGTAAATTCATCATCCTGCCGCAAACGCTGCTGCTGCTGGGGATGGCAGGCGGGGCGCACTACTTTGTAAGAAAGAAGCTCGTGAGCTCGACTGATATCTACGCGCCCACAATCGTTGTCGGGCTGGTTATTTTCGCAGCCTACCTGATACCGACTCCGACACATCTGCAGTATTTCCAGGAGACGTTGCCGTTTTTAATAATCGCTGCCCTGCCAACGGCCGAGATTTTCCGGCGCTACGATACTCAGCGGCTGATAAGCGCGTCGGCGGGTCTATTCTACGTCGCCGGGATTTTCCCCTTTCTTTACCTATTTATCCTGGCACCGCGTGAGCACGATAAACGCATGGAATGGCCGCACATCGAGTCGGTAGTGTCGCAAATCCAATCGGAGACGCTTCCGTCGGACACGCTGCTTACCGAATGGGCCGGCTACAGCGCCCTCTCGGGTCGCAATCAGCTGCCGGGGAGTGAGCACGTTGGCTTCTATTTTCCGCTTGAAGTAGACAAATCGAATTACTCCGAGAATCACTTACTGACGAACAAAGAAATCGTCGCAGCCCTCGATCAGCAGCGCCCCAGATTGGTTGTAATCGACTACCAAATCTACCCTGAGTGGGAACCAGCGCTGCAAGCTAACTATAACTTGATAGGAAAGACCGGTGACACGTTTCTTTACAAGAGAGATGATGACTAACTTGAACAGACTTGGTCTAATGACAGCAACCGTCCTGCTGGTACTGCTGAGCGTGCCGTTATCGGCGCAGCAGGATCGCATCTCGGTCGAGTCGAAGCTTGACAAGCAATCAGTCACAATTGGCGACATTGTTACCTATACCGTGATAATTACTGCTGACACAACTTTGTCTGTTGATTCACTGGCCGTCGGCTCCAACCTCGGCGCATTTGAGATCAAGGATTATACACCGCGAGAGAGTCAGGTTGTGAGTGGGCTACGCGTTTACAAGCAGTCGTACAAAATCACTACCTTTACCACCGGTGACTATCAGATACCCTCTCTGACGATCAACTATAAAACTGCCAAGGGGGAAGTGAAATCGATAAAGACCGACCCGGTCCCGCTCAAAGTGAAATCGCTTCTGACCGGCGAGAAGGGCGAGGATATCCGCCCGATCCGCGGACCGGTTGATTTTAAGACGCCATTTCCAACGTGGTGGGTCGTGGGTGGCGGTCTTTTGATTCTGGCAGCGATACTGTTCTTCATCTTCTATCGCCGTGCGCGTAAGCCGATTGACCTTGGCGTCGAGGAGGTCGACACCAGGCTTCCCTGGGAAATTGCGCTGGATGAACTTGCGGAACTTGAGGAATCGGGACTGCTCACGAAGGGGCTCTTCCGCGAATTCTATTTCCGGTTATCGGAGATATTTCGCGGCTACATCGAGCGGCGGTACGGCATCGCTGCGCTGGAGCGTACATCCTACGAAATCATAAACGAATTCCGTTCGCTGTCGCTTGACTCGCAGGAAGAGAAGGAGATCCAGAAGCTGCTGGGCGAAAGCGACCTCGTCAAATTCGCCAAATTCCCGCCCACGACTGAGGGCGCCACCGCCCATTTCGAGGAAACCAAAGAATTCGTGATGAAAACTCGATCGCTTCCCTTCAGCTCCCAGCCGGATAGCGGCGACGCCAGAAGCATGAATGTCGAAAAAACTCCGGAGGCTACGAGCTAGTATGCTTCAGTTTGCCAGCCCATATTTCCTCTGGATGTTGCTGATCGTGCCGGTCGTCGGCTTCTTTCTCTTTCGCAAACGGCGTGAGGCAGCCATCAGATTCTCTGATATTACGCTTCTGCGCGGCCTCAAGCGCTCTACCCGTGCCCGCAATCGCAAAGTAGTGCTCAATGTGCTGCGGCTGGGAGCGCTTACGCTCTTGATCCTCGCCATGGCCCGCCCGCAGGCAAGCAAACGCATCACTGAGGTTAATTCGGAAGGCATCGACATCATGCTGGCGCTCGACATTTCCGGCAGCATGCGCGCCGAGGATTTCAAACCGCAGAATCGCCTCGTCGCCGCTAAAGAAGTTATCGAGAACTTCGTCAGTGGCCGCAAGAATGACCGCATCGGGCTGGTCGTGTTCGCCAAACAAGCCTTCACACAATGCCCGTTGACGCTCGACTATAGCGTTCTGATCAATTTCCTGCACGATGTCGATTTTGGAATGGTCGAGGACGGCACCGCTATCGGCATGGGAATCGCCAACGCGGTCAATCGCCTCCGTAACTCCAAGGCAAAATCGCGGATTATCATCCTGCTCACCGATGGCAACAACAACTCCGGTGAGATCGATCCGCTGACAGCGGCGGAGATCGCCAAAACACTCGGGATTCGCATCTACACGATCGGCGCCGGTAAACCGGGAAAGGCGCTGATTCCGATCGACGACCCGATTTTCGGGCGCCGATATCAGCAGATCGAAAGCCAGTTAAATGAAGAGGAATTGACCAAGGTCGCCAAGTTGACCGGCGGCGAATATTTCCGCGCGAAATCCGAGGGGATGCTGAAGAAAATATATGACCAGATCTCCGATCTCGAGAAAACTAAGTTCAAGGTAAAGGAATACCTGCAGTTCAGCCAGTTCTTCCCATTCCTGCTCTGGCCGGCGGGACTTCTGCTCGGACTGGAAGTTATCTTGAGAGAGACGGTGTTCCGGAGACTACCGTAGCAGGAGAATAATGACTGACTTGATGGACGAAATGCTTATTGCGACTGAAACCACAGTAGACGCGAGCAAATAATGAGATTTGCAGCGCCACAGTACTTTTTGGGATTCATTGCCATTCTGGTGCTTGCGATCTTTGCCTACTGGAGTGCGCGTAAGAAGAAGCGCCTGCTGGGTATCTTCGCTGACCAGAAGCTGTTGTCGGGATTGATTCGCAACTTCTCGGCGCGTCGCCGTCGCTATAAGACTACGTTTTTCTTTCTGGCGCTGGTCATTCTGGTGCTGGCAATGGCGCGTCCACAGTTTGGCACCCACATGCAGCTGGTTAAGCGTGAAGGGCAAGATGTCATGCTGGTCATTGACGTATCTAATTCAATGCTGGCCGAAGATATGCGGCCGAACCGCCTCGAACGCGCCAAACAGGAGGTACGCGGCCTGCTTGATCGTCTGCAGGGAGACAGGGTAGGAATCGTCGCTTTCGCCGGCGCGGCGTTCGTGCAGTGCCCGTTGACTCTCGATTACTCGGCGGCGCGGTTGTTTCTCGATATCATCGACGTCGACCTGATCCCTCAGCCGGGAACCAATCTGCCGGAAGCTATCAAGGTTGCCACCAAGGCGTTTAATATTCAGGAACGTAAGCACAAAGTGATGATCATAATCACTGACGGCGAGGATTTTGGCAAAGGCCTCGATGACGCCGTTGAGCAGGCGAAACTCGCCGGTGTGCGTATATATACTATAGGGATCGGCCGCCCCGACGGCGAGCCGATACCGATTCGCAACAGCCGCGGTGAAATGGTTGGCTACAAGAAGGACCGAAACGGCGAACTCATCCTGACCCGTCTCGATGAAGTCACCCTTAAACAGGTTGCAACCGCGACGGGCGGTAAGTATTATCACGCCTCCGCCGGGGAGATCGCCCTGGACGACATCTATGCCGATATCTCTCAGATGGAGAAGAAGGAACTGGAAGAGCGACTGATGACGCAATACGAAGATAGATTTCAATATATCCTCCCCCTGGCGATTATTCTTCTCGTTGCGGACGTGATGATCTCCGAACGTCGGCGCAGCAGAAATAAGGAGCAGCGCAATGCGACATCATAGTTTGACGACATTGACAATTGTCTTTACGCTTTCTCTCATTGGAGCCGCACCATTACGCGCCGATTACCGCGATCTCAACAAGGAAGGCAACAAAGCTCTGAAAGCAGACAAAATCGAGGATGCGCTGAAAAACTATCGTGAAGCCGACGTAGAGCATCCCGGCTCACCTGAGATTAGCTATAATATCGGCAATGCGCTTTACAAGAAGAACGACTACAAGGATGCGGCTGAGCGCTACGGGAAGGCCCTCAACACTGACAACGCCAAGTTCCAGGCCAACGCCTACTACAACATGGGCAACAGCCTGTTTCGGGCGGAGAAGTATACCGACGCCATCGCAGCATACAAGAAGACGCTTGAGATAAATCCCAGCGACGTGGATGCGAAGTACAATCTTGAGCTGGCTCGCAAGAAGCTAAAGGACCAGTCAAAGCAGCAACAACAGAACAAACAGCAGCAGAAGCAGAACAAGGACCAGAAGAGCCAGCAGAACAAAGACCAGCAGAATCAGCAAAACCAGCAGCAGCAGGATCAACAGCAGCAACAGCAGCAGGATCAACAGCAGGATAAGAAGCAGCAACAGCAACAGGATCAGCAACAGCAGGACCAGCAGGGCGACAAGAAGAAGCAGCAGCAGCAGGACGCCAAGCAGGGAGACCAGGAGAAACAGGGCAAGCAGGGCGACCAGAGCAAAGATCAGCAGCAGAAAGAGGGCCAGGCACAGAAGCAGGGAATGAGCAAAGAAGACGCTGAACGGCTACTGCAGGCTCTCGGCCGACAGGAGAAAGAAGTACAGAAACAGGTGCAACGGCGGGCATTCAAACCGACGGGATACAACGGCAAAGATTGGTAAGTCGGAACTCTTGTTTGTTGATTTTGAGGTAAGGCACGGTAAGTTATGTGGCGGAGAATTGTTATAAGCACACTACTGGCAATCTTATCAAGCGGCGTGGTGCTGGCTTCAGTCACCGTGCAGGCCTCAGTCAGTCAGACCCGCATCTACGACAATCAGGATCTTGAGTACACGATCTCGATCAGCGGCGACGTCAACAATTACCCGGAAATCGATCTCGACAATATGAAGGACTGGGATGTTCTCAGTTCGGGCACGACACGCAATTACACTTGGATAAATGGCCAATCGAATCAAAGCGTCGATATCACCTACCGGCTGACGCCGAGGTCCAGCGGGACGCTGACCATTCCGTCGCAGACTATAGAGATCGACGGGAAGCGTCACGTCACGAAGAGCCTGCAGGTCCAAGTGCTTAAGTCGAGTCAGCCGCAGCCACAGGCGAGAGCGACTCCTCCACAGGGTCAACGCGGCAGTGCTTCGGCCGACAATGTCGGTAAAGATGACTTGTTCCTGGAAGCTTCTGTTGATAAAGACACCGTTTACGTCAACGAGCAGATAACCTTGACCATTAAATTCTTCCGCGATGTGCAGCCCCTGCAGACACCCGATTATTCGGAACCGACCTGGACAGGATTTTGGAAAGAGGATTTGCCGCCACAACGGACCTACGCCCAGCGGGTCAACGGTCAAAACTACCATGTCAATGAGATCAAGAAGGCGCTCTTTCCTACTGCAGCCGGCACTCATACAATCGGCTCCGCCACAATAGCTGTCGTGGTGAGCGAGCGCAGTCGGCAGGATCCCTTCAGCGTCTTCAACAACTTCAACTCTCTTTTTGGCCGCTCCAAGACGGTGACTTTGCACTCAGACCCGATTAGCGTCGTTGCAATTCCCCTTCCTGAAAAAAGCCAACCGAAGAACTTCTCGGGTGCGGTAGGCCATTTCACTATATCCTCGAAAGTTGATAAGACCAAGGTAGAGGTCAACGAGCCGATTACTCTCACCCTCAAGATCAACGGCACCGGAAATGTGAAGTCAATCGTTCCACCGGATTTGCCAGACTTGCCTGATTTCCGCAGTTACGAAGCCTCGGATAACGAGAAAACGGAAAGAGTCAATTTCGAGCTTGGTGGCAGCCGCTCTATTGAGCATGTCCTGATTCCCAAACGCGCGGGAAATTATACTTTACCGGGAGTCCAGTTCTCGTTTTTTGACCCGAAGTCGAAATCGTACCAGACCGTCTCCACCAAGCCCGTTGCCGTCGAGGTCACTCCGGCGTCGGAGCGGTTTACCTCTTCGCTGCAGAATTTGCAAACCAATCAGCTCGATTTGACGGCAAAGGATATCCGCTATCTCAAGTCCGATATCGGGGAACTGCACGGTAAGAGATCTGATCCCCTTCCCACCAAGCCGCTGGCGTTCTTGCTTTACCTGGTGCCGGTAGTTGGCTATCTGGTCGTGGTACAGCAGCAGCGCCGTCGCGAAAAACTGGCCAGCGATCTGGGACTGCGTCGCCTGAAGCGCGCTCGCAAGATGGCGGAAAAGCGGCTTTCTGAGGCAAAACAGCACCTGCAGGGCGGCGAAGCTGAGAAATTCTATGCGGAAACACATAAATCGTTAATTGAGTACTTTGCCGATCGCTTCAATCTGCCGGCGCATGGTTTGACAGAGGAAAAGATCAGAGAATTCGCCGACGGACGTCCGGACGGCAACCTGATTGACAGGATGGTGAACCTCCTCAAACAATGTGACTTCGGGCGCTTTGCTCCGGGAGGGTCGGAAGCGGAGATCATGGGCAAACTGTGGGAGGATTCGCGAGAGCTTATTGTGGAGATGGAGAAACAGCGGTGATCTGGCGTTCACTCATTCTGGTGTTGATGCTGTTTGCATCCTCACAGGCAGGAATTAATGAGGATTTTCAAAACGGGGTGAAACTCTATGATCAGGGGGACTTTCAGAGTTCGGCCAGGCAATTTCAGTCGATTATCGACAAAGGATACTCCTCGGCAGGTCTCTACTATAATGCCGGTTGTGCGTATTTTAAGGCGGGCAAACTCGGGCAGGCAATAGCCAACTTCCGCCGCGCACAGCGTCTGGCGCCGGATGACGAAGACATTCAGGCCAATTTAAAGTTCGCCCAACTCTTCGCCGTTGACAAGGTCGATCAAACGCACAGCCTTCTGAAAGACAGAATCACCGACTATCTTGGCATTATTTCCCCGAACAACTATTTCTTGATTACGTTTATCGCTATAGTCCTGTTATTTGGATACCTCGCGCTGCGGCGGATCGGTTACCTGCGAGCAGGAAATATCCCGGTGGTGATACTAGCACTGGTAGTGGTTGTATCGGTTAGCTCGATGATCTGGGTCCTTGACGAGAACTATCTCGTAAAAGAGGGTGTAATCGTTGCTAATCAGACCGACGTTCTTTCAGGTCCCGGACAGGATTTCGAGCTGCAATTCGAAGGTCACGAGGGGCTTAGATTCGAGATCCTCGACGAGCGCTCGAACTACTACCTCGGCCTGTTTGCCAATAAGCTAAAGGGCTGGGTGAACAAGTCTGATGTCGTACAAATATAGTCGAAGCCGGCCTGTGGCCGTAACGCGTTAATCTCCATAAGCTTACATTAGCCCGAATGTATTGACACTTCCCCCGGCAAAAGGTATCTTCAGCTGCCCGCATTAATGTGAGGTCTGGCAGGAGCGCAATATCAGAAATTTCGAGTGGAAGAAATTAGTCGGATTCCTGATCGCGATAGGCTTATTCTATGCGAGTATCCACAACGTAGATCTTGCTGATCTGTGGGATGCTATGAAGGGGGTCAATTTCGTGTTCATTCTATGTGCCTTCACCTGCGCGGCAACGGTCAACTGGGCCAAGGCGATGCGCTGGCGCGCGCTGGTGTTTGACGTTAAGGAAATCTCGCATATTCGCAGCCTCGCACTCTTTCACGTCACTCAGATGGTAAATCTGTCACTGCCGGCTCTTACCGGTCAGGCAGCCCGAATTGTGTTGCTGGCCCGTCAGGAGAAGCTCTCCAAAACCTTCTGTGCGACCACGGTTGCCATGGAAGTGCTTTTCGACGGGATCAGCCTGGTAGTGCTGGTATACCTTGCCTCGTTCCTGTTCGCTTTTCCCGACTGGATCAGGGAGGCCGAGATCTATGCCGCTATCGCCGTTGGCCTGATCCTGACACTTGGGATCATTACCTGGCGAAATCAGAGAGCGCTGGAGTATTTCGGAAAGAAAAAGATCAAGCGCCGTTTTCCAAGATTTTACGAAAAGCTCAAGGGCTGGGTCTCCTCCATCACCAGCGGTATGACTTCGCTGAGAAGCAGCAAGAGAATCCTCGAAGTCACTTTCTATTCGGTTATAGTCTGGCTCCTTCATGTCGGCGGGACCGTGATGCTGATTCTTGCCTTCGGGCTCAATGTCCCGGTGTGGGCTGGAGTCGTCGTCATCATCGTGAACTCATTCCTGCTGCTTATACCTCTAACCCCGGGCAATATCGGGTCCTTTCAGTTGATTGTCAAAGGCACGCTGGTGGAGTTGTTCGGCGTCGCTGCCTCACCGGCGTTTGCGTTCAGCATCATTCTCCACCTCATGGATGTCGTTCCGGCCTTTGTCGGCGGCATTTTCTTCCTGTTCAGTCATCACATTACCTTCAAGAAATTGCGCGAAGAAGCCCAGGTCGGCGCTCAGGAGGCCGAGCCGGTCGCCTGACGCAGCCTCGAATTCAGCCTTGACAATAGTAGTTGAGGCAGCCACCTTAGACAATCGCAGACGGGGAGGGTGGAACGGGTAGACTATTTCTCCCGCTCAGAGTGCCGATGAGATACTAACTCTCCCTTCGCTTAAGCTCGTAACAGTATCTGTCAGCGTCACTTATCGGAATCGAGCAGCCTATGATTCGATACAGCTATTTCACGCCGGACGATGGACTCGTGCAGGGGGAAGGCATTCAGGACTTCAAGAAGCTGCTTGAACGCCCCGAATCGGTGCTCTGGGTCGATTTGGCAGCGCCAACCGATGAAGAGTCGTACATACTTACTTCTGATTTCAAATTTCACCCACTGGCCATCGAGGATGTTCTTTCGGAAATGTCGCATCCCAAGGCTGATGACTACGACAGGTATATCTTTAGCATTGTCCAGGTCCTGGGTCCGCCGCTCGAAGAGGAAGACATAGAAGTTAAAGGGATCGGGCTGTTTCTCTCTCACAATGCCGTAGTCACAGTGCATTTTCATGAGGTGCGCTCGCTGGAGAATGTGCTGAAGCGCCTGAGCCGCGACAGCCGGTTGATCTCACGCGGCGCCGATTTTCTTTTTCATACGATAGTCGACTATATCGTGGACGCCTACTTCAGCGCGTTGAACACGCTGGAGCTGGCGGTAGATGTTATCGAGAAGGAAGTATTTGAGGATCCGAGCGAAGGAACTCTCCGCCGGATGTTCAGGATTCGCCGCGATCTCTCGATCATTCGCCGGGTACTTCTGCCGCAGTCGGAGGTAGTTTCGAAGTTCAGCAAGGAACAGTTTGATGTAATCACTCCCAAGGCTGCCATCTACTTTTCTGACATCATGGATCACCTCCACGTCTTGCTTGCAACCGCGGACAACCAGCGCGATTCGATCACTTCGGCCATGGACCTCTACTTCTCGATTATCTCTTCGAATACCAATAATGTCATGAAATTCCTCACCGTGCTCTCGGCGCTGTTCCTGCCGGCGACTTTTATTGTGGGATTCTACGGCATGAACTTCCACCAGATGCCGGAGCTGGACTGGGAATACGGCTATCCGTTTTCGATAGCGCTTATCGTCATCGTCATCGTAGCCCTGTTAGTCTTCTTCAAAAAAAGAGATTGGCTTTAAGGAATTTTCTGTTATTTTCTGCAACAAACGGACTGACCAGTCCGTCTAACAGGAAATATGAAACGAGTGCGCCAGAAAAAACGACAGATTTTGCCACCCGTGCAGAGACAACAGATGATTCTCGATGCTGCGCTGCAGATGTTCTCCCGATACGGTTATGAGTCGTGCGAAGTCGACAAGATCGCGGCATTCGCCGGAATAGGAAAGGGGACAATCTACCGTCACTTCCCCACCAAAGAGAACCTCTTTGTCAGCGTCATTGACCGCGGCTATGAGTTCCTCGACGAGAAAATGAAGGAAATGGACGAGTTCTTTGAAGCTTACGATGATTCCTGTATCAAGCTCGAAGAAATCATCACAAAGGAATTGACTTTATATGTGGATTTCTTTATCGACAACCCTGAGTACTACCGGATTCTGATGATCGAACGTCCGGAGATACGCCTAACGCTGCACGAGGAGACTATCAAAGGCCATCGCACTCATATCGGCAAGCTCGTAGACCGCATAAAGGCAGGAATTCGTGCAGAGTATCTCGTAGATCTTGATCCGAGCTTCCTGGCCTACTGCTACCTGTCACTGGCCGGCGTAATCGTTGAAAGAAAGCTGTATGGTAAACGTAACACTCTCAAGAAAGACATCCGCCACGCCGTTGATCTGCTGTTGCGTGGCGTAATTGCGCAGTAGAGAGGATGCATTCGAACTAACTACATGAAGCACCCTGGATGAGAATAGTGAAGAGGCAAATAATAAGACGATCGCAATTGCTCCTGGCTCTGGTAGTTTTCCTCCTGGCAGCTGCCACCGGCTCCGCTTTAACGATCGATGAAGCGGTCAAATTCGCACTTCAACGAAACCAGCAGTATCTGATCGCGCGATCGCAGCTGGAGAAAGCGGAGGCAGAAGTCCAGCAAGCTGAATCTGACATCCTGCCACACCTGAGTCTCAATTCCGGCTACACCCGAAATTTGATTGTACCGACCGCGGTGTTTCAGGGAATGCGCTTTAAGCTCGGTACCGACAACACCATCGATGTAGGTGTGCGAGTCACCCAGTCTCTGTGGCACAGCGGCACGGTACTGGCGGCTATCAAGATCGCCCGGCTTTACCGAGAATATACCCAGAGCGGTGTGGATCAGGCCGGAGCGGATGTAACCTTTAGTGTCAGGCGCGCCTACTTAGCCACTGTTCTCGCACGCAACAGCGTGGCCGTTTTCCAGGATGCGCTTGACGCCGCCCAGCTCAACTACGAAATGGTGCAGAAGATGCAGGAACAGGGTGTGCGGTCGGAATTCGAGCTGCTGCGCGCCAAAGTCGAGGTCGCTAACCTGGAGCCGCAACTGACGCAGTCGCAAAACCAGGCTCGTATCGCAGAGAACCAGCTCAAAAACCTGATTGCCATGAACCTCAGCGATTCCCTGCAGCTTGAGTACAGTTTCAACGACTCCACCATGCAGCAGCGGCTGGAGTTACCGCGTCTGATCGGCCTCGCGAAACAAAACAGGTCGTCGCTGGAACAGCAGGATTTGCTCCGCCAAATCACGAAAAAGGCGATCGGTGTCACCGATGCCGACAATTCTTTCAAGCTTGACCTGCAATCGCAGTACGGCTGGTCATACCAGTCGGATAATCT
>Ga0315540_10001016_pt1 | contig 16169 bp, 18 predicted proteins | sample SalMarSW160110MG_FD_203677 | JGI IMG/M metagenome (GOLD analysis project Ga0315540, IMG submission 203677) | Salt marsh sediment microbial communities from the Plum Island Ecosystem LTER, Massachusetts, United States - Salt Marsh Sediment SW1601-10 ...
GCTATCCTCGCACATTCTGATGAGCTTTGTCTCGCAACCTCCTGATCTCTCGATAGGGCAGATTCCTGGTCGATTTTCCGAGGGGGGCTAAACGATTACAAAAAAGCAGTAGAACCGCAGAGACGCTGAGAACGCAAAGAGGAATCAGAAAGATACCTACGTAAGCCCGTCACCCTAGTGGTGAAGGGACTCTGTGAAGCAATGTGCTCTCGCATTCGCGTTTATTCGCGTTTATTCGCGTTCATTCGCGGTTAACTGCCGGATTCAGGTAAAAAATGAGGGAAGGCGAAATGCAGCAGTGCCGGTCGGGCCGGCTTCTATTTACGCGCCTTCGGGATTGATCTCCGGGAATGCCGATCCTCTGTTCTTGCGCCCGGCACTTAGCGTATCGGAAAGTCGATGAATTTCGGGAAAGGGCCCGTCCGCCGGTGTGGTGTCCCACTCCGGGCCGAGGTTTTCAAAGCCGTGCCTTGCCGTGCAGTAGCCGATCAGAGTTCTTTCAGGTATGCCGCCCCCAGTTGCCGCATCTGCCTGCGTATCCAGGCGGCACGCCTTTGCACATGGGCGGAGGGTGCGGCCAGCCGGTAGAGCTCCGGGTTTGGTAGCACCGCGGCGAGCAGAGAGGCATCCCTCTGGCTCAGCGCCTTCGAGGACCGCCCGAAGTATTCACGGCTCGCTGCTCCGACCCCATAGGTATCCGGACCGAATTGGGCGATGTTCAGGTAGACCTCGAGGATGCGCCGCTTGGGCCAGGTGAGCTCGATGGCGAGGGTGAGCCAGGCCTCGAGCCCTTTGCGCAGCCAGTTCTTGTCCCGCCACAGAAAGAGATTCTTGGCGACCTGCTGACTGATGGTGCTGGCACCACGCAGGCGCCCGCCTCTTCGGAAGCGGTTCCAGGCCTTCTCCATCTCCACGAGATCGAAGCCCCTGTGCGAGGGAAAGCGTTGGTCTTCCGCCGCGACCACCGCCAGCGGCACGCTCGGTGCGATCCGGTCCCAGTCGACCCAGTGGTAACGGAGATCGGCCCCCTTTCCATCCACCCAGCCCGAGATCCGGTGCTCGAGCATGAAGGCGGAGGTGGGAGGATCGACCCAGCGCAGGGCTAGGATCAGAAGGATCGACAGGGATGCCAGTAACCCGGGTCCGCGCAGGATCCCTCGGACAAGGCGTTTGACAGGGGCCGGCGAGCGGGCAGCCATGCTTCGGAGGGGGTGGGGTCAATCGTGCGACCGGGAATCCAGGGGAGCCAGGATGTCGAATCCCTCCGCTTCGAGCATTCGGAGCAGGCTGATCAGGGGGAGTCCCACGAGCGCGTTGGGATCCGCTCCCTCGAGGCGCTCGAACAGGGCGATCCCCAGACCCTCCGACTTGAAGCTTCCCGCGCAGTCGAACGGCTGCTCCCGGTCCACATAGCCTTCGATCTGCTCCCGGGACAATGACCGGAAATGCACCCGAAAGGGCTCGCAATGGGTTTGGGCGCGACCCGTTGCGGCATCGAGGAGGCACAGGCCCGTGTAGAAGACGACCTGCCGTCCGGCGGACCGGGTCAGCTGCTCGATCGCCCGCATCCGGCCCCCGGGCTTCCCCAGCACCATCTCGTCGATGCAGGCGACCTGGTCGGAGCCGATGATCAGTGCGTCGAGGTGGGCGAGCGCCACGGCCCTGGCCTTGGCCTCGGCCAGGCGGAGCACCATCTCCTGCGGCGTCTCGCCAGGACCTCTCGCCTCCTCGACATCGGGTCTTGCCGTGGTGAAGGGGATTCCCAGTCTTTCCAACAGGGCACGGCGGAAAGGGGATGTGGAGGCGAGGACCAGGGGTGGATGAGACATGATACCGGTGGGCTGGGATTCAGCCTCGTTCCTCAGACGGAATGCCGGGGGCTATCGTTTGCGCGCCAGGGTCAGACCATCACCGATCGGGACCAGGCTGATGCTTACTCGGCCATCGTCGTGCAACGTGTCGTTGAGCTCTCGCAGGGCCATGGTGTCCGGGTCCTGCTTGGCCGGATCGGCCACGGAGCCGTCCCAGAGGGTATTGTCGAACATCAAGAGGCCACCAGGACGCAACAGCTCCAAGCATTGCTCGTAGTACTTCGCGTAGTTGGTCTTGTCCGCATCGATGAAGGCGATGTCGAATCCTCCGCGGTCATCCGACCGAATCAGATCGTCCAGCGTTTCCAGCGCAGGCCCGAGTCGCAGTTCGATGCGGTCGCTCACCCCCGCCCGCTCCCAGAAAGGCCGACCAATCGCGGTCCATTCCTCACTGACGTCGCAGCAGATCAGTTTGCCGCCCGCCTCCATCGCTTGCGCCATGCACAGGGCGCTGTAACCGGTGAAGGTACCGACCTCGATCAGCTTCGTGGCGCCCATCAGCTCGACCAGCAAGGCCATGAGCTGACCTTGCTCGGGAGAGATCTGCATCCGTGCCATCTCGTGCTGAGAGGTGAGCTCGCGAAGCTCGCGCATCAGAGGGGTTTCGCGCACCGAGTGCTCGATGAGGTAGCGATGGATCCCGTCGTCGATGGTGAGGGTTCGGTTGGACATGGTGTCGGTACCGGTATCTCTGTCAGTCGTGTGACCGGGGGAATTCGCCGATGGTAGAGGACTCTCGCGGATACGGGAAGTGTCGTCCGCTGCCGAGCATGGCACTGTCGCATCTCTGCGGCGAGAGGTACGCGATCGCCATCTGTGATGGCTTACCGCCACCTTGTCGCCCCGGGGACGCCTTGTTACGCTCGAACGCGTCCGGGGAGCTTGAAGGCACCCTGAAGAGATTGCCCTGAAAGGCGAGTGCAGGCCGACTCGTTTGCTACGCGATTGCCGACACCCATCGATGTCAGATGACGCCAAAACCGCGGCAGGCTGGCTGGGCAGGCTCGAGCTGGGGCTCGAGGCGAGAGGTGGGCGCACAGTCCTGGCCCGAAGGAGCCAGGTCGGGCCGCTCACCGTCCAGCGGCCCTTTTATCCCGAGGGGGATGTCTGCCACCTCTATCTACTGCATCCACCGGGCGGCTTGGTGGGTGGTAATCGGCTCGACGTCTGGCTGAACGTCGCCTCGGGTGCGTCCGCGCTGGTCACCACCCCGGGTGCGGCCAAGCTCTACCGCAGTGCGGGTACCGCGGCAGTCGTGCGTCAGTGCCTGAAGGTCGGCTCCGGTGGCCGGCTCGAATGGCTCCCCCAGGAGAACATCCTGTTTCGAGGGGCGAGGGTGCGCACCGAGACGCTGGTCGAGCTCACCGGCGACGCGCGCTTCATCGGCTGGGAGATGCATTGCCTGGGACGACCCGTGATCGGCGAGCGCTTCGAGCGGGGAACGGCCGATCTCATCCTCGGCCTCCAGCGGAACGGCAGACCCCTGCTGCGGGATCGCCTGCGGCTGACGGAGGGGAAGGGCTTGGAGGGCCCCAGCGGTCTGCGGGGGTTTCCCGTCTGCGGGACCTTCGTCGCCGCGGGCGCGGGGCCGCAGGACCTGGATGCAGCACGCGGGACCATGTCCGGCGATGTCGGTTTTCCCATCGGACTGACCCTCATCGAGGACCTGCTGATCGCGCGCTGTCTCGCCCCGGCGGTCGAGCCGGCAAGCCGGATTTTTCGCGCGCTTTGGGGCATACTCAGACCGCGCCTGATGGGGCGAGATGCCTGTCCGCCGCGCATCTGGCTCACCTAGTACAATTGCTCACATTTAACGCAAACATCGCGACGATCGTAGGGCGGAAACCCTTTGCCGCCGTTTGCCGCTGAGAACCCTCGAGGAGCCGCCCGTGGAGCTTACGCCGAGAGAGAAAGACAAGCTTCTGCTGTTCACCGCCGGGCTGCTGGCGGAACGGCGAAAAGAGCGGGGGCTCAGTCTCAACTACCCGGAGGCCATGGCCTTCATCAGCTGTGCCGTGCTGGAAGGGGCGCGAGAGGGCAGGGCCGTTGCCGAGCTCATGGACTATGGCCGTACCCTCCTGAACAGGGACGATGTCATGGAGGGTGTTCCGGAGATGATCCGGGAGGTCCAGGTCGAGGCGACCTTTCCGGACGGCACCAAGCTGGTGACCGTGCACGATCCCATTGTCTAGCTCAGCCGGGAGAGACCGCATGATTCCCCCAATGATCCCGGGCGAGATCATCACAGCGCCGGGCGACGTCGAGCTCAACGCGGGCCGTTTGCGGATATCGCTCAGCGTCGCCAATACCGGAGACCGCCCCATCCAGGTGGGCTCCCATTACCACTTCTACGAGACGAACCCCGCCCTCGCTTTCGAGCGGGAAAAGACGCGTGGCTTCCGTCTGGACATCCCTGCCGGCACCGCGGTGCGCTTCGAGCCGGGCCAGTCCAGAACGGTAGATCTCGTCGCATACGCGGGGACCCGCGTGGTGTACGGCTTCAACGCGAAGGTCATGGGACCCCTGGATGCGGAGGACGATGCATGAGCAGGATCGGCCGGCAGGCCTATGCGGAGATGTACGGCCCGACCGTCGGGGACCGGGTGCGGCTGGGTGACTCGGAGCTCTTCATCCAGGTGGAGGAGGATCGCACCCATTACGGGGACGAGGTCAAGTTCGGCGGCGGCAAGGTCATCCGCGACGGCATGGGCCAGTGCCAGCGCCCTGCGGCAGATGTCGTGGACGTCGTCATCACCAATGCCCTGATCCTGGATTACTGGGGCATCGTCAAGGCCGACGTGGGCATCAAGGACGGGCGGATCAGCGGCATCGGCAAGGCCGGCAACCCGGACACCCAGGCCGGTGTGGACATCCTGGTGGGGCCGGGCACAGAGGCCATCGCCGGGGAGGGCCAGATCCTCACCGCAGGCGCCATCGACGCCCATATCCACTTCATCTGCCCCCAGCAGGTGGAGGAGGCCCTGATGTCCGGGGTGACCACCATGCTGGGCGGTGGCACGGGGCCGGCGACCGGGACCAACGCCACCACCTGCACGCCGGGACCCTGGAACATCCGGCGCATGCTCCAGGCCGCGGAGGGGCTGCCGATGAATCTGGGCTTCCTGGGCAAGGGCAACGCCAGCCTGCCCCAGGCCCTGGAGGAGCAGGTCCGGGCCGGGGCCATGGGTCTGAAGCTGCATGAGGACTGGTGGGGCACCACGCCGGCGGCCATCGACTGCAGCCTGGACGTGGCGGAGCGGATGGACGTGCAGGTCGCCATCCACACGGACACCCTGAACGAGTCCGGCTTCGTCGAGCAGACCATCGCGGCCTTCAAGGACCGCGGTATCCACACCTACCACACCGAGGGTGCCGGCGGCGGTCACGCGCCGGACATCATCAAGGCCTGCGGCATGGCCAACGTGCTGCCCTCGTCGACCAATCCGACCCGGCCCTACACGGTCAACACGGTGGACGAGCACCTGGACATGCTCATGGTCTGCCACCACCTGTCCCCATCGATCCCGGAGGACGTGGCCTTCGCCGAGTCGCGCATCCGCCGCGAGACCATCGCCGCGGAGGACATCCTGCACGACCTCGGCGCCTTCTCCATGATCGCCTCGGACTCGCAGGCCATGGGCCGGGTAGGGGAGGTGGTCATCCGCACCTGGCAGACGGCGCACAAGATGAAGGTGCAGCGCGGTAGCCTGGAGGGCGATCCCGCAGAGCACGACAACCTGCGCGCCAGGCGCTACGTCGCCAAGTATGGCATCAATCCGGCCATCACCCACGGCATTGCCCACGAGGTCGGCTCGGTAGAGGTGGGCAAGCTGGCGGATCTGGTGCTCTGGCGGCCCGCCTTCTTCGGCACCAAGCCGAGCCTGATTCTCAAGGGGGGGATGATCGTCGCGGCGCCCATGGGCGACCCCAACGCCTCCATCCCCACGCCCCAGCCGGTGCACTACCGGCCCATGTTCGGCGCCTTCGGGAGGGCGCTCGCGGCGACCTGCATGACCTTCATCTCCCAGGCGGCCGAGCAGGCGGGAGAGCCCGGGACGCTGGGCCTGGAGCGGCTGATCGGGGTGGTCCGGGGCGTGCGCTCGGTGCGCAAGAAGGACATGGCCCTCAACGACTACCAGCCCAGGATCGAGGTCGACCCCCAGACCTATGAGGTGCGCGCGGACGGCCGGTTGCTCACCTGCGAGCCGGCCGATGTGCTGCCGATGGTGCAGAGGTATTTTCTGTTCTGATTTGCGCCATGCCCGATCAACATCTCGTCGAAATCCTGACGAGCGCATTGGCTCGGGGTCCGGAGGGGTTGGTCTGTGCCTATCTGTTCGGCAGTCACGCCCGGGGCATAGCGACGCCACGCAGCGACGTCGATGTCGCCGTTCTCTTCGAGCAGGATCCCCCGCGCACACTCGCTGGCCTGCACCTGGGTTTGGCGGACGATCTGGCCGGTGTGGCCGCGCGGCCGGTCGACCTGGTAGTTCTCAACCGTGCGCCGGTGGACCTTGTGCATCGTGTATTGCGCGACGGCCTGCTGCTTCTGGATCTGGATCCGTCGGCGCGGATTCGCTTCGAGGTGCGGGCGCGCAACCAGTACTTCGATCTGCTTCCCCACCTGCAGCGCTACCGCCGCACGGAGGGAGATCGCGCCGCATGACGGACAGAGACCTGATTGCAAAGAAGCTTGCCTTTATCGAGACCTGCCTGCGGGAGCTGCGCGAGCTGGCACATCCCGAGCGGATCGAGCAAGACCTGCGCGAAGAGCGTTTCGTAGCCCACACCCTGCAGGTCGCTATCCAGGCCGCTCTGGATATTGCATCTCATATCGTCTCGGACGAGCGACTTGGCGAGCCGGAGACCAACCGCCAGCTGTTCGAGCTGTTGATTGAATACGGCTGGGCTCCAAGCGAGCTGGCAGAGCCCTTGGTCCAGATGGTCGGATTCCGAAATGTCCTGGTGCATGGCTACCAAGAAGTCAACAAAGCCGTCATTCGGGACGTTGTGGAGAGCCACCTGGGCGATCTCGAAGCCTACGTGGCCGCTATCCGCAGCCGCATGAGAAGCTCCTGAGCCCGCATTGCGGTTTGCGAGCACTGCTGTCGTGAAGGATCTTCCCGCCCCTCGGATCATCCTCTTCGATTGGCACGGTACCCTGGTGGATACCAGCGTTGCCATGTACCGGGCCATGGACGATATGCTGCGGGAGATGGATCGGCTCGGGCTCGGTGACCGCCTGACCGCCAGGGGAAAGAGCAAGACGGATGACGACCGGAAGCTGGTGGCGTACGTACGCGCACACCGGCGGCTGCATCCCAAGGTAGTCGCCGACCGGAAGGCGTCCAGGACGGATCTGTTGGAGGTCCTCTTCGGTGAGGACCAGGACGCCAAGGACATCGCCAACGCGGCCTATAACGAGTGCTATCGCAATCACTATGGCGACGTCAGGCCCTTCCGGCCCGGAGTCCGGGGGCTCCTGTCCAAGCTGAATGAGCTGGGGATCAGGCTCGGAATCCTGACAAACCGCTCCCGGGAGTTTCTCGAAAAGGAGCTCGAGGCCATCGAGGGTGGGTCCTGGCACCCCTATTTCGAGTGCACGGTCTCCGGTACGGATACCCGGCACCTGAAGCCGTCGCCGGCCCCGGTGCAGAAGGCGCTGCAGGATCTCGGGGAAGGGCCCGGGGAGCACGTCTGGTACGTTGGCGACAGCGTATCGGATACCGTCTCGGCAAAGACGGCGGGCATTGCCAGCATCTTCTTCAACGGCGTGCGCGGGGATTCCGACTGGATCGCGACCATCTTCCCCGGAACCGCCCTGCATCCCTATCGACCCGATGGCATCGTCGAGACCTACCAGGACCTCTCGAGGTTGGTGATGCTCGCGATCGGTCATGTGGAGTCGGGTGCCTGACGCCATGATCCGACTCACAGCCAGACTCGACCAGCCGGCGACGACAGATACCAGCGTCACCCTGACTCTGGACCAGCGTGCCAGGAGCCGCCTGCGGGTCACCCTGGACGACGGGCGCGAGGCCGGGATCTTCCTCGCGCGCGGCGAGAGCCTGAAGGACGGCGACTGCCTGATCTCCGAGGAGGGGGTTCGGGTGCTGGTCAAGGCGGCGAGCGAGCCCGTATCCACCGTCCGGAGCCGAGATTCCCAACTGCTCGCCCGCGCCTGCTATCACCTGGGGAACCGCCATGTCGCCCTGCAGATCGAGCCCGGGCGACTGTCTTATCTGCAGGACTCGGTGCTCGACGAGATGGTATGCGGCCTGGGTCTGGAGGTGGTCCGGGAGGATGCCCCCTTCGAGCCGGAGCCCGGCGCCTACGGCGGCTCGGTGCATTCGCATGGACACAGGCATTCGGATCACTGAGTGTCCCTTGCAGCTGCTGCGGCTGCTGCACCTGGTCAGCCCGACCCTGCCGGTGGGCGCCTTCGCCTATTCCCAGGGCATCGAGTGGGCGGAGGAGGCGGGCTGGGTCCGCACGGCGGAGGATGTCCAGGATTGGCTTCGGGATCAGCTGGACAACTCCCTGGCCAGGCTCGATCTACCGCTTCTGGTCCGTATGTGGGGTGCCGCCCGTGCCGGGGACCCGCAGGCCATGGCGCGCTGGATCGACTGGCTGCTCGCCGCCCGGGAGAGCGCCGAGCTACGGGCGGAGGAGACCAACCGGGGCCGCGCCCTGGCCGACCTGCTGACCGCCTGGGAGATGGACGGGGCAGGGGACTGGAGGCCGGTCCTGGCGCGGAGCCAGGCCGCCGGCTTCGCCTTCGCCGCCTGCGCCTGGGAGATCCCCGCAGGGGATGCCGCCCTGGGATACGCCTGGGGCTGGCTGGAGAATCTCGTCCTGGCCGCGGTCAAGATCATTCCCCTGGGCCAGACCCGGGGTCAGCAGGTTCTGCGGCAGCTGCTAGGCGAGATTCCGGCCGCTGTCGAAGAAGCGCTCAGTCTCCCGGACGAGGAGATCGGCGCCTCCAGTCCGGCCCTCGCCATCGCCGGCAGCGCCCACGAGACCCAGTACACGCGTCTATTTCGCTCCTGAGGCATTCCCCATGATCAACTCGCCCCTGCGTGTCGGTGTCGGCGGGCCGGTCGGCTCCGGCAAGACCGCCCTCCTGGACGCCCTGTGCAAACGCCTGCGCGCGGACTTCCAGATCGCCGTCGTCACCAACGACATCTACACCAAGGAGGACGCCGAGTTTCTCATCCGCAGCCAGGCCCTCGACGCCGAGCGCATCCTGGGGGTGGAGACGGGCGGCTGCCCACATACGGCCATCCGCGAGGACGCCTCCATGAACCTGGCCGCGGTGCAGGATCTGCAGGAGCGCTTCCCGGCTCTCGACCTGATCTTCATAGAGAGCGGGGGCGACAACCTGGCAGCGACCTTCAGCCCGGAGCTGGCGGACCTGACCATCTACGTCATCGACGTGGCCGAGGGCGAGAAGATCCCGCGCAAGGGCGGTCCGGGGATCACCCGCTCCGACCTGCTGGTGATCAACAAGATCGATCTGGCACCCTACGTGGGGGCTTCTCTGGAGGTCATGGCGCAGGACGCAAGGCGCATGCGCAGCGAGCGGCCCTTCGTCTTCACCAACCTGCGCGAGGGGCAGGGCCTGGAGGAGATCCTGGCGTTCATCCTGCGCGAGGGGATGTTGAGCCTGCCGCGCGCCGGCGAAGCTCGTGACCGGCGAGACCCTCTCTCATGATGCTGCAATTGCGATGATCGTAGGGCGGCAACCCTTTGCCGCCGACTACTCCCAGGCTCAATCCGCGTCGCGCCTGAGCCGGAACAGGGCGTTGGCGCCGAAATCGCTGGTAAAGTAAAGGGCGCCGTCCGGTCCGATCGCCACTCCCACAGGGCGGGCCCAGCGACTTCCGTCCTTCGCCTGAAATCCCGTCACCAGGTCCTCTACGCCACGGGTTTCCCCGCCCTCGAAATGCACACGCACCAGCTTGGGCTCGCGCCGGCTGGCTGGATCGCCGGATGCCTGCCCGTTGGGCCGTGTCGCCCAGGAGCCATGCAGGGCTACGATCGCGTCGCCCTCCAGGCCGGGCTCCAGCGCACCCTCGGGCACGAAGGCAACGGCCATGGGGGCGTTGCGCGCCGGGAAGGTCGCGACCGGACGCTCCACCTCGGAGGCCGGCCGCGGCGGCGGCGTCTTGATGCACTCGTCTCGGCGTATCGATTTTCCGTCCAGCTGAAACCAGGGCATCCCGTGGAACGACCCCGGCAGGAGCTTGCTGAAGTACTCGGGTGGCAGGTCGAAGCCCCAGTGGTCGGGGCCGTTGTTGCTCGCGTACATGACCCCGGTCCGTGGCTGCCAATCGAAGCCCACCGGATTGCGCAGGCCAGAGGCAAAGGGTCGCAGGACGGGTTTTGGCCCGCTCTCGTCCAGCACCAGGACCCCGCCGCGGCGATCCTCGAACGGATACTCCTCGCCCAGGTACTGGTTGCTGCAGTTGCTGCTGATCCCGAGGCTGACATAGACCCTCCCGTCGGGTCCGAGGCGTACCGTGCGGCTGTTGTGTCCTCGACCGCCGGGCAAGGCGGCGAGCAGACGCAGCTCATCCGGCCGCAACGCCGGTCGACCCGGGGTGTAGGGTGCCGTATAGATGCCTTCGGTCTTGGCGATGAGGATCTCGCCGGGCCGAAAGGCGACGCTGTGCGGATAGCCCCCGGGCTCGGCGAAGACCTCCGGCTCCCGGTAGGGTGGCCGCAAGCGATAGACCCGCCCCGCCCGCGAGCCGATGAAGAGATCTCCGTCCGGGGCGAAGGTAAGCATGCGCGGGGACTGCAGTGCCTGCGTCAGCATCTCCAGACGGTAGCTCGGGGGTATGTGAGCCCGGAATGTCGCGCGCTTCTCGGTCCTCGGCGGCATCCCCTCGTGCTCCATTTCCCGGTGGACGAGGAAGCCCGTCCCCGCAACCAGTGCGACGGCGAGTGCCAGCCGGTATCCGAGGTGTGCGTGCCGCTTCATGGACGAGTCAGCTGCTGCGGGCGTAGAACATCAGGTGCCTCCCGGTCGAGGCGGGATCGCGATTTATACCAGAAGGCTAAGCGCGAGCGGGCAGGGCAATTCCCCCGAGCCGGGTGAGCTCTGCACTGAGGTCCCAAAGCCTCTTTGCGGTCACAGGGTCGCAGGATGCATGGGACGAAGGCTTCACTTTGGATTTCGCGAAGTATTTTCCGGAAACCGATTCCACGTCCGGTGAGCTTGCCAGGTAGACACTCGTCTCCGCACCACGCTCGGGGCTGATGGCGAACGAGGTGAGCAGCTTCCAGACGAGTGGGCCGGTCCATTCGTTTCTCACCCCGATCCGAGAGCTGACGAAGCCCGGGTGCAGGGCGTTCGCGGTAATGGAGCTGCCCGCCAGCCGCCGTGCCAGCTCGTAGGTGAAAAGCAGATTGCACAGCTTGGAGCGCTTGTACGCCCGCCAGCCGCTGTAGTGCCGCTCGCCCTGCAGGTCGCCGAAATCGATCGTCGTACCCAAGTGGGCGTCCGAGGCCACGTTGAGGATGCGTGCACGCGGCACCGCCTGCAGCGAAGGGATCAACAGGTTGGCCAGCATGAAGTAGGACAGGTGGTTCAGGGCGAAGGTCATCTCGATGCCGTCCGCGCTGAGCCGGCGTCGCCCGAACATCGCCCCGGCGTTGTTGACCAGCACGTCCAGTCGGGGATGGGTCGATGTGAGCCAGGTGCAGAATTCACGCACCGCCGACTGGTCCGAGAGGTCTACGGATATGAAGTTGGGCCTCCTTCCGGTCGCACCCTCGATGTCCGCGACGGCAGCTCGTCCCCGTTCCTCGTCACGCCCGAGCAGTATCAGGTCGGCGCCGCGCGAGGCCAGCATCTCGGCCGTGCTCAGGCCGATCCCGGCAGTGCCCCCGGTGACCAGGCAGAGCTTCCCCTCCATGTGGTTATCGCTCAGGCTCATGGCGTCTCGGACCTCCGAAAGTGCGGCAAGTCGGTGAAGCTCGATTCGGATCCGGCTGCATGGGACATGAGGATATGATTCGACGGGGCAGGTCGTAGGCTACCAGAATATAATCCCGGGAGATCCACTGAGCCGTCAAAATGAGCCGATCCGCAAACGATTTTCTCTACAGGTACGCCCATGTCCCACACGGCGCGGCCATGTCGCCGGGGAGCCGAGATGCGTGGCGATGCCCACCCGATGCCCTGCGCACAAACCTGGATGCATCGGGTCGCAGCGGTCGAGTCGGGTGCAATCGGCGACCGGCTCGCGGCTGATGGAGCCGGATACCCCTGACTGCGCACCCGGCGCTTGGGCCAAGCCATCGAGCCGGCCCGTCCGGCGACCTTCCGGCCGCCTTGGCCTCGTGGCCTGGAGCCTGTTCGACTGGGCGAATTCTCCGATGCCGACGGTGGTCATCACCTTCGTCTTCGCGGCCTACTTTGCCCGCGGTATCGTCGGCAATGAGGTCGAGGGCACCGCCCTGTGGAGCTGGGGCCTGGCGGCGAGCTCGCTGCTGGTTGCCGTTTCCGCCCCCGTCCTCGGCGCCATCGCCGATGCCGGGGGACGGCGCAAGCCCTGGATCTTCGGGTTTTCAGCACTCATGGCGATCGCCGCGGCCCTGCTCTGGTTCGCCGCGCCCGATCCGGCCTGGACCCTCTATGCCCTGGGCATGGTCGTCCTGGTCAATCTGGGCTTCGAGCTGAGCACAGTCTTCTACAACGCGATGCTCCCGGATCTCGCATCGCACGACCGGGTCGGCCGCATATCCGGCTGGGCCTGGGCGGTCGGCTATTTCGGCGGGCTGGCCTGTCTGATTCTGGTCCTCGTCGGCCTGATCCAGGCCGATCCGCCCCCCTTCGGGCTCAGCGACAAGCACGCCGAAGACGTGCGGGCGGCGATGCCCCTCTTGTCGATCTGGCTCGTCGTCTTCGGCTGGCCGATGTTCGTGTTTACGCCGGACCGCCCCTCGGGGGGGCTGGGCAAGACCGAGGCCATGCGCCAGGGCCTGCGGCGCCTGCGCTCGACCATCAACAACCTGCGTCCGCACAAGACGATCATCCGGTTCCTCATTGCTCGACTCTTCTATATCGACGGCCTCAACACCCTGTTCGGTCTGGGCGGCGTCTATGCCGCGACCGCCTTCGACATGAGCGAGGCCGAGGTCATCCAGTTTGCGATCGCACTCAACGTGACCGCCGGGCTCGGCGCCATGGGCTTTGCCTGGATCGACGACAGGTTCGGGGCCAAGCTCACGATCAACTTCTCGGTCACAGCGCTCGTCCTGCTCTGTACCAGTATCCTCCTCGTCCGGGACGTTACCTGGTTCTGGGCCCTGGGCATGGCGATCGGAATCTTCATCGGCCCGGTCCAGTCGGCGAGTCGCTCCCTGATGGCACGGCTCGCACCACCGGACATGACCGGTGAGATGTTCGGTCTTTTCGCCTTGTCCGGACGGGTCACCGCCTTTATCGGCCCCCTCCTGGTCGGTGTGGTTGCGACCGTCGCGAACAGCCAGCGCGTGGGCATGGGCGTGATCGTCCTGTTGTTCGTCGTCGGCCTCGCGCTGATGCTGCCACTCGAGGAGCCGGGCAGGTCCTGAAGCTCGCTCTTCTACTCTCTGTCTGAAGACTCTTGCCGCATGCCCGGCCGGTGGATCGAGGTGTCTCCGCTGTTCGCGCTCGCGAGTGCACCGCTTACATAAGCGTGCCGCCAATCCGCTGAACCGTCCGGAAGGGATGGCTGTCACATCGCGTTCAAAGAAACGTCATCGGCATGTCAGGTTGCTGTGTGACCCTTGCGTCTCGCTCCAGGGCCTCGAGTAAGCGCATCGGCTTTGGCGCGTCTTCCGACCCTATCCGCAAGAATCGAGGAAATACGAATGCGCAAGCTGGCTTTCTTATCAACGTTGGCGCTCGCCGGTTTCGGCACAGGCGTCGCGGCCCAGTCCAATTTCGACTTCGGTGTGTTTCGCGACCAGGTGCTGAACGCCCATGCCCGACAGTTGTTCGGCGTGAACGGCCCGTTGCAGGCGGCGTCGACCGAAAGCATCGGTGCCGGCGCTGCCGAGGCCGATCCGACGGCCTTGGTGACCACGGCACGCGGCTTGCGCGCACATGTGGTCTCCGCTGAAGGCGACCTGGGCGCGAAGATCGACATGATGGCCCTGTGGCCGAATGATGTGAATCCCACACACCTGATCGTCTGCAATGAGCAAGGTCCCTCTGAGCCCGGCGTGCAGCGCGTCAGTCTGGCGGACGGCAGCGTCGAGACCATCTTGACGGGAACGGACGACTGCGACCCGGCCCATGTCACTCCCTGGGGTACCGTCGTGGTCGCCGAAGAGGCGGGTAGCAGCGGCAGCATGCTGGAGATCATCGATCCCCTCCACACCACCGGCGTCATCTACGACCGCAACGCGCATACGTTTTCCGGCGACGATGCCGACAACCTGGCCTATCGGCCCGCCGTGGGTCACCTGTCCTTCGAAGGCGTCGGTATCTACCCGAACGGTGTGGTCTACTACGGAGACGAGAACAGGCCCAACGAGGGCACGGGAGGCGGTGCCTACTTCAAGTTCATACCGTCTATCCCCTGGACGATCGGCTCGGCTCACATCACCAGCCTGACTGAATCGCCCCTGGTGGACGGCCAGGTCTACGGCATGCGTCTGGGCAAGCGCGACGGTGACACCGACTTCGGCCAGGGCTCCGAGATCGGCAAGGGTGTCTGGGTGCCCATTGAAGGCTCGGATGATGGAGCAGATCTTCGCGCCGCCGCCGCCGAAAATTATCTAACCGGCTACTATCGTCCGGAAGACCTCAGCATCGATCAGAAGGCCATGGACGAGGAGGGCTTCGTGCGCTTTTGTGGCAACAACACCAGTAACGAGGAAGACGACAGCAACTGGGGAAACACCATCTGCATCACCGACGGCACACTGGATGAGGCGGCCGATACTGAGACGCTTTCGACCCCGAATGTCCAGCTGTTCGTCACCGGAACACCGGATTTCGCCATGATGGACAACATCGCCTACCAGCCCGGTCGCGGCAACTGGGCGATTCAGGAAGACCGTGATGCAGTGGGCATGGACGGTGAGGGCTATCCGTTCAACAACAGCATCTGGATGTGTCTGGAAGACGGCGATGATGTGGACTACCTGTCCGACGGCTGCGTACGTATCGTCACCCTCAACGATCTGACTGCTGAGTCCACCGGTGGCCTGTTCGACGCTTCCGGCAAGAAGTATTACTTCAGCGTTCAGCACAACATTACCGGCCACGGGGTCATCCTGGAGCTGACCGGCTGGAAGTAGCTTCGCCGCACCCGCCTCGGCGGGAGTGGTCACCGAAGGCCCGTGTCGAGCACGTCGATGCGGGCCTTTTCTGTGGTCGAAGATGTCTGGCGCGGCAATGCCCGAGCCGTGCACGACGCACGCAAAGGAGCCACAAACTCAGCCTCTAGACGTGCCAGTCGCGCCAGGTTAGCCGTGGAATGATGCGCCCTTGCCAGCGATCTGTGGCAGCAGAATGGAGTCCGGTCGGGGGCTAAGTGCCTCGATTGCACTTCATCGGCCCTCTGGTCGCGAGTAAACTCGAGCCTCGCTGTCAACGAACATCCAGGAACCGCTTCGTGCTGATTGAGACACGTAAGATATACGACGTTCTGGTCGTGGATATGAGCGGCAGGCTCGACACGACGACGTCCGGTGATGCCGATGACCGAATGGTCGCCATCGCCCAAGGGCAAGATAAACAGGTCGTGCTGAACCGCGAGCGGCTCGAATATGCCAGCAGCGCCGGGTTGCGAATGATTCTGCTCGCCTCCAAGTTGTTGCATCTCGAAGTTGCCTTTCAGGGCGTATAAACCCACTCGATCCGGTCGATCAGGTCGCCCCGCCAATAGATGTGCCAGATGCCATCCCAAAGCTCCCTCGTGCTCTCGGTCCGTGCCCGCCACATCTCCGCGAATTGGCCCCATGTCATCGACTTCGTGGGCAAGGATGGCCGCGGGATCCTGATCTGCGCATCATCCGCAACGCCGAATCGTCTGAGCTTCGGGTTTTGGTCGGCATAGCGGAGGGGATCCACCTCGCAGTCGCTTTCGTCGAGGTCCAGGGTGCCCGCCTCGACTCGGCACTTGCATTCCTCCTCCGAGATCCACTCACCGTAATCGATGCTCAGGAATTTGCGTCCGTCTTTCTCACCGACATCGTCGATCGTGCCGTAGACGGCGATCCGACCAGCGGCTGTAACCGATTCGGCACTGGAGAGCTTGTCCGCCGGTGCGGTGTGCTCTGCGCTTTGTCGAG
>Ga0315540_10001017_pt1 | contig 16169 bp, 13 predicted proteins | sample SalMarSW160110MG_FD_203677 | JGI IMG/M metagenome (GOLD analysis project Ga0315540, IMG submission 203677) | Salt marsh sediment microbial communities from the Plum Island Ecosystem LTER, Massachusetts, United States - Salt Marsh Sediment SW1601-10 ...
CTATTGTTGAGACTTTTTTTGCCCCTATTCCGTAAGGTTTAGGGGCATTTTTTATCTTTAGGCATCTGGCAGACTATGTGAACCGTCGTCAGGCGCTTCGTGACGGTTCGGTGACACCAAAAGAAAAAGGGCCAAGCATTTCTGCCTAACCCTTTGAATATCTGGCGCGCCCGAAGAGATTCGAACTCCTGACCCCTTGGTTCGTAGCCAAGTACTCTATCCAGCTGAGCTACGGGCGCATGGTTTTAAAATCATCCCCACGGGGTATCCCCCGTGGGCGAGGGCGCGATTATACAGATAGTCATCAAAATTTCCAAGGCAAGTCTGGCCACGAATACCGGCAATGCTCTGCAATACGAGATAATGATACCTACAGCGTTGCAGCATATCGGCGGATATCCTCGGCCATCTCATACCCGGTCTGATATCGACTTTCCAGATCTTTCGCAAGTGCGCGGTCAAGAATGGCACATATACCGGCAGGCAAATCAGGCCTGAAGGATAAAATATCAATATGAGCTTCCTTGACAATACGGCACATGATATTGAACTCGGAGTTGTCTTCGAATGGCAAGCGACCGCTCAGCAACTGGTAGAAAGTGGTACCGAGGGAAAAGATGTCCGACTGCCCTTCGATCTGTTTCCCCATCACCTGCTCCGGGGACATGTAGGGAGCCGAACCCAGCACCAGGCCGACTCGGGTCGCAGAAAGATTGGTTAGCCGCGAAATGCCGAAATCCGCCACCTTGACCATGTTGCGCTCTGCGTCAAACATGATGTTGGCAGGCTTGACATCGCGGTGGACAATGTCCTGCTCATGCGCGTAGCCCAGTGCATCCGCAACACGAGCCATGATATCCAGGATTTGCGGGACAGGCATCAGCCTGCCCTCCTTGCAGAACTCCTCAAGCTCGGCCCCCGTCAGCAACTCCATCGCAATGTAGGCCAGTCCATTCTCTTCGCCAACATCGTAAATGGTAACGATACCGGGATGATCGAGCCAGGTGAGTATCCTCGCTTCGCGCATGAAGCGCGCTCCGGCGTCTTCCTGATCGTTCTGATTAAACTCATTCGCAATGGTCATGGTCTTGATCGCAACCTCGCGTCCGCTCACGGTATCCCTGCCGAGAAAGACAATGCCCATTGCCCCCCGGCCAAGTTCCCTTTCCACTTCGAATGTGCCCAGCACCTTTTTGGAAGTTTCCGGCCTGGATTTGCTTGCCGAAGCGCCATCAGTCTGTTTTTTCTTCAAGAACCCAAAGCCAAACATGACACCCCCTGATTTTCTTTCCTGATTATCAAACTCACTCTGCGGGCCTGCGCACGACAAGAAGCGTACAGTCATCATCCAGAATGTCGCTTCCGGTAAAGTCGATGACATGGTGGTGAATCGATTCAAGCATCTCGTCCAGGGATGCACTATCTGCCATTTCCTCCACCAGGTGGACCAGACGCTCCTCGGTGAACTCCTCACCCGATGGAAGCTGCGCCTCGGTAACGCCATCCGTAAAACAGACCAGCATATCTCCAGGGTTGAGCTGAAGTTCCATAGAGGAATATGCCTGGCCGGGAATTGCACCAACCAGCGCACCCTTTGGGATCGGCAGAAGCGAAACCTTTCCGCCGCTAAGGACGATCGGGGCACAATGACCGCCGTTGGAATATACCAATCTCCATGTTTTGACGTTCAGAAAAGCACAGAACAGCGTGACGAACAGGTTGGTATCGTTTCCTTCGCACAACTGGTCGTTAAGCCTCGTGATCAATTCGTCCGGCTGCATCGTGTTCATTGCAGTAATGTGCATCAGTCCAATCGATCGCGCCATGAACAGGGCAGCCGGGATGCCATGGCCGGACACGTCACCGATGCAGATGAACAGATGGTCATTGTCGATAAAGAATGCATCGAACAAATCACCGCCAACCTCCGAGGTGGGCTCCATGATTGCGGAAATTTCCATGTCGTCACGATCGGGAAACATCGGGCGCTGCAAGGGAAGCATGCTGGCCTGAAGCTGCCGTGCAACCTCGAGTTCCTTGCGCAAATGCTCCAGTTCCAGCTGTTTGCGCTGTTTTTCCAGGACCGTCTCATTGGTACGGCGCATCCGCTCGGTAAGAGTGATGAGCAGATTGCGCGCAATCCCCGGAATGAGCAGCAATCTGTTCCAGAACATCTCCGGGGTAAGCTTTAATATGCGCACATCGTCCACAGCAAGAACAAGTGCCGAAACCGGCTTTCCATCAATGGCGGAAAGCTCACCGATACACTCGCCCGGACCGATCTGGATTGCGTTTTCCGGATTCAGGTTATTATCAAGATAGGCAGCAAGATGACCGGAAAGCAGAACAAATACGCTCTTGTTTGCATCGCCCGGTCTTAGCAAAGGGGTGCCCGCCGACAACAGGAGTACCTCGCTATCCGTTATGAATGCATCGATTGCCTTCTCATCGGCATCCCGAAACAGCGGAAGCCAGTTCAAACCGCGATTGCGACGCCCGCTCTGCGCAGACCTTCGGTCTACCGCCACCTTAACATTCGAGCTCCGCCGGTCCGATTTGCGACCAAAATGCTGCACTTGTATAGCATGATCCTCGGCATGATTATCGGGGGGCTCCCAGCGCACCGTAAAGGACAAATGATTGTGGTCGTCACGATAGCTGTAATGGAGGTCATCCGCAAAGCTACGCATGAGATGGATGCCAAGTCCGCCCGGTACTGCTTCGTCAAGCGACTGCGGCTGGGCTTTGGGTGCAACGGTAAGCGGATTGAACGCCGTGCCCGCATCAACAACCGTAACCGTTGCCTCGCACTGCGGGGATAGTCGCCTGAAATCAAAATGGACATTAATCGGCATGGCAATTGCCCGGGGGCCTCCGTGATCGAGCACGTTGGCCAATGCCTCATTCAGGAACAGGTCGAGACTGTCAAACTGCTCGGCTGGAACTCCATGACTTTCCCCGTGCTTGACGAGCCACTGAGAAGCCTGGCGTAAAATATGAAAGCCTTGGGATGCGAGGAGTTCCAGGCAGGGTTCAGCAAGTGCGGAAGACATTCAGTTCTGGCTGATCAGTTCAGCAATGCCTTTTCGGCATCGGAGAAACTCGTGAATACAGGCAGTAAGGTATCAATACCAACAGACTGAAGCGTCTTGGACACCAGCGAATCGCTATCGCCTGTCACCAACGCCATGCTCCCTCCCTGGGCCTGCACGGCTTTCGCATTCAGAATCAATGTACGAATACCCATCGAGCAGATCAGCACGGCAGAAGTCAGGTCAACTATTACGCGCCGTTCCCCGGCAGATGACAACAATGAACCAAACTGCTCAGCGATTTCCTCGACCCCTTGAAAGTCAAGGCGCCCGGAGAGGACGATGCGGCGTAATTCTGTATTCAGATCTTCATAGGAAATAGCCATTTTTGCTCACCTTCTAATATGCCAAGCGATCAATGCACAAAAATGAGAACCCTGTCACGAAACTCATGTCGGCTGTCCGCATAATGCCTTTTCTGCCTCCTGAAAATCCTTGAAGGTCTGTAGCAATGCGTCGATTCCGACGGCATCCAGTGTTTTATAAACAGAGTGATTGTCACCCACCACCACTGCCATGCGACCGCCGAGTTTGTGCAGGGCTTTTGCATTTGAAATGAGTGCGCGAATACCTATAGAAGCAAGAAAAGTAACGGCAGTGAAGTCGACAATGACGCGACGTTTGGATGTGGCAGCGAATTCCGTAAATTGTGCTGCAATCTCTTCTGTGCCTAGTATGTCAAGACGTCCAGACAGGAAAACACGGCGCAAATCCTCGCTGATGTCCTCATATGAAACAGCCATATCGCCCCCTTAAGGTTCCAAGCTGTCACAAAGTCTGTGACATAAAACAATCCGAGTCCCTAATATACCCGCAACAGGAAGTGTTATTTCACTTTTTATATTTTAAATATTTTTCTGATTCATCAGGAATTCCATGAGAACGCAATATACAAAATGCCATGTAAAAAAGCAAAACGCCACGGATGTGGCGCGTTTGCTTGCACTCTGGCGGAGAGAGAGGGATTCGAACCCTCGATACAAGTTTTAGCTCGTATGCGCCCTTAGCAGGGGCGTGCCTTCGACCTCTCGGCCATCTCTCCTGGAGGGCGCGTATGATACTGTGCAGGGACTAGGCGGTCAAATTATCAGGCGTCTTCCTGCTCCAGGCCGAAAGCCTTGTGCAGAACGCGTACGGCCAACTCCAGGTACTTCTCGTCGATTACCACGGAAATCTTGATTTCCGAGGTGGAAATCATCTGGATATTGATCCCCTCTTCCGCCAGCGTACGGAACATCTTGCTGGCGATGCCGACATGGGAACGCATACCGACACCCACTACTGAGACCTTGGCAATCTTGTCGTCGCCTATCACCTCGCGCGCGCCAATATGTGGCTGCACCTGGTTCCTGAGGATATCCATCGCCTTGGTAAATTCATTACGATGCACGGTAAAGGAAAAATCGGTCAAGTCATCCACGCCAACGTTCTGGATGATCATGTCCACGTCGATGTTGCCCTCGCTCACCGGGCCGAGTATCTGGTAGGCGATGCCCGGCTTGTCCGGCACACCGCGCACGGTAATTTTGGCTTCGTCGCGATTGAATGCAATACCCGAAATGATTGCCTGTTCCATTTTGTCGTCTTCCTTAAAAGTAATCAGCGTGCCCTCACCCGGCTCGTCGAGGAACGAGGACAGCACGCGCAGATTGACCTTGTACTTGCCGGCAAATTCGACCGCGCGGATCTGCAGCACCTTGGAACCCTGGCTTGCCAGTTCCAGCATCTCCTCGAAGGTGATGCTCTTCAGGCGGCGCGCTTCCGGTACCAGGCGCGGATCAGTGGTATAAACACCATCCACGTCGGTATAGATCTGGCATTCGTCGGCACGCAACGCGGCGGCGATCGCCACGCCGGTGGTATCAGAACCGCCACGCCCCAGCGTGGTGATGCTGCCATTCTCGTCCACGCCCTGGAAGCCCGCCACCACGACCACGTTGCCGTTATCCAGGTCGGTAAGGATTTTCTGCTCGTCGATGCTGACAATGCGGGCCTTGGTAAATGCACTGTCGGTCAGTATCCGGGCCTGAGCACCGGTATAACTTTTGGCCCGCACACCCTCCTGCTTCAGCGCCATCGCCAGCAGACCGATGGTCACCTGTTCGCCGGTGGCAATCACCACATCGAGTTCGCGCGGATCGGGATGGGGCTGGATTTCCCTGGCCAACTCAATCAAGCGGTTGGTTTCGCCACTCATTGCGGAAACCACCACCACGACCTGATGACCTTCTGCCTGGAATTTCGCGACACGCCGCGCCACGTTCTTGATGCGTTCCGGGCTGCCTACCGAGGTGCCGCCGTATTTTTGGACAATCAATGCCACGATTCTGGGATTTCTGAACAGTAAAATTAGGCCGGCATTCTACCCCAGCCAGCCATAAAAAACGAGGACGTGCCACTCTGTTAAACTCGCATTACCAGATATAATCATCCCGATCGCCATGCCGCAAATCGTTACCCGCAGTTATCTGCAAGAAGCCGCGCAGCATCTGTTCGAAAACGGCATCCCGCCCTTGCTGGCACGCATCTACGCGGCGCGCGGCATAAGCGACCGGGGGCAACTGCAGACCGAAGCCAACCGTCTGCTGCCGTTCCGGCAACTCAAGAATGCCCGGCAGATGGCCAACCTGCTGGCTGATGCTATCGCCCGGAACAGGAAGCTGCTGGTGGTTGCCGATTACGATGCCGACGGCGCCACTGCCTGCGCTGTCGCACTGCGCGGGTTGCGTGCGTTCGGCGCACTGGTGGATTTCATCGTGCCCAACCGCTTCGAATATGGCTATGGCCTGACACCTGAAATTGTTCATCTGGCAGCTCAGTCCCAGCCCGATATTTTAATCACCGTGGACAACGGCATCGCCAGCGTGGACGGCGTGGCCGAGGCCAACCGCCTGGGCATGCAGGTACTGGTCACCGACCATCACCTGCCCGGCGATGAATTGCCGGATGCGCTGTGCATCGTCAACCCCAATCAGCCCGGCTGCGAATTCCCCAGCAAGAATCTGGCCGGCGTGGGGGTGATGTTCTACGTGTTGCTGGCGCTGCGCGCTGAACTGCGCGAACGCGGTGCCTTTGCCGACAAGGCCGAGCCCAACCTTGCCACGCTGCTCGACCTGGTCGCGCTAGGCACCGTGGCCGACGTGGTCAAACTGGACGACAACAACCGCATCCTGGTGCACCAGGGCTTGCAGCGCATTCGTGCCGGACGGGCCTGTGCCGGCATCAATGCACTGCTGCAGATCGCGCGCAAATCCCCGGCCCAGGCCACCACCTATGAACTCGGCTTCATCGTCGGCCCGCGCCTGAATGCTGCCGGGCGGTTGGAAGACATGAATCTGGGCATCCGCTGCCTGCTCACCGACAATGCCGCCGAGGCCACACAGCTCGCCGCACAACTCGATGAACTCAACCGCGCACGGCGCGATATCGAGGCCGACATGCAGCAAGCAGCACTGGCCGCGCTGGAGCAGACCGACCCCACAGATGGATATTCCCTCGCGCTGTTCGACGAAAGCTGGCATCAAGGCGTGATCGGCATCCTCGCCTCACGCCTGAAAGACAAGTTCCATCGCCCGGTGATCGCCTTTGCCCGTGCCTCCGATGGACAACTGAAAGGTTCCGGACGCAGTATCGCCGGCCTGCACCTGCGCGATGCGCTCGACCTGGTTGCCAAGCGCCATCCTCACCTGCTGCAGAAATTCGGCGGCCACGCCATGGCGGCAGGACTCAGCATCCGCGCACAGCATTTCGAGGAATTCCAGAGCGCTTTTGAAACCGTTGCGCAGGAATTGCTGTCCCCCGCCGACCTGACCCGAACCCTGGAAACCGATGGCACGCTTGATGCACCGGACTTTTCACTGGAGGTAGCAGAGGCGCTGGAGCGCCAGGTATGGGGCCAGGGGTTCCCGCAACCGCTGTTCGAAGGCGAGTTCACCGTGCAGTCGCAGCGCGTCGTAGGTGAAAAACACTTGAAATTGAAGCTCGCAGCAGCCGACAGCTCCTTCGATGCCATCCATTTTTTCAGCACCGAACCCATGCCACCCGGCATCCGTGCGGTATACAGCCTGAATACCAATACCTACAATGGCAGCGTAAGCCTGCAACTTATTGTTCGTCACTGGCAGGAGGCATAAGTGGATTTTTCACTGTTCGAAAACAATGGCGTCGAATTCCTGCCTCAGTTCCTGACCAGCCTTGCCATCGGCCTGCTGATCGGCCTGGAACGCGAGCGCACCCCTTCGGCCAAGGCTGGCCTGCGCACCTTTACCCTGGTAGCGCTGCTCGGCACGCTGGCCGCGATGCTCTCGGAAAAAATCGAGCTACCCTGGCTGGTCGTTGCCGGCTGGGTCATCGTCGGCGCCATGATCATTGCCGCCTACATCAACAGCCCCGCCGAGGAAAACGATCCTGGTACCACTACGGTTGCTGCGCTGCTGGTGTGCTATGGCCTGGGGGCACTAGTCTGGTACGACCAGGCCACGCTGGCGATCATGCTGGCCGTGGGCACCACCACCCTGCTCTATTTCAAGCCGGAATTACGCGGCATGACCCAGCGACTGACCCGCCGCGACCTGGTGTCCATCCTGCAGTTTGCAGTACTGACTTTCGTCATCCTGCCTATCCTGCCGGATCGCAGCTATGGCCCGTATGGCGCTTTCAACCCACACCAGGCCTGGGTAATGGTGGTACTGATCTCCGGACTGAGCCTGGCCGGCTACGTCGCCCTGCACCTGATCAAGCACCGCTATGGCGCACCGCTGCTCGGCGTATTCGGCGGACTCGTGTCAAGCACGGCCACTTCACTGCTCCATGCACGCTACTACAAGAAAAATTCGGACATGCTACGCCTGTCCGCAGTAGTTATTCTGATCGCCAACCTGGTAGTGCTGATCCGTCTGGCAGTAGAAAGCGCAATCGTATCGCCCCAGATCATTCCGCATTTGCTGCCCGTACTGGCCAGCGGACTGGTGTTCGGGCTGGCGGGCACCATGATCCGCTGGAGCAAGCTGCAAACTTCCGGAGAACTGCCGCTGCCGCAGACCACCAATCCGACCGAACTGCATGCCGCCCTCGGCTTCGGCCTGCTGTATGCGGTGGTGTTACTGTGTTCGGCCTGGCTGTCTGACATCGCCGGCAGCAAGGGGCTGTACGCAGTAGCGCTGGCTTCCGGACTGACCGACGTCGATGCCATCACCCTGTCCAGCCTGCACCTGCTGGACCTGGGCCGGCTCAGCGAACCACATGTCGTTACCAGCATTTCCCTGGCCTACCTTTCCAACCTGACGTTCAAATTCGGCCTGGTGCTGTTCGTCGGCGGCAAGGCCCTGGCCAAAAGCGTTGCTGTCGGCTTTACCGCGATGGCCGTCGGGATCAGTATCGGCCTGCTGTTCTTTTGACCCCTCCGCTTCGGGTATAATTGCGCCCTTTCAGAATTCAGCGATTGACAGCCATGGAAGCCGAACAACTCAACGCCATCTCCAACAAACTCGAAGACCTGCGCAGCCGCGCCAACGAACTGCGGAGGTATCTTTGACTACGACGGCAAGCAGGAACGTTTAGCCGAAGTCGTCGCCCTCGCCGAAGACCCCGCCGTCTGGGAGGACAATAAGCGCGCCCAGGAACTCGGGCGCGAGCGCAAACTGCTGGAAGGTGTGGTACTTACCCTGGCCGAAATCGGCCAGGGGCTTGATGACTCCATCGAACTGTTCGAAATGGCCGAGGCCGAGAACGACGAGGCCAGCCTGCTCAGCATCTCCGACGACGCCAATCGAATAGAGCGGCAGGTCGAGGAACTCGAATTCCGCCGCATGTTCGCCGGCGAACTCGACGCCAACAACTGTTTCATCGACATCCAGGCAGGCAGCGGCGGCACCGAGGCGCAGGACTGGGCAGCAATGCTGCTGCGCATGTATTTGCGCTACTGCGAACGCAAGGGCTTCAGCGTCGAAGTGCTGGAAGAATCCGAAGGCGAGGTCGCAGGTATCAAGGGCGCCTCGATCAAGGTCAGCGGGGAATATGCCTACGGCCACCTGCGCACCGAGACTGGCGTACACCGGCTGGTGCGCAAATCGCCGTTCGATTCCGGCAATCGTCGCCACACATCGTTCTCCAGTGTGTTCGTTTACCCCGAGGTGGATGAGTCGATCGAAGTCGACATCAACCCGGCCGACCTGCGCATCGACACCTATCGCGCAAGCGGTGCCGGCGGCCAGCACATCAACAAGACCGATTCGGCAGTGCGTATCACCCACCTGCCGACCAACATCGTGGTGCAGTGCCAAAATGATCGCTCGCAGCACCGCAACCGCGCCGAAGCGATGGCGATGCTAAAATCGAAACTTTATGAGGTAGAACTGCGCAAGCGCCAGTCCGAACAACAGGCGCTGGAAGACTCCAAGACCGACATCGGCTGGGGCCACCAGATTCGCAGCTATGTACTCGACCAGTCGCGCATCAAGGATCTGCGCACTAATTACGAAGTCGGCAACACCCAGGCGGTACTCGACGGCGACCTGGACGATTTCATTGCAGCCAGCCTGAAACAGGGCGTTTAACCCAGAGACTTTCGATGACCACCGAACAGACACCACCACAAGACACCAACCAGATCATCGCCGAGCGCCGCGCCAAGCTGAAGGCGATGCGCGAACAAGGCGTCGCCTTCCCCAACGATTTCGCGCGCAAGAATCTCGCAGCGGACTTGCATGCCGAATATAGCGAAAAAACCCACGACGAGCTGGAGGCTGCACAGATTCCGGTCGCCGTGGCCGGCCGCATGATGCTGAAGCGGGTAATGGGCAAGGCCAGTTTCGCCACGGCGCAGGACATGAGCGGGCGCATCCAACTGTTCGTCACCAAAGACAACATCGGCGAGGACGCCTATGCCGCGTTCAAGCACTACGACCTGGGCGACATCCTCGGCGCTACGGGAACGCTGTTCAAAACCAAGACCGGCGAGCTGTCGGTGCGCGTCACGCAACTGCGCCTGTTGACCAAGTCGCTGCGTCCGCTGCCTGAAAAATTCCACGGGCTGACCGACCAGGAACAGAAATATCGCCAGCGCCACATCGATTTGATCACCAACGAGGAAACGCGCAGCACCTTCGTCATCCGTTCGAAAGTAATCCAGGCGATACGCGAATTCTTCATGCAGCACGGCTATCTCGAAGTTGAAACACCGATGATGCACACCATCCCGGGCGGTGCTGCAGCCAAGCCGTTCATCACCCACCACAACGCGCTGGACATGGAACTTTACCTGCGCATTGCACCCGAGCTGTACCTGAAGCGGCTGGTGGTGGGCGGCTTTGAAAAGGTGTTCGAGATCAACCGCAATTTCCGCAATGAAGGATTATCCACGCGGCACAATCCCGAGTTCACCATGATCGAGTTCTACGAGGCCTATCGCGACTACCGTTACCTGATGGATTTCACCGAGAGCCTGTTTCGCGAAGTTGTGCTCAAGGTGCTGGGTACCACGATCGTTTCCTATCAGGGCAAGGAGCTGGATCTGGGCAAGCCGTTCCATCGCCTGACCATCACCCAGGCCATCCAGAAATACCACCCGCAATTTACCGACGCACAATTGAACGACCGTGACTTCCTGGTCAGTGAACTGCAGGACCTGAAGGCCAAGTACAAGCCGGAAGACGGTGTCGGCGGACTGCAACTGTCGCTGTTCGAAGAACTGTCCGAGCACCAGCTGTTCGAGCCGACCTTCATCGTCGATTACCCGGTTGAAGTGTCGCCGCTGGCCCGCGCCAGCGACAGCCGTCCCGGCATTACCGAACGCTTCGAGCTTTTCATCGTCGGCCGCGAAATCGCCAACGGCTTCTCCGAGCTAAACGACCCGGAAGACCAGGAGGCACGCTTCGATGCACAGGTCGCCGCCAAGGAAGCCGGCGACGAGGAAGCGATGTTCAAGGATGCCGACTACATCCGCGCACTGGAACACGGCCTGCCGCCGACCGCCGGCGAAGGCATCGGCATCGACCGGCTGGTGATGCTGCTGACCGACAGCCCGAGCATACGTGACGTGATACTGTTCCCGCACATGCGTCCGGAAAGCTGAGATGAAGACTTAGCCACGGATTGACACGGATAAAATCCCCAGAACGAAAAGTGCCAACTCATTCATGCAAAAAATCCGTGTTTCATCCGTGCTGATCCGTGGCTAACTGCCTTTTTAACCCATTGAACCAGCCGTCATGATTGATAGCGACACACAAAATCAACTGCTGCAACGCTACCCAATGCTGGCTGAGTTGTCCGCCTCGCAATTGAGCGACCTGCTGAACACTGCCGCCGTCATGCACCTGCCGGCCGGCAGTGTAGTGTTCGACGAAGACCAGGCCTGCCAGGGATTCCCGCTGCTGCTCTCGGGCAGCATCCGCGTCATCAAGACGGCGACCAGCGGTCGTGAATTGCAACTGTACCGGGTTGGCCCCGGCGAGAGTTGCATCCTCACCAGCTCCTGCCTGCTGGGACATACGCGCTACCAGGCGCGCGGCGTGGTGGAGCAGGATGTGGAAATGGTGGCATTGTCGCCCGTAGCATTCAGGATGCTGATTTCCGCATACGAACCGTTTCGCGACTACATATTCGGGCTGTTTTCAGAACGGCTCACCGACCTGATGCAACTGGTCTCCGCCGTCGCCTTCCAGAAACTGGATCAGCGACTGGCGGCATTGCTGGCGGGTAAACCCAGTCCGGTCCACGCTACCCACCAGGCCCTGGCTGATGAACTGGGCAGCGTGCGCGAAATCGTCAGCCGCCTGCTGAAAAACTTCGCCGAGCAGGGCTGGGTACGGCTGGGACGGGAACAGATAGAAGTGCTCGACGCGGTGGCTCTGGAACGCTATGCCGAGTTGTAGTTGTTGATGTTAGGCAAACTCAATCCCGCCCAACGCGAAGCCGCCAAATACCTGGATGGCCCATTGCTGGTACTGGCCGGCGCCGGCAGCGGCAAGACCCGCGTCATTACCCACAAGCTGGCTTACCTGATCGAGGAATGCGGCTATGCGCCGCGCAGCATCGCTGCCATCACCTTCACCAACAAGGCCGCCAACGAGATGCGCGAGCGTGTCGGCAAGCTGCTGAACGGAAAGAATGCCAGGGGCATCACCATCTGCACCTTCCACGCGCTGGGCATGCAGATATTGCGCGAGGAAGCGCCACAGATCGGTTATAAAAAACAGTTTTCGATTTTCGACAGCACTGACACCGCGAAGATCATCGGCGAGCTGCTGGGCGCACCCGACAAGCAGGACATCCGCATTGCGCAAAGCGTGATTTCGAACTGGAAATCCGCCTTCCTCACCCCGGCACAGGCGCAGAACCAGGCCGAGACCGAAGGCGACCAGCGCCTGGCCCTGCTCTACTCGCGCTACCAGGAAACCCTGCACGCCTACCAGGCCGTGGATTTTGACGACCTGATCCGGCTGCCGGTGGAACTGTTCCAGTCCCACCCGGAAACCCTGCAACGCTGGCAGCGGCGCTTTCTCTACCTGCTGGTCGACGAATATCAGGACACCAACGATTGCCAGTACCGGATGATGAAGCTGCTGGCCGGGGATCGTGCTGCCCTCACCGCGGTGGGCGATGACGACCAGGCGATCTATGCCTGGCGCGGGGCAAGCAGCGCCAACCTGCAGAACCTGCAGAACGATTATTCCCGGTTGCGCGTGATCAAGCTGGAGCAGAACTACCGCTCCTCCCAGCGCATCCTGCAAAGCGCAAACCACCTGATCAGCAACAACAGCAAGCTGTTCGAGAAAAAGCTGTGGAGCGAGCACGGCCCGGGAGAGCCGGTGCGCGTGCTGGCGGCCGGCGATGAGGAAAACGAGGCGGAATCGGTGGTGCTGCGCCTGTCTGCACACAAGTTCGAGCATCGTACTCGTTATTCCGACTACGCCATCCTCTACCGCAGCAACCATCTGTCGCGCGTATTCGAGGAACAACTGCGTGCGCAGAACATTCCCTATACCGTCAGCGGCGGCACCTCATTCTTCGACCGCGCCGAGATCAAGGATATCGTCGCCTACCTGCGCCTGCTGGCCAACCCCGACGACGATCCCGCCTTCATCCGCGCCATTACCACACCGAAGCGCGGCGTCGGCAACGGCACACTGGAAAAGCTGGCTGTCCATGCTGCCGCACGCCATGTCAGTCTGTTCGAGGCCGCATTCGAACCCGCCCTGGTCGAGCAACTCAATCCGCGCCAGTACGAAGACCTGCTCACCTTCTGTCACTTCGTCAACCGCATGCAGGCGCGTGCCGAAAAGGAGCCGGCACCGGAAGTAATGAACGACCTGCTGACTGCCATCGATTACGAAGGCTGGCTGTTCGACAGCCTGGAGCCACGCCAGGCCGAAACCCGCTGGAAAAATGTGCAGGACTTCACCGGTTGGCTCAACCGCAAGGCAGAGGCCGACGAAAAGAATCTGATCGCGATGACCCAGACCATCGCCCTGCTCAATATTCTCGAATCGCGCGAACAGGAAGTGGATGCGGTCACGCTATCCACGCTGCATGCCGCCAAGGGCCTGGAATTCGGCCACGTATTTCTGGTCGGCATCGAAGAAGGCATGCTGCCGCACGAGCGTAGCGAGGCGCCGGAACAGGTCGAGGAAGAGCGCCGCCTGATGTATGTCGGCATTACCCGCGCACAACGCTCGCTGCAGATCAGCTATTGCGGCAAGCGCCGCCGCGGCAAGGAATGGGCAGCCTGTGAACCCAGCCGTTTTATCGCCGAATTGCCACAGGAAGAACTAACGTTTTCGGGCGTCAAGGCTGGCGGCGCCGCACCCGCGGTGAGCAAGGAAGAAGGCATGGACAAACTTGCCCGACTGAAAGCGATGCTGGGATAACTGGAATGACAAAGGGCGGCCAGGCCGCCCTTTGATTAATGAACCATCCATGCCTGCTCAGGCATGGTTACTTCATCATAAAAGCATAACGAGTGCCGCTGCCGCAATGGTACTCACGCCCATTTCGTAGAAGAAATGCTTGTCTTCGGCCGGTATATCTTTCCAGCCGTGTCCTTGAGTTTGCGTATCCATGGTAACGCCCTCCTGCTAATTGACTCAGTATTTCACTGTAAATACAGCTTGCGTTGTATATCCACAAACCGTGTTTTCATGATACATATCCCAGTAAATTTGTCAAGCTTTATCCACCCTGCACGGCAGGGCCATCCAGTTCGATGCGCGCAGGCAAATGTGCCGCTGGAAGCATGGGATCGGGAACAACAATGGGCTCTGCCATCGCAATGGATGTCCGCATTGGCAACAGCGACAAACCATGGGCACCACGCAATTGCTGGCAGCGCTCGTTGGGTACGCCAGCCGCGTCCCACACCTCGAATTCGCGGCATGGCGAGGGACGATATTCATAAATGGTGCAGAAGGTCCGGATTCCAGGCGTCCCGGCCAGCGCGATGCAGCGGCGCTCGATCTGGTTGGTGCCTTTCATGCAGGCCCGGAACGGCGTGAGCTGCTCGGCCATGTCGGACGGAACGAATCCGGACGGCATATCATCGATCTCGCCGTGATAGAAGGAAATCCGGAAATGGGTACAACAGATCCCGCAGGAAAGGCAGGGGTTTGATTCAGGGGCAGGCACAGCAGTGTCCATACCGTTCACGCTCAAGGAACCTCTGGCTAAGTCCACCCCGGACAATACGGGACTTAATCAGAGGTTCCCTCCAAATACGCGACAATTCGCGGCGCGCATCATATCCGAACTGCAGCCGAAATCAAGTAGTTTTCAGGCGGCTCGAATCCAGAATATTTTTCGCCCGGAAAACCGCTTCCACGCCTTGCCCAGTTCGGCCTTCTGCGCCGCGCGCTCATGCTCCATCCAGCCCCGGACCAGGTCGAGCGCATCGTGCGGCACCGAGCCCTGCATCTCGGCCAGCAAACGTTCGGCTACGGTCAGATCGTTCAGGATGCCAAGGATATCCTGCAAGCCCGACAGAGCAGCCACATAACGCTTATGCCTGCCTTCAGGGAAAAGCGGGCCGAACATCTCGGCGCTGTAACGCAGCTTCTTGCAGGCAATGCGCAACTGGTGCAGGCGGGCGGTATCGGCGGAGGCAACATGCTTGCCGCGCCGCCTGACCTGGCTGCTGCGCTTATCCAGCATGGCCTGGGCAAAATCGCGCAATTCCTGTCCCCTCCCAACCGGCAGCCTGTTCCAGTAGGCGCCATGCATCCAGGCGCCAAAACGAAGCAACAGGCGCTGGTAGTCCGGCGCCTGCAGCCTGCGCACCACCTCGACATGGTGGCGCGCGCGCTGTCTCTCACCGGCCGCCATTACCTTGCGCAACCCGGCATGCTGCGGCAGTCGTTCGCACATCGGCGCCAGGGTCTGGGTAATGAACACATCCCATTCGCGCATATGGCCGAACTCGATACACATTTCGGCCACCTCTTCGTGCAGCCGGTGCAATTCTGCGTCGGTATGGATGGCTTCGGCCATCCCCAGCATTACGCGCAACCGGCGCAATCCGACCCGCACCTGGTGCAGATATTCCTCGTCGAGCTTGCGGATAGCTCCCGGCACATTGGCCTGCACGTGCAACAGGCAGGAGGCAATCATGCTCTGCAGGGCGGAAGCAATGCTCTGCGATGGCACAAGCTGCGGAAAGCTTGCCTTGACCACTCGCAGCGAGCCGCCGCTATGCAGCCGGTAACCGTACTCGGCCTTGCTGGTATGCTCGACTGACAGGGGCACGCTGTCGAGCAGTGCCAGCGCCAGCTTGAAAAGTTTTCCCGGCTTGCCGGACTTGAGTTCAAGCTCGACTTCGGAAATCGGATGCTTCTTCTTGCCTGCGACAATCTCACCGCTATCCAGACACAATTCGATTTCGGCACCTTCGAAATTCAACAGGCGCATATTGCGGGAAAAGTCGGTGACGAATACCGGTTGCAATTGCTCGCGGGTGCCGCGCGGCAGTTTGCCGCCGCCGGCTTCGAGCGCATTCAGGTCCAGCGCCTCGCCGGATACCCGCATTTCCCACTCGTTGCGCTGATGCAGTCCGGCCTGCACCCCTCCCCCTCCCTTCAGCGTCTGTAG
>Ga0315540_10001018_pt1 | contig 16159 bp, 12 predicted proteins | sample SalMarSW160110MG_FD_203677 | JGI IMG/M metagenome (GOLD analysis project Ga0315540, IMG submission 203677) | Salt marsh sediment microbial communities from the Plum Island Ecosystem LTER, Massachusetts, United States - Salt Marsh Sediment SW1601-10 ...
GCTGCCGTCAGGGCTCTTGGGACCGAATTCGTTCTCCGGGAAGCCACGAATAGTGTAGGCGCCTCCGAGATAAAACCTCTCGCGCGAAGGCACATCGGTGGATTTGCCGAATTCATGCACCCAGCCAAAGCGCAGGCGTGTAGCAAACACCGAGTTGGTCCCCAGACGCTTGTATCTCGACCAGCTCCACAGCAGCTTGACAAAATCGTCATCGCCGCCGAGAATGCCGCCCACATATTCGCCGCGATAAAGGGTGTAAGACCCGCTGGCTGGATTGAAGCGACTAAGGATGGGACGGGTGTCACGCTCGAGTTGGAGGATGAAGCGACGGTCCACACTGATACCTTCTTCCTTGCGAAGTTGCTCCAGGTCTGCGGGAGTCAGAGTCGAACCGTCGACGCTGATATTAACTTCTTCATAATTCAGAGATGCCGATAGTCTGGTGATCAGGGAAAATTCGCGGATCGCGGTGGCATCAATACTGATTGTCCTGATGTTATAGCTCTGCACGAGTGACGGAGCTAGTGGCTGGAACTTGAAAGTCACTATCAACGGCAGGCGCTGCCTAAGCAGATAAGGTTCAGTGTAGTCAAACTCAAACTGCGGCCTCACAACCAGCGAGTCCTGATAGGTCAAAATCGCCGACGTACTGAAACTTACCTTGCGAGCGGTGCCCTTTATGTTGCGGCTGCCCAGGGTCGCCGACGTGTTCCACGAGACGTTGGCTTCCTTGGCTTGTGCAGCGCCGATACCCACATTAATGTAGCGGGGTGGGCGCTCAACAGCCGTGACATAAAAGGGCGGCATCAGAGAGTCCAGCGTGCTCATCGTATCCGGAGTATTCAGCGACACGAAATTGAAGAGGTTAGTGCGAATCAAGCGTTCCTGCGACTCAATGAACTTCTCACGCCGATAAATATCACCACGCTTGAAGGCCATTTCTCGCTTGAACACCTCTCGCTTGGTGGTAAGCGTCGAATCGATGTGCAATGGTCCAAAGAGCACAAGCTGGTTGCGGGCGACGCGATACTCGACATCGATCGTGGAGTCAGCGGGGTTCTTCGTCTTGAAGGTCTCGATCTTCGCGTACGGATAGCCGTTGTTGGCATAAACCGTCTTAATATCCTGCCGGGTTTGCTCCAGCAAATAGCCATTGAAATACTTCGCCTTGCGCATGGGGTTGATCGCTTGGGTTGCCTGATAACCCTGTGCTCCCAGGTTTCCGGTGATTTCCACATCTCCAACTCGATATCGTATGCCTTCATCGATATGGACGATGATGCGGACCTCCTCTTCATTTCCCTTTACAGGCTCGAAATCAATACTTACGTCGGCATCGTCGAATCCCTGAGTCCGATAGAAGTACTCCAGCAAAAGTTCATCACGATTCAGGTTGAGTTTGCCGAATCGATTTGCGCGCATCAGGCCAATACTCTGCCAGAAGCCATCCTCTTTGGTGTACATCTTGCTCTTGATCTTTCCAGCCGAAAAGGAGTGGTTCCCCTCAATCACTATTTCAGCGACTTTCGGCCGCTTCGAAAGCAAGCGTAACTTCTCACGCGGCAGCGTGACTGCATAGAGCTGTCCAGCTACGATGACTAGGAGGATCAAGGTCAAAGTGCGTGTCAAAGAGCGTGACATCAACGGAATTCCCAGTTGAGATTCAGATCAAGCTGCCACAGATTTTCCCGGTTATAACTACCGCCCAGCAAGAAGTGTCGACCCAGACGATATTCGATACCGTAATCAGCTCGTCCTTCGGTAGTGAGCGAGGACACATAGGTATAGACATTGGGCAACGTGTAAAACCCAAGCGAGACTGAGGCTCCCTGAATCGTGTTCTTTTCGCCATAGACCGGCCTGATTTCGAACAACTCAACTCCCAGCCTGCGAGAGAGACGCTGGCTGGCAACGGTGGCAAAATAGCCGGTTAACCCCTGACCGAGGCGCTCCTGAAATCCTGAACCGGAGAGTTGTTCGCCGCTGGAGGCCGATTGGTTTGCCAGCAGCAATGTAAGAATATCAGCGTCGGTATATGGCGACCCACTGGCCGCATTAATTTCCGGCTGTAACAATGTGCCCCCAATCTGCAGCCTGAGTTGATCGTAGCCCGCAGTAGTGACATCCGAGGCATAAGTGCGGACATTTGTGGTCACCATCACGTGCAGATCAGGATCTGGTTGTTCGACATTGGAGAACTCGAGATAGCTCCCGGTTTCAATCTCGAAGCTCATATCAAAGAGATAAAAGTTGCCCCTGACGATATTGACCCTGCCAAGGTAGTTCTCCTTCCCCGCCTGACGCAGATATTGCACGTTACCATCGACAACCATATTTACATCAGAATTGCGCACCTTCACCGATGCCGGCAGCATTTCTACATTGATGCTCATATTCCAGAGGTCGGAGGTTTCTGTTGCCCTGATCGCGGCGGTCACCTCTTCATCTTCAAACTCATCCAGATACTCGGCCTCGTAGACAATCACGTCGCCTGTAACCGTCGGTGGCGTCGAGCCGGAAATCTGCAGATCGACGTCAGCACGGGCGTAGATATCGCCGAGATCATAGCGGAACGGCACATCAAAGCCGACCACCGCCACGTCATAGTCGAACACATCTTTGTTGATGATATGGATTTCGCCTGCCGCGCGGACGGTGCCTTCACGGTTCTTGTCCCGGACTTTGCCCTCGATCCAATCCACGTTAACCAGTTTGCCCTGGGTGTTGATCCTGATTTCGAGATCTTCAATTGGGTTCTGCATCTCATAGATCTTCGCGGTTCCGTTTTCGAGATAGAAATAGCCGCGCGTCTCCGGGTGCTGTGGCGTGCCATATATATCGAGTTCAGATACGAAATCACCAGTCAGTGATTCGAGGTCGGGATTTACCGACGAAAGGATACTGAGGTCGTCACCATCGGATGTCAACTTGAGTCGGATGGAGTCCTCGGGGACGTAGACTGCACCGGTATCGAGATTCATGACAAAGGGGAACTCCCCGGTTGCCCTCACTTCATAGCCAAAGTAGTCGAGTTTCAGGCGCGAAAATTCCACGCTGGAATCAGCGAAACTCAATTCAGCATCAAGTGTCCCGAGAGTATCAGGGCCATACGAAAGCCCGCTGATCCTCCCCGTTAAGGTAGCTGATGGGTTGGCGAGCCTTCCGGTTAGCTCCCCGGTGAGCGAGAGATCCCCGGTGAGCAGCGAGTCTATTCCCAGTGTTACCAACCACGGCGCCACTTGAAATGAATCAGTTTGGACTGAAAGATCGATGGTCGAATCGTAGCCATAGCGCGTGCTGAAGGAAAACCTGCCCCCATCGCCGACAATGTCAGCGCGGTCAACCACTATTTGATCTGCCTCGAAGGCGACATGAATGGGAGCCACCGCCACATAAGAAAGCGAGTCGAAAGTGAAACGATAGTTGTTTACGGTGACATCAGCAGTGCTGTCGATAATGGTCGCCTGTCCGTCGGCGTCCATCTCATAGCGGTCAGCATAGAGTCGGGCACTGTCGACATCAACCAGGTTGGAGTCGATTTCGAGCGCGACTGTAACACTCTCCGCCGGCAGGTTCCAGACATCACTTTTCCAGGACTTCACTTTGACGTTGCCTCTCCTGCCGTAGAGAAAACTTTGAATGTCAAAGTCAGCGTAAAGGCTGTCAGTCGAAAAGCCATAGAAGCTGTTCGAATCTCCCACGAATGTGCCACGGATATTCGGGTCGAGCACCGGTCCGTCCACAACGTAGCTGGCGCTGGCTGGCCCCGATAGTTCTTTGATAAATACATCACCCCAGAAATCGGCCAATTGGCTGGTAGCAAAGTCACCCTTGAGATTCATCTGCCCATCGTAGTTGACTACTCCCTCAGCACTGAACTCCGAATTCTTGTAGAAAAGCGAAAAGCCGGGATGGAAATACATATCGTTGACATTGAGACTGATCGCGCCCTGCAACGAATCGTAGCGTACCCAGTCATAGGAGCCGGGCCCGAGATCGCTGTAGAGATCAATATTAAAGGTATTGTCTCCCAGGCCGGAACCGTATAACTCCATTTTGCCGTTGAGATTTGATGCAAACGTCTTTGGAACGATTTTTTCGAAGTTGATATGTTTAACATCAAGTGTTGCCTTATAGGTTTCGGGCCGGGTGACAAAATTGATGTCGGCGTCCCCCTTCATTGTACCATCAAAGAAACTCCCATCGAGATTGGAGAACGCCAGCACGCCGTCATCGAAGTGGAAATCGCTCTTTAGCGGCCCCAGCTTGCGGTCAAACAAACTGCCGGTCGCAGAAACTTTTCCTGAGAAATCGTCCAGCTCGCCTGTCAAGTTAGCGTCGACTTTGAAGCCACCTGGAATATCCTTGCCGATCAGAAGTCCAATCTCAGCTAGCGAGACGTAGCTGTCGCGAAATGAAAATGCAAAGGGTTGCTTCGGGTCAAACGGCATGACGCCGCTGAGATTGACATGGGAAGAATCAGTCTGCACGTAAAGCGTGTCGATTCCCAGCTGGCGGTTTGATACTGCAACTTCGCCAGAAAGATCCCGAAGCCTGAAACCTTTCACCGGCAGCGACAGCGCTATTGAATCTAGTTTAGCGTGAAGCACACCATCCTTGTACTCTCCCCTGCCCGCGAGAGTCAAGCTGTCCACGAATAGTGGCTGTGGGCTGCGCTCCCAGTTAAATTGGGCGTTGTCGAGGATAAATGAATTAATCTTGATGTCGGGAAATACCGTCGATTTTTCAGATTCGCCGCGATTGAAGCTGGGGAGGATCGGTTTGTTGTTCTTATCACTTCGAAGAATGATTGCCGGTGACTCGACGCGAACGCTGTCCACAACCCAATTGGCCTTCAGCAGTTCACGCACATTGTAGTAGACTTCGAGACGATCGATTTTGCCGATGCGGTACGAAAGGGAATCCTGCTTGATAGTGACGCGGATGTCATTCACCACCAAATTCTTTAAGAGGCTGCCGCCGATATCTCCGAATTTAATATCGACGTCATACCTGGATTCGATATATGTCGCCAGTGCGTGATTGGCGAGGCGGTGGACAATCGTGGTTTGCGTAACGATGTAGATGGTCAGCGCCACTGCTGCCAGGAATAGCAAAAGAAGCGCCACCGGTATTCGCAGGAAGTATTTCACTCGTCATACACCTTGGCGATCGTGACCTTAAGCATTTCTTGCTGCTGGGAATCAAAGTCAACTCCGGCGAGAGCAGCGATGAGTTTCTCACGCGAAATTCCAAGATTCCTTGCACCACGCACGTGGCTATAGAGCTGCACCGGATGGCCCGAGCTTACCAGGAACACAATGCTCGCTAGCTCGCGTTCCTCACCGGAGGGACCCGGTCGAGACAGCACCCGACCATAGCCCTCAACAACCATCCACTCTGCCAATTCGGGCGATATACTCTTCATGTTCGCTACCAGGCGTTCATAGTTGGGAGCATAGATGCGGGAACAGAGTTTTCTTCCCCGCTCGGTCAATGTCGCGTAACTCGGCGGTGCTGAGCCGTCGCTGGACTCAACGGCCCGTGGAAAATCACATATGGCGAAAATCTTGGCAGCCTCGATGGCTTGAGCATAACCAAAGAACAGGTACGACTGCAGCACAATCTCGTATGCCGCATCGGCAGGCACCCGGTCAGGGATCAACGCGGTGAGCCGCTCCCGCAATTCCGTGAGCTTTCCCGGCGCCAGCGCATACGCTAGTTGCGCCACTGCTGCCAATCGCTCCTCTGTTCTGCTGCTATTTGGTGCCAAGGCTCATTTCCGACTGTTTCCTGTTGTCTCTGCCAGCTATGACGATTGTGGTTAATCAGCGTGGAAATCGCAAGCGATTATCGCTGAACGAGCACTCCATGTTACCTTATGAAACCTGCCAGGTGTGCAAAAGAAAAGCACCAGCCGCAGATGACCGGTGCTTATCTGTATCTTCGAATTCAATCTTTAGATTTATCGCGTATAAGATGTCCTCACTACTCCGGCGTTCATGGGCCTGAAGCCCGGTTCGAGACCACGGCTGCCAAATTTCAAACGATGGTCAGCCTGTCTTACAAATGCCATCGTCGGATCGGGCTGGCCCAGTCTCCGCAACCAGTCAACGTAGAGCGATTCCACCCGGGCATCGCTGGCGACCCGCAACGACCTGGCATTACTGAGATTCGTTGCGCGGTAACTGGAGCGCTGGCCGGAAACGCCGATCAGGTTCTCGTATACCGACATGGGAATCTGTCGATGTGCATGCCTCACGCCGAAATCCTGAGTGGCCGGTGTATTGCTGGCAATCAGATGCTGTGGCTGGTCGATTTGTGGCGGCAGTTCTGTTCTGCTGCCAAAGAACACAATTGCGACCAGTGCACACGCTGCAACCGTTGCCGCAGCCGAAAACCACGCCAGCGGCCGTTGCCAGATTGTGGGAGGCTCGACCGGCAAGTAGCTCTCTGTCGGGTGATTCTGTTCTGCGTATATGCGATTAAGCAGCTTAAGGTTGAAATCGTCAGCCACGTGCTTCTTCGGTAACGAAGTCGCGGCTGTCAGCATCTCCTTCATCAGGAACTGCTCGCGAGCACAATCGCGGCAGTCCTGGATATGCTCCTCCACCCGTTTCGCAACGTCGGAGGCCAATGAACTATCAAAGGATGCTGATAGGTAAGATCGTACCTTTCGACAATTCATACGATTCCTCCATACGGGGTCTAAGTCTTGTTCTCAATATTGCCCGCGCCCGATTCACCCTCGACTTGACGGTACCCAGCGGCACACTCAATACCTGGGCGATTTCTTCATACGACAGATGATCGATGTCGCGGAGAACGAATGCTGTTTTGTATTTTTCCGGAAGGCGCTTGATTTCCGCCTCAATTAGACTCTTCAACCCGGTGTTTTGGTGGACGCGCTCTTCTTTAGCGGGAAGCTTGTCGGTGAAATCGAAGATGTCAAAGAATTTGATCTTCTTCCGCCGACGCAGCTCATTGCGGGCTAAGTTCAAAGCGATCGTGTAAATCCAGGTTGAAAACGCATAGCGAAAATCGAAGGACATCTTGTGTTGCCAGACTCGCAGGAAGGTTTCCTGTAAGAGGTCGTTGGCCTCATCCTCGGATGATAACATCCGGTTGAGCACGTTGAATAACCGGTCCTTGTAACGGTTGACAAGTGCATTGTATGAAACCATGTCACCTTCCTGAACTCGCTTCATCAACTCAAGATCAGGTAGTTGCTCTCTGTTCAAGCTTCGGTCCTTTCGCTTAGTATCCCGCGGTTTGTTTACCTGTTTTACACTGGGATTTGTATGCGTGTTCCGATTTTTCCGTGGTTGTTTTTTCATGGTATCACTCGCTTTCCATAATCTATAACGAATTAGAGCAAGCCCTGTGCCAAACTATTCAGGATAGCTGTGATTTTCAGCTGGCAGTCAGTGCCGTGGTTGATTATGTTTCGCCATAGGGGTGTGATCCAGAATTGTTTGAGGAGAACGTAAGTGGATGTATCAGAAGCGATTGCGCAACGTCGTTCTATCCGGTCCTACAAGGAGCGGGCGCTAGAACCCGAACAGATCGAGAAATTACTCGCAGCGGCCAGGCTGGCGCCTTCCGGTCGCAACGAACAGCCCTGGAGAATCGTTGTTGTCACCAATCCGAAGATTCGCAAGGACTTGATGCACGCCTGCATGGAGCAAGCACAGGTGAGCGAGGCCGATGTTGTGCTCTGTGGCTGCATTGGTGCCGCCCGCTCCGGTGAGAAAAGCGAGTACGAGATGCAGATCATCGATCTGACGATTGCGTTTTCGTTTATAATGCTGCAGGCCGTGGAACTGCGTCTGGGTAGTTGCTGGGTTGGCGACTTTAATCCCAAGAAAGTCAAAAGCTTGCTTAAGATTCCCGATTCGCAGACAGTCGTTGCAATGCTTACAATTGGCTATCCGCACTATGCCCCGCCAGCATCAAGCCGAAAACCGAATTCGCAGCTTTTCGCCAGCAACGCGTTTACCCAGAGCTGGGAAGATCCCGATTTGTAGACCGAATCCAGCTCCATTCTCTCCGCACAATTTGTGTGCCTCCCTGCGCAAATAAAGCCACAATTGTGGTCGCGGTTTTCTTTCCCGCTATTTCTCAGTTATCACCGCGTGATTCCCGCCCGCACTAAACTGATAGTTTTATTTGACGCTGTCCAAGTGTCGTTTAGATTCGTATGCAGGAGATTTATTGCGGGAAATATCGATTGGAGGCATGGATGCCACGTACCTACTTGCCAAGACTTCTGCCGGTACTGGGATTTCTGGCGCTGTTCAGCATCGCTGCCACTGCACAGCAGCGTGATTCCCAAGCCGACCAGGGAAACATTCCACGGGTTTATTCTTATGACAATATGCCACCGCGCCAGCTCATCGACTGTCCCACGGCCGCCACACTGCCGCGCGCCAGTTTCGATGTCAGATTACGGACATCCTCAGACGGTTCGGTGATTCTGACTACACAGGTTGGATTGCACAGACGCCTGATGCTGGGCGTATCTTACGGTGGTGAAGGAATTCTCGGTGACGGTAAAGCCGACGGTTACGATCAGGTTGAGTTCAATGTTAAGTATCAGCTAATCAGCGAGACCCTGGTTACTCCTGCCGTCTCGTTCGGCTACGATGGGCAGGGCTCGGGGCGATATTTTAACGATCTCAAGCGTTTTATGTACAAGTCTAAAGGCTTTTATGCTGTCATATCTAAAGGATACCAAACATACCGCTGGTCTTCCGGATTGCACGGCGGAGTGAATTATTCGCTGGAATCGGAAGGAGACGGCGACAAGAACATTTCCCTGTTTGTGGGTGCGGATCTTTCGCTGCAGCAGGATGTATCACTGGTAGCAGAATACGATCTCGCACTGAACGACAACAAAGACACGGAACACTCCGGCAGGGGCTGGGGTTACTTAAATACTGGAATTCGCTGGATATTCTCGGAGAGACTGGAGATTGGTTTTGATATGCAAAACCTTATCGACAATCGCAACGATACCACCTCTCCGACACGAGGACTTCGCATTACTTACCACGAGTTCTTCTAAGATCAGGAACGGCTGGCATCACCGGCCAGATTGGTTGGCGCCATGAATCTACACAATTCCGCCCGTAATGTAGCCATTGCACTGGTTGCCTTTGTAGCAGCCTCCATAATTTCGCTGGGCTGCTATACGATCATCAAACACCCGCAAATTCAAAGCACGCAAACCGCCGTAGATACCGATCAATATACACATACCAGCAATGATCGAGACTGCATGCGTTGCCATCAGGACTTTGGCCAGTATCCGTACGGCTACTACTACAGCGATTACTATCCCAGCTACTACTGGGATTATCCCCGCTGGGGCAGCTACTATGCTTACCCCTGGTGGTGGGATCACTTTTGGTACAATGGCGGTTCTCAGCAGGCCGGTAACACGAATGCCGACAATCGCCCCGATCGCCGTCGGCAGGGTCTGGCTCCGCCCTATTCTCAGGGAGGAAACCTCAACTTCCCGGCGCCTCTGCCTCCTCCACCCATGTTCACTCCGGGCGGAACCGGCACCGGTTCGAATGGAACTGCGACCGGCGGAACGTCGGGTGGGGATAATGGTGGCAGCAAAGGTAAGGAAGAGAAGAAGGAACAGAAACCGCCAAAGCGCCGGGGCGGAAACAAGAAGGGAGATGGATGATGCGGTTCCTACTTACGATTGGCCTGGCCCTGGTTCTGAGCACAGTAACCCTCTCGCGCCCTGCCTTTGCGCAAGACAACAATGGTAGTCTTATCACGGAATCATCAGCCGGATCGTCTTTCGGTGTCGGCGGTCGTGCGGTTGGTATGAGTGAGGCGGTGATGGTCTCCACCAGAGACGGATTCGGGATTGTCTACAATCCAGCAACACTGGTTAAGATCAAACGCCCCGAGTTTCTGGGAGCGCTCTCCTTCGAGCGAGTCGACAACAAAACGACCGGCGCCCTTGGTTTCAACTCGGTAGCAGAGAACAACCTCGACAGAACCCGACTCAGCTCGTTGACATTGACTGTTCCCGTGCCTACATATCGCGGCTCGTTCGTGCTGTCGTTTGGTGTCAATCGCACACACTCATTCGATAACACCTTCACTGAGAATATAAACATAGCTGATGCCAAAACTTACGCGCTGGAAGAAGCAGGTGGTGGGATTCGTGAATACGGCGCCGCTGCCGCTATCGAACTCTCGCCAAGGCTTGCCGTCGGAACCACTTTGATTTATTTCAGTGGCGGTGAAGACTACAACTGGAATTACATTTACAGCGACCTGGCGTCGACCGATCAGAATATAGACAACATCAAGAGTGACTATCATGGTGTGGGAGCGCGACTCGGCGGACTCTTTGAAGTAAACGAGAACTTCGCCCTGGCCATTACTGTCAACACGCCGGTCAAATACAAGATCAGCCAGGATTATGTTCAGACCACTATTACCGATGGCACGCGCGACATTTCCCAGGGTACGTATGAGTACCATTTGACCCATCCGTTCGCCTTCGGAGGCGGTGCTTCGTTTCGCACCCGACTGCTGACTGTTGAAGTCGACACCAAGTACATCAATTGGTCTGAACTGAAATATGACATCGCAGACGATCCCAACCTGGTCTCCGATAATTTCGATCTCCAGCGCAGCTACAGCGGTGCGTTAAGTATCATGGCGGGGGCTGAATATGTCCTGCCACAATTCGGACTGGTATTGCGAGGAGGATTCAAGCATGACCCGCTTCCCTACAGCAACGCTTTTGCCATCAATCAGGTTGAACAAAACCGCAATTCGTTCTCATTCGGGCTCAGTTACTTGATCGACCGGGTAGCAATGCTGGACGTTGGCTATGCGCGCGCAACTTACAAGCTGCAGGACAACGTTGAGAGGCTTTCGCAGAAGTACTCGACTGACAAGGTAATGGTGTCGGTGGGATATCGAATCTAGGCTTACCGCCCCTAAAAGAACCGCTCCCAACGATCGAATAGCCGTTCGAGAAAATCCCCCATTTTCTGCTTAATCTTGGTGGCTAGCTCCTTGCCCTTCACGGGATCAAAATCCGGCTCGCCCCTTCCCTCTTTATCGTAGATCAGCACCGATCCCGGAATCGGATAGACATCTACTCCGTCAGTGAACTGATAAGCCATCTCCGGCTCATACGCTGATTTATCCGCAAGTTTGGGATCTATCGACATCACATAACCGGTCTCATCGCGTCCGGCATGGCCACCGGGCCCGCCGTAAACTTCCTCGGTAACATCGGCGCACATCTGCCACCAGCTCAAAACCGCTATCTTGATCTTAAACTGCATGTAACCCTGGTGCGCCACCTGCTTGAGGGCACTGTTGTTGCCCCCATGACCGTTAATAATAATACAGCGCTTGAAACCCTTGTCGGCGAGCGACTCGATGATATCGAGCATATAGGCGATAAAGTGCTCCGGCTTGATCGTGAGCGATCCCGCGTAACCGTACAACGACTTGGTTATACCATAGTGCACACAGGGGGCGGTGATGGCATCAAAGCGGTCGCGCAGATAATCGGCGATGTCGATCGGAATGTAATTGTCGGTACCGATGCACGCTGAACCATGGCCTTCAATAGTTCCTACCGGCAGAAATACCAGGTCAGTTTTTGCGGGAACCAGTTTCTGGACGCTTCGCCAGGATAGTTCTTCAAGTAGATAGCCGGCCACTAAACCTCCTCATCCGAGAACCGTTCCAGAAGTGATTCGAGTGCCGATTCGGTCTGTTTGGCGGATATCTCATCACCCACGATCCTGAACGCATTTATGTCACGTGCGAGGAACTCAAGATCGCCCGGCTGCCGCAAGTCATACCACAATTCGAGCTCTTCCCATTTCAGGTTGAATTCACGAGCAACCTCAACCATGCGTCTGTAAATGTCATCATTGAGCGACCAATCGATCTCCGTGAAAACCTGCGAGACCAGCCTGCGCATACCGAGCAGATAATACGAGCCTTCCAGCGTTGGTCCGAAGACGATGTCTTTGCTGTTCAGCGACCTGTAAGCTCCGCTGAGCATGCGCTTGCTGATCGTCGGCGTGACGCAGTCAATCAGCAACACACGTTCATGGCCTTTGTCAAAGCACTTGCCAAAGGTGATTTGAAAATTCCTGGCGATGGTCGACTCGGAGTGCGGCCAAAAGTCGATTCCTGTCTCCTGCAGATGTGTAAGCGATTCGCCCTTCAAAGTGCGTTTTAGGTTTTCAATCGCATCGAAGACTATCGCCTTCACTGAGTCAGCTGCGTATGAGACAATCAGGTTACAGTTCTCCAGGCCAAGACACGCGGCGATGGTATCCTCAACGAATGCGCTATAAAGGGAATTCTTGTCATCGGGGTCGAGAGCGTCCGTAAACTGTGACTGTACTCGTTGACGGTTCTGGTCTTCTAAATATATGACCAGGGCATCTCGATGTGTGCTTTGCTTAACTTTTGGCATTGGCGGTTAGAACATCAAATTTACTTGTCCTGAGTTAACGAATATAGAAGTGACCCCTGCAAAAACAAGGGAATATTCCACGACAGCTTTCAAATTTAGCTTGACTGGTGGAGGGAGTGTCTTGAGGGGATTAAGGCAGCCATTGCGGTACAATGGCTCAAAGTACCCGCGAAAAAGCTCAGAGCAGCTCACGCATGTGAGCGATCATTTCCTCGGGCCCCACGACGCCTTGCAGGACTTTGCGAACATTGCCATCTGAGTCCAGCATAAGTGTGGTTGGCAGCGAGTATTGCTTGAGCCCGAAACGTCTCATGAAATCTTTCGCGGCCGGAGTGTCGGCCCGCTCAAGCTGTACCTTGATAGGAACAAAGTTAGCCGCTACTTCGGCAACCTTAGGGTCGCTGAAGGTCTTCTTCTCAAGCACCCGGCAATTGGCGCACCACGTGGCCCAGGTGTCGATCAGAACCGGCTTGCCCTCCTGCTTGGCCTGCTGCAACCCCGCCTCGAGGCTGGTATTCCAGCTGATCAGATGCTCTGCTTGGGCTCCGTTTCCGCTGCCCGCAAGCGGCAGCCATTGACGGGCAGGTGGCAGAATGAAACCCTGCATCAGCACGACGCCGCCGATCAGGTAAATTCCCAATGCCAGCGCTACAATGCCGACGAACTTCTTGAGCCTGAGGAAAAATCCCGAATCCGAAGTCAACCGGTCAAGTCCACCGCCGAATACACCAAGCAACAGCAGCAAGATGCCGGTGAGCACGGCCGTAAGCGTTGGTGAGATTAGAGTTCGCAGGAAATATACCGCCATCAGCAAGAGCACGAAGCCGAAGAATTTCTTGACCTGTTCCATCCAGCCGCCGGCGCCCGGCAGTTTACTGATCGAAGAGGAGAAAGTGCCGATGATGACGTAGAGTGTACCTAGACCCAGTGCAAAGGTGAACAGCACGAGGAAGCCAACAATCGGCGAACCATTGGTGGCGACATACAGTAAGATCCCGGCAACAAACGGCCCGACGCAGGGTGACACCACCAGCGCCGCGACCACGCCCAGCAGTAGCGCTCCACCCACTCCACCGCCACTAGCTTTTCCACCGAGCTTGTTTCGCAGGGATGCGGGCACCTGCAGTTCATACAGACCGAACATCGAGAGTGAGAATATCACGAACACGACCACAATTCCGATCACCACGGGCGGACTGGCCAGCCACGCACCAAACACCCCCCCCACCAGGGACACGATCAGCCCCATGATTCCGTAGACTACGGCCATTGAGCCGACGTAGAAAAGCGAGAGCACAAAACCTCGTCCGAAGCTGCGCTGTTGGCCCGCGAAAATGCTGACTGTTATCGGGATCATCGGGTAGGTACAAGGTGAGAATGACAGCAGTAAACCGGTAACAAACGCCAGCCCCAATGCCAGAAGGTAACCCCAGAAACCGTACTCAGTGATTAGCTTCTGCAGGTCGGAATGCTGTTCTATCCCCTGGGCCACACCCTGAGTTGCCATTGAATTCTGTGCTGCCACGGGGGTTATGCTCTGCGCGAAGTACTCCTGATTTACCGGCGTTCCGCCGCTGCCCACCTTAATGGCGATGTTAGCATCTACGGTTTGAGGCGCTCGGCACTCACGACTATTGCAGGGCTGGTATGTCATCCGCACCGGCAACTCATAGTTACCCGGTGCGACTGAATTTGCGATTTCAACCTTAAACGGAATTACGACCTCCCCCTCGAACACGGACATCTTGTCGCCCGCGAGTTGCGCATCGATCGGCGATGGGTACACTACACCTGATGGAGTAATGCCCGGAAGAGTATCAAACGCTACCTTAGCGGCGATCAGGAATGATTGGTACGGCTGGTTGGAATTGATATGCCAGCCATGCGCAATCTTCGCCACTACAGCTCCTTTGTAGCTCTCGCCCGGGGCAGCAGCTGAGGAAGAAAACACTCCTTTGACCTGAACCAGCCCGCCCCCTGCTTCTGCCTTGAATTGTTCAAGATTGAATGACTGCTGCGCAAACAGCGAGCCAGTGAACAGAACCAGGGTCAGCAAACACGCTGTAACCAGGAATCTCGTAAGCGATTTAGGGGACTGTAGAATGAGTTTCATTTCAGGAACAATGACCAATAGTGACAATCGGGTTCGACACGATTCTGAGGACAGCCGGAGAAAACGAGCAACTGCTATTTAGAAGATTTCTCCGAGGCAGCATCCTCCAGCTTTTGAACCAACTTATCAAAGTCAATGTTCCGTGCAATTTCTTTTGCGAGACTTTCTGCGAACGATTTGACAAACTCGGTTTTCAGCTGTTTCCGTTCGGCGGTCGGTTGAGACGCGGGAGCGCTCGAGCTCGCCGCCGGCTCCAACTCATCCTGAAGCTTCTCGATATAGATTTTCGACTTGCTGTCGACCTCGGCCTGCTTCAGTTTATTCAGCTGCTTAGTCGAGATTTTTGAGGTACCGATCTCCTGAACCTGAAATTTCCCTGTAGCGCCTGTGGTCGTCATATCCACTTCCGGGGCCGATTCTGGCGCAGGATGGTCTGCTTCCGCTTCGGGATCGCTGGAATCGCGGCGCATCTCGTTGACAAACCAGTCATAATCATGTGGTGAGTCAGAGCTGGTGGTCGGAGGCTGTGGTGGATTCTCCAGATCGTATTGATCCTCAGAAAGGTCAAGCCTGTCCAATGATGGAGCCGTTGATTTCTGCTCCGGTTCATCTGTAGTGGATTGCTTTAGCATACTCAGGAATATCTTATCGGTTGCGCTTGATATTTTCTTCTCGAAACTCTGCTCATCGTCAGTCAATATGCTTTCAATGTCGACATCATCTTCCTCGGGAACTGATGCCACCGCGCGCTTGAGCAACTGGTCGATCTTGTAGAGCAACTCCTGCGGCGAGAACGGCTTCGTCAGCGTGTCATCAGGTGCAAGCTGAACCAGCTCTTTAGTATCGGTTAATTCCGAGCTCCCCAGCAGTAACAGCACCGGAAGCCTGGCGGTCGTCGTGTCCTTACGCAACTCCTGCAGGATAAAGTATCCGCTGCAGTTATCAGTCGCTGTGGCGATGACTGCCAGATCATACGAACCACGCTTTAGCTCCTCCAACGCTCTGGTGCCGTCCTGATGGAGGGTGGCTTCATAGCCATGCTGGGTAAGTAGCTTCCGGCACACGGAGATAATAGTCTCAGACGCGTCAGCTACCAGGATTTTTTTGCGTGTAGTCATTTCTGTTTGTCAGAGAGCTTCTTGGCGGCGTTTTCCAATACACGCTTTTCACGATCGGTCAGGTTTTCGTAGCCGCCAACTTCATTAATGCGATCCAGGATCTTATCGACCTCATCCATTAGTTCGGCACTTTTGCGGTTATGCTGTATAATTTTCTCGGCTTTTCGCTTCCGCCGGAAGAACTTAAGACGCTTAAACGGAGCAACAAAAAGCCTTCCCAGGCGCCAGTCCTGTTTCAGGTAGACATAGCCGATCAAAGCGCCGCCAAGATGAGTAAAATGTGCGATGCCGTCGCCCTTATTCGACCAGGCCGCGACTATACCGATGCCAATCATTATGGTTACTAACCACTTCGCCTTAATTGGAATAAAGAACGGAAACATCATGATTTCGCGATTAGGATAGGTCATCGCGAAGGCGACCAGAACGCCGAAAATGGCGCCC
>Ga0315540_10001019_pt1 | contig 16155 bp, 10 predicted proteins | sample SalMarSW160110MG_FD_203677 | JGI IMG/M metagenome (GOLD analysis project Ga0315540, IMG submission 203677) | Salt marsh sediment microbial communities from the Plum Island Ecosystem LTER, Massachusetts, United States - Salt Marsh Sediment SW1601-10 ...
TTGTCCCCGGCCGAACACGACCGGAATGAATTTAAATTTTTTAAAAAAATACTGAAGATATGGAAGGACCACTTCCACGGAATGTTCGAGACGGTCGGACAGCGGGATCGCCCGGAAGAGATTCTTATTTTGGCGCAGTCGGGCGGCGTCTGGATCCAGTCGAATCCGGCCCAGAGGCGTTTCCCAGGCAGCTGCGTCACTGACGGCGCAACCTTCAAAACCGATGCGATGATCCGGTCCCATAACGATGATCCTGCTGAACCGATTCTCGTTGACGGCCAGTGAAATGTGGGCCGCCGTCCATCCGGCATAAACATATCCCGCGTGGGGAATGATGAGGGCCTTAAGTGAGGTATTCGGCGGGTGATTGAAGTGGGCCGGCTTAACCCGGCTGACATACTGCTTAATCAAAGCCGAAAGTTTTTCTGAGGTATCCGGATAAAAACTGCCGGCAAATGCCGGTTCACGGATGCCGCCGGCATGCGCCGGCGGACACGGTGCAATAAAATATGCCGGCAAAAAAGAAAGGAGCGTCATTAAAAGAACACTTATTATTTCGTGCTTTCGTTCTTTCATGTTTTCGTGACGGGTCTTTGGTGAATATTAAATACATTATTCACACATTGTCCTGTCAAGTCAAGATCCGCGAACCTTCAAGAAAACGATTTTTTGTAGTATCCGCTTCAGGCACCGAAACCCAGGTAGGCAATGAGCAGGCATTCCAGCACCAGATGGGCCAGAATCGCCAAACAGGCGTTTTTTCGCTTGATCGTCCAAAACGTCAATACCCCGCTCCAGACGAACATGCCCAGCATTTCAGGCCAGGGTTTATTAAAATGGTAGACCCCCTCAAATAAAGGGATCAGCAACCAGGCGTTGGGAGGCAAGGAACGCGGAATATGATAGGCCAGCAAACATCGGTGCATCAGCTCCCATCCGGGAAACCAGGCTGACAGCCAGATTAGGCGGCGGCCGATGTTTATTCTGCGAGGTCTATAGTAATCGGCCAAAGACGGTACCAGCGGAATGACACCAATCACCAGCACCATGCCCGCCATTAACGCGAATGCGCCATACCATTCTTTTCGGCTGAGGTCCCTTATATCCAGCCAGTGTAAAATCTCATTGGGATTTTTTGCTGAATATACCGTCAATAGATACAAAACCACGGGAACGGAAAACCAGAAAATGAATCGATACTGATTTGCGGGCAATGAAAATTTGCCGAGGTGGTCGACCAACAAAACCATTGCGACATAACACACGCACAAATAGGTCAGAAATTTATTGATCAATCGCGTGTGTGTGGTCATAGCGTCAATCATTAACTTGTAGGACTTTCGGGACCGCTAATTATTATGTACAATATCGGAAGCTCGAACCAGTTTTGCTTTTTTTTCAAGTTCCGGCAGCATTTCACGAAGGATGTTGTAAGTTTCGGGGTGCGGATGTGCAATGCCGACCGCTTCGCCATGACTTTCGGCAATCAATATGAGCCGATGGATTTGCTGACGGATAAATTCAGGTTCCGGTTTATGATCGATAAAAACGTCTTTTTGCGCAAAAGGAACTCTGAAAAGGTGCGCCGTTGGTTTGCAAAGGGTATCCGGCGTGGTGCGACTGTCAATAAAGAAAAGCCTTTTTGCCTTCAACACCGAAAAAATCTGGTTGAGTTGGGGGGAAACCGTCGTCATTTTTGACCCCATATGATTATTCACCCCTGTTATGAACGGAAAAGTATCCAGGTCCTCATTGAGCTGGCCGATCAGTTGGTCCGGTGTCATGGAGGTCAGAAGAACCCCGGGGCCGGGGTTTATCGATGGATACTCATCCGGCTCCATGGGAAGATGGAGCATCACATCGTAACCTTTTGAATGAACGGATCTGGCAATGCTTTTATCATAGGGGCTGTAAGGAAGTATGGAAAATGTTAACACCGCGTGAAGTCCCAAGAATTTTTTGGCGATGGTTTTGTCGTATCCGATATCATCAATAATAATAGCGATTTTGGGTAACTTTCCGATGGCTTTGCGTGGTTTTTTCGGAAGCGGTTCGCGAGGCGATATATCATTTTTGGGGTAGATCTCGAACCTGGGCGAGCCGGCAACCCGGGATTTTGTCACCGACGGGCCAACATATCTGCTTGACATGAAATGGCTCAAGAGCACTCCGGCCACGGCAACCAGAAATAACAAAATGCCGATCCCTGCAACAGCCCGTATCATGTATGTACCCAAAATACTGCGCTTTTTCGTCTTTTTTAGCGTTTTCTTCGGCCGCCGTCGCGTACGCTTCGCCATACTTAATTCTTGACACCTTTGAAAATCTGATAGCTTAAAAGAACATCCAGCGCGCGTGTCACCTGATTATCCGCCTGCAGTTGCTTAAGGTTAATCCTGCCGTAAATAAAGACCGGTTTTTGGACTTTTTGTTTCTTTGGGGCTTTTTCTTTATTTTCTCCTTGTTTTTTATGATTGTTTTCCTTTTCAGGCACTGCTTCGAGATGGTTTTTGAGATCTTTTTCCCTGATCATGCTCTCGTTGACTAAAGACGTATTTTCCTTATTAATGAACCGCCTTTTGACGATGATATCCGGTACGATTCCTTTGGCCTGAATCGAGCGGCCACTGGGTGTATAATATCTGGCAATCGTCAATTTAAGCGCGTAACCGTCTCTCAGTCTTTCTACGGATTGGACGGACCCTTTTCCAAAAGAGGTGGTTCCCATGATAAGTGCACGTTTTTGATCCTGGAGAGCCCCGGCAACGATTTCCGAAGCGCTGGCAGTCCCGCCATTGATTAGAACGACAATGGGATATGTCCGTTTTATTTGATTCGGAGTTGCTTTAAAAACCTGGTTGTTTTTTTCCTCCCGCCCCCTGATGGAAAGGATCGTCCCTTTATCAAGAAAAAGATCTGAGACCTCTATCGCCTGGTCGAGAAGTCCTCCCGGGTCATCGCGGAGGTCAAGAATCAACCCTTTTAACGGGGTTTTTTCGGATTCGAGTTTATCCAGTGCCGCAACGAGATCTTCGGTCGTATTTTCTCTGAAATTGGTTACCCAAATATATCCGTACCCGGGCTTCAACTCAACCGCCTTGACGCTCTCAACGGGAATAATATCCCGGATGATTTTGAAATCAATTGGTTTTTTACTTTCTTCACGCGCGATGGTGACCGTGACTTCGGTCCCTTTGGGGCCTCGAATCAGTTTAACCGCTTCCCGCAAATCTCTTGTGGGTTTCCCGTTGACCTTGATAATTCTATCTCCGGCTTTGATTCCTGCTTTGTAAGCCGGTGTCCCTTCAATGGGAGAAATCACGGTAACAAAACCATCCTTCAAAGTGATACTCACGCCAATGCCCGTAAACTCGCCCTGTGTGTCGATTTGCAACTCCTTAAAGTCATCGGGAGATAAAAAAGCAGAATGGGGATCAAGACCGCTGACCATCCCTTGGACCGCCTTGTCGATCAAGTCTTTTGAATTCACTGGGTCGACATAATTATTTTCAATCAGCTCAATGACATCGGAAAATAATTTCAGGCCCTTATATGTCTCTGCCCCTTTAGCTGAAAGGTTTCTGTAAAAACCGGATCCGACGGTCCAGAATATAACGGCGATCAACAGCGCCAGCCACAGTTTAATATGCTGTTTTTTCTTAATATTCATAACATTTTCTCCCGACAGCCCGAATCTTTCATCAATCTGTTTTTTCATTCGGTGAAAAATCCGGTCTACCCTTTTTTAATCCATTTCAGCGGATCTACAGGCTTCCCGTGGTGGCGCACTTCAAAATGAAGGCTCGGCCCGATCATTGACCCGGAATCTCCGACCGTGGCCACCACTTCTCCCGCCTCCACGGTATCTCCTTGTGCGGCAAAGAGTTCCTGCGCATGGGCATAAATGGTATAGTAATTATTTCCATGGTCTATGATGATCATATTCCCGTACCCCTTAAACCACCTGGCATAAAGAACGCGTCCATCATAGACCGCATGAATGGGTTCACCTCTATCGGCTTTTATCTCGATACCGCTTTCGAAATTGACGACATTGAGCTTTTTGTTTCGATGAGGTCCGAAGAAGGATATTATTTTACCTTTAACCGGCATTTTAAGCAATCCTTTTAATGCCGAAAAATCTTTTGAAGATTGTTTTTCTTTGGGCTCACCCCGATCAAAATCCGATTTTAAATCGTTTATCGTCTCATCCAGATCCGCCGCCGACCGTTTCAGGGATTCAAGCGCCGCCAATTTCAGCGACCGTTTTCTGCGGATATCATCTAAGAGTACTGATCGCCTTTTTCTCTCATGAGACATCATTTCAATCTGTTTTGTATAATCTGATTCAAGGGCGAGTTTCTCCGTTTTTTTCCGGTTCAGGTCAACCAGGAGTTGTTGCAGCCTCTTTTTGTTGTCCTTAAGGTTTTTCCAAATATTTTCATCATACGCCAGCACATATTCCAGAGCCCTTTTTCGGCGAAAAAGATCATACACAGATCGGGCCGATGCCAGAACATAGATCCTGCCCAACCAGCTCAGCTTGTAAATCGCCACCAGACGCGACGCGGCATACGCTTCACTGGTTTTGATCCTTTTTTGAAGATCATCGGAGTCTTTTTTCGTTTTCAGGATTTCTTTTTCCAAGGCAGCGAGCTCTGCTTTTAGCGACGATGCATTTTTCCTGGCACGGTCGAGTGTCAGATCGATATCGTTCAAGCTGTTGACGACGGCTGTTTCTTTTCTGGTGAACCTTAATAGTTCAAACCTTTTTTTTTCGATCTTTTGGTTGATGCTGTTTGCTTCTTTCTGAAACTTTTCGATGTTGTCCGGGGTGGAGCCGGTCTTTTTCGACTCAGTCGGGATGTCATTTTTTATAATATGCACATATTGTTTTAAATGTCGAATATAACCCACCTGGTTTTTATATTCAATTTTTAGCCATTTCTGCTGGTGTTCGATAATGCTGACCTTTGCGCCTTTTGGGATCTGCATCAAAGAGGGGTTTTCGACGCCGGGTTGCGCCCGAACATTCAGTTGATCAACGGTGATGACGCCGATTTCATTGGATTCCGCGACGGCAACATCATAAGCCCGCAGAACGACAATGATGCCTATAGCGATATAGATTACTGTTTTAAAAACTGTTTTAAAGAAACAAAACACCCGATCCACCCCACAAACATGCTGCTACCCCATATTCCTAAAAATGTCTCCCAGGAAAGAAACCGAATCGTAAAAAGACTTGACGTTAATTCCTGTCCCATATTGGATGAAATGAACATGAAAAGAACGAACAATACTCCCAGGCCGATAATTCCCCCCAGCGCTCCCTGCATCAGACCCTCGATATAAAAAGGGGCTTTGATGAAACCGTCGGTCGCGCCCACCAGCCGCATGATCTCAACCTCTTTTTGCCGTGAATAGAGGACCAGGCGGATGGTGTTGGCAACAATTAAAACGGTCGCCACCAGAAAAAGACTGCCCATTGCAAATCCGGTTAATCTGAACAGGTTGAGAATATTCGTAAACCGTCCCAGCCAAACCTGTCCATATTCGACCTCGTCCACCGGTTGTAAAGATTCCAGACGTGCAGCAAGTTTCCTGATTTTGTCCTGATTCTGGAAAGATGCCTTAAGCCGAATTTCAAATGCATCCGGGAGAGGGTTTTCTTTCAGGTTGTCCAGCAAGGAAGACTGCCGTTTCAATTGGTCTTTCAACCGTTTCAACGCCTCTTTTTTTGAAATGAATTGAACATCTTTTACACCTTTCATTTCCTGAATAGCGCGCTGTACCGCCGTCACTTTTATGTCAGGAATATCGGGTTTCAGATAGACCATTATCCGTATTCCCTTTTTCCATGAATTTACGATAGCGTTTGCATTGATGAAAAACAAAGTGAAAGCACTGGCAATCAATATGGAAATCGAGATGGTGACGACGGTCACGGTACTCAAAAATCGATGTTCGAGAATATCTTTTATGGCCCGTTTGCAATAAATTATCATTTGCGCACATCTTGGGGGGGGATTATGGGCAGTATTCGACCCTGTTTCAGATAAATAACCCGGCCGCCTGTGTTGCGGATAAGCTCTTTATCGTGGGTGGCAATAATAACCGTAGCGCCTCTGGTATGAAATTTTTTTAAAAGATCAAGAATCACATTAGCGCTGTCTTCATCCAAATTCCCCGTCGGCTCGTCTGCAAGAATAATTTTCGGGTCTCCCACAATGGCTCTGGCAACGGCGATTCTTTGCTGTTCTCCACCGGACAGGGTCGGAGGCAGGGAATGAATGCTGTTCTCCATGCCGACGGTCCTTAGTACGCTCCTTATTTTTTTTTCGATGAACCGGCGTTTTTTACCGATTGTCTCAAGAACAATGGCGATATTATCGAATACGGTTTTGGTAGGGATCAACTTGTAGTCTTGGAATATGATGCCAAACTTTCTCCGAAGCATCGGTATTCGTTTATGGGAGATTCTCGACAGATTCATACCGTCGATCAATACCTGCCCCTCTGATACGGATTCTCCATAATACAAAAGCTTTAACAAGGAGGTTTTTCCTGCTCCGCTGGGGCCGGTGATAAAGAGAAAATCATTTTTTGAAATGTCAACGGTAACATCGCTGAGCGCTTTAACGGCGCCGTAGTTCTTATGAACATGGAACAGACGAATTATCGAGCCTTTGCCCTGAGGATCAATCATTCAATCACTTCCTGCCCAATCGCGCGATAGAGTTTTGCCTTTGAGATCTTAAATCTGTATAAGGCATTGTAATAATTCGTCATGGTTTTCGTAAGCAATGTTTGTGCAATGAGCACATCGGTTTGCGTGGCGATTTGTTCCTTATACCGTTCCTGGTTGATCCTGAAGTTTTCCTTGGCTTGTTCAATGGCTGTTTCAACGGTTTTGATCGCCCTTTCGGCCTGCTCGGTCGTCAAGTATGCCGTCTTGACTTCCAAACGGATATTGTCAACAATTTCTTGCTTTTTAATCTTTGCCTGAGACCATTGGGCATATTTTTCTTTAACGCCATATGAGGTTCGTCCCCATTCCCAGAAATTCCATTTCGCCACGGCGCTGATCTGCCATCCGCTGGGATCATATATTCCGGGGCCGCCGTTAACATCCCATTGGGTTCCGCGCTCGAAATAATTTCCCTCAAGATCGACGGTCGGATAGTAATCTTTTTTGGCGAGCTGGTATTGTTTTTGGGAAATAGTGACGTCCAAATCGGCGATCCTGATTTCCCATCGATTTTTTTCGGCCTTGGAAAGACAATATTCAAGGGTCCTGCTAAAAGGCGTATAGGTTAGGATATCTTTCAAAATAACGGGCGCATTGAGTGGTCTTCGAAGGAGTGTATTGAAGTTCGACTCGGCAGTGTTCATGTTGTTTTTTGCGTCGATGAGGTCTTGTTTGGCATTGGCCAATTCAACCTGGGCCTGCAACAAATCGTTCAAGGATGTCATTCCGACCTTATAAAAATTTTCAGCAACATCCTTTTGGGCGCTGATCTGCACAACGGTCTGTTGAGCGACATCATACAGCTTTTGTGTCTGCAGCAGTTGAAAATAAGCATTTTTTGCATCCAGAATAATGTTCTGCCGGGTCATCTCTTCGGTAACTTTGGCTTTATTCAGACCGAGCTTTGCGATATCGTATTGTCTCAGCAATTTAAATCCCGTAAATATCGGTTGACTGAATGACGTAACAAAGCTGTATTGTTTCTCCGGCGTAAATACAAAACCGCCGGTCGTTACGCCATTGTCCAGCCGGTCATATTGATACGATGTGCTGAATGTGGGATAAAATTGCGTTCGTTGTGCTTTTTTTACAGCCTGAGATGCAGCGGTTCCTTCCCGGGTGGATTTTAACCCGAGATTCACCTTTAAAGCGCTTTCAATGGTCTGCTTGAGGGTAAAAATTCTAACAGGTTCCTGCGCATTGGAAGCTTGGGCAAACAGCATCGATTGCATGACAACCAGACAGAACAATAGCCGAATCCAACTTTTTTTAACCATCATTATCTTTTATCCTTGCGTTAAGACAAAATATAAAACCGTTAATCAGCTCCATCCGCTATGATAAAATATTCGTCAATCTTTCACCTATAGCCTTTTCGATCATTATACAAATCTCATGTCAAGGGTTTTTGATTGACCCGCGCGGGGTTAATTGCTATTTGTTTTTTAGAGTTGAAGGAGTGCTGTCACCAGTTTTCCTTACTCAAAGCCTCCGCTGAATCCCATTAAACAGGCTTCTTCCATTTCGGTGGAGGCTTTTTTATATCGAATCAAGGCCTTAAAATCAATAGTTTCCTATAAACCAGGGGACGGTTGAAATTACATTTCATTTGGATTGAATCTCCTTGAGGGTTTTTTGATATGCAGAACTAAAAGGACCGCCCAAAGCGACCGCTTTTCGGGCGGCCGCCAGCGCTTCTTTCTTTCGTCCCTGTTCAAAAAGGATTTGTGCGAGATTATTAAACGCCGAACCCGAATTCGGATGCAAACGAATGGTTTTTCTGAAGGCAGCCTCAGCATCTTCAAGCTTTCCGAGGGCATAATAGCAGTTGCCGATGCCCATCAGCGCCGGAAGACTGCCGGGCCATCGTGTCAGCACGGTTTGGTATCCGTTGATGGCATCTCGAAACCGGCGGGCTTTTTCAAGCCCCAACACGGCTTTCAAAAACAGATCTTCTTTAACGACAGCAGGTAATTGGGTCGGTCGAAGAACAACGATTCCCCAATGATGGCTGCGGGCCCATGTATTTTCAAACACCCAAAACGATAAAATTTCTCGAACGGTATTGCCCGAACGAAGAATCACCCTTTTTTCAGTCAAGTCATAGCCGATCACCAACGCATAATGCCAAACAGGATACCATGACAATCCGAGATTTTGCAAAACAACCACCGGATTCCCGGCAGCCACTTCTTTAAACAGGTCTTCCGGGCCCGGCAACACATAAGCGATTCTGCCGTTTCGACGGGCCGCGCCGATCAATGCGGATTGCAAGCTGCCTTTTTTCTCGGGTGTAAAGACCTCGCCGGTCAATTTTTCCGGCGTTATGGAAAGACCGCTCCATCGGAGCGCCTCGGCAAGGGCTGCAGGACCGCACTGATAGGCCTTTTGAGGGAAAAAGGGGACCCCGTCAAGTTCGAAATGGTCGGGAATGCCGCCTGTTTTTTGCAAAAGTACCGAAGAACGAAAACCCGCGCATCCTGAAAACAGAACACCGGCAAAAATGATCAGAACCCACCCATATGATCGTAAATATTTATGTTTGTTTGCCATGGCAGCTCTCTAAAATCTAAATCCGAGCGTAAAATGAAACCGCCCGGCGCTTTCACCGGGTTTTCTATCCAGTTTATGGCCGTAATAAACGCCGACCGGGCCGATGGGCGTAAAATAGTGAAGCCCCATGCCGATGGAAGAACGAAACTCATCCGAACCTTCGTTGACAACCGCATTTCTGATACTGCCGATATCGTAAAAAAAAGACAGTTCGAAATCAGATCCCAAACCAATCCGGGTTTCGAAATTGCCCAAAATCGAAGTTAACCCTCCCACGGCCTTGCCGGATGCATCAAAACGAAGGAGGTTTTGATCAAACCCCCGTACCGTGGATGTCCCGCCCAGGAAAAAAAGCTGGTCTTCCGGGATGTTGGCCGCACCATCGAAGGGGGTGATATCCCCGATCCGTCCCCTTAGGGCAAACGTTATGTTTTTTATGGGCGTATAATATTTCCGAGTCTCGAAACGATATCTGAAAAAATCATCCAGAGAATCATGGATTCCTTTGGAAACATCCAGGATCAAAGAGGAATAAAGCCCTTTTTTGGGCCGGATAAAGGAATCGACGTCGTTATAGACCAGGGAAGGACTTATCGTCAGAATTTCTCTGGATCCAAAGGTAATGTCTTCGTCGATGGCAATGGGCTCCGAATCACGCGGGTAGGTGGTTTTATACGAATAAACAAAGGAGAGATCTGCGTTAAATTTTTGATAAAATTTGCGACTGAAGGATATTGAAACGCCCTTTTCTCTGGTGCCGAAATTAGTATTGAACGCCTCTTTCTTTTCACTAAATACGTTAATTGCCGACTTGATTCGGGTTCCCAGAAACCGGGGATCGGAAAAGCCCAAATCTCCCAGGTAGCCCATCTGGCTGATTTCTCCGCCCGCCCACAGGTGCTTGTTCAGTCCAAAAAGATTCCGGTCACCGGAGAGGATATTTGCGTAAAATCCTCTTTCGGTGTCATATCCCCCGCCGGTCTGAATATAGTAAGGCTTTTTTTCCTCGGGTTCTGTTAGCAGGTTTACGCTATCCGACTTTTCCTTTAAGCCGAAAGTCTCAAAGCGAACGGTGTCGAATGCATCGATATCGCGGATATTGCGCTGGGAACCCAAAAATTTCTTCAAAGAAAACGGCTCACCCGGATCGAGTTCCATCTCATTTTGTATCACGCGTCTTTTCGTAATAAAATTTCCGACAGATGCGACGTGACCCATTTTCACAAATGGTCCCTGGTCAACCTTATAGGTGACGGCAGCCTCATGAGTGTCCTTGTTGATGATCGCGCTCCCCTTTACATTGACATGGGGGTATCCTTTTTCGGAAATCATTGAAGATAGCGTATTTTCATCGCTTTGCACCATGTAGCTGCGAAAAGGCAATCCCTTTTTCAAATTAACGGCCCGAAGGGCTTCGGATTCCGACAACAGCGCAAGACCGGGAAATGTAACGGATGCCACACGAACTTCGGCACCTTCCGAAATGTTAAACGTAACATCCACGCGTTCCTTGTTTTCTCTGATGTCTTTTTTGATTGCGATATCACTTTTTACCACGACATCGGGATATCCACGCTTCAGGTAAAGGGCTGTTACCGAACGCTTGTCTTCATCCAGAATTTTTGAAACAAATACACCTTTTCTGAAGATTCCCGGCAGCTTTGTCAAAATCGCATTCTTGATTTTCCCGGCATCCAGCGCGTTGTTTCCGGTAATTTGAACTGAATTTACAATGTATTGCGGGCCTTCAGCAATGATAAATCGGATTTTTCGTATGGATCGACCTCTTTGTTGTTTGATTTCGGATTTCATTTCTATCCGGCAATCTTTATACCCTGCGTTAAGGTAGCGTTTTTTTATGTTTCGTATACTTTTGATCAGACCGAAATCTTTCTCATTGCCCTGCTTAAACAGAATGAGATCTTTTTTCAATCGATAATCCCCAAAGGCCGTGTTGCCCTGAAACTCAATATCATACCGGGGTCCTTCATGAATGTTTAAAGCAATGGAAACATTTTGAGTTTGGGCATCCTTGTCAACAACGCGATTCACCGAAACGTCGGGATACCCTTTTTTTCGGTAAAACAGGATGAGATTTTTGATGTCATTATCAAGATCTTTTTTCTTAAAACGCCTCATAAAATCCGGAACCCACCGTGATTTGTATGTTTTGAGGCGAAATTCGAGACGTTTTTTTGAAAAGGCCCGGTTTCCATTGATGTCAAATCGCCGAACATGAAAAAAATAACCCTTGTCGATATCAACATAGACAATCACGTTTCCGTCCGCAGGATCGTCCTTGACCTGTAAATCAGCCTTCGGCGCGATATATCCTTCCGCTTTGAAAAGCCGAATAACCGCGGCCTTTTTAGCGGAAAACATTTCCGGATGATATCCGTCCCCCGGCCGGAGCTGCATGGCGTTGAGAATTTCTCTTTCCAGCAAAGGGAACTCACCGTTGATCTTGATATCTTTGACGCGGGGATAGGGCGTCACTTGAAAATGAATCGCCAGCCGATCATCTTTTTCGGATGTTTCGAAAACATGGACCGCTTTGAATACTTTCGACGATTTCAAAGCCTCGAGTGAATCCTTGAAGCGTTTGGGTGAAAACGGCTCTCCCTGGCGGATGAAAATGAGATGGTTTACGACGCCAGCCCAGGGGCGCACATCTCCGTTTATCCCTTGAACATCAACAATAATTTTTGACACAATGGGCTCGGATCCGTCCGGTTTCTCTCTTTTTGCATTTGCAGCATCTTGGACAAAAAGGAAAATGAGCATCCACAAAATTACGGCTATTGTTATCTTAACTTTAAGCTGAGGTCGTGTCATCTAAACCAATTTTTCCTATCGAAATTCAAGTCTGAATTGAATCTCGGCGCCATAATTCCCGTCGTTATCCTCAAAGGCGTTCAGCAGCAGCGTTTCAAGCAATTTATATTCCGTGATGACTTTTTGAATGACCTTTGCGCTTTTAGTCTGCACACCGTATTTGACGGTTACCCTTTTGGAAAGCTCTTTGCCCACGGTAACTTTCACCTCATCCGACTCCCCCGCATTTTTAGCGCCATTATATTCTAACGCCACAACATCCAGACCCGTGGCATTTTTGATGTCCTTTTGAGCGTTCTCTGCAAGAACATCGGCAAGCATCTGTTTTGGAGAGAGCGATGAACCACCCTGTCCCGCGATCAGCTCCTGTGTTGTTTTTCCGGTGATCAGCAAAGACAGAATGTCCTGCTCGCTTTCCGATGGATCTGAAGAAAGATTAAACTTCAGGTTATCCAATGTTCCGGATACATTTAAAAATACGGTCCACTCCCGAATTTTAACGTCACCTTGGATGTCAACCGTCGGCTCTATTTTATACGGGTTTATAAAATCCAAAACCCCTTTTTTGACATGGAACTCATTTCTTCGGAAATATATCGTTCCGGAATCGACTTCAGCCCTTCCGCTGATAAGCGGGTGATTCACCGTCCCGTGTATAGAAAGATCAGGTTTGATCGTCAACAAAGCGATATTATTATCAACCACAAAAGGATCTTTATATCTGATTCTGCAATCTATGCTCATGTTATCGAAAATGGGCCAGGGGGTCATCGACGATTCCAACGGACCTGCCCGTGACGCTTCGCCAATGCTTTCGATGGGATTTAAGCTAACATCTTTAATATACCGTCCCTCAAGAATCGTTACATCTCCTTTTATCAGAGACTTTTCCGGCGAGCCCCGAACATCCAGTTCGGAGTTCAACCGGACATCCAACAGGTCGGGAATGGTAATGGGAAGGTTATCCGCCGTCAACTTGAGTCCGAAGTTTGATAGTCGATAACGATCGAGATCGCCCCTACCTGAAAGCGCGAATCGACCGGCGCCCAGCATTCCTTTGATATTGTCAAACACAACCGCTTTGGAAGTGGCCCGAACATGTCCGTTGACATCGTGAAATTTTTGAAAAAGACCGGGAATCATAACGTTGCCGTTTTCGATGGCGGCATCGAATTCAACAGCCGGTTGCGAACCGTTATCGCGGACATGAAGCGAAATACGGACTGTACCGCCGGCCTCGGAAATGGAATCCGTAACCATTGGAAGAATGCTGAAAGGAATGACCCCTTGGCCGTTCACGTCGATATTTCTCCATAATTTCCCGGTGCCCGAAATCGTGAGATGGCCCTTTTCGAGTAAAGAGAGTCGCATTTTCGGAATCGTTATTTCATCCCTGTTCACGAAAATTCCAAGATCCTTGCCCGTAACCAGTGCCGTATTTTTCCAGAAAAGTGCCAGTCGGGCGATTTTAATCGAACCATCGATGCGTAACGGCGCGCGCAATTTGCCTTTGACGTCGATGATTCCGGTGACGGCGCCGTTGAGTTCTTTGCTGCCGAAAAGCTGTAAATAAGGCGTCAAATTCGTTTGGTCAAAACGGACGGATGTTGAAAAAGATCGGGTCTGCAATTCATATGTTGCCTTCAGGTCAAAGTTCGGTCCGCCGTCAATATACGCGGTTTGATTCTCAACGCCGATGTTAAAGGAAATTTTTTGAAGCTTTTTGTTTGTAAACATCAGGCCGGCGAGAATCGCCTGGCCCTTGAATTTAGGATGTGAAAAGTCACTTTTTCCGGCCAAATTAAAAGATATTTTCCCCTCATTCGTTTTTAAAAATGCTAATTTTTGGATATTTTTAATTGAAATTTCATTGGAGGCCATATGGAGCTCATACTGTTTGTTCAAAGATACCCAGCCTCTCAATACGATTTTCTCTCCCGGAACGACGGCGAGCGTTAAGGGGTCGATCTCGGCGCGATCACCGTCGATGTGCGAGGCCAGGTGAACATCATGGATCTTCTGGATGCCGAAATCGACATTTTTCCCATAAACTTCAAGTTTTCCCTTGGGGTGGGTCATATCCCCTTTAAAACGGCCGTTCAGATCGAATTTTCCTGCCATGCCTTGGACAAAATCATTAAGAGACAGGCTGTTTCCAGCCAGCTCGGCTGTAAAATCAGGATGCCGGAGAAACCGCATGTTCATAGGATCCAAGATTTGAAGGTCCCCGGAAAGATCGACGATGGAATTACCGCTGGTAATTTTTCCCCGATTCAGGGTAAGCCGGCCTTTTGAAAACTGAAAGTTCCCTTCGACGCTGCCGAACCGGACGTTCTTAAATTTTAAGCGATCCCCTCTTAGCCGGGCATCCACAAACGGCTCGCTCCAGGTTCCGGACATCTTTCCGTTTATATTCATCTTTCCTTGAATATCCTTAATACCCAGTTTTGACAGGATCCCGGACAAATCAGGGGCGTTCAGCCCGAAATGAGCCGATAGCTTGCGGGAAAAAACATCATAGCTGCCGTTCATATCATACCGTGCACCATTTGCTTCCGCCGCCAGATTCCGAATCGTGATACGTCCCCCGGCCATGCCCGCCTTTGCCGTCACATGAACATCAATGGGCGCAAGTCTTTTTGCATCAGCCAATTTATCCCCATAAACCTCAAGGGTCGTTTCGGCCCGGAGCGATCTCGGGTCGATCCCTTTGCCTTCAAGGTCAATGATGGCGCGTACGGCGCCTTTTAGACCGGATATTCCCGGCGCCATATTTTCCAATTGAGAGACTTTTTGTCGGATTAAAAATTTGTAGGAGACGGCGTCTGCAACAAACCCTGAAGTCAAGACGTCATCGGAAAATGCCTTGTCAAAATCCACATCACCCTTGATATCGAACCGGCCCCAGGGGGTATTTGCATTTGCGTCAATGATATTCAGATGTTTGTTTTTCAGACGGCCGTTCAAACGAATCCCCTGGATCCGGCGTCCGGCAATCTTCCCTCCTTCATAGCCAAGTTGCAGATCGACATCCGGATTTCGTATGGTTCCCTTTAAATTCGAATCTGCCTGGATTTCTCCTGAAAAACCGGACCCAAGCGCCGCTAAATGAGCGAGTTTGGAAAAAGAAGCCCGGCTTTTTAGACGAAGATCCAAAATGGGGTTTTCTGCAAAAAGATTTTCCACAGTTCCGGTGAGGCGGGCATAAATACCGTCCGTGCTCATGTCAAAAAACAGTTCGGAAACCCGGTCGTTCCGGACATTTGCTTTAACAGATAAATGATCGATGTCGCTTCGAACCCCTTTAATTCGAACGTTCCCCTTGGTCATCCCAAAAAGTATCCGGCCGCTGCGTTTTAACAAATTTCCATCCGAGACCATAAGATTTATGTTCTGAAATACCAGCCGGTCGATTCGGTTCCCGGCGGTTTCTTCGGGGGTATTATACAAAATGGAACCATTCGTGACGCTTAATCGACGGATCAGAATATTCAATGGAAAACCGTCATTTTTTCCGGCTGCCGACGGCTCATGCCCGGGCGTATAAAGTGCCTGAATTAAATTGAAATTGCCAGAACGATCCCGAACCAGATATACATGCGGATTTTCAAGAACCAGATCATGAACGTTCAATTGCCCTTTTAAAAGCCCCATCCAGGATATGCGAATTGAAAATCGATCCAATTCGATCACCTTATGATTTAGGGGACCCGTCAGCAGAACGTGTTTCAGTTCGAGTTCTCCGCGGAGAATGGAAAATCTAATGGATCTCCATGTCAAGGTCCCGGGGATCGCATGGTTCACCCTTGCCTCAATTTTCTCCTTGGCCTGCGGTGTATTCAGGTAAAGCTGAATCCCCAGCACCGCCAAAAGAATAACGGCGAGAACAAAACCGATGACAATTGATACCCGTTTATAGATTTTCATCATATGCGTTCACCCATCGCCTAAATATAGCCAAACATATTTGATTTTTTTTACTTCGGCGAATACTGTTTACTATATCGACGCATAGA
>Ga0315540_10001021_pt1 | contig 16144 bp, 20 predicted proteins | sample SalMarSW160110MG_FD_203677 | JGI IMG/M metagenome (GOLD analysis project Ga0315540, IMG submission 203677) | Salt marsh sediment microbial communities from the Plum Island Ecosystem LTER, Massachusetts, United States - Salt Marsh Sediment SW1601-10 ...
CACACAGCACGCACCTCATGCTGGTCGATGACGGACAGCGGCTGCTTGGTGTCGGCCGCCTGCATTTCAACACCATACGTGAGGCACAGATCCGCTACATGGCCGTCGACACCCCGCAGCAGCGCCAGGGCCTGGGCAGCCTGCTGCTGCGCGAACTGGAGAGTCGCGCGCGCAGCCTGGGCGCGGCGACGATCGTGCTGGATGCCCGGGAATCGGCACTGGGCTTTTACCGCAAGCACGGTTACCACCCCAACGGCACCGGGCACGTGCTGTTTCAGCGCATCGCACACCTGCGCATGTCGAAAAGTCTCGCCGCTGCCGGTCAGGGCAGGTAACCGGCGCGCCGCGCCAGTTCCCGCAGGCCGGCACGATCCGGGTAGCGGTTTCCCAGCTGTTCACGATACGCCTGCCAGTCCGCAAATTCGCCGGCCTCGTCCGGGTGGCTGCCGTGGCACCCGAGTACGGTGATCACGGCATCACCCACCTTCCAGGGCCCTGCGCCGCGCACCTCACCCTCGACCAGCACCATCCCGCGGGCGGGTTCCAGCCGGTCCCACCAGGTGCGGAAATACAGCAACCCCTGCGGGTGCCGGAAGCGTTCCACCATGACGTGCCTGCGCCCGTCCGGGTGGCGGATGAGCAACGGCGCGGTCATCGTGTACAGGTCGGCCATGCTGCCGGGCAAGGAACGGGGCGGGTCAGTCCATGACCAGCTCGGTTTCCAGCATCTCGCCGTTGGTATCGATGCGGATGCCGGTCACGCCGGGGACACGGGCAAGCACATAGGCGCACAGCAGCATCAGCAATTTCTTGTTGTCCTGGTGCATGGCGGTCAACATCCGGTCACCGACGATCTGGCAGCGCTGCTCGGCGTTCGGGTGATCGACCCAGTCGCGGCTCATCTGCCAGCCGTTGTCCATGTCGGCATCCAGCCTGTCGAAAAAGTCGGTTGCGTCGGTGACCAGTTCCCCCGGTACGTTGACCGGGTAGACCTGCTCCTGTACGACCACGTTCAGAATCATGATTACCGCTCCGGGTTTGGTTACACTGCGGTCCCATGGTACCGCAACCACCACTCCCGTGGCAGGATCAACGCCCATGCTGACACCCATTGCACAGGTGCTCGATGCACAACGGCTGCAGGCCGCCCGAAAGCTGATTGCCGCGGGGCGCTTTCAGGACGGGCGCGCCTCCGCGGGGATGGCTGCAAGGCGGGTCAAGCACAACGAGGAGCTTGCGCTTGAGGCGGGGCGCATGCGCGAGCTGAACAACCTGGTCATGGGCAGCCTCGTCCAGCACCCGCTGTACCGGAGCACCGCCCTGCCACTGAAAACCGCCACGCCCTATTACGCACGCTATGTGCCCGGCATGTCCTACGGTGACCACGTGGACGACCCGATCATGGGCCAGGGTGAAATCTACCGCTCCGACCTGTCCGTGACGATCTTTCTGAGCGATCCGGCTGACTACGACGGTGGCGAACTGTGTATCCGGACCCCGTTCGGGGAACAGCTCGTCAAGCTGCCGGCCGGGGACGCAGTGCTCTATCCCTCCTCCAGCATCCATCGGGTCGCGGAGGTAACCCGTGGAGAACGCCTCGTGGCGGTCAGCTGGATCCAGAGCCTGGTCCGCTCGCCCGAACAACGTGCGCTGCTGCACGAGCTCAACCAGGCGCGTGAAAAGCTGTTGCGGGACAATCCCGCGGATCCGGAAACCGCCCAAGTCAACCACGCGTACGTCAACCTGGTACGCATGTGGTCGGAGATCTGAACGCTCACGGCACGCGGGGCCCAATGGTGTGCGGTTCCGGTTACGGCGAATCGGCGTCTGCCGGTCCGACATTCATGCCGACCGAAAGCCGCAATGCCCGGCTCCGGCTGGCCGTCACCTCGTGCAGCACCGCGGGCGCAAACATCACCAGCTTGCCCGCCTGCGGACGGACCGTGATCCTCGCGTCGCCCGCGTACAGGACCAGCTCACCGGAACGTTCCGGCACGCGGATGTAGTAGGCCGCGGACAGCAGTTCGTCGTTTTCGTCGTGGTGGTGCAACGACGTGCGCTGGCCGTGTTCCATGGCATTGAACCAGAATCCCGCCCGCAGGGATTCCTCGGGCATCCCCAGCCACCGGCCGGCCTGCTGCCGGAACACGTCGAGCACCATGGCAATCTCGGGGATGTCCGCGAGCGCGACGTAGGTGTTTTCAAAGCGCCCGCCAACATGATGGGTCTGCGCGACCCGCCCGGCCGCGCACAGGGCGAGATAACGCGCATACAGGCACGCGTTGAGCGCGGTCGCATCCGGCAACTGGAATTCGCGGTACGGCATGCTGCTCACGTCTGGCCACGGTCCGGTGCCATATCCTGCCGGCCGGGAACCGCAGCGGCAACCCTGCCGCCTCCGGGGCGGTGATTGCCTGCAGCGGCGCGCACCGGGTGTCCGCCCTCCCGGTGCCATGGAACCTCTTCCGACCACGCGTCCGTTGCAATACAATTCCGGCCGAAACAAATCCCTACCCCAAGTTGAATCAGGAGCATGGCAATGGAAGTAAATGGCAAGAGCATCGAACTGGATGCGAACGGTAACCTCCAGGACCCGACCTTGTGGGACGAAGACGTCGCCAGGGCACTCGCCGCCAACGACAGCCTGGAGCTGACCCGGGAACACTTCGATGTACTGAATTATCTGCGTTCACAGTACTTTGACAACAACGGCGAACAGCCGATGGAACGCATGATCAACAAGGGTATGTCCGGGGTCTGGGGCAGAAAGGTCAGCAGCAAGGATCTCTATGCACTCTTTCCGGGCGCTCCCAGCAAGCAGGGTAATCGCATTGCTGGCCTGCCCTTTATCGCGCGCAAGGGCGGCTATTGAGCCGTTCGCAGCCATCTGAGCGGATCGGGACACACCCTTTCGGTTGAATGATGCGCTGCGCCCCCGGGAACCAGGAATACCGCCCACAAAAAAGCCGCACCTTCAGGGTGCGGCTTTTTTGTGGGCGGCGCCGGCGAGCCTAGCGGTGCGAACCTTTCTCCTCATGCGCCATGTCCAGCAGCTGATTGGCCAGCGCCATGTAGTCCTGGCGGAAATGGTACAGTTCGTGCCCCTCTTCCGGCACAAAGTAGTCCTTCATATCCACGCCGTGCGCATGTTCGTAATTAATGAATTTCTTCTGCATTTCCAGCATCTTCGCAATCAGGGCCTGCTTGTCGCTCATGATGTCCTCTCCGCTACGGATTACTTGTCAGGAATTCTCTGGTTGCCCGCCAATATAGCCGGATGTCCGGGGAGCGGACATATCCCGATTGGGCAAGCCGGTACCGGTGTTGGTCACGCGTGACCGCCGCTCGTGCAACGAACGCGGCCGCCATTGTGCCGCGGCCGGCCCGGAAGGCAACCCCCCGTCCGGGATAACCTGCTGGCAGCAGGGTTATTCCCTGGCATCGTTGACCGGCTTGATGCCCTTGTGCGGCAGAAACAGGCCGCAGCCGAAGGCGCGCCCGTCACCCAGCCCCGTCTGCTGCAACAGGACGGAGTGTTCCGGTGCAAGCTCCGCCACCATGAGGCTGCGGGTATGCACCGGCCCGTCCGGGAACTGCATGGTGTGGCTGATCCCACCCAGCATCTTGCGGGCCGGAATTCCCAGCGCCTGCAGCTCGCGGGCGCACCCCTGCAAAAACGCATCCTCATCCGCCGCCGGATCCGCGATCACGTAACGGGAAAACAGCGTGGAGAGGCTGCTCAGCAGGAACACCTCGGAATCACCGATGCGCAGCGCATGTCCCTCGATATCCAGCGCATTGCCGGTCAGCCGGCGTGCATCGTCGAGGCGCTGCCTGGGGACGCGCAGACGCAGGCGCGTACGCCGGGACAGGTGCAGTAGCTGGCGCTGCGAATCTTCCGGCCGGTACCAGCCATTCCCCGAGGCCGCCCCGTGAATCAGGTGCAATCCGGCATGCGGCTCGTCCACGAGCCAGGGCAACACTTCGAGCACCTGCGTGGACAGGGCATGCGCATGGTCCAGCGGCAGGGTCGGACACTGGATGCGAAACGCCAGATCCACCACGTCATCGGGGACGACGAATTCGGGCCGCTGATCTTTTTCCTCGTTCCAGTACATGTCTTAATCCGCTATTGACTCAGGAATCCACCGCGTAGAACGCCGCCTCCAGACGGTCTTCCCAGTCCTCCGGGGTATCGTGAAACGGCGGTCGCACGTCCATCCGGAAATGGATCTCCCCGGCACGCGCGCGCTCGGAAACCGCCGCTTTCAGGGCCTCGAAGGAATCGATCTCGTGCTGCTGTATCAGCACCTCGCTCAACCAGAGCATGCCCGTTCTCCGTAACAGTCCGGACCGGCCACGGTGTCGTGGATGCGGTCGTGATAGCGCGCGCGGTACAGCACCCGCTGGTTGCTGCCCGCATCGACGAAGGCTTCACGCTTGTGCAATACATTATTGCAGATAATCCCCTGGCCTGCCCGCAGGTGACAGCGGATGTGCCAGGGGCTGCCGGTGTCCAGCAGGTCGTGCAGGAAGGCGACGGCCTGCCTGACCAGGGGGTCGTCCTTCCACACGATGCTGCGGGTACGCGCGGTATATCGCATATGGAGGGCGTGCGTGTGTTTTTCAAGCGAGAATACCGGTCCGGATTGCGCCGCCCGCAACTCGATGCCCTGTTCCAGGTTGGCCGGAATGGTCAGCACATCCGGCTGCATCAACACCCGGACAAATCCGGGATTTTCATCGCGCAGGCGGATGTAGGCAATTTCCGGGTCCAGGAACAGGTTAGCGCCACCGCTGGCCGCCTCGACGGCACAGTGCATCACGATACCGCGCACCTGCTCCCCGGGCGGGTTGTAATAGCCGTCGGTATGCCAGTTCAGCGGCTTGCTGGTGTACGGGATATAGTGGGTGCCAGCCTGTTCCGGCAGCACGGTAATCGTGGTGATGCTGTCTTCATCGGCGCGCAGGTTCATATCCAGATGTTCCAGGCCGAATTGCCGGCCCAGCGCACGGAGCGCCGCCTTGTCCACCGGCTCCCCGCTGACCTGGTACAATGCCATGTTGGCCTGGCGGCAGCGCTGCAGGATCGCGGCCCGTTCGGCGGGCGTCAGCCGGCGCGGATCCCGGAGCGGGACCAACAGGTCCCCGACAGTCCGGGGACAGGCGGCCAGCTTCCAGTCACGCCAGTCTCGATAGGCTGCCTCGTTCGACAGATCGAAGGGTTGGAACACACGGACCATGCACGGATCTCCACTCCGGGTGGCATTGCCGGATCGCAACGCGCTATAGTACGTGCCCCGCGCGGGGGGTACATACCCCGGGCGATACGGTCAGGATGCCGGATACCGCCTGCCGGGAGAGCCAGTCCCGGTCACGACCCACCTGCAATCCGTGCCCCGTCAAGTTGCCACCTGCCGGTGCACGCGATTAAGTGTGTGCCAGCATAAGGAAAAATTCAGGCCTCATAAAATCAGACAAACAGGTCCCGTAACTTGCGGAAATTAAATCATAAATTTTCCAATACCCCGTTCGGGATACAGGCCCGTTATAGCGGCACCCCATGGGTAGGATATGTTCAATGCACCACCCTACCTACAATTTCGGTAATCACCAGTTATGTTGTCAGAAGATCGTGATAACCGACTGATTTACTGGTTGCCAGGCAGGCAACAACGCGCGCTGTAATTCAGTTTCACTTTAGATGGTGTAAGCAGAGAACAAACCAGGAGATCATTGCCATGGCCAAGAACCACTATCCCACTCCCATGCTGGATGAACTGGAGCACGGCCCCTGGCCCAGTTTCATCAGTGGCATCAAGCGACTGCGTGACGAGCACCCGGACGGACGCATCAATTCCGTTGCCAACGGCCTGCTGGGGCAGCTGGAACACTCCTATGAAACCCGCAAGGGCTACTGGAAAGGCGGTACCGTCAGTGTCTACGGCTATGGCGGCGGTATCATCCCGCGCTTCTCCGAAGTCGGCCAGGCCTTCCCGGAATCGAAGGAATTCCACACCCTGCGCGTGCAGCCGCCGGCCGGTAACTTCTACTCCACCGACATGCTGCGCCAGCTGGGCGAAAGCTGGGAAAAGTGGGGTTCCGGACTGGTGACCTTCCACGGCCAGACCGGCAACATCATGTTCATCGGCGCCACCACGGAAAATACCCAGCACTTCTTCGACGAGATCAACGAGTACGGCTGGGACCTCGGCGGTGCGGGCCCGTGCGTACGCACCGCGATGTCCTGCGTCGGTGCCGCCCGCTGCGAGATGTCCTGTGCCCACGAGCATGGCATCCAGCGCTGGATGGTGAACAACTTCACGGACGACGTGCACCGTCCGGCCCTGCCCTACAAGTTCAAGTTCAAGGTCTCGGGCTGCCCGAACGACTGCCAGAACGCGATCGAGCGTTCCGACTTCGCCATCATCGGCACCTGGCGCGACGACATGAAGGTCAACCAGGAAGAGGTCAAGTACTACCTGAAGAAGAAGGGTCGTCAGTACCTGGTCGACAACGTCATCACCCGCTGCCCGACCCAGGCCATCACCCTGAACGATGACGACACCATCACCATCAACAACCATGACTGCGTGCGCTGCATGCACTGCCTGAACGTCATGCCGCGCGCCCTGCACCCCGGTGACGACAAGGGTGTCACCATCCTGATCGGCGGCAAACGCACCCTGAAGATCGGTGACCTGATGGGCACCGTGGTCATCCCGTTCAAGAAACTGGAGACCGAGGAAGACTACGAAAGCATGCAGGAACTGGCCGAGGAAATCATCGACTTCTGGGCCGAGAACGGTCTGGAACACGAGCGTTGCGGCGAGATGATCGAGCGTATCGGCCTGGTCAATTTCCTCGAGGGCATCGGCGTCGAGGTCGACCCGAACATGGTCAACAGCCCGCGCCAGAGTTCCTATGTGCGTATGGACGGCTGGGATGAAGAGGCCGAGAAGTGGTTCGCGCGCAAGGCCGAACAGGCTTCCGCGTAATCCGGACAACATTTGCAGATCCGACAAATCCCGGCGCCGCGGTGCCGGGATTTGCTCAAACACTTGAAAAGTTTCTCAGGAGAGACACATGGCACATGAAATGCGTACACCGGTTGAATCCGGTTGTCCTGACGGATTCCAGTACATGCACCCGGTCATGCGGAAGAATTACGGCCAGTGGGCCTACCACGAGGATCCGCAGCCGGGCGTACTGCTGCACGTATCGCACAACGGCGACAAGATCTGGACCGTGCGCGCCGGCACCCAGCGCATCCTCGACCTGTTCACCCTGCGCAAGCTGTGCGACATCGGTGACCAGTACGGCGAGGGCTACGTCCGCTTCACCATCCGCAGCAACATCGAGTACATGGTGGCTGACGAGGCCAAGGTGGAACCGCTGATCAAGGCACTGACCGACGCCGGCTTCATCGTGGGCGGCACCCGCAACTCCGTAGCCATGCTGTCCCACACCCAGGGCTGGCTGCACTGCGACATCCCGGGCACCGACGCCTCCGGCGTGGTGAAGTCGATGATGGACGAGCTGATCGGCGAGTTCAAAGGCTGGAACATGCCGAACCGCGTACACATGACGACCTCCTGCTGCCAGATCAACTGCGGCGGCCAGGGTGACATCGCCATCAACGTGCAGCACACCAAGCCGCCGAAGATCAACCATGACCTGGTATCGAACATCTGCGAGCGCCCGTCCGTCGTGGCACGCTGCCCGGTGGCGGCCATTCGTCCGGCACTGGTGAACGGCAAGCCGTCGCTGGAAGTGGACGAGAAGAAGTGCATCTGCTGCGGCGCCTGCTACCCGCCCTGCCCGCCGATGCAGATCAACGATGCCGAGCATTCCAAGCTGTCGATCTGGGTGGGCGGCAACCACTCCAATGCACGCAGCAAGCCGACCTTCCAGAAGCTGGTCGCCTCCGGTATCCCGAACAATCCGCCGCGCTGGCCGGAAGCCACCGCCGTGGTGAAGAAGATCCTCAAGACCTACAAGGAGGATGCCCGGGACTGGGAACGCATGAACGACTGGATCGAGCGTATCGGCTGGCCGCGCTTCTTTGAAAAGACCGGGCTGCCGTTCACCAAGTACCACATCGACAACTGGCGTGGTGCCCGTGCGAGCCTGAATGCTTCCACGCACATCCGGTTCTGAGGTAGCTGTGCATGAAGCTGACTATCCAGGTTAACGAGGGTCCGTACCAGCACCAGTCATCCGACACGGCCTATTTCTTTACCAAGGCGGCCATCGAAAAAGGGCACGAGGTGTTCCGCGTGTTCTTCTACCACGACGGCGTCAACAACGGCACGCGTCTGACCACGCCGCCGCAGGATGACCGCAATATCGTCAAGCGCTGGACCGAACTGGCCCAGGAGCACAACATCGACATGGTGCTGTGCGTGGCCGCCGCCCAGCGCCGCGGCCTGGTCGACGAAGGCGAGGCACAGCGAAACGGCAAGGATGCGACCAACATCGCCCCCGGCTTCCGGATTTCCGGGCTGGGCCAGCTGGTCGAGGGCGGCATCCAGAGCGACCGGCTGGTCGTTTTCGGCGACTGAGCGGAGAACACACCACATGTCCGACACGAAGAAATTCATGTACATCAACCGCAAGGCACCCTACGGCACGATCTACGCCTGGGAGTCGCTGGAAGTGGTGCTGATCGGCGCCGCGTTCGAGCAGGACGTGAGCCTGGCCTTCCTGGATGACGGTGTGTTCCAGCTCACCAGGGGACAGGATACCAGGGGCATCGGCATGAAGAACTTTTCACCGACCTACGCCGCCCTGGGTGACTACGAGATCAACAAGATCTATGTGGAAAAGGAATCCCTGGAAGAACGCGGTCTCACGCTGGACGACCTGCAGCACCTGGTCTGGGAGGACGAGGACGAGGACTACGCCGAGAAGGATTCCATCCGCCTGGTATCGCGCACGGAACTGGGCGACCTGATGGCCGAACAGGACGTCCTGTTTAATTTCTAGCCCCGGAGCCCCTGACCATGGCAATGTTACACCTGGTAAACAAGTCACCCTACGATGGCAGTAGCCTGAACACGGCGGCCTCCATCATGAAGAGCGGGGACAAGCTGCTGCTCATCGAGGATGGTGTGTACGGTGCAATCAAGAACGGCAAGTCGGCAGCACTGCTGAATGGCCTGAATGTATCGGTGCTGGGACCTGACCTCGCCGCGCGCGGCATTTCGGAAGACAGGCTGGTGGATGGCGTGACCATCGTTGACTATGCCGGTTTTGTCGACCTGGTCGAGGCCAACGAAAAGGTACAGTCCTGGCTCTGATTATTGTTTTTTATTTGACTGGCGTCATCCAACGAGGAGACTACAAATGGGTAGTATTGAAGTTAACGGCAAGACCTACGAAACCGACGAGGAAGGATACCTGGCCAACCTGAACACCTGGGACAAGGACGTGGCGGTGGCCATGGCCAAGGCCGACGACTGCGATCTGACCGAGAATCACTGGGAAGTAATCAACTTCCTGCGTGAGTACTACGATGAATACCAGATCGCTCCTGCCGTACGCGTGCTGACCAAGGCGATTGGCAAGAAACTGGGCAAGGACAAGGGCAACAGCAAGTACCTGTACGAACTGTTCCCGTATGGCCCGGCCAAGCAGGCCTGCAAATACGCCGGACTGCCGAAACCGACCGGTTGCGTCTGAGGCGCTGACGAGGCAATGCAGGCCCAGTCCTGCATTGCCTCTTATCCAATTCATCGAAACAGGAGCCCGGAAGCATGCCGTTCTGGACCATCGCGTATGCACTGCTGTTCTATGTCGCTACCGCCCTGCTGCTGGGTGGCCTGGCATTGAGAATCCGCAAGTACGCAAAAACCCCGGCACCACTGAAGATTCCGACCACACCGGCACCGGTTACGCAGCATGGCGTGGTGTTGCGCATGTTCCGGGAAGTTGTCTTTTTCGAAAGCCTGTTCCGCTCCAACAAGTGGATCTGGATCTTCGGCTACCTGTTCCATTTCGGCCTGTTCCTGGTACTCGCCAGGCACCTGCGCTATTTCACCCATCCGGTCTGGTTCTGGGTGGACCTGGTCCAGCCGTTCGGGAAATACGCCGCCTTCTTCATGGTAATCGGCCTGCTCGGCCTGTGGGCACGCCGCTTCCTGGTGGACCGGGTGCGCTACATCTCCGTCCTGTCCGACCACCTGATGCTGGCCCTGCTGGTGGCCATCGGCATGACCGGCATGAGCATGGATTACCTGTCCCATACCGATATCGTCTCGCTCAAGGCGTTCTTCCTGGGACTGATGTATTTCGACTGGCAGCCGCTGCCGGAAGATCCGCTGCTGCTCGTCCATCTGGCCCTGGTTGCCACGCTGATGATCATCTTCCCGATCAGCAAGCTGCTGCATGCACCGGGCGTATTCTTCAGTCCGACCCGTAATCAGATCGACAATCCGCGCGCCGAACCCGGCCTGCGCCCCCATGATTCCCGGCATATCGCGCCATGGGCCGCCGAACTCGATAAAACGGCATAGTTCAAGACCAGGAGCACAGCGTGGCTGATTTCGAAATACCGCAGCTGAATGAATATCCGATCATCCCGAAGATCCACGAAGGGGTGATGGCGCACAGCAAGCCGTTTCTCGCCAAGGAGGAGTTCCAGCAGCAACTGGGCTTCCCGGGCGAACTGGTCGACAACTGGCAACAGGTCGCCATCGACAAGATGGGCGAACTGACCGGCAAGTACCGCTCGCTCGCCGTGTTTCTCGATTCCTGTGTCAAGTGCGGCGCCTGTACCGACAAGTGCCACTACTACCTTGGCACCACCGATCCGAAGAACATGCCCGTGGCACGCCAGGACCTGTATCGCAAGGTCTACCGCCGCTACTACACCTTCGCCGGCAAGTACTTCCCGAAGCTCGTCGGCGCCACCGACCTGACCAGGGAAGTCCTGGACGACTGGTACAGCTACTTCCACCAGTGCTCGCAATGCCGCCGCTGCTCGGTGTTCTGCCCGTACGGTATCGACACCGCGGAAATCTCCATGGCCGCGCGCGAGGTCATGGACGCCGTCGGCATCGGCCAGAAGTACTGCAACGAGATCATCGGCAAGGTCTACAAGATCGGCAACAACCTCGGCCTGCCGGAGCCGGCGCTGGCCGACACGCTGGAAGGCCTCGAGGAAGACATCGAGGACGACACCGGGGTCGCCGTCAAGCTGCCGCTCGACCAGAAAGGCGCCGAGGTGCTGCTGGTCACGCCGTCGGCCGATTTCTTCGCCGAACCGCACGTGGACGGCCTGATGGGCTACGCCAAGGTGTTCCACGAAGCCGGCATCAGCTGGACGCTCAGCTCCTATGCCAGCGAGGCGGCCAACTTCGGCATGTTCATCGGCAGCTACGAGAACATGCGCAAGCTCTCCCTGCGCGTCCGCGAGGCGGCGCTGGACCTTGGCGTCAAGCGCATCATCTTCGGCGAGTGCGGGCACGCCTGGCGCGTGGCCTACAGCTTCCTCAACACGCTGGCTGGCCCGTTCGACTTCCTGGACCCGAACTACCCGGTGCCGCAGCATATCCTCGAGTTCACCTATGACCTGATCCAGCGCGGTGCCCTCACGCTGGACAAGTCCGCGAACGACGACATGGTGCTGACCTTCCATGACTCCTGCAACATCGCGCGCGCCTCGCGCATGGGGCCGATGCCGGGTGGCCAGTTCATCATTCCGCGCGAGGTGATCAAGGCCAGCTGCAACCACTTCCATGACATGCCACAGGACACCATCCATGACGCAACCTACTGCTGCGGCGGCGGCGGCGGCCTGCTCACCGACGACCTGATGGAGCTGCGTGTCAAGGGCGCCCTGCCGCGCATGGAAGCCCTCAAGTACGTGGTGGAAAACTACGGTGTCACGCACATGGCCGCCATCTGCGCCATCTGCAAGAGCCAGTTCACCAAGGTCCTGCCCTATTACGGGTTCAGGATGGACAGTATCGTCAGCGTGCACCAGCTGGTCAGCAATGCGCTCGTGCTCGGGAGCAAACAGTAACTCGGTTTTTACATGATTGAACCCTGATCCGGGTTGCGACCCGGCCGGAGTAACAGGAGAAACGGTATGGCTACTTCAAAAGAAGAGATGGAAAGCAAGAAACTCACTTTCCGTCGTTTTAAGGATGGCGTACACAGCTACTCGCACGTCGGCGACAATATCTTCGAAGGTGACCACAGCCACAAGTGTCCGACCTACGTCCACCGTACTCCTCCCTGCCAGGGCAGCTGCCCGTCCGGCGAGGATATCCGCGGCTGGCTGCAGATCGTGCGCGGCATCGAAAAGCCAACCGGTGGCGTGAGCATGGAAGAATATGCTTTCCGTCGTTCCACCGATGCCAATCCGTTCCCGGCCATGATGGGCCGCGTCTGCCCTGCCCCGTGCGAAGACGGTTGCAACCGTAACAACGTCGAGGATTTCGTGGGCATCAACTCGGTCGAGCAGTACATTGGTGACTCGGCCTACAAGAACAAGTACCGGTTCGATGCCCCGGAACAGATGAGCGGCAAGAAAATCGCCATCATCGGTGGCGGCCCGGCCGGCATGGCCGCCGCCTACCAGCTGCGGCGCCTCGGCCACGCCAGCACCATTTTCGACGATCACGCCGAACTGGGCGGCATGATGCGCTATGGCATCCCGGGTTACCGTACCCCGCGCGACGTCCTGAACCACGAGTGCCAGCGTATCGTCGAAATGGGCCATATCGATTTGCGCATGAATACGCGGGTCGGCAAGGATGTCAGCGTCGAGGACCTGGAGAAGGAATTCGATGCCATCCTGTGGGCGCTGGGCTGCAAGGCCGGCCGCCGCCTGCCGGTGCCGAACAGCGATGCACCGAACTGCGTATCCGGCGTGGCCTTCCTGGAGGCCTTCAACAGGGGTGCGCTCCAGGTCACCACCGACAAGGTGGTCTGCGTGGGTGGCGGTGACACCTCCATCGACGTGGTTTCCGTGGCACGCCGCCTCGGCAAGATCAGCAAGATCAACAAGGATAGCCGTCCGGAACAGGTCATCGGCGGGTACGTGGCCCACGACTCCGCCTTCGCTGCGGCCCGTGAAGGTGCCGACGTCACCCTGACCTCGCTGTTCGCCCGCGAGGAAATGACCGCGTCCGAACACGAGGTCGATGATGCCCTGCGGGAAGGTGTGAAGATCCTGAACGGTGTCATGCCGGTCGAGGTCGTGCTCAACGGGGAGGGCCGGGCGCAGGCACTCAGGATGGCCAAGTGCGAGATGAAGGATGGTCGTCCGAACGCGATTCCCGGTACCGAATTCGAGATCGAGTGCGACCTGATCGTATCCGCCATCGGCCAGGGCGGCGACCTGTCCGCAGGTCTGGAGTCGCTGGACAACGGGCGCGGGCTGATCGATGCGGACGCGTTTTACCAGGTACCCGGGCGCAAGGGTCACTTCGTGGCCGGTGACATCATCCGTCCGCACCTGCTGACCACCGCCATCGGGCAGGCATCGATCGCGTCCGAGACCATCGACCACTACCTGAGGCACGAGGAACAGCGCAAGCGCCCCAAGGTCGACGTGCACCACTTCGAGCTGCTGAAGAAGCTTCAGGAGACCAACCACGCGCCGACCCATTTCAGCGCGGACGAGGGTGACCTGCGTGGCACCAATGCCGCGAACTATGCCGTCCACAACTACGAGGACCGCTCCGGCTCGGAAATCATTTCCTCCGAGCGCCTGTTCCTCGGGCACTTCCCCTTCACACCGCGTAACAAGCGCACGTCCAGGGGACCGGGCGCGGACGAGGTGCTGGGTCACTTCGAGGAACGCGGTATCGGTCTGAACACCGACCAGGCGGTCAACGAGGCCGAGCGCTGCATGAGCTGCGGAATGTGCTTCGAATGCGACAATTGCGTGATCTACTGCCCGCAGGATGCCATTTTCCGCGTCAAAAAGGACCAGGCGACCACCGGACGGTACGTCGACACGGACTACGACAAGTGCGTGGGGTGCCATATCTGCGCCGATGTCTGTCCGACCGGCTATATCGACATGGCCATGGGCGACCACTGACAGGACCGCCCCGGACATGCCGAGAAAACTCCTTTCCTTCCTGCTCATGATCTGTGCTGCCGGGCTTGCCCTGCAAGCCCGTGCCGGAGACTCCATCCTTCCGTACATACCGGAAGCCCAGGCCCGCTTCAGTGCAACGCAGGGTTGCATGCGGCCGACCGAGGACATGCGCAAGAACCACATGAAGTACCTTCTGCACAAACGCGACCTGACCATGCACGAAGGCATTCGAACCACCCTGTTCAGCCTGAAGCAGTGCATCGACTGCCACGTCAGCTCCGCGCCGGATGCCCCGCGCTTCCCCAGCGAGAAGCATTTCTGCAACAGCTGTCACACGTACGCAGCCGTCGATATCGACTGTTTCGAGTGCCATGCCGACCGGCCGCTCAAGGATGCCCAGGGTAACTTCGTGATATCGGGGAATGAAACGCAACCGGCAACCGCTGCAGCCAATGCGGCCCGGGAGGACACCGGGGACATGCGCGCACTGGCGACCGAGGACGATGCTCATGAGTGAAGATACCGGCATTGATGTCTATCGGCGCCGTTTTCTCGGCAACACAGCCAAGGCCGCTGCCGGACTCGCGGTCGTGACCCCGGCTGTGTTCCTCCACGAGGTCGGGCAGGCCAGACCGGCCGACCAGCCGGTCACCAGCCAGGTACGCTGGGGCATGCTCATCGATTCCGGCAAGTGCGCGGATGGCTGCGACGACTGTGTGACCGCATGCAAGACCGAGAACGGGTGGACGGGCCATAACCGGCCCCTGTCCGATCCGCAGTGGATTCGCAAGGTCAAGCTCCGGGACAAGGAGACGGGATACACCCAGACCCTGCCCATGCTGTGCCAGCACTGCGAATACCCGCCCTGCGTGGACGTCTGCCCCACCGGCGCTTCCTTCAAGCGTGCCGATGGCATCGTGCTGGTCGACAAGCATATCTGTATCGGCTGTCGCTATTGCATGATGGCCTGCCCGTACAAGGCGCGTTCCTTCGTGCATGAGGACATCCATGACCAGAAACCCTACGCCCCGCGCGGCAAGGGCACCGTCGAGTCCTGCACGTTCTGTGTACAGCGGGTAGACAGCAACCGCACCCCGGCCTGCGTGGAAGCCTGTACGGCACATAACCACGGAGCCATGGTGTTCGGTGACATGAACGACCCGGACAGTGAAATCTCCAGGCAGCTGGAACAGTACAGCTCGCGCCAGATCCGCGGCGACCTGCAACTCAATACCGGCGTGCGCTACCGGGGGATATAGATGAAAGCAATCGACTTCAAGGAAATCGACGGCGGCCTGCCCTTCTACCTGCTGGTCGGCGCCATCGGTGTTTTCATACTCGCCGGCCTCGGCGCCGCGTACTACATGGAACACAACGGCCACTGGGTGACCGGCATGAACAACCAGATCGTGTGGGGTACGCCGCACGTATTTGCCGTATTCCTGATCGTCGCCGCGTCCGGTGCACTCAACGTCGCATCCATCGGTTCCGTATTCGGCAAGGCCATGTACAAGCCGCTGGCGCGGCTGTCCGGCCTGCTGGCCATTACCCTGCTGGTCGGGGGACTTGCGGTGCTGGTGCTCGACCTGGGTCATCCGGACCGCCTGATCGTGGCAATGACCTATTACAACTTCAAGTCGATCTTCGCCTGGAACATCATGCTGTACACCGGTTTCATGGGCATCGTCGCCGTGTACCTGTGGATGATGATGGAGCGCAAGATGAACCCGTACACGAAGATCGCCGGCTTCGGTGCCTTCATCTGGCGACTGGTACTCACCACCGGTACCGGTTCCATTTTCGGCTTCATCGTGGCCCGGCAGGCCTACGATGCCGCCATCATGGCTCCCATGTTCGTCATCATGTCCTTTTCCTTCGGGCTGGCGATTTTCATCCTGGTCCTGATGGGATTGTATAGCTGGTCCGGCCGGCCCCTCGGTGATGCGATTCTGATTCGCCTGAAAAACCTGCTCGGGGTGTTTATCGCCGCGGTCTTCTACTTCGTGGTCGTCTATCACCTGACCAACCTCTACGGCACCGAAAATCACGGCGTGGAGCGCTTCCTCCTGCTCGACGGGGGTGTAT
>Ga0315540_10001022_pt1 | contig 16137 bp, 8 predicted proteins | sample SalMarSW160110MG_FD_203677 | JGI IMG/M metagenome (GOLD analysis project Ga0315540, IMG submission 203677) | Salt marsh sediment microbial communities from the Plum Island Ecosystem LTER, Massachusetts, United States - Salt Marsh Sediment SW1601-10 ...
AACCTGCCCGCCCGGCGGCAGGCGTTCGGCGATCGCGGTGGCCAGCCCGCGGGTGGACCTGCCCCGGGCAACGTCGACGAGGAGCGGTCGCCCGGCGACGAGGAGGACCACCAGGGGCAGGCCGAACGCGACCATCACCGGCTCCCAGCGCAGACGGACCAATGCGCCGACGCCGGCCGCGACCAGGCAGGCCGACCCGAGCCCGAGCAGCGCTGCCGGAAGTGCCGGTTGGAGGTGTGCGTCGACCCGCGGCTCGAGAGTCGGGACCACAAGGGCGAGGAGTGCCGCACTACCGATCGCCGCCAGCACGACCGCGGTCAGCCGCACCCCGAGCAGCGACCGGTTCGAGCCCTCCCGCCACAGGGATGCCAGCAGCAACGCGACAGCGGGGACGAGCGGCAGAACGTAGTGCGGCTGCTTCGAGCGCGACACGGAGAACATCACCAGCGGAAGCACCAACCACAGCAGGAGGAAAACCGTCCGGTGATCAGCGCCAGAGCGCAGGCGGCGCGCCCGGATCCACCCGGCGAGGGCCGTCAGGGACCACGGCAGCGAACCCAGGAAGAGCACCGGCAGGAGGTACCACACCGGCTGCGTGCGGCGCAGCTCGTCGCTGGTCATCCGGCTCCAGGTCTCGGTCACGAGCGCGTAGTGCAGGAAGCCCGGGACGGCGCGTTCCGTGGCCCACAACCAGGGTGCGACCAGGGCCGTGAAGACGAGCGGCCCGGCGGGGTGCCACACCGCGGCGCTCGCCCGCCGCACGAGCCCGTAGGGCACGGCCACGAGCAGCGGTACGACCAGTGCGACGGGTCCCTTGGTCATCACCCCGAGGGCCATGGCGGCCCACGCCCCGACGGTCCACAGCCATCGACCCGCGCCGGGGGGCCGGCGCTCGGCCCGGTGCTCGACCGCACGGTAGAAGGCGACGATCGCCGTGACCACGAACAGAGTCATGGTGGCGTCGAAGATGACTGCGCACGCGAGGACGAGGGTCACCGGCATGACCAGCGCCGCGCTGGCCGCGATCCAGGCAGCATCGGAGCCGTACAACCGCCGCGCGAACCAGCCCACCAGCGCAATCGTGAGCAGCGTCGCGAGCAGTGACGGCAGACGCACCACAAGCTCCGAGGACCCGAACGCGCGGATGCCCGCGGCCACCACCGCAAAGTAAAGAAAGGGCTTGTCCATGTAAGGCAGCCCGTCGAGATGGGGCACCAGGAGATCGCCGGTCGCCGCCATCTCACGTGCGACCTCGGCGTTGCGCCCTTCATCCGGGTCCATCAGAGGGTAAGAACCGACCAGCCAGGCGAGCATGGAGATCACGACGAGGATCCAGATTGCGGGGGCCAGCCGCCGGAGTCGCTCGGTCATTCACGCCCCCCGTCAGGTCCGTCGAAGCCGACCACCACTCGACACCCCCTGTGCTGTCGGGACCTGCAGCGCGGACGGACCCGCCGCGCCGAGCGGGCGTCGGTCCGCGCTGCTCCACTGACTGCTCATGGTAGCCGATTCGCGTCCGATCGCAGGCGCCGCCTGCTCGACGGCCTTTCTCCCGTCACCTGGGGCGGCGAGGTGGTGGAACGCCGTCGACTGGAACGATCGGCAGGACGCCCGCCGCGCACGTCTCGAGCCCGGCGAGATCGAGTGCTCCGGCCAGGCTTCCGGCGACCTCGTCCGGCCCGAGGCCGAGCACCTCGAGCTCGAGCTCTCGCGCCGTCTGCCACGATCTCTCTCCCGCCGCGAGGGCGGCACATGCCCCCGCCTGGCCGAGCGTCCCGCCCGAGTCCGCCGCGAGGCGGGCCGCCACCCGACGACGGATCGGTGCCAGCTCGGCTTCGTCAGGTGTCGCCACCAGGCGCGGCCACACCGACTCGAGCTCGCGCTCGATGTCGTCGACGGTGGCGTCGTCACCGCTGACCAGGACCACAACGACCCTGCGTCCCGGCACCAGTGGCGAGAGCACCTCGCTCGACCGCGTCGGCAAGGTCGTCGCGAGGCGCATCGCGAGCAGCTCGGCGACCACTGAACGACGGGCGGGGGTCGGCGGACCCTCGACACCGAGCGCGACCGCCATGGACGACATCCGTCCGGCAACGGCCTCCCGTCCGCGACCGACCTCACCTGAAGCACGGTTGACCGCGGCCTGCGCCCCGCTCTCGCCGACCAAGAACTTGGCGAGCGCCTCGCCGGCCGCCTCGGCATCCGGAACCACCGCCCCGAGGGCGAGGTTCGACGGCCGCAAGAGGACCGCCGGTGTCAGCTCGGCGCCACCCGACAGACCGAGCCGATCGCCCATCATCGCGAGAGCCCGCCGACGGGCGTCCATGGTTCCGGCGACGGGGAGATCGTCCGAAACCACCCTGCCGAGCGCACCGCGCACGGCCTCGACGAGCTCGGCGAAGCCGTCGGAAGGCGCCGCCAGCTCGAGCGACGGCGGGGTTGCGTGGACCCGCACCCAGCCCGGCGCCTCGTCGCCGGACCTCAGCTCGACCGCCACCCGGGCGAGGACGGTCGCCGACAGGGCGCCGTCGACATCGGGCACGAGCACGGGGCGCAGCACGAGCGCGGAGAGTGGCGTCGCGCTCCTCTCGAGCACCACCGACGCGAGATCGTTGTCCAACGCGATCCGCTCCGGGGGTGGCGCGAAACGAGGGTTGAAGACCTGGGGCGGAAGGCTCAGCACGGCCGCTCCAGGGTGCTTCGGCAGCCAGTCCATTGCGGCGGAGCGAACGCCGTCGACAGTCACTCCCTCGGCGCCGAAGAGAAGCTCTCGCACGCCGGCATCGCCGGAGTCGATCCAGCGCTCGAGCAGCACCTCTGCAGCCTCGGGATGGCGCTCGAGCTGGGCGAGACGGCGCACGGACACTCGTGTTCGCGCCCGCTCGACCACCGCCTCGTCGAGCTGCGGCGCCGAAGCGAGCCGCGCCAACGCGAGCCGCAGACGCGAGAGCCTGAGCTCGGCGAGGTCGGGGTCGATACGACCCTCGAGGAGGCACCGGTTGCCCTCGATCCGGGCTTGGAGGCCCTCTGCCTCGCCCCCGAGGAGCTCCGGCAGCACGTCCCAGAGCACCTCAACCGCCGTCCGAGTGGGATCGGCAGGGAGCGGAAGCGGGAGGCTGAGGCGCACCGTCGCCTCCCCGCCCGCGGTCCCCAACCGGCGCTCGGTACCGCCCTCCACCAGCTCGGCCCTGGTGATCGTTGGAAGGACGGCAGGCGGCCGATTCGCGAGCAGTCGATCGAGCAGGCCGCGCAGCTCTGCGGTCGCCGCACCGCCGACCGCCACCACGATCGGCGGGGCCGGGTCGGACGGCGCACCGAGGGCCGCCTCGAGATCGGTCGACAGGGTGAGCGATCCTCCGACCAGCGAGTGCACCGCGATCCGCCCCTCGCCATCGACGCCGGGCCAGGCGAGCGACGTCGCGTCGGCCAGCGGCAGCGCAACATGGATCAGCTCGGTGCCGCCCGCGATCCGATCCACCGCGAGGGCCTGCGCCCGAGCCGTTCCAGGTGCCGCGGAGAGCCCGACGAATAGAATCACAAGTCCTGCGATACGAGAGTCTTGTCGTCCCATGGCGGGAGACATGGTAGCATGCCGGCCGTGAACCGCTCGGTTGACGTTCTCACTTCCCGCGCCGTGGTCGCGAGCTGGTTGTTCGCCGCAACGGCGATTCCCCTCGCGCTCGTTATCGCAGCTCTCGGACAGGCCGTCGGCGCGATGCTCGGTGGCTGTCGCTGGATCGGGATCAGCCTGCCGCTCGACCACGCGGTGTGGGCGCTGGTCAACCAGCCGACGCTCGACTTCGCGGCGCGACCGGCGGCTCTCGGCTACTGGGTCGGTTCGCTCGTCCTCCCGCTCCTGGTCGCCCTGGTCGGGATCGGCTTCGTGCCTCGCCCCAGCACTCTCGGCGCCGAGCTCGCGGCCGTTCAGGTCACCTGGGCGACCGCCGTCGTCGGCATCGCGTGGCTACCGCTGCTCGACCCCAGCGACGGACATCTCGCGCGCTGGCTCGAGCTGCAGCGCCTGCCGAGCGAACTCACCAGCGTCACCCCCGCAGTGGCAGCGATAGTGACCGTGCCGGCGGTCTTACGCCTGCTCGCTCTGCTCCGGGGCGCGCGGCGGCAGAGCGGGCGGGGTCTGCGCCTGGGGGCGGTGCTGCTGCACCTGGTCGTACCCTGCGCGGCCGGTCTCGGCGTCGCTGGATACCTCCTCCACCCGGCACCGGTGGCGGCACTCATCGGCGCCGCGGTCCCGTCCGTGGTCGCGTTCGCCATCGCCTGGTACGGGTATCCGTCGCCATTCGTGCGCCCGCTGGCGACGTTGCGTGGTCGGACCTACGTGGTCGGCGCGATCGCTGCCGTCCTGCTGTGGGCGGTAGTGTGGACGACCGGTCGGCCGCTCGGCAACGGCACCTCGGCCGGCCTACTCTGGGGCCACGCCGAAGGCTTCAACAACATCAGGGCCTGGATACAGCCAACCTCGCTCGGCTCCCGGCAACCGACCTCCCTGATGGACGAGCCCGACGGCTCCTGACCCCCACATCTCACCGTCTCCCCCTTCTTCCACGGGCGCCGAGCCTGGCGCACGCTGCCGCAGCGAGCGCCGCTATACTGGCGGAAGCTGAATCGAAGGGCGTCGCCGTCGGTCCGGCGGGCCGCCCAAGGAGGACCATCATGCTGAGCGACACCGTCCAGAAGGCGATCAACGAGCAGATCCACGCGGAGTTCTACTCGTTCTACCTCTACCTCTCGGTTGCGGGCTGGTTCACCAACCGTCACCTCGACGGCTTCGCGCACTGGATGCAGATCCAGGCGCAGGAGGAGTACGGCCACGCTATGAAGCTGTTCCGGTACGTCCACGACCGTGGCAGCGCGGTGAAGCTGCAGACGATCGACGCGCCTCAGTCCGACTGGACCTCACCGTCAGTCGCGTTCGAGTCGGTGCTCAACCACGAACGCCACATCAGCGAGCGCATCAACACCCTGGTCAACCTCGCCTCGAGCGAGCGCGATCACGCCACTGCCGCGATGCTCCAGTGGTATGTCAACGAACAGGTCGAGGAGGAGGCGACCGCGGACACTCTCTTCCACCAGGTCAAGATGCTCGAGTCGAGCCCACAGGGCCTGTTCATGCTCGACCGGGAGCTCGCCGCACGCCCGGCTCCTGCAGCGACCGCCGCCGAAGCCGAGTAGCCGTCAGCGGCCAAGCCGCAGAGGCACAGAGGAGCACAGAACCCTCTCTGTGCTACTCCCGGGTGAGAAGTTCCTCCGGTGTGGCGAAATTCTGTGAAGCAACTGCTCGGAAGCGCAGCACTGCTTTGGGGATACCGCGCCGTGGACCACCGAGAGACGAGCCGTCACCGCGGGGTCGGGTCTCATCGGTCCGCCCGCCGCAGCTCTGCGCGCAGCTGCCCGTACGAGGTGGTCTCGCAGGTGTGACAGCCCGCGAGGCAGTGACAGCTCGGCGACCGCCCGGCGAGCTCCACGGCGCTTGAGAACGCGAGCAGCTTGGCCCGGTCCCGAGGCAGGCTTCGGTGGGAGGTTCGTGGCTGTCTGGACGGGCGAGTGTGCTGACTCATGTCTTCGACAGAAGCGGGCGGTGGCCGGCTGTCAGGCCTACCCTCGAGCGTTCTTGGGTTGTGGGCGAAGCCTGCGCTGAGTCTCTGTGGTGTTCCTTCATCGCCCCAGCAGGTGCTTGACGATCGCGCCGGCGACATCGATCCCGGTCGCCGACTCGAGCGCGCGAAAGCCAGGCGTCGGGTTGACCTCGATGACCACCGGGCCGTCCGCTCCGGCCAGGAGGTCGACCCCGGCGAGTCCGAGCTCGAGGGCGTGCGCCGCGTCCACGGCGAAACGGCATTCTTCGACGCTCGGCTGCCACGGCTCGACCCTTCCGCCGCGGGCGGCGTTGGACCTCCACTCACCCGCCGCGGCACGAAAACGGGCTGCCGCGACCACGCGCCCACCGACCACCAACAGCCGCAGACTCGCCTCCCCGACCTCGACGAAGCGCTGCACCAGGACCTCGTCGCCGACCCGCCACAGGCTGTCGAGGACCGCCTCGAGGTGATCGCGGGTGTCGCAGCGGATCACTCCGACGCCCATCCTCGAGCGCCGCTGCTTGACCACCACCGGCAGCCCGAACCGGGCCACCGCCACCGCGGCGAGAGACACCGGCTCGGCGCCGGCGAAAGACACCGGAACCGGTAGACCCGCCGCGCCGAGGGCAGCGACCGTGGTCCAGTGGTCGCGGGCCCGGCGAATGGCGTGCGAGGGGTTCGGCGTCGGCATTCCGGCTCGCTCGGCGACCTCGACCGCCGCCAGCACGCTATCCGGACGCCAGTTGCCGACCCGGGCGAGAAGAGCGTCCGGCAGTGGATCGAGGAGGTCGCGCCCGTCGGCGGCGAGAGACAGCTCGCGGCCGGCTCCGGCGATCACCCGGGTCGCGTCGACCGAGTCCAGACTGGCGCCGAGATCCATCGCAGCTTCGGCCAGACGGCGGTTGACGTCGAGCTCGGGACGCGCGGTGAGGAGGAGAAGACGTGCCGGCGTCGTCGCCACCGGATCCACCCCGTTTCAGGCGCCGAGCCGGTCGAGAAACCCCAGCAGCCTCGAGCCGCCGTCGCCGTCGAGTCGCTCGAAAGCCGCCCCGATGCCGGCGAACCGTTCGCGCTCGGGGTCCGCCCGGCGGACCACCGCCACGCTCCCTCTCACCGCTGACCGCTCACCCGGCAGCAGGAGCTCGAACGCCACTCGGGCGCCGATCCTGAACTCGTCGCCTCCGCGCACCAGCATCCCCGAACGCGACAGGTCGCTGGTGCGACCGAAGGTGTGCACCTGGGTGTCGTCGACCTTGGCTTCCAGTGCGACCACGGCGCGGACCCGAACCCGCGGCTCGACGGCGAGCAGGTCCGCCGCGGCCTCCAACAGCCGCCCCGGGGCGGCCCCCCGCACGACCCGATTGATCCCCCGCCCGAGCAGGGCTTCGGCGGACGCCGGATCGTCGGTGGCGGCGACCAGCAGACCCGCGCGGCGACACGGCGCCCCGGGGTCGCGGACCGCCGCGACCAGATCGGGCAGCGACACGGAGGGAATCGGTGCAACCACCACCAGGAGGTCGAAGGGCGTCACCTGGACGAGCTCGAGAATCCCCGGACCGGGCGCGAGCTTGTGGACCGCGAAGCCGGCCCCTTGGAGCGGAAGCACCAGCCGGTCCACCGGCCCGGAGGCGGGACCGAGCACCAGTACGTGGCGGCTGGCTCGAGTCATAGACTTCCATCCTAGCGCACCGGGAGCGCGCCGCAACCGGGTCCGAGCGGGCTAGGATACCGGCATCGCCGCGGCGGCGTCTCCGACGGCGGCCGGCCGCGTCCCGCCCCGCCACACCCGTCGCGCCCAGGACGCGACCCCTTCGACCCCGAGCATGACGTAGGGCAGCACAACCAGCGTCAGCACCACCGAGGACAGCAGCCCGCCCATCACCGTGCGCGCCATCGGGAAGTAGAGCAGGCCGTCGACGTTGGCGCCGCCGATGGCGAGCGGCAGCAGCCCGACAACGGTGGTGGCGGCGGTCATCAGGATCGGTCGCAGCCGCTCCCTACCGGCGCGCAGGATGGCCTCCTCGCGGTCGAGACCGGAGCGGCGCAGTAGATTGATGTGGTCGACCAGCACGATGCCGTTGTTGACCACCACGCCCATCAGGATCAGGAGCCCGATCTGGGCCATCATGTTGAAGGGCGTGCCGGTGAGGGCCAGTGTCCAGGCGACCCCGGGCAGGGCGAACGGAATCGAGATCAGGATCGCGAACGGCTGTGCCAGCGACTCGAACAGGGACGCCATCACCAGGTAGACCAGGATCAGGGCGAGGATGAAGTTGACGCCCATCTCCTGGTCCTGGCTCTGCTGCTCGAGGATGCGGTCGTTCCAGCTCCAGCTGGTCCCGGCCGGAAGGTCGAAGGCGTTCATCAGCCCCTCGATCTTCTCCCGCGCGGCCTTCCAGTCCGAGCCCTCGTAGGTGCCGCGCACCGCGACCTGGATCTTGCGGTCCTCGCGGCGGATCTCCTGCGGCCGCTCGACGACCTCGAAGCTCGCCAGGTCACCGAGCAGGACCGGTCGCCCGGAACGGGTCGAGACCGGAATCTGTTTGAGGTCGGCGAGGCTCTCGCGATCCTCGAGCTGGAGCGCGATCCAGGTGTCGATCTCCTTACTCCCGGCCGAGAAGCGGTTCAGCCGCAGGCCCCCGAGCGAGAACGCGATCAACCGCGTCACGTCGTCGGCGGTCATCCCGAGCCCCGCGGCCTTGTCCCGGTCGAGCCTGACCTGGACCTCCCGGCGCCCGCCCTTGCGCGGCGGGGCGATGTCTTCGACTCCGTCGACCGTGGCGAGCCGACGCGCGGCCTCGTCGGCGAGGTCGTACAGCACCGCCGAGTCCTGGCCGAACAGCTTGACCGAAAAGTAGGTCGCCGAGCCGCCCTCGTCGGCCTCTTCCTGGAAGAAGACCCTGACCCCCGCGAGCCCGGGCAGGCCTTCGCGGATCCTGGTCCGCAGCGCCTTCGCCGCCTCGTCGCCGAGGTCCTCGCGGTCGAGAGTGATCGTCGTCCCCGCGCGGTTCTCGGTGTAGAAGCTGTAGACCGACTCGATGTCGTACTCCTTGGAGTGGGCGAACAGGTAGCGCTCGACCGCGTCGACCGCGCGCTCGGCGTCGCCCTTGTAGGCGAAGTCGTCGAACTCGTAGGTCAGGTAGAGGCGGTTGTTGACCACCGCCGAGAACATCGCGGTCTTGACCAGGGAAAGCGCGAACGGCAGCACTCCGAGGGCGAGCCCGAGCACCAGCAGACCGAAGGTCTTGGCACGATGGTGCAGGGTCCAGCCCAGGACGCGCACGTAGCGCTCCTCCAGCCACTCGACCGCGCGCACGGGCCGCGGCTCGCGCACGCGCAGCAGGTGAGCCGCCATCAGCGGAATCAGGGTCAAGGAGGAGAACAGCGAGCACGCGAGCGCGATCGAGATGACGAGGCCGACCTCCTTGAGCCAGGTGGTCAGGGCGGTCCCGGAGCCAACCACGAGGGGGAGGAACACGATCAGGGTGGTCGCCGTCGACGCGGTCACCGCCATCAGCACCTGGCCGGTGCCGGTCAGTGCCGCGGCGCGCCGATCGGCGCCGGCCCGGAGCTGCCGATCGACTGACTCGAGGACCACGATCGCGTTGTCGACCAGCATCCCGACCGCGAGCATCAGGCCCATCATCGACAGGATGTTGAGCGAACCGCCGAGGAAGTAGAACACGCCGCACGCGGCAAGGATCGAGAACGGGATCGAGAGCGAGATGATCAGGGTGGAGTCAAGCCGGCGAAGGAAGAAGTACAGGCTGAGGGTGGCGAGCAGGGCGCCGATCGCGCCCGCCGACTTCAGCCCGTTGAGACCGTCGAGGATTTCCTGGCCCTGGTCCTGCCAGACGAAGACGTCGATCCCGGCGAGCAGCGGGTCGCGGTCGATCTCCTCGTCGAGCACCCGGTTCACGGCCTGCACGACCTCGACCGTGTTGGCGGTCGACTCCTTGTAGACGTCGAACGCGATCGCCGCCTTGCCGCCGAGATGGCGCCCGTACTCCACCGGCGGCTCCTCGTAGCGGATGTGGGCGATGTCACCCAGGCGCAGCCCGCGCTCGTCGATCGGCAGGTCGGCGAGGGCGTCGAGGGAGTCGAACGCCCCGAGCGAGCGCACCGTGTAGCGCAGGCCGCGCTCCGAGACCTCGCCGAGCACCAGGTTGGTGGAGACCCCGTTGAGGAGCCGGACCAGGCGACCGACGTCGACCCCGTGCTGCTTGACCTTGTCGAGCTCCAGGTCGACGAACAGCTCCGGAGGCTCGACGCCGTTGAGGTCGACCCGGGCGACGCCGGGCACCCTCCGCAGCGGGTTGACCACCCGGGTCTCGAGCAGGTCGTAATTCTGCGACAGATCGACCCCGGTCGCCGCGATCCGCCCCTGGACCACCGGGATGTCGCTGGTGTTGAACGAGAAGATCACCACGTTGACGACGTCGTTCGGCAGGCTCGCCCGGACCTGGTCGATCTTCTCCGAGACCTTCATCCGGACCACGTCGAGCTCCTGGCCCCAATTGAACTCGAGGATGATCTGGGCGCCGTCGGCGCGCGAGGTGGTGGTCATCTTCTTGACCCCGGACAGGGTCGCGAGGACCTCCTCGATCGGCTTGGTGATCTCCTTCTCGACCTGCCGCGGGTGCGAGTTGGGGTAGGTGACCTCGACCCCGATGAACGGCGCGTCGATCTCCGGGAGCCAGGCGAGCGGCAGGCGCGCGAGGGCGATGACGCCGACCAGCAACACGCTGGCGATCAGCATCGCAGTCGTGATCGGCCGGTTGACGGCGAGGCGCGGCAGGCTCACGGTGACCCCCTCAGCCCGCCGCGACCGGGTCAGCGGTCGCAACGACGGCTCGCTCGGCCTCGCTTTCGCCCGGCACCACGAGCGCCTCGCGGTCGAACAGGGAGTAGACGACAGGGATGACCACCAGGGTGAGCACGGTCGCCACGCTCAGGCCGCCGATCACCGTGATCGCGAGCGGCGCCCGTAGCTCGGCGCCCTCGCCGAGCCCGAGCGCCATCGGCAGCAGGCCGACGATGGTGGTCGCCGAGGTCATCAGGATCGGCCGCAGCCGCGCACCACCGGCCTCGATCAGCGCTTCGGCCTTGGCGATCCCGGCGCGCCGGCGCTGGTTGACCGCGTCGACCAGGACGATGGCGTTGTTGACCACGATTCCGGCCAGCATCACCGCGCCGATGATCGCCACCACGTTGAGGCTGTACCCGGTGAGGGCGAGCGCCAGGATCACGCCGACTGCGCCGAGCGGCAGGGTGAAGATGATCACGAACGGGTGCAGGAAGCTCTCGAACTGCGAGGCCATCACCAGGTAGACCAGGAACACCGCAAGCCCCATCGCGAGCATCAGCGATCGGAAGGAGCGCTGCATCTCCTCCTCCTGCCCACTGAGGGTCGCCGTGACGCCGGCCGGCAACGGCGACGCGCGCAGGATGGCGCGCACATCGGCAGCTGCCGCGCCCATGTCGCGCCCGTCCAGGTTCGCCCACACCAGGGCCGCACGCCGCTGACCGATGCGCCGGACCTCGGTCGGACCCTCGGTGAGGTGCACGTCGGCGACCGACTTGAGGAAGATCGGCCGGCCGCCGCTGTGGCCGACGATCAGGTCGCCGACGTCGGCGACCGAAGCGGAGCCGTGCTCGAGCGCCCGCACCCGGATGTCGATCTCGCGATCACCCTCGGTGAAGCGGGTGGCGACGTCCCCTTGGATCTTGGTCCGCACCGCCTGGGCCACCGAGGAGAGCTCGAGGCCGAAGCTCGCGAGCGCCTCGCGCCGGAAGCGGACCTGGACCTCGGGGTTGCCGAGCTCGGTCGACGCGCGGACGTCGACCAGACCCGGGACAACCGCCATCCGACGCGCGAGGTCGGCCGTCACCGCGTGGAGCTCACCGAGGTCCTCGGAGTAGACCTCGAGCTCGATCGGTGTCCGGAAGCTGAAGCTCGTTGCGCGCTCGTACTTGACGGTCGCCTCGGGGATGGTCTCGAGGCGCTCCCGCAGCCGCGCCGCGACCTCGGCCTCGGTGGCGGCCCCGGCGCCCGGCACAAGCCGCACCAGGATCCGCCCGACGTTCTCGCCCTCGGTGCCGGTCGAGGTCAACGAGAGGCCGGCTCCGCCGGCCACGGTGGAGACGTTCTCGACCCCCTGATCGCCGTCGAGGGCCGATGCCGCGTCGGCGACGACCTGGTCGGTGATCGCGAGCGGCGTGCCTTCGGGCAGCTCGACCCGGAACGAGAACTCGCCCTGGGCGAATGGCGGGATGAGGTCGAAGCCGAGCCGCGGCACCAGTGCGGCGGCCACAGCGACGACCCCGGTGACCATCACCAGCACCAGCGCCCGGTGACCGAGCGACCACCCGAGGGCACGGGGGTAGGCGGCCGTGACTCGGCTGAGGAGCGCATCGAAGGCCCGGGAGACCGGCCACGCGATCACCCGAATCAACCGGCCGGCCCCCGCCAGACCTCGTCGCAGACCGGCGAGCACCAGCGAGGGTCCGATCGTGAACACGGCGCGGAGCACGCGCCGGACTCGGCCCACCGGCCGATCCGGGTCGACGGGCCGGGTCCGGCGCTCACCGCCGAGGGTCGTGAGCATCGGGATCAGCGTCAGCGACACGACCAGCGAGGCGAGCAGGGAGAACGAGACCGTCAGCGCCATGTCGCGGAAGAGCTGCGCGGCGATGCCCTCGAGGAAGACCACCGGGAGGAAGACGGCCACGGTGGTCAGGGTCGAGGCGACCACCGCCTGGCCGACCTCGGAGGCGCCTTCGCGGGCGGCGGTCACCGCGTCGAGGCCCTCCTCTCGGCGGCGCACGATCGCTTCGAGGACGACGATCGCCGAGTCGACCAGCATGCCGACCCCGAGGGCGAGCCCTCCCAGCGACATCACATTGAGGGTCGTGCCCGTCCGGTACATGAGGAAGAAGGTCGCCACGATCGAGATCGGGATCGCGAGCCCGACCACGAGAGTCGAGCGGGCGTCCTTGAGAAAGAGCAGGAGGACCACGATCGCCACCAGGCCACCGACGAGGGCGTTGGAAAGCACCTCTCGCACCGAGGCCTGGATGAAGCGGGACTGATCGGCGCCGGAGACGATCTCGACGCCGTCGGGCAGCTCCTTGCGGGTGCGCTCGAGGCGGGCGGCCACCGACTTCGCGACCTGGACCGTGTTCGCGTCCCCCTCCTTGTAGACCGCGAGCTCGACCGCCTCGTGGCCGTCGTAACGGGTGATCACCTCGCGCTGCTTGTGGGTCCGTGTCACCTCGGCGACGTCGCCGACGGTGACGCGGCGACCGCCCTGGGTGAGGACGACGGTGGCGCGGATGTCGTCGAGGTCGCGAAACTCATTGCGGGCCCGCACCAGGTAGCGCGCTTCGGACTCGTAGAGGCTGCCGCCGGCCTGATTGAGGTTCTCGCGCAGGAGGCGGTCGTTGACCTGGTCGATGCCGAGCCCGAGCAGGGCGAGCCGGCCCTCGTCGATGCGGACCTCGATCTCTTCCTCGTACCCGCCGTGGACCTTGATGGCGGCCACGCCCTCGGTCGGCTCGATGTCCTTCTTGACCAGCTCCTCGGCCACGTAGCGGAGCTGATAGAGGCTCTCACCGCCGGTCAGGTAGAGCCGCATCACCGGGTCGTTGGCCGGGTCGAAACGGAGCAGGAGGGGCTTGGTCGCGCCGTCCGGCAGCCGCACCAGGTCGAGCTTCTGGCGCACGTCGAGGGCGGCGAAGTCCATGTTCCGCCCCCAACCGAACTCGAGTGTGACCTGGGACAGGCCGGGGCGGGACGCCGAGGTCAGCCGCTGCACGCCGCCGACGATGCCGACAACCTCCTCGATCGGTCGGGTCAGGAGGGTCTCGACCTCGGCCGGCGCCGCCCCCGGGAGCTGCGTCTCGACCGTCAAGCTGGGATAGCTGAGGTCGGGCATCAGGTTGAGCGGAAGCCGGCCGAAGGCCACCAGCCCGAACAGCACCACTGCGATGGTGCACATCCAGACCGTCACCCGACGCTTGAGCGAGAACTCGACGATGCGCATGAAGCCTCCGAAGGGGGGCGGGCTTCGCCCCCTTGGGGGAGATCGGTGCCGGTGCGGCCTTCGGGGGCCGCGCCCGGTTACAAGATCTTGATCTTGGCGCCCGGCTTGAGCCCACCCTGGCCCGCGACGATCACACGGTCACCGGCACTGACGCCGTCGACCGCCTCGACCATGGCTCCCTCCTCGAGGCCGAGGGCCACGGCGCGCTTGACGGCGGTCCCGTCGTCGCCCGCGATGAACACATGGGCGGCGCGCAGCTCGCGGACCACGGCCTCGCGCGGGAGGAGCACCGCCGCCGTGTGGCGCTCGCGCTCGATGCCGACGGTCACGAACGCGCCGGGGCGTACCGTCTCGGGCGGCGCGACGGCCTCCACGGTGACCTTGACGGTCCCGGTCGCGGTATCGACGACCGGGCTGATCTGACGGATCCGGCCCGCGAAGTGGACGGTGGGGTCGGCGGCCAAGGTGATGCGCACCGTCCGTCCCGACTCGAGGTGGAGCACGTCGCCCTCGGGCAGGTATAGCCGGGCAATGAGCGGATCGAAGCTCGCAATCCCGAACAGCGTGTCGCCGTGGCGCACGTGCTGGCCGACCGTGATCATCCGCTCCGTGACGCGGCCGCCGAACGGTGCACGGATCACGGTCTTCGACAGCGCCCACTCGGCCTCGGCGACCTCCTGCTGGGCGACCTCGTGCTCGAGACGGATGCGGTCGAACTCCTCGGTGGAGATCAAGCCCTGTTGGCGGGTCTTGTCGGCGCGCTCGAAGGCCATCGCCGCGTTCGCGGCCTTGAGCCGGGCCTTGTTGAGCGCGATCTCGGCAGCGGAACGGTCGAGCACGGCCAGCACCTCGCCTGCGGCGACCTTGCGGCCCTCCTCGACCTTGAGCTCGGTGACCCGGCCCTCGGCCTCGGCGAGCACACGCACGTCGTCCTCGGCGACCAGATTGGCGGTCGAAGAAATGTAGGCCGCGATATCGCCACGCGTCGCCTCGGCGACCTTGACCGGAATCGGCGCCTTCTCCGCAGCCTTCTCGTCGGCGTTCTTGGATCCGGCGTCGGCCGTCGCCGCGGCCTGATCCGCCGCTTCGAGGACCTTGCCGCCACCGGTCGGGCTCAGCCAGAGCACGAGCAGGGTGGCGGCGCCGAGCGCTGCCATCGCGGCCGTGACTCGAAGGGTGTTTCTTCTCGCTCTGGCGGTCATGGTGTCCTCCCGGGCGTCGCAGTCTCGCCTACTTCTCGTAACGAGGTCAGCACGATCGGTTTAACGGCCCTGAGAGGAAAAGGTTCTCAGCCGCCGCGTGTCGCTGGCGAACGACCCGCGGCGGCTGGAGACCAGCCAGCGTCTTTCACCGCTTCCCTAGGCCGGCGCTTCAGCGAGGGCGGCCGGGTCGCGCTCGGCGGCGACCTCGAGTGCCTTGCGGATCACCCGCGCGATGCGCTGCACGCCCTCCTCGATCCGAGCCTCGGGCATCGCCGAGAAGTTCAGCCGCATGGTGTTGTGGTGCCCGCCGTTGGGGAAAAAGGAGCCCCCCGGAACGAAGGCGACGTCCTCCTCGAGGCAGGCCGCTAGAAGCTCGCGCGCGTCGAGGCAGTCCGGAACCTCGACCCACAGGAAGAGGCCGCCCCGCGGCTTCGTCCAGCGCACGCCCTCCGGCATTTCGGCGTCCATTGCGGCGAGCATGGCGTCGCGACGGCGGCGATAGACCGCGCGGATGCGCTCGATGTTGGCCTTGAGCCCGAAGCGGGCGATATAGGCCGCGATCTGCCGCTGGCCCAGAGTCGAGGTGTGAAGGTCGACGCCCTGCTTGACCATGACGTACCTCTCGTAGAGCGGTCGCGCGGCCACCAGCCACCCGATGCGCAATCCCGGGCAGAAGATCTTCGAGAAAGTGCCGAGGTAGACCACCTGACCGCGTCGGTCGAGAGCTTTGATCGGGCGCCCGATCTCGCCCTCGAAGCACAGCTCGCTGTAGGGATTGTCCTCGATCACGGGAATGTCGTAGCGGGCCATCAGATCGACGAACGCCTGGCGGCGCTGCTGCGACCACGAGCGTCCGGTCGGGTTCTGGAAGTCCGGAATCACGTAGACCATCCGGGCCCGCGGGTGCTCGGCGAGCTTGCGCTCGAGATCGACCAGCACCATGCCGTCGTCGTCGGTATCAACCTCGACGAAGCTCGGGCGGTAGGCCTTGAAGGCATTGATCGCTCCAAGATAGGTCGGGCTCTCGCAGAGCACGACGTCGCCGTCGTCGAGGAACAGCCGTCCGGACAGGTCGAGTCCCTGCTGGGAGCCGGAGGTGATGAGGACCTGCTCCATCGCCACCGGCACCCCGAGCTGCAGCCGCATCCGCTCCGCGATCTCCCGCCGCAGCTCCGGGTCGCCCTCCGTGGTCGAGTACTGGAGCGCCGACGCGCCGGCGGAGTTGAGCACCTCGGCCGAAACCTCCGCCATTTCATGCGCCGGGAAGAGCTCGGCCGCGGGCAGGCCGCCCGC
>Ga0315540_10001023_pt1 | contig 16110 bp, 14 predicted proteins | sample SalMarSW160110MG_FD_203677 | JGI IMG/M metagenome (GOLD analysis project Ga0315540, IMG submission 203677) | Salt marsh sediment microbial communities from the Plum Island Ecosystem LTER, Massachusetts, United States - Salt Marsh Sediment SW1601-10 ...
CCACCGGCGGCACGGCGGCCGCGGCCGTGGCGCTCCTGCGGCAAGTTGGCGCGGATGTGTGCGCGGCGGCATTCATCATGGAGCTGTCGTTCCTAGGCGGCCGGAAAAGGCTCGACGTGCCGGTGACGACGCTGCTCACCTACGACAGCTGATCCACTCACCCGTCCGGCCTATTTCAGGCCCGCCAGATCGAAGCGCCCGACCTCCTGAAGCAGTTCGGCGAAGGCCTGTCCCGCGCGTTCGACGATGCGCCGGCCCATCTCGGCGTCCGCCAGCGCCGCGTTTCCGACCGCGCCCGAGGCGTGCAGGTCCTGCGTCATCCAGCCGAAGGGCGATGCGCCGGTCGGGCCCAGCCGCCGGTATGTCCGCGCCATCTCGACGGAAGACGGCTCGAAATTCGCCAGCTTGTCGCGCCGCACGAGGTCGGGCCGGAGATGCATGATCATCGAGGTTTCCACTGTCCCGGCGTGGATGCCGTGCCGCCGCTCCCCGGCGTCGATCATGTCGCTGAGATCGACCAGCGCATACCAGTTCGCCGCGACGGCCAGCACGTGATGGGAAATGCGCAGCTTGCGGCAGACGATCTTGGCGATCTCGCTTTGCCCGCCATGGCTGTTGAAGAACACCAGGCGGCGAAAGCCGGCGCGGGCGACGCTGGCGCCGATCTCGCACCAGACGGCGGTCAGCGTCTCCGCCGAGATCGAGAGCGTGCCGGGGAAATCGCCATGCTCGTCGCTCCAGCCGACCGGCTGGGGCGGCAAGGCGAGAACCGGAAACCCCTCGGGCAGCCGGCCGAGCGCGTCCTTCAGCAGGCCGTCATTGAGGATCGCGTCCACGCCGACCGGGAGATGCGGGCCGTGCTGCTCGACCGCGCCGACCGGAATGACGACCACCGTCCGCTCGCGGTCGGCGGCGGCGATCTCTTCCGTGCTCAGCTCTTGCCAATACTGACTCTTAAGACCCGACATGGTCTTTTCCCTTGTCGTGCGCGCGGCGGCAGGTGACCTTTCCCGCCGCAATCCTTATAAAGGACATTCGTTAAGGGACGGCTGCCGGAACGCTCCGTCCGCCGCCATAACAGGGGCTGGGGCGGCGTCTGTCAAATCACTTGGCGAGAAAGGCCTTCGGCCATGAATACCGACCGCTTCGACCTTCTGATCCGCAACGGTGACGTGATCGACGGGACCGGGGCACCCCGGACCAAGGCCGACATTGGCGTAAAGGGCGACCGGATCGCGGCGCTCGGCGATCTGTCGCAGGCATCGGGCGCGGTGGAAACGGATGCCGCCGGCCGCGTGGTCTGCCCGGGTTTCATCGACGTCCATACCCACGACGACAACTCGCTCTTCGACCGGCCGGATATGTTCTACAAGACCAGCCAGGGCGTGACGTCGGTCGTGATCGGCAACTGCGGCATCAGCCTGGCGCCCTACACGCTGACCGGCGACCGGGCGCTACCGCCGCTCGACCTCATCGGCCCGCGCTTCGAGTTCCCGCGCATGCACGATTTCTTCGACCGGCTGGACGCGGTCCCCGCCGCCGCGAATGCCGCCGTGCTGTGCGGCCACACGACGCTGCGGCTCGGCGCGATGGACAGCGTCGACCGGCCGGCGACCGAAGACGAGATCGCGGTCATGCGCGACCGTCTCGCCGAATCGCTCGACGCGGGGGCGGTCGGCATGTCGACCGGCCTCGCCTACGAGCCCGCCATGCCCGCGCCCACCAGCGAGATCGTGAGCCTCGCCGAGCTGCTGGGACCGGCGGGCGCGATCTATACGACGCACCTCCGCTACGAGGGCGCGCGCGTCGATGAAGCAATGGAAGAGGCCTTCCTGATCGGCCGCGAGTCCGGCGCGCCGGTCGTGCTGTCGCACCATAAAGTCGCGGGCAAAGAAAATTTCGGCCGCACGAGCATCACCCTGCCGATGATCGAGAAGGCCCGGAAATCACAGAAGGTCGACCTCGACGTCTATCCCTACGACGCGTCGTCGACCGTCATCACCCCATGGCGCATCCCGTTGTCCCGCAAGGTGTTGATCACCTGGTCGGAACCGCACCCGGAACATGCCGGACGCGAGCTCTCGGCCATCGCTGCGGACATGGGTTGTTCCCTGGAGAAAGCCGCCGAGCGGCTTCAGCCGGGCGGCGCGATTTATTTCATGATGGATGAGGAGGACGTGCGCCGGGTGATCAAGTTCCCGTCCAGCATGATCGCCTCGGACGGCCTGCCGAACGACGCGCATCCGCATCCCCGCCTCTGGGGCACCTTCCCGCGCGTGCTCGGCCATTACAGCCGCGACGTCGGCTTGATCACTCTCGAAGACGCCGTGCACAAGATGTCGGGCCTGCCCGCCTCGGTCTTCGGGCTGACGGGGCGGAGCGTACTTGCCGTAGGCAACTACGCCGATATCGTCATCTTCGATCCGAAGACAGTCGGGGACCGGGCGGATTTCGAGCACCCGACCGAGCCGGCCGCCGGGATCGACGCGGTCTACGTCAACGGACAGGCCGTCGTGAAGGCGGGCGCCGCGACCGGGGCCCGGCCGGGCAAGGCGCTGCGCCGGCAGGCCATGGCAAAGGCGCGCGCGTAACCCGCCACAGCCGGCCTGCCGCAGCACGAATCGCGTCAGACCAACTCGGCCAAGTAATGATGGTGGCGGGTGTCGCACAGGCTGACGCGCCATTCCGCGGGACGACCGTCGAGGGCGAAAGCTACCCGATCGATCTCCAGCACGGGCGCGCCCGGCTTGAGGCCGAGATGCTCGGCAGCCTCGGCCGGCGCTTCGATGGCGCGCAGCCGCTCCTCCGCGCGCGTGATGGTGACCCCGTAGCGTCGCTCGTAGAACTCGTAGAGCGTGTTGGGCAGGTCGCCATTCGCGCCCAGGCCCGGGAACAGCGCCGCCGATACGGAAATCGTCTCGTAGATCGCGGGCTCACCGCCGAGGTCGCGGGTCCGGCAGAGCCGAATGACACGGGTGTCGCGCCCGACATCCAGGCGCGCCACCTCCTGCCGGTTGGCCTTGCCGGCCCGGCAGCTTAGCAGCGTCCCGCCCGGGAGCTGGTGCGAGCCGTCCTCGCCGACCAGGCGGAAGAAATGGAACAGCGCCCGCTCGGCGTCATGCTCGGCGATGAAGGTTCCCCGGCCCTGGCGCCGGATCACCAGGTTCTCGGCGGCCAGCGCGTCCAGCGCCTTCCGCACCGTGCCCTGGCTGACGCCGAACTCGTCCGCGAGCTGCACCTCGCTCGGCAGCACGGCCCCTGGCTTCCAGACGCCCTGGACCATCCGGCCGATCATGAGCTCCCGGACCTGGACATAGAGCGGCCTTGGCGACAGCACGGCCGCCACCGGGCTGGGGGGTTCGTTCATCGCGGAAGAATCAGACGTGTTGTTGACGACGGCAAGATCTATTGTCTTATATAAGACATAAGACTTGCAATCCCGATGGCAAACTCCCCTGAGACCGGCGCCCCCAGCGCCATCGCCTTGCGGAATGCCAAGATCGATACAACATCACAGGAGGAGCCATGAGCGCCCCCCATTTCGTAGTCCACGATAAGACGGATTCCGTCGGCGTCGTCGTGGTTGAGACTGTCGTACCCAAGACGGAGATGACCGGCTGGGTCATGGAAACCGACGAGACGATCAAGATCACCGCCCTCGACACCATTCCGATCGGCCACAAGGTGGCCCTGGGCGACATCGCCAAGGGTGCGACGATCCTGAAATATGGCCATTCGATCGGCAAAGCGGTCGCCGACATCGGCAAGGGCCATCACGTCCACGTCCATAACCTCAAGACAACGAAGTGGTGAGCACCATGGCTATTCCAAAGAAATTCAAGGGCTATCGCCGCCAGAACGGCCGCGTCGGCATCCGCAACCACGTCGTCATCCTGCCGCTCGACGACCTGTCCAACGCCGCCTGCCTGAAGGTCGCGAACAACGTGCAAGGCACCCTCGCCATCCCCCATCATTACGGGCGGCTGCAGTTCGGCGAGGATCTGGAGTTGCACTTCCGCACCCTGATCGGCACGGGCCGCAACCCGAACGTGGCGGCCGTGGTGGTCATCGGCATCGAGCCGGGCTGGACCGGCCGCGTCGTCGAGGGCATCGCCAAGACCGGCAAGCCGGTCGAGGGCTTCGCGCTCGAGCGCAACGGCGAGCACAAGACGGTGATGAACGCGAGCCGCGCCGCCCAGAAATTCGCGCAGGACGCCTCGGAGATCCTGCGCGAGGAATGCGACCTCAGCGAGCTCTGGGTATCGGTGAAATGCGGCGAGTCGGACACGACCTCGGGCATCGGCTCCAACCCGACCGTCGGCAACCTGATCGACAAGCTCGACCCGCTCGGGATCACGAGCTGCTTCGGCGAGACGTCGGAGATCACGGGCGCCGAGGACGTCTGCAAGACGCGCGGCAAGACGCCGGCGATCGGCCAGAAATTCTACGACACCTGGCAAGCCTACATGGACGAGGTGATCGAGCCGTTCAAGACGGACGATCTCTCCGAAAGCCAGCCGACCAAGGGCAACATCGAGGGCGGGCTCACGACGATCGAGGAAAAGGCCTTCGGCAACCTCGAGAAGATCGGCAAGAAGACCTCCTATATCGACGTGCTGCAGCCGGCGGAGGAGCCGACCAAGGGGGCGGGGCTCTATTTCATGGACACCTCGTCGGCCGCGGCGGAATGCGTCACCCTGCAGGCGGCGGCCGGATTTGCCGTCCATCTGTTCCCGACCGGACAGGGCAACGTCATCGGCAACCCGATCGAGCCGGTGATCAAGCTCACCGCCAACCCGCGCACGGCGCGCGAGATGGGCGAGCATGTCGACCTCGACGTGTCGGGCATCCTGCGCCGGGAAATGAATTACGACCAGGCGGGCGACGCATTGATTGACATCATGATGCGGACCTGCAACGGACGGTTGACTTGCGCCGAAGCCCTGGGCCACCAGGAATTCGTCATGACAAAGTTGTACCGAAGCGCGTAGGCATTAGAATAGGCGGAGCCGCAAATCCCGCGGGGCGGCTCCGCCGACATTTCATACGGCCGCGGCGAGACGACAGACACGTCGGATCGGCATTTTTTTATGATAAGAAGGGCTGTTCAGCACCTCGTCGTTTTCTGGCTTGCCATTGTCGTGGCGACGCCCCTGCAAGCTGCGGAAAACGCGGCAAGCTATCCCAACGCACCGGTTAACTATGTCATCCCCTTCGGTGCCGGCGGCGAATCCGACATCGCCGCGCATCTGCAACAGCCCTTTTTCCAGGAGCTGACCGGCCAGGACCTGATCATCTCGCGCAAGCCGGGCGGTGGCGGCGCCGTCGTCTGGAATGCGATGAACACGATGCCGGGCGACGGATACACCATCATTGGCGTCAATCTGCCGCATATCATCCTGCAGCCCCTGCTCGGTGCGAAATACAAGACCAGCGACATCACGGTCGTGTACATGTTCCACTACACGCCGCATGCGATCGTCGTCCGCCAGGACAGCCGCTTCAAGACGCTGAAGGACCTCGTCGCCTACGCCCGCAAGTCGACCAAGCCCTTGGTGTTCTCGGGCTCGGGACAGGGCTCGGCGAACGAGCTGGCGAAAATACGCTTCGACAAGCTGGCGAACATCTCGACGCGCTACGAAGCCTTCAAAGGCACGGGCGCGTCGGTCAGCGCGCTGGTGCTCGAAGCGGCCGATGCGGGCTGGGGCTACCTGACCACCGGGCTGAACTACGAGGACGACGTCCGCCTGCTCGCGATCGCGACCGACAAGCGCAGCTCGAGGCTTCCGGACGTGCCGACCTTCCGCGAGCTCGGCTACGACCTGATCGGCGGCGCCTATCGCGGCATCGCGGTGCCGAAATCGACCCCCGTCGCGATCCGCCGGCGGATCTCCGATATCTTCGCCAAGATCAACCGCGATCCCAAGATGCGCGCCGAAATGGAAAAGCGCGGTTTTGCGCCGATCGACATTTCGTATGACGAGATGGCGAAGTTCTTGGAGCAAAAGCGGAAGGAATACGTCAAGCTGGCCAGGGACGCGGGCATCATCCCCACCCCGAAGCGGCGGAAATAAGCGGAACGGAGAAAGACCATGCGGATCGTCGACATTCGCGAATCGACGGCGAAGCTGCAATCCAGCATGCGCAATGCGGTGATTGATTTTTCGCGCATGACGACCAGCGTGGTTGCGATCATCACGGACGTGATCCGCGACGGCAAGCCGGTGGTGGGCTATGGCTGCGGATCGAACGGGCGGTACGCCCAGGGCGGCATTCTGCGGGAAAGACTGATTCCGCGGCTACGCGAAGCTGAGCCCGAAAGCCTGCTCGACGCCTCAGGCAACCTCGATCCCGTTCGCATTCAGGCCTGCATGATGCAAAACGAGAAGCCCGGCGGCCATGGCGACCGCGCCGTCGCGGCGGCGGTCATCGACATGGCGGTTTGGGACGCCGTCGCGAAGATCGAGGAAAAGCCGCTCTGGCGAGTGCTGTCCGAGCGGTACAACAACGGCGATCACGACGATCGGGTGCTGGTCTATCCCGGCGGCGGCTATTACTACCCCGGCAAGGAGATCGAGCAGCTGCAGAGCGAGATGCGGGCCTATCGCGAGCAGGGCTACCGCATCGTCAAGATGAAGATCGGCGGCGCCCCGCTCGACACGGACATCCGCCGCATCGAGTCGGTGCTGGAGATCGTTGGCTCGGGCGACAACCTTGCCGTCGACGCCAACGGCCGCTTCGACCTCGAGACGGCCATCGCTTTCGGGAACGCCGCAGCGCCCTACAAGCTGTGCTGGTTCGAAGAGCCGGGCGATCCGCTCGATTTCGCGCTGAACGCCGAGTTGGTGAAGCACTACGCGCGCCCGATCGCGACCGGCGAGAACCTGTTCTCGGTCCAGGACGTCAAGAACCTGGCGCTCTACGGCGGCATGCGGACGGACCGCGACTGGATCCAGGCCGACCCGGCGCTCGGCTACGGCCTCACGGAATATCTCGAGATGCTCGACGCGCTCGAGCCGCTGGGCTGGAGCCGCCGGCGCCATATCCCGCATGGCGGCCATCTTCTCGGGCTCCACATGGCGGCGGGCCTGCAGCTTGGCGGCACCGAGTCCTATCCGCTGGTTTTCCAGCCTTACGGCGGCTTCACCGACGACGCGGTGATTGAGAACGGCTTGACCGCGCCGCCGACGGGTCCCGGGCTGGGCATCGAGCAGAAATCGGCGCTGATCGAGGCGCTGAGGCCGATCGCCGAAGGCTGACCGCCCGAACACGGATACGCGCCGCGACGCGCGGGGAAACATTAAACGTCTCTATAGTGCGATGACGATCCCACCGGCACGAACGCCGACATTTTGACCCTTTGGAATAGACTGACATGACTGCCGTTACCCTTGAGCTTTCCGCATTACACCAGCTTGCCACGGAGATTCTCGTTTCCCACGACACCAGCGAAGCCAACGCCGAGCAAGTTGCCGCCGCGCTTGTCGCCGCCGAAGCGGATGGACAGAACGGCCATGGCGCTTCGCGCATTCCTTCCTACGCCGCGCAGTCGCGAAGCGGAAAGGTCGACGGGCACGCAACGCCGAAACTGAAGAAGGTCGCGCCGGCCGCGCTGCGGGTCGACGCACGCAGCGGCTTCGCCGCGCCGGCACTTAACCTCGCCGTCGAGGCGCTGACCGAGCTCACCCGCGAGACCGGGGTCGCGGCGGTTTCGATCGCCAATTCACACCATTCCGGCGTCGCGGCCCATCACGTGGAGCCCTTGGCGCAGGCCGGCCTGATTGGCCTGAGCTTCGGCAACACGGCGCAGGCGATCGCCCCCTGGGGCGGCGCCAAGGGGCTGTTCGGCACCAACCCGATCGCATTCGCCGCGCCGCGCCGCAAAGGCGCGCCGCTGATCATCGACATGAGCCTGAGCAAGGTCGCGCGCGGCAAGGTCAACGCGGCCTTGCAGAAGGGCGAGAGCATCCCCGAAGGTTGGGCGGTCGATAAGAGCGGAAAGCCGACGACCGATCCGAAAGCCGCGATGGAAGGCACCATGCTGCCGATGGGCGACGCGAAGGGCGCGCAGCTCGTGCTCATGGTCGAAATCCTCGCCGCCGCCCTTTCCGCCTCGCATTTCGGCTACGAAGCCAGCTCCTTTTTCTCCGGCGAAGGCGAGCCGCCGCATGTCGGGCAGTTCCTGCTGGCGATCAACCCGGAGCCGCTGTCGCGGGGCCGGTTCCGCGACCGCCTCAAGGACCTCGTGACCGCGATCCTGCAGCAGCCGGGAACGCGCATCCCCGGCGACCGGCGCTATGCGCTCCGGGCGGCCGCGGCCCACAAGGGCATTTCGCTGCCGCAGCCGCTCTACGACGAGCTCATGCGGATGCGCGGGTGACCGGTGACTGGCCGGTCTTACGCGGCCTTGATCGGGTTGCTCAGCACGCCGACCTTTTCCAGCTCGACCTCGCAGGTGTCGCCCGGCTTCATCCAGATCGGCGGCTTGCGCGCGAAGCCGACGCCGGACGGCGTGCCTGAGACGATGATGTCGCCGGGCAGCAGGGTCATCACTTCCGAGATCGTTTCGATCAGCTCGGGCACGTCGAACATCATGTCGTCGGTGGTCGCGTCCTGCAGCGTCTCGCCGTTCAGCCGGGTCTTGATCCGGAGCCCCTTGCCCGCCGGCGGCAGCTCGTCGGCCGTCACGATATCGGGACCGAAACCGCCCGTGGCGTCGAAATTCTTGCCCGATGTCCAGGTCTGCGACTTGAACTGGTAGTCGCGGATCGACCCTTCGTTGAAGATCGAATAACCGGCGATGTAGCCGAGGCAGTCCTTCCGGGCGATGTTCCGGCCCTTGCGGCCGATCACCACGACCATTTCCGCCTCGTAGTCGAACTGATCGGAGCAGCGCGGCACGAGAAGCGGCTGGCCGTGCCCGACCAGCGTCGTGTTCACGCGCAGGAAAAGGACCGGATAATCCGGCTTCTTCAGGCCCGACTCCGCGGCATGGTCGGCATAGTTCAGGCCGACGCAGATAATCTTGCCCGGATTCCAGACCGGCGGGTGATAGACAATGCCGGCTGCTGGGATGACTGCGGATGCAGGCGGCGAGGCAACCGCCTTCTTGACCGCGTCCATGGCCGACGGACCGGCCGCCAGCAGCCCCGGCACGTCGCGCGGCAGATCGGGGGCTGCCACGGAAAGGTCCACGACCTCCTGGCCGCGGCGGGCGCCGATTACCGGCTGACCGGCTTTGTCGAAGGCAAGCAATCTCATTTTGGTTTCTCCCTTATTCGCCGCGTAGGGCGCGCTTTCTCAGTCGAGCCGATATACTAACAGCATGATCGCAGGAGAGATCGACGGCTATCAATACGCTTTGATCGAATCGACGCATTTGATCGCCGTCCGCCGCCCCGACGGCTCGCTACGTATGCTGCCAGGGGCGAAAGACGTCGAGGCCGCGGTGCGGGATTTCATTCGCGACGACCGGCCCGCCGGCGACAAGTCCGCCTGTTGACTTCATTTGCAGGCATTCCTTAACCGGGGCTTAAGCGCGCCGTGGCAGCATGTCCGCACGCCAAGGCTTCTGCAACTTTCTGCCAATTGCTTAAACCGGTGACTGCCTTCGCCATATCGTCCTGCCTGCATTTGCAGAAATTAGCCCTTGAAAATGAACAACGTTCAATTTATCTATGCGGCACTGAGCCGAACCTCCTTGACGAATTCCTTGAGACGATGGCGCGACGATCGGACCACAGCCGCGATGAGCTTTATGAACTGGCGATGAGCGCGGCGCGCGATATCGTCCAGCGGGACGGCCTGCGGGCCCTGACCGCGCGCAGCCTCGCGACCGCGATCGGTTATTCACCCGGGACCCTCTACAACCTGTTCCAGAACCTCGACGAACTGGCGCTGCAGGTGAACGCGGCCACGCTGGAGGCGCTCTACGCCGCCGTGGCGCAAGACGGCCGGTCGGGCGACCCGGAGGCTGACCTAAACCGCATGCTAGGCCGATATCTCGAGTTCCTGGAGCAAAACCCGGCGCTCTGGACGGCGATATTCGAATACCGCCGGCCGGCCGGGACCGACCTGCCGGCCTGGTATCTCAACAAGGTCCAAAAGCTGATGCGCCTGGTGGAAGACGCGCTCGCGCCGCTGTTCGATTCGAAAGACGCACGCGGGCTGCGCGAAGCGTCAGCCGTGCTGTGGACCAGCCTGCACGGTATCTGCACCCTGGCCGAGGACGGGCGGTTGTCGCTGGTCAGCGCGCGCTCGGTGCCGCAAATGGCCAAGTCCCTGATCGCCAACTATCTGGCCGGCCTGCGTACGCAGGCGAGCGGGAGACCCGGCCATGCTTAAGCGGCTGTTCGAGGCCCGCAAGGCCGAAGCGCATGACCCGCAGCGTCCGCGGCTGCTGCGCCGTATCAAGCGGCGCGCCGGACATCCCGATGCGGTCAACACGAACGAGTCGGCCCGGCTGTTGCCGATCGTGCGGCCGATCAACTTCCCCTTCCCCACCCTGGGCGGCAAGCAGATCTGGGCCGACATCTTCATCCGCTCGGGCTGGCGTATTCAGCGCAACGTCTACAGCGGCCATTGCCGCCTGCTCGACCGCAACAACATTCGCCGCGCCTGGGGAACGCCGGAGCAGTGTCAGCAAAGCTTCGAGCGCCTGTATCGCCACGACCCGAAGACCGCGCAAAGCGGCCATGTCGTCATGCTCGTGCACGGGCTCGGGCGTTCGGCGAGCGCGTTCACGCTGCTCGAAGACAGCCTCCGCGGCGCGGGATACGAGACGGCCAATGTGAACTACCCGAGTACGCGCCTCGGCATCGCGGCGCATGCGGACAATCTCGAGCGGATCATCCTGTCGCTCGAAGGCGTGACGACGCTGTCCTTCGTGACGCACAGCCTCGGCGGCCTGGTCGTTCGCGACCTGCTGGCGCGCGAGCGCGACTGGCGGCAGCGTATCGCGATCCACCGCCTGATCATGATCGCGCCGCCGAACAAGGGATCCCAGGTCGCCGACCGGCTCAAGGAGCTGCCGGCCTATCGCTGGCTGACCGGCGAGTCCGGCCAGGGACTGACGACGGCGGCGGCGGCGAAGCTGCCGGTTCCGACCGTGGAATTCGGCATCATCGCCGGCGGCCGCGGCAACGCCAACGGCTTCAACCCGCTACTGCCCGGCGACAACGACGGCTTCGTGACCGTCGCGGAGACGGCGCTCGACGGCGCGCGCGACTTCCTGCTCGTGCACACGACGCATGGCCTGGTCGACGACCATCCACAGACCATCGACGCCACCTTGTCCTTTTTGCGCGACGGCTGTTTCATCCCCAAAGAATCGCCCGGCTCAGCCTAGGCGCGGGAGAAGATGATGGGGCAAGAACCCGAATCGCTCGCTTTGATGCGGCAGCGGCGTTTTCTGCCATTGTTCCTGACGCAGTTTCTCGGCGCTACCAATGACAGCCTGTTCAAGCAGGCGCTGTTCGTGCTGATCGTGTTCCGGCTGGCCGACGCCGCCGGCGCGAAGTCGGGAATCCTCGTCAACATCGGCGCCGGGCTGTTCATCCTGCCCTTCTTCCTGTTTTCCGCGACCGGCGGCCAGCTCGCCGACAAGATCGAGAAGGGCCGGCTGATCCGCTGGATCAAGTTCGCCGAGATCCTGATCATGGCGTTCGCGGCCCTTGGCTTCTATCTGGAGCAGACCTATTTCCTGCTCACCGTGCTGTTCTTCATGGGGGCGCAATCGGCTTTCTTCGGGCCGGTAAAGTACAGCATCCTGCCCGATCATCTGCCGAAGCAGGATCTGGTGTCCGGCAACGCCTTCATCGAGGCCGGCACCTTCCTCGCCATCCTAATCGGCACGCTGGCGGGCAACCAGCTCATCCTGATCGAGCATGGCGGCGTGATCGTCTCGGTCATCGTCCTGACGATCGCCGTCCTGGGCTTCGCATCAAGCAATTTCATCCCGAAAGCGGGGCCGGCCGCACCGGCATTGCAGGTCAACCCGAACATCCTGGCGGAGACCTTCGCGACCATGCGCCTCGGGCGGCGGCGGCGCGACATTCATCTCTCGATCCTGGGCATCTCCTGGTTCTGGCTGTTCGGCGCGACCTATCTGGCGCAGCTCGCGCCCTTCACGAAGGATTACCTGCACGCCAACGAGCAGATCATCGCGCTGTTCATGATGCTGTTCTCGATCGGCATCGGTGTCGGATCGTTTCTCTGCAATCGCCTGCTGCGCGGCGAGATCAGCGCGCGCTTCGTACCGATCGGCGCGATCGGCATGGCCGCCTTCTCGCTCGATCTCTATTTTGCCAGCCGCACGGGATCGCCGGCGACGGGCGCCCTGATCGGTCTCGGCGAATTCCTGCAGCACGCGACGAACTGGCGGATCGTAGCCGACCTGCTGATGATCGCGATCTCCGGCGGCGTCTACGTCGTGCCGCTCTACGCGATCCTGCAGAGCCGCAGCGACGAGAAGATCCGGTCGCGCATCATTGCCGCGAACAACATCGTCAACGCGCTGTTCATGGTCGCGGGTGCAATCGCCGCGGCCGCCATGCTGGCCTTTTCCTTCACCATCCCGCAGATCTTCCTTACCGCAGCGATCGCGACAATCCTGGTGGCGATCTACATCTGCGGCCTGCTGCAGGACGAGCTGGTCAAGGTGGTCATGGCGGGACTGCTGCGCCTCGCCTATCGCGTCGAGGTCCGCGGGCTGGACAACTATCGCGCCGTCGGCGATCGCGCGGTGATCGTGGTGAACCACGTGTCCTTCCTCGACGGCCTGCTGGTCGCGGCCTTTTTGCCGGGCCGGGATACCTTCGCCGTCAACACCCACATCGCGAAACTGTGGTTCGTCAAGCCGTTCCTCGCCATGGTCGACACCTTCGCCATGGACCCGACGAAACCCATGGGCGCCAAGTCCCTGATCAAGACGGTGCAGTCCGGCCGGAAATGCGTCATTTTCCCGGAAGGCCGCATCACCGTTACCGGCGCGCTGATGAAGGTCTACGAAGGCCCAGCGATGGTCGCGGACAAGTCCGGTGCGCCGATCCTGCCGGTCCGGATCGACGGCGCGCAATACAGCCCGTTCTCACGTATGCGCGGCAAGGTGCGGACGCGCCTCTTCCCCAAGATCACCATCACAGTGCTGCAGCCGCGCCAGTTCGACGTGCCGCCCGCAGCGCACGGACGCCAGCGCCGCCAGATCGCCGGCGCGAAGCTGCACGCCGTGATGGCAGAGATGATCTTCGTGTCCTGCGATCGCGACCGTACGCTCTACGAAGCTGTGCTCGAAGCGCGCGCCATCTATGGCGGCAGCCATGCGATCGCGGAGGATATCGAGCGCCGGCCGGCGACCTACCGGCAGCTCATCCGCGGCAGCATGCTGCTCGGTCGAAGGTTCCGCAAATTCGGCGATCCGGGCCGGACGATCGGCGTACTGCTGCCAAATTCCGTCGGCACCGCGATAACCTTCTTTTCGCTGCAGGCGAACGGCCAGGTGCCGGCGATGCTCAACTTCTCGACGGGCGCCGGCAACGTCATTGCGGCCTGCAAATCCGCCGAGGTCGCGACGGTCCTTACCTCACGCCGCTTCGTTCGGACGGCGAAGCTGGGCGACGTAATCGACGAGCTGTCGCAGCACGCCGCCATTGTCTATCTGGAAGACGTCCGCCGATCGATCAGCGCGCTCGACAGGCTCTACGCAATTTACGCGGGTTTCTTCGCCGGCGCGATCCACGGGCGGACCAAATGCACGGCGAATGATCCCGCGGTCATCCTTTTCACCTCGGGCTCGGAAGCCGCGCCCAAGGGCGTCGTGCTGAGCCACCGCAACATCCTGTCGAACATCTACCAGCTTGCGGCGGTCGTCGATTTCAATCCGTCCGACATCGTCTTCAACGCGTTGCCGCTGTTCCACTCCTTCGGCTTGAGCGCCGGCATGCTGCTGCCCGCGCTGTCGGGTGTGCGGTCCTTCCTTTATCCGTCCCCGCTGCATTACCGGATCGTTCCCGAGCTGGTCTACGACACTAACGCGACGATCTTGTTCGGCACCGACACCTTCCTCACGGGCTACGCCCGCATGGCGCACCCTTACGATTTCTACAGCGTCCGCTACGTCTTCGCGGGCGCCGAGCGGGTGAAGGACGAAACGCGCGCGCTGTGGGCCGAGAAATTCGGCCTCCGCATCCTGGAAGGCTACGGTGCGACCGAGACGGCGCCGGTGCTTGCGACCAACACGCCGATGCACTACCGCGCGGGTAGCGTGGGGCGCTTCCTTCCCGGCATCGCCTACAAGCTGGAGCGGGTGCCGGGGATCGAGCGCGGCGGACGCCTGCTGGTCTCCGGGCCGAACGTGATGCTCGGCTATCTGCGGGCGGAGAAGCCGGGGCAGCTCGAGCCGGTGGCGGACGGCTGGTACGACACCGGCGACATCGTCGAGGTCGATGAGACCGGTTTCGTCACCATCGTCGGCCGCGCCAAGCGCTTCGCCAAGATAGCTGGCGAAATGGTCTCGCTCGCCCTGGTCGAGAACCTCGCGGTCCGCGCCTGGCCGGATTACCAGCACGCGGCGGTGAGCGTCGAGGACGAGCGAAAGGGCGAGCAAGTCGTCCTGATCACCGACGATCCCGATGCGGACAGGGAAACGCTCTTACGGAAGGCGCAGGAGCTCGGCCTCTCGGAAATCATGGTGCCGCGCACGATCCTCGTCGCCGAGGCGATCCCCCTGCTCGGCACCGGCAAGGTCGACTACGTCGCGGCGCGCACGCTGGCGCTCGCCTCCGCCGGCGGCGCCGGGGGCTCCACGCGGAAATCCCGCGCCTGAGCGGCTCCGTCTAGCGCCCTGAGGGCGCAGCGTTGCCGCCATGCGCGAGATAGTCGAGCGCGGCGGCCACGCCGTTCTTCTTGTGCGGCACGCCAGCGAGGCCGAGGCCCATTTCCACACCGCACAGCGTTCCGGCCAGCATCAGCTCGTTGAAGTCGCCGAGATGACCGATGCGGAAGACCTTGCCCGCGACCTTGCCGAGGCCGTTGCCGAGCGACATGTCGAAATTCTCGAGCACCACCTTGCGGAAGGCGTCGGCGTTGTGCCCCTCGGGCAAGAGCACCGCCGTGAGCGCACTGGAGTATTCCCGCTCGTCCTGGCACAGCACCTCGAGGCCCCAGGCCCGCACCGCGCGCCGCGTCGCCTCGGCGAACCGGTCATGGCGCGCGAAGACGTTGTCGAGCCCTTCCTCGAACAGCATGGCCGTCGCCTCGCGCAGCCCGAAGAGCAGGTTGGTCGCCGGCGTATACGGGAAATAGCCGGTCTGGTTCGGCGCGCGCATCGCCGCCCAGGACCAGTATGACTTCGGCATCGTCGACGTCTCGGCGGCCTGCCGCGCTTTCGCGCTCACCGCGTTGAAGCCGAGGCCCGGCGGCAGCATCAATCCCTTTTGCGAGCCGCCGACGGTCACGTCGACGCCCCATTCGTCGTGGCGATAATCGATCGAGCCGAGCGAGGAGATCGTGTCGACCATCAGCAGCGCCGGATGCTTCGCCCGGTCGATCGCCTGGCGCACGTCGGCGACCCGCGAGGTGACGCCGGTCGAGGTCTCGTTGTGGACCATGCAAACGGCTTTGATCTCCTGCGCCTTGTCCTCGGCGAGAAGGCTTTCGATGCGGGCCGGGTCGACGCCGTGCCGCCAGTCGCCGGGGATGAACTCGGCCCTCAGCATGAGGCGCTCGGCGAGCTCTCGCCACAGGGTCGCGAACTGGCCGGTCTCGTACATCAGCACGCGGTCGCCCGGGGACAGCGCGTTGACCAGCGCCGCCTCCCACGCGCCGGTGCCGGAGGACGGGAAGATGAAGACCTCGGCTTCGGTCTTGAAGATGCCCTGCATCGCCTCCAGCACCTCGCGGCCCAGCCGGCCGAACTCGGGACCGCGATGGTCGATCGTCGGCTGGTCTATCGCGCGCAAGACGCGGTCGGGCACGTTGGTCGGGCCGGGGATCTGCAGGAAATGGCGTCCGCTGCGGTGAGGCATGTCGAAAACTCCCAAATTTTGCATGCAATTAATACAAGTCGAGGAAATCAATTCCAGGAGAAAATTTTTCTTAATAAAATCAATGTAA
>Ga0315540_10001024_pt1 | contig 16096 bp, 9 predicted proteins | sample SalMarSW160110MG_FD_203677 | JGI IMG/M metagenome (GOLD analysis project Ga0315540, IMG submission 203677) | Salt marsh sediment microbial communities from the Plum Island Ecosystem LTER, Massachusetts, United States - Salt Marsh Sediment SW1601-10 ...
GTGGCCCGGGGAATTGTCGCGTTCACGGGGAAATCCGCGCCGCCGGCGGTCGCCCGGCGCCTGGAATGGCGGGGTCCCCGTCGCGTTCCTCCCGCCCCGGAGCCGCCCGTGAACCCGCGCCCCCCCTCGCCCGCCCCGTCCTCACGATCCTGCTGGCCGCGGCCGCGGCCCTGATCGCTCCGCCGCGCGCGCGTTCGAGCTGCACCGGCACTCGGTGATGACGTACCAGGTGCTCACCCGCCATGGCGTCGGCAGCGTCGCCGCGAGCCTCATCGCGTGGGGCGCCATGCTTCCGGACGTCGAGGACTGCCTCGCACACGGCTACTGCGACTACGCGCCGGCGTTCTGCCAGCCCGACTCGGCGCAGGCCGTCCCGTTCGCGTCCGACCACTTCGACAACAACCTGCTCGAGGAGAGCCTCGACCGGGTCAACGACCGGATGGCCGCGGCGCGCGCCGGCATCATCTCCACGCCGACCGACTCGCGAGCGTTCGCGAAGGCGCTGGTGGCCTTCGGCGAAGCGCTGCACACGACACAGGACTTCTACGCGCACTCGACGTTCGTCGAGATCAACATCTTCCCGTACTCGCCCTCCTTCGATCTCGCGAACGCACCGCTCTGGCATGGCGAGCCCTACTCGCTCTACTCGTGGCAGCACGGCGGCCTCTTCGGCGACGGCAGCCTGCAGACGGGTTACTACCTGCAGGGCGCGCCGGCCGGGGGCTACACGCACGCGCGGCTCAACAAGGACTCCCCCGGCTCGAGCGAGGGCGGGCGGACCGTGAACATCACCGGGCACGGCATCAGCACGCTCTACGCGGCGGTCTCCGGCGACTTCGGCGGCGACCTCTCCTTCGGCGACGAGGGCCTCGCGCCGCGGCACACCCTGTACGCCTACCAGCAGCTGCTGAACGGCGGCGACGTGTTCCCCTACGTTTCCGGGACGAATGGCCCGGCCCGCGCCACGCGGCCAGACATGGCGAGGCGGGTGCTCGAGTTCTTCTCGTGGGTCGAACAGGACTCCCTCTGCCGCGTGCTCGCGGAGGCCGCGGACTCGATCATGGCGCGTGCCTCCGGCGACAGCATCGGGAGCTTCGACCCGGGCCAGGTGGATGCCGACGGACTGCCGGTTCCCTCCGCAACGGTCGGCGTGCCGGTCGGCCGCCTGCGCGCGACGCCTTCCTCAACGCCCGTGCGCGAGCGCCGCCGGTCCGTCGGGGACCGCGCGTCGCGCAAAGAACCAGACCAGCACGGCGAAGAGGGCGTGCGGAACGAGCGCGGCCGCAACCGGCGCCAGGCCCGGACCGAGCGCCAGGCCGAACACGCCCCAGCCCACGAGCGGGAAGAACACGAAGAGCACCGCGAGCCACAACCCGAGCGCGAACAGCAGCGCCTTCAGGAACGTGTGCCGCCGCACGAGGAGCAGGTAGGCGAGCGTCCAGGTCGTGATCCAGCCGAACTGCAGCAGCATGCCGTACGAGAAGTCGAAGGGGCCGCCGAAGAGCTTCTGCGCGAACGCGACCGACAGCGGCTCGGGCAGGGGCACGAGCCCCGCCAGGTAAGCGTTGACCATGACGACCGAGACGAGCAGAGAAGTCACGAGTCCAGCGGCGACGGACTTCGCGATCTCGTACGCGGTGAGTCTTCGAGCCATGGCCGCCTCCTTTCCGGAAGGTGTCCCGGATCGCGGCCCTGCGCGGGGCGGCGGGGACGAGCGTCCGCCCCCCGACGAATACTCGGATTCGGGACGGTGGCCGGGCGGTTCGCCCGCGTTGCGGGGGCTCGATCTGCCCGCCGGGGGCCCGGCCGCGGCACCAGCCCCGGGCGGCCCCGCCGTCCGCTTGCCTCTCCGCTTCCCGCGTCCTAGGTTGGGTGAATGCGACGTCGCTACGCCTCATTGTGCCCCGCCACCCCGACCGGCCACCCGGCCCCGGCACGCTCCTGGCTCACCGGAGTCCTCGTGCTCCTGTCGTGCTTCGCGGCGCCCGGCGCCGCCCATGCCTGCGCCTGCGGCTGCGGCATCTTCGAAGTCGGCACGGCCTCGATGTTCCCCACGCGCAGCGGCGGAACGCTCTCGCTCGAGTACGACTTCATGAACCAGGACGACAACTGGAGCGGCACGTCGTCCGCTTCCGCGGCGGACAACGAGGACAAGCAGATCCGCACGACGTTCGTGACCGCGAAGCTCCAGTACATGCTCGACCGCGCCTGGGGTGTGTCGGTGGACGTGCCCTACTGGCATCGTCAATTCCGCACGGCGGACGATGGCGGTGTCTCCGAGTTCACGCACGGCGCTCCGGGCGACGTGCGGGTGCGTGCGCTCTACACCGGGATCTCGGACGACCTCTCCACGGGACTCACGGCGGGCCTCAAGCTGCCGACCGGCGACCACGCCTACGCGAACTTCGACCGCGACACCCAGATTGGGACCGGCAGCACGGACGCGATCCTCGGAGCCCACCACATCGGCCCGCTCACCCCGGACCGCGCCTGGGTCTGGTTCGTGGACGGCATGTGGGACCTTCCTTTCGCCTATTCGGGCGCGTACCGTCCCGGGAACGAGGTGGACGTGACGGCGGCCGTCGCGAGCGCGGGCTACCGCGTGGGCGGCTGGACAGTCGCGCCGCTGGTCGCGACGGTCGGGACCGTGCGGGCGCGGGACTCCGGGGCCGAGGCGAGCCCCGGCGACACCGGCTACCAGCGCGTGCTGCTCGCTCCGGGCATCGACGCGCGGCTCGGCAGCGTGCGGGTCACGGGGCTGGTGGACGTGCCCGTCCACCAGCACGTCAACGGCAACCAGTTGGTGGCCCCGGCGTTCTTCCGGCTGACGGTCGGCCACTCGTTCTGACCGCCCGCCTCACGACGACGACGGCCGCCCGGGGTTCCGGGCGGCCGCGTCGCTGCGATCGAACAGGCGTCCTTCGATCAGCGGAACAGCGCCTTGATGCGTCCCCACGTCTCCGTCCCGGCCGGGACGGGCTTGTCGTAGTTCAGGTCCAGGTTGAGCGTCGGACCCGCGTACGTGTAGTTCGTGTAGCCGGCGTAGGTCGCCGCCACCCCCGCCTCGCCGGTCCCGACCACGATCCGGATCGTCTCCTGGTTGTTGAGCCGGTTGACGATCTCCGCCTCGGTCGCCGAATCCAGGGTGAGGGCGAAGTGATCCACGTCGCCGTTGGCGCCGATGGTGTACGTGAACGGTCCGGCGCCGAGCGACAGCAGCGAAAGATCACCCTCCGTGACGTCGGTGGCGGTGCCGGGATCCACGCCATCGAATGCCAGCGGCGAAGTCCCCGGCTGGATGTCCACGAGCGTGGCGGACTGATCGACCGACAGGACCAGGTTCCCGCTGGCCGAGTACGCGGCGTTGGCCTGGGTCAGGGCCAGCTCGGCCGAGTTCACGCCGAGGACCGGGTAGGGCAGGATCCCGAAGTTGAAGTCCGCGACGCCGTAGCTCGCGTACGTTCCGTTGACGCTGCCCTCCATGTTGAAGTAGGCCTTCCCGCTGCTTCCCGAGCGGGGCCCGCCCGGCTGCACCGTGGCGTTGTCCGAGGCGAGGGTGCTGGCGGGGTCCGCGTAAGCGGCGGCGGCGGCGAAGGAAACGAGCACGACGAGCGTCGTGACGAGCTTGTAGCGAGTGTGCATCGGTCTTCCTCCCATCTGCGGGCGTGAGGTGCCGGCCGGGACCGGGGGTTCCGGACCCGCGGGGGACGCGGCGACCTCAAGCGTGCGACCCTTGTGCGGGAAGTCGCAAGCGTTCATTGCCCTCCGGGCCTGAAAAATGCCCCGGCGCGTCCCGTGCCGCGAGCGCACTTTCGGCTCAGGCCGGTTGTTGAGTTTGACCGAACAGCGAGCGGGACCGTTCGGCCGTGCCCCGCCCGGGGGTGACCGCCGCGCATGGTGCCCTCGCGGCGAAACGAGGAGTGAACCACGGCGCCACGAGCGAATTCGTACTTGGGCGCGATGCGAAGCCGACGCACCATTGGGGTGCGGGGCGGCGATCCGTCGGCCCGCAAGGGGGCGCCGTGGCAATCCATCCTGCCGGCCCGTCCATCGCCCGCTTCGCCGCGATCGTCGCGCTGGCCGGGCTCGCGTGGAGCGTCCGGCCACCGGCCGCTCACGCCGACGACGCAGCTGCCGGTTTCGTTCCCACCGCCAATCCCGCTTCACCCTGGAGCTACGGCTGGACGCCCACGCTCGCCGGCGCGTTCACGCTGCTCGCCACGCACGGCACGGACGCGAACGGTCTCGACAACTGGCGCGACGCCACGAACCTCACGCAGGTGACGCACAACGGCACCCCCGGCGGCAAGACGGTCGGCAACGCGTACACGCCTGCGGGGGGGCTCGATCTGCAGCCTGGGAATGGCGGGCAGTACGTGGTCGCGCGCTGGACTGCGTCGCAGGACGGAAGCTACACCGTGCATGCCCGGCTCGCCTCGCGGATGCTGCCGACCATGTTCATGTCGGCCGAGGTCGCGGTCCTGCTCGATGGAGCGGTGGCGTACGACCGTTACGTCTCCGCCACGGGCCAGGAGCGCGGCGACGTCAACGGCACGTTCGCGCTCACCGCCGGCCAGACGATCGACTTCGTGGTCGGCGACGCCCACGACGGGCTGGGCCCCGACCTCGTGGGCCTCGACGCGACCGTGGACGAGGAGCTGCCGGAGCCCGCCTCGGGCGCGGCGTACACCTTCGGGGGCGAGCGTTTCGCGGGCTGCCGCTGGGGCTCGGCCTTCGAGTCCATCGCGTTCGACCCGGTGGACCAGCACCTCTACGCGGCGGACGGGTCGGTGAGCCCCAAGCGGCTGCTGCGGATCGATCGCGACACCAGAGCCGCGACCGTCGTGGGCGACCTCGGCGCCCCGGTCACCGGCATGTCCTGGGACCCGGTCACCTCGAAGTTCCTCGCGATCTCGAACACGGGCGTCTACCGCGTGGACCCGGCGACCGCCGCGACGACGCTGCTGACGGCGACGAACGGCGCGGGCTTCGAAGGGCTCGCGGTCGTGCCAGTCCCGGCGGCCGGCACCGTGCTCTCGGCGGAAGCCCCGCCGGCGCCGGCATCGGTGCGGCTCGCGGCGTTCCCGAATCCCTCCCGCGGCGGGGCAACCGTGGCGTTCACGGTCCCGGCCGCCGGCGACGCGCGCGTGGGCGTCTACGACGTGGCCGGCCGCCTCGTGCGCGAGTTGCGCTCGGGGCGGGCCACCGCCGGCACGTACCGGCTCGAGTGGGACGGCCGCGACGCCGCGGGCGCGGCGGTCGCGAGCGGCGTGTTCTTCCTGCGCCTCGAGTCCGCCGGCCGGACGACCGTCGCGCGGCTCGCGGTGGTCCGCTGAGGCGCAGGGGGCAGACGCCCGGTCCGCCCCCCCCCGAACCTCAGGCCATCGCCTCCTTCACCACCTCGGGCGTCATCGGCATCTCGAACACGCGCGCGCCGACCGCGTCGAAGATCGCGTTCGCGACCGCGGCGCCGACCGGTACGAGCGCGGGCTCGCCGCCGCCCTGCGGCGTGAGCATGTCGTTCTTCACGAGGAAGGTCTCGATCTTCGGCATCATCGAGAAGCGCGGCAGACGGTATGTGTCGAAGTTGCGCTCGTCGATCCGGCCGCCGTCGAAGCGCACCTCTTCCGTCAGTGCGTAGCCGAGACCCATGGCGATGCAGCCCTCCATCTGCATCGTGGCTCCGTCGGGGTTCACGACCTGCCCCATGTCCTGCGCGCAGACGATGCGCTTCACCTTCACGGCGCCGCTCGCGCGATCCACCTGCACCTCGGCGCACAGCGCGACGTACGTCCCGGCGTCGAGGCCGCAGGCGATGCCGACGCCCCGGCCGCTCGGCGCCTTCGCCGGCTTCCACCCGAACCGCGCGGCCGCCTCCTTCAGCACGGAGAGCGCCCGCGCGTCGGTCGTGTTCCGGAGCCGGAACTCGAGCGGGTCGAGACCCGCCTTCGCCGCCATGATGTCGAGCTGCGACTCGCGCGCGAACACGTTGATGTTCGCGCCCGGTGCCCGCCACGGCCCCGTCGCGAAGGGGTGCGCGCCCTCCGCGTCGCGCCCCCACTGGCCGTAGACGCGGACCAGCTGGTTCGGCACGTCGTAGATGGGCTCCGTGCTGCGCGCGCCCGCGTACCACACCTGGTAGTCCCAGAGCACGATCTGCGCGTCGCGGTCGAGCCCGGAGTGGATCTTCACGACCGCCGCGGGACGGAACGTGTCGTAGAAGAACTCCTCGGCCCGGTCGAAGCAGACCTGCACGGGCCGGCCCGTGATCCGCGAGAGCTTCGCGGCCTCGACCGACTGCAGCGTCGTGCCGCTCTTGCCGCCGAAGCCGCCGCCCACGAACGGCGTGATCACGCGCACGTCGTCCACCTTCATGTCCAGGGCCTCGGCCAGGCGTGCCTGGTCGGGAAACGGCGTCTGCGTCGCCGCCCACACGGTGAGCCTGCCGTCCTCGAAGCTCGCGAGCGCCGTGTGGGTCTCCATGGGCGCATGAGCGCCGTAGCCGTTCTCGTAGCGGTGCTCGAAGCGCTCCGCCGCCGCGCGCTCGCCCTCGGCGAGGTCGCCCTTCCGGTCCCGCTCCTGCGGCGCCGGCGCCACGGCGATGAGGTGGTCGAAGATGGTCTCGGTGTTCGCCTTCGGGGGCGGCACGTCCCATTCGGCCTTCACGGCGGCGATCGCCCTGGCCGCGCGGTCGGGCTCGGCGTGGAGCGCGGCGATCAGTCCGTCGCGTTCGACGACGGTCACGCCCGCCATCGCGGACGCCGCGGAGGTGTCCGCGTGCTTCAGGGTCGCCCCGTGCGCCGGCGGGCGAAGCACGCTCGCGTACAGCATGCCCTTCACGCGGATGTCGCCCGCGTACTGCGCCTGCCCGGTCACCTTGGCGCGCCCGTCGGTCCGCTTCGCCGACCTGCCGCTCACCGTCCACTCGGAGACGGGCCGGAGCTTCGGCCGGCCCTCGAGGTGGCGCGCGATCGTGCGCCCCTTCGCGAGCTCGCCGAACGTGACCCGCCGCTTCCGGTCCCGCGCGACGAACACGACGCCGTCGGCGACGGCCAGGTCCGCTTTCGGCGCGCCGAGCTTCTCCGCGGCGAGGTCCACGAGCACCGCGCGCGCCTCGGCCGCGGCGCCGCGCAGCGCGGGGCCGAAGAAGCGCGTGCTCATCGAGCCGAACGTGCCCATGTCCCACGGGCAGCTCTTCGTGTCGCCCATGACCATGTCCACCGAGGCGAGCGCGACGCCCAGCTCCTCGGCGGCCATCTGGGCCAGCGAGGTGACCACGCCCTGCCCCATCTCGATCTTGCCCGAGAAGACGGTCACGCGGCCGTCCTCGCCGATGCGCAGGTACGCGTTGAAGTCCGCCGGGTAGTCGCGGCGCTGCGCCTGGGCCTCGAGCACGGACCAGTCGCTGATGGTGAAGAACACCACGATGCCGGCACCGAAGATCTTGAGGAAGTCCCGGCGGTCGAGGGTCAGCGGCCCGTCGCGTCCGGTCAGGTGCAGCTCGAAGTCCCGCGCTTCCGAAGCCTGCGTGCGTTCCATGACGCGCCTCACTTCCGGCCGGCCGCGACGGCCTCGATCGCCTCGAGGATCCGCACGTGCGCGGCGCAGCGGCACAGGTTGTCGTCCATGCCCGCCACGATCTCGGCGCGGGTCGGCTTCGGGTTCTTCAGCAGCAGGCCGTAGGCGTTCATGATCATGCCCGACGTGCAGAAGCCGCACTGCAGCGCGCCGCGGTCGGCGAACTGCTCCTGCAGCGGGTGGAGGCGCCCGTCCCTCTCGAGCCCTTCGATCGTCACGACGTCCCTGCCGCGCACGTCGGTCATCGCCACCTGGCACGAGCGCACGGGCTCGCGGTCCACCACGACCGTGCACGCGCCGCACAGGCTCTCGCCGCAGCCGAACTTCGTCCCGGTCAGCCCCAGCTCGCCGCGCAGCACCCAGAGGAGCTTGCGGTCCCCGTCCGTGTCCACGGTCACGGGCTTTCCATTCAGCGTGAATCCGATCGCCGCCATGCCGGCTCTCCTCGCGAAGGCAGGAAGGTCGTCACGGGGGATGGCGCCCGCGTGGAAGGGCCGAGACTACGACGACTCCGGCGCGGAGAACACCCGGATTCCCGGGCGGGGAAGACGGCGCCCCTCCTGAGAGGCGCCTCGCGCTCAGAGCCCGTGCTTGACGGCCTCGGGGAGGTTGGCGAGCACGCCGATCTCCTCGGGGCGGCTCTTGTCCGACTTGACGCAGACGAGGAGACGCGACCCCGTGGAGTCGGGCTCGAAGCCGGCGCACGATCCGGTGCGGAACAGGTGCCGCTTCGGCCACTGCGACGGCGGCCGCCCGGCGACGGGCGTCAGTTCGTAGAACTCGTTCCCGGCCGTGTGGAAGAACAGGTGCCCCGTGCGGCGCGCCCAGCGCGGGCGCATCGCCCCCTCGACGGGCAGGACGAACCGTTCGGACGTTCGCCGGTCCACGAAGTAGAGCTGACGGCGCCCCGTGACGTCGCTGTCGTAGACGAACCAGTGCAGGTCGTAGGAGATCGCGCCCCGCATCTCCATGGCCTCGGTCCGGGCCATCGCGACGGGGCGCCCCTGCCGCAGCTCGTATGCGTTGTACCCCGTGCCGGGCTCGAAGCGATCCATGCTGATCAGGTCCCCTGGACGCCAGTCGTTCGGCCACAGGATCGCCGCGTGCGGAGGGGAGAAGACGGCGCGCTCCGCGAGCGCGCCGTCCGTGCCGCGGACGTACAATTCGGTGCTGCCCGAGCGGTTCGAGGCGAAGATCACGGAGTCCCCTCCCGGCGACCAGATCGGCGTGGTGTTGATGCCGGGGTCGTGCGTCCAGCGCTCGGCGGTGCCGGTGGCCGCGTCCACCATCCAGATGTTGCTGCGGCCCGCCCCTTCGACGCGCTCGACCACGATGCGGCGGCCGTCGGGCGACAGGTTGGGCTGGTAGTACGGTCCGACGGCCAGCGTCCGGGCCACGCCGGTCCGCACGTCGATCCACTCGAGGCGGCTGTCGCGCGCGGCGACGAACGTGTAGACCATCGTTCCGTTCTCCGAGACGCTCGCGTGCGGCTCGGCCGGCGAGCCGCCGACCCCCGAGACGTTGTCGATGGGCCTGGCCTCGCCGGACCAGCCCAGGCGCCGCAGGTCGAACGGCCGCGCCTCGAGCGTCCCGTGCAGCAGGTAGACGAGCAGCCCCGACGTGTAGGCGGCGCCGGAGCCCACCTCGCCGAGAAAGATCCGTCGATCGGAATCGAGGGAGCCCACGTAGAGGCCGAACTCCTGCCAGTTGCCCCCGACGGCGACGTAGACGAAGTGCCGCCCGTCGGGCAGGAAGAAGGGCCACCGGTGGGACGTTTCGCTGTTGAGGGTGTCGAGCCGGGTGGCCGGAACCGGCTTGCCGCCCCCGGCCGGCACCCGCATGAGCGGACCCTCCGACGAGCCGGTGAAGACGATCGTGCCCCGGCGGCTCCAGCTCCCGCCGCGGCCGAGCCGGATGCCGCAGAGGGCCGCGACCGGTCCGCCGTCGACATCGACCCGTTTGAGCTCCTTGTCCGTGAAGAAGGCGATCTGCCGGCTGTCGGGCGACCAGAACGGGTGCTCCGCGCCTTCGGTGCCCGGCAGGCGGTTGCTCGCCAGCGAGTCGAACCGGCGCACCCAGAGCGCCCGGATGCCGAGCGAGTCGATGCTCGCGAACGCGACGCTGCGCCCGTCCGGCGAGACGGCGACGTTCGCGTACTGGGGCAGGTGCTCCCCGGCCGGCAGCGGCAGGGTGAACTGCATCGGGCGTCCCGTGCTCCCCGGCGGCCGGAGCCACCACCACGCCCCCGCAGCGACGAGTACCGCCGCGGCTGCGGCTCCCGCCCACAGGGCGGGCCGGCGCCACCACGGCCGGCGAGCCGGCGGTCCGGGAGGCCGCGCCCAGTCGGCCGCGAGCGCACCGGCCAGGAGCCCTTCCATCTCGGCCGCCGACGCCGGGCGGTCCTTCGGGTCGCGTGCGAGTGCGCGCGCGACGGCTTCCGAGAACCCCAGCTGCACCTCGGGGTTGATCTCGCGGAGGGGAGGCGTCCGGCCCTGCGCGAGCTTCTTCCGCAGCTCCTCGAGCGTGTCGGCTTCGACCGGGTGGCGGGCGGACACCTGGCGGAAGAGCACGGCACCCAGGCTGTAGAGGTCCGAGGCCGGCGTCGCGGGCTCGCCGCGGAGGACCTCGGGCGCCATGGCCAGCGGCATGCCCTGCAATCCGCCGCCCCCGCCCCCCGCGACACTGCCGGCGCTGCCGAAGTCCAGGAGCACGAGACGGCCGCCCCGCTCGCGCATGACGTTCGTGCCGCTGACGTCGCGGTGGACGACGCCGGTCGCGTGGACTGCCGAGAGCGCCCGGCAGATCTCGATGCCGTAGAGAGCCGCCTCGCGCCAGGTGCAGGGCCCGAAGCCCGCGAGCAGGCGCTCGAGCGTCGCGCCCTCGAGCAGCTCGGTCCACATGCCGACGCGGCCGTCGTGGACGTCGGTGCCCAGCACGCGCAGCACGTTCGGGTGGTGGACGTGCGCGAGCGCGCGCGCTTCGCTCTGCAGCTGCTCGATGACCCGTGGCTGCTGGGTCGGGGGCCAGAGCTTGAGCGCCACCTCGACCCGCAGTCCCGGGTCGAACGCGCACCAGACTTCCCCGTACGAGCCCTCGCCGATCGGCTCACGCAGGACGAAGCGGCCCCACGTGCGACCGGGGGCGGGGGGGCCGGGGTCGCTCGGCTCGTTCGCCACGGCTTCGCGGTGCAGTCGCGTGACGTTCTCGATCAGCCGGTAGGCCTCGAGCGTCTCGGGATCGGCGCCCGCCTTCCTTTCCGCCTCCCACTCCACGTCGGCGCCTTCGGAAATCGCGTCGGCGAGTCGGTCGGGCTCCGACGGCGGCTCGTCGGGCGGGCGGGTCACGGCGACGCCGATCGCTTCAGGCGCCGGGACAGTTGTTCGACGGCGCGGCCGATGAACGTGCGCGCGGCGTCCGGCGTGGGCCGGCCGAGCGCCCGGGCGATCTCCGCGTAGTCGAGGTTCATCTCGAGGCGCAGGATGATCGCCTTCTGCTGCTCGAGGGTCAGCTGGGAAAGCGCCGCCTCGTAGCGCTCGATCAGGTCGCGCTGGACGGCGTTCTCGAGCGGGTCGACGCCCCGGTCGGGCAGGTCGTCGCGCAATGCCTCGACCGGCGGGCGCCGCAGCGACCGCCGGATCTCGTCGCGGATCTGGTTGAGAACGGCGCGTCGCATGTAGGCGAGGAGGGCCCCGGGGAACGAGGGGTCGAACGCGTCGAGCCGCTCGAGCGTGCGCGTGATCGCGACCTGCACGATGTCGCAGGTGTCCGACAGGCCGCGCGCGTGGGGCGGGAGCCTGCCGTGTGCGAACCGCGTGAGCACGTCGAGGTAGCGCGCGGCGATCAGCTCGAGCGCCGAACGGTCGCCCTCGCGCGCCCGGGTCACGAGCGCGAGGGTCGAATCGAGCGTCGCCTGGGGAGCGGTGACGTTCACGTTCGTCTCGCCTCCGACCGGGGGGAGTCGGCCGGCACCCGGGGATCCGCCTTCTCCCGTCCACGGGGCCGGTGACCGGCCCGCGGGACCGGGGCGGGAAGACGCCCGGCTCGCCCCCGGAAAGATTCCACGACCGCTTTGCGCTTCGCGGACGTTTCTACAGTTGGAGAGTGGTTTCAGCGGCTTCGGCCGCGGGAGCCTGCTCTCGCAAATAAAGGTCGCGCGGTCCGTCCGGACCCGGTTTTCGGGGGAAACCCGGCTTGCACCCGGCCGGCCGCGCGACAACTACTTTTCGGGCTTCGGTGCCCTGATGCCGTTCGGGACGATAGCACCCGGGTGGCCTCTTTCGCACGCCGGATCGCACCGGAGCCGGCTCGCGCCCCCGCGGGGCGCGGCGGGCGGGACGGCTCTGGGCCCCTCGAGCTTCCCGCCCTTCGTCGTCTATTCCCGGGTGCCGCCGTGGGCCGCAGCCGGCTTCGGACGCTCTTCGCGGGGGGCCCCGACCACCACCCGGCGCAGCCACCCGGCGACCGCATGCACGGCCAGGTACGCGCAGGGAACGACGACGAGGGTCAGCAGGGTCGAGACCGTGAGGCCGCCGACCACCGTAATCGCAAGCGGCTGCATCATTTCGGAGCCCTCCTCGAGCCCGAGCGCAAGCGGCAGCATGCCGAGCACCGTGGTCGCGGTGGTCATGAGGATCGGGCGCAGTCGCACGGCGCCCGCCTCGACCACGGCCTGCTCGAGGGTCATTCCCTTCTCGCGGCGCGCAATCTCGACGTACTCGACGAGGAGGATGGCGTTGTTGACGACGATGCCGGCCAGCAGGATGACGCCGAGCAGCACCGGCGCGCTCATCGGGGTGCCCGTCAGCACGAGCGCCAGCCCGACGCCGACCAGGGCGAGCGGGATCGAGAAGAGGATGGCCAGCGGGTCGGTGACGCTCTCGTACTGGATCGCCATGACGACGAACACCAGGAAGATGGCGAGCAGCGTGACGATGCCGAGGTTGCGCTGGTTCTCCTTCGCGGCCTCCTCCTCGCCTCCGTAGAGGAGCGCGTAGCCGTCGGGCAGGGTGAGGTCGGCGAGCGCGGCGCGGACGCCCCGCGTGACCGCACCCACGTTCGAGACCGCGTCGTCCACGTCGCCCGTGATGCGGATCTGCCGGTTCTGGTTCACGCGCAGGATGTTCGTCGGGCCGGTCTGCAGGCGCACCTGCGCGATGTCGCGCAGGTAGACGGGCTGGTCCTTCCCGGGAAACATCGCGATGGCGCCGAGGTCCTCCGGACTCGTGAACTGGCTCCGGGGCAGCTGCACCCGCACGTCGTATTCGTTGTTGCCGTCGGTGTAGCGCGTCACGACCGAGCCGTCGATCGCGGTGCGGAGCGTCTGCCCGACCGTGAGCGCGTCGAGGTCGAGGTCGGCCGTCCGCTGGCGGTCGATCACGACGGACAGCTGCGGGCTGGCCTCTTCGGTGGACGACTCGACGCCCGTCAGGCCGTGCACGCCGCGAATGCGTCGCTGCACCTCGTTCGCGATGCGCTGCAGCTCGGCGAGATTGTCTCCCTGGACCGAAACGGCGACGTCGGAGCCCGATCGGTTCGTGCGCAGTCCGCGGATGCGCGGCGGCCGCACGAAGACCTGGGCACCGGGGATGGCCAGCTCGGCGACGCGCTTGCGCAGGAGCTCGACCCAGCGCTCGGCCGGCATGTCGCGCCGCTCGCTCGCGGGGGCGAGCTGGATGCCGAGCGAGCCGCGGCCGCCCCGCATCGCGGTCGAGCCGCCGAACAGGAAGCCGCCGGCGGTGGTGAAGACGTGCTGCACGTACGGCATCTTCTTCACCGCGTCCTCGAGCCTCAGGCACACGTCGTTCGTCTTCTCGGGCGAGGTACCGGGGGGCATGCGGACGTACATGCCGACGTTGCCGTCGTCCACCGAGGGCAGGAACTCGTAGCCGAGCCGCCCGGTCATCGCCAGCACGATCGCCAGCGCCGCAAACGAACCTGCGAGTACCGCCCAGCGCCAGCGCACGGCTCGGGCGGCGATCCGGCGGTAGGTGCCGGTGAAGCGCACGAGTCCCGCGTTGAAGCCGGTGATCACCGGGTTCCGCTCGAGGCCGCTCGAGCGCTGCACCTTCGCGAGCTGGGCCGAGAGCATCGGGGCGAGGGTCAGCGCCACGGTGAGCGAGGCGACGATGGCGAACGAGATCGTCAGGATCAGCTCGCGGAAGATCAGCGCCGCGAGGCCGCTGATGAGCAGGAACGGCACCACGGCAGCGAGGTTCGTGAGCGTCGAGGCGATGACGGCCGACGACACCTCCCCGGAGCCCTTGTGGGCGGCCTCGACGGGATCGGGCGTGCCCTCCTGCCGGTGGCGGTAGATGTTCTCGATCATGACGATCGAGTTGTCGATGAGCATGCCCACGCCCAGTGCGAGCCCGCCGAGGCTCATGATGTTCAGCGTGAGCCCGCTCATTCCCATCAGCATGAACGTGGCCAGCACGGCGAGCGGAATCGCCAGGCCGATGATGAACGTCTTGCGCAGGCTGCCCAGGAAGAGCAGCACGACGAGCATCGCGAGAATCGCCCCCATGAGCGCCGCGGTGAGCACGCCGCGCACGGCGTTGCGGATGAAGAACGACTGATCCGAGATGACCTGGAAGCGGAGGTCGGGCGGGATGAAGCGGGAGGACTTGAGCTGCGCGAGCCGTTTCCCGACGCCGTCGGCCACCGTGACGGTGTTCGCGTCGGGCTGCTTGCGCACCGAGACCTTCACCGCCGGCACCCCGTCGAGCCGCGCCCACAGCCGCTGCTCCTGGTGCGTGTCCGCGATCCGGGCCACCTCGGACAGGGGGATCCGGGCGCGGCTGCCCGGCACGTTGAGCAGCACGTTGCGGATGTCGTCCACGGACGTGAACTTGCCGCTGGTCTTGCCGACGATCTCGAACGTCGGCGAGGTGATGTTGCCGACGGCCACGTCCTGGTTCTCGTCGCGGATGCGCGAGAGCACGTCGGAGACCGCGAGCCCGTAGGAGCGCAGCCGTTCCTGGTCGAGCGTGACGCGGATCTCGCGCACGAGCCCGCCCGAGACGTCCACGGCCGCCACACCCGGCACCGTGAGCAACTGCGGCTGCAGGCGCTGGTCCACCCAGCGGCGCAGCGCGACCGGGTCGCGCGTCGGCGAGCTGAAGCCGACTTCGTAAACCGGTATCTGCGAGGGGTCGAACTTGAAGATGGACGGAGCCTCGGCCTCGACGGGCAGCCGGCTGCGGGCGCGGTCGAGGTTCTTCGACGCGTCCTGCAGGGCGAAGTCCATGTTCGTGCCGTAGTTGAAGTGCAGGCTGACGTCGGCTTCGCCCTCGGAGATCTCGGTCTCGATCTCGGTCGCGTTCTCGGTGGTCGCCAGGCTCGTCTCGAGCACCTTGCCGACCTGCTCTTCCATGACCTCGGGCGCGACGCCGGGGTAGTCCATGCGGGCGCGGATCTGCGGGTAGACGATCTGCGGCAGCAGGTCGAGCGGCAGCCGTCCGAGGTAGAACAGCCCCACGACCACGATCACCGAGGCCGCGGCGAGAACTCCGATCGGCCGGCGGATCGAGAGGCTGGCGAGGCCCCCGCGCTTCCGGTCGTCACCCACGGTCGCGGTCCCCCGTCACAGCCGGTCTTCGCTCACCTGCACCGCCAGTCCCGGGCGCAGGTTCGAGTGGCCCGAGCTGACGACGCGCTCGCCTTTCGAGAGCCCGCGCGTCACCTCGATCCACCCGGAGGCGGTCAGGCCGGTCTCGACCGGCCGGCGCAGCAGGGTGTCGGCGTCGACGACGTAGACGAACGACTGGCCGTCGAGCACGCCGACCGCCGCGGCGGGCACGGCGATCACGCCGCGCCGCTGCTCGACCGCGAACTCGACGCGCGCGAGGAACCCGGGCTTCGGCACCACGCCGCGCGGCGCCCGCCCGAGCACGACTTCGACCGGGACGAGGCGGCTGGCCGGATCGGCACTCGGGAAGATGCGCCGGATGCGCGCCTCGACGCTCGCGCCGGGGTAGGCATCGAGAAGCACCGTCACGGGGCTGCCGGGCTGGAGCCGGACGACGTCCATCTCGGAGACCTGCACGCGCACGACGAGCTGCGCGTCCTCCGCGACGTCGAACATCTTCGTGTTCGCGGAGACCGCGCCGCCCTGCTCGACGTACTTCGCTGTCACGGTGCCGGCGACCGGAGAGACGATGCGGGTGAAGCCCACGCGGGTGTGCCACAGGTCGGCGTCGGCGCGGGCGGCCTCGTACGCGGCACGCGAGGACTCGAGGTCGGCCTCGGAGATGATGTCCCCGGCGCGCAGCCGTTCGGCCCGGCGGTACTCCGCCTGGGCGTTCGCCAGCACCGCCTTCGCGCGGTCGAGCTGCGCGGTCAGCTCCCGCGCGTCGAGCTCGGCGAGCAACTGGCCCGGCTCGACGCGGCGGCCCTCCTCGACCATCACGCGGGTCACGGTACCGGCGGCGAGCGCGTTCACGGACACGCTTCGCAGCGGCTCGACGGGCCCGGTCACAGTGACCGTGCGCGAGAGGTCGTGGGGCGCGGCTTCGACCGC
>Ga0315540_10001026_pt1 | contig 16054 bp, 17 predicted proteins | sample SalMarSW160110MG_FD_203677 | JGI IMG/M metagenome (GOLD analysis project Ga0315540, IMG submission 203677) | Salt marsh sediment microbial communities from the Plum Island Ecosystem LTER, Massachusetts, United States - Salt Marsh Sediment SW1601-10 ...
AAAATTACCGGTTGATCCAGTGCAATTTTCTTGCTAAATCCTTGCTAAAGTGTCGTTTTTGCCACTAAAAAGATGCTTTTAAGCACTGAAATGACCCTTCTTTAAGGTGTTTGTTCAATAAAACCATTGTGTTACCTTGGTCCGACCCCAATTACAGCAAAAGAGGGGATTGACTGCCACCTTTTATCCCTCAAAACTGTATTGGAAGATCTTGGCTGTTACACCTTTTCACACATACCTGGGGCGGGTTTTGGTCTTTTCATAATATTGCTCTATGCCTGTTTTTTTGATTTTTTCGTTGACCAGTACCCACATTTTATACATTTGTTCATCAAAGTTGGTTCTGTTGCAGGGGAACTCGTCACACAGGAAGCAGAAATTAATCTGTTTTTCCTGGTGACAGATGCGTACCCCGCAGGTTTTAAACATCTTACATTGCTCGTTACGGCATCCCTTGCAGTGTTCCGAAGCAAAGTAATCCAGCATCTCCTTGAAATCAGGATATTTTGCAAAAACAGGATTATCCAGCAGGGTTTCAAATCGTTTGGCATAGATCTCGAAATTCCCCAGTTTTTCTTTGAGTTTCAGACTGTACCTGCGGATATCACCATCCACATGGGCAAAACATTTTTCACAGCTCAGGCCGCAGGGAGCAATTGACTCCTTAATTTGTTCATAGGTCATTGACTGCCTCCTTTCACTTCCATTAAGAATACAGCGCTTGTTAACTTCGTATTTCCTCCTCTAAGTGTCTTGTAGAGTTATACTTTTTGCAAAGAAGGATCTCATTTATGGCCCGCCTGAAGATTAACAACGTAATGAAATAATGCATTTTCACCCCGGTTTGTATGATAACCATCTTGAAATGGTGCCAAAAACTCATCATCCCAAGGTCCCATTGAGCAATCATCCACGTAACCACATACATTCCTATTGCAGTAAGGTATAGAGAGCCTCACTATGAAATGCAGCATTCTTTTCCTTTTATTCTCTATCACCTCTCCGCTTATCTTGTGAACGATCAGTTGACCGTTAACATCCGGCGGTGGACAGTCATCATCTACAGGAGGGCATTTGTACGAGTACATGATAAGTTGCTTTTCAAAATCAGATGGGTCACGATCAGCAGGGACAAGCGGGACAAGGGGAAGGTGAATTTTGCCGTCTTCCGATATTTCAAAATCTCCGATTATCTTTTTCCCCGATATATTAAAGGGAGCATAACAGCTGTATGCATGGGGTATAGTCATCCCACATTCAGAACTTTTATAAATAATCTGCAAATAGCCTGTTGTTTTCCCCTTTCCATATACAACACCTGTTAAAATGGAAATGATCAGGACTATGAATTCCGCTAACACTACCTTTTTGAACATTGTCGCCTCCTGTTTACTCCTTAACCAACTCCACCCTGCGGTTCAAAGCGCGGCCTTCCTCTGTCTCATTGGAAGCCACAGGGGCCAAGGGTCCCACTCCATAGGGATTAAGACGGTTCTGAGCCACCCTATACTTTGTTGCCAGGGCTTTCACAACAGCCTCGGCCCTTGTTTGAGATAGTTTCATGTTGTAAGCGATTTTCCCGACATTATCGGTATGCCCAACAACATAAAGTTTTAGAGAAAGGTCACCCTTTAAGAGTTTTGCAATCTCATTTATTGCCTTTTCTGATTTTGGTTTCACCTTGGCACTGTTGAAATCAAAGTAGATGCCGTAAACCGATGCGTGTCCGGTAGTCCTGATATCCCGTGCAAGGCTCTTGGCGTCGGCAAAAACTTCCTGCACCATTGACTTTCTTTCGACGATCGTCAGTTCATATTCCCCCCCGGTTCTCGCATCTACGTAAATCCACGTTATTTTCCCTCCCTTTTCCACCTTGAGCCAAGCTTCTTTTCCGGCTTCGTAAACGGTTGAACCTCCAATCTGTTTTATGGCATTTTCGTAGTTCCTTAAAACCTGGACTTTGCCCGGGACCTTTTTTCCTTCCTTGATGTTATAATAAATCCTATACTTGTGGCCATCGACCTTAATATTTTCTCCTTTTGAATTCTTGAAATCCGCCGCCTCGAACTCCTTGTATTCATAGTCTGAAATGTAAAAGTTGGTCATTCGGGTCAGAAGGGGATGGTCTTTGCTGTCCGGCACATCCTTTTGAGCCGCTGCCAGCCCGGCAGTAAACAGTAATCCAGCCAGGATACCAAATAGTATCTTTCCCTTTGGCTTCATTTCACTCCCCCTTTCTGTACCTGTTACTCATCCCCACCCATCCACTGGCTGATGGCATTGGCGTAGTAGCGCAGGATATCCAGAGACTCCGGATCCGCCCGGAACTTTCCTTCCGACTCTTTGACCATATGCCTCAGTCTCGCCATGTTGAAGGCAACGGAGATGGCCTTGTCCCATCCCCGCTGGGGCACGTAGACCGGCGCTCTGCGGACAAGCAGATTTTCAATTAAGCGGTAGATGTGTCCGTTGACCTCGAACTCACTGAGCCATTCATCCGAGTTGTCCAGAAGCGTGCGCGCCACAACCGAGATGGGCAGTACCGGAACGATATGTTTAATGGAATCCATCAGTTCCCGGCAGAGGTCTTCCACCACGGGAAACCGCTCCTCCTTTCCAAGGCGGTGAAAGCGGATACCGCGCTTCCTGCAGAAATCTTTCATGGAGATGCATGCACCGAAATTGACGCAAGCATATCCGAACCGGTGCCACTTGTTGAGTACCATCAGCATAACATTGTGCCATATGAACCCGAGGGTGGTCCTGAACACAAACCAATTGCTGCGCTTATGGGCTGTGGGATCCAAGGCCCTCACGAGACTCCGATCCTCCAGGGTGCGATCATAGTTCAAGCCCACCGGAATAAAGACGATATCGCGGTCCTCCTCATTGTTGAATCCCCTCAGCATGTAATCCACGAGACCATATTTAGGATTTCTGAGTTTGCCGTCCCTGCTGAGCCCGCCCTCCAGGAAAACCGCCTGACAGACCCCTTCCTTGGTGGCCATGTGGATGTAGCGTTCGAGAACCATACGATAGAGTGGATTGCTGGAATTTCTCCTCACGAAAAAGGCGCCCATGGATCGGATCAGGGTGTGGAGGGGCCATATCCGGGCCCACTCGCCCACTGCATAGGAAAGGGCGGTCCGCTCCGCAGCGAGAAAGGCCACAAGGATATAGTCCATGTTGCTCCGGTGATTCATCACGAAGACGACCGTTGAATTGGGGTCCACTTTTTCCAGTTCTTCATTGTCCACCAGTCCGACCCGGACACCGTAAAGAAGCTTGGCCACTTTCTTGGCAATCCAATATCCCAGTCGGAAATAGAGGTATGCATTGAAGGAAGGTACGATTTCCCTGGCATAACCCAGGATCTCCGCCTGGATCGCCTCTCTGGGCAGATTTTCTTCAGCGGCCTTGACGGCGACTGCCTTGATGACGTGGGGATCGTACACGAGACGGTCGATAAGGACCTGCCGTTTGGTCACCTGAAAGGGCCTTATCTCGATATCCAGCCGGGAACTGATTTCTTTGAGGACCAGGTTGATGCGGCGCCTTAGAAACCACCGCACACTCGGAATGAAGACGAGATACAGGATGGCCCAGGTAGTGACGATGAGAAGAAAGAGAAACACCCACAGGGGAATGCTTATGGAAGCGGTCATGTGGTCTTGCCTCCTTCCTCAGGGAGGTGATTCCCCGGGATGGAAAGTCCCTCGGTTGTTACGGATCCGTCGGCTGGCCTGAATGATCGAACCGGCCGTTTTCAAGAAAATGAGAGACCTGCCGGATCACCTCATCATTTTTCATGATGAAAGTATGGGAACTGTTTACCACAAAAAAGTCGACCATCTCCGACAGGCGGGTCCTCTCCACGGACACCTTACCGTCGTCTGGCCCCGGAATAAGAGCAGAAAAAATCGGGTTCAGACTCCGGTTGCCTGCAATCACCCCGACCTCCAATGGGACCGGCCCCAGACGATTCGGCACGCTGTCGACCGATGTTCCCAGTTCCTGCCCTGCCGGGCCGTTCATCCACTTGAAGATGGAAAAATCTTTAAGTCGATCAACGATTTCGCTCCCCTGGTTCGGAGGAGCGGTCATGACCAGGCGGCTTCCCTGTGGGAGGGTGTTCTTTTGTAGAAAAAAACGCGCCATGATCCCCCCCATGGAATGGGTGACAATGTGGATTTTCGTGCAACCCCAGGCCACACAGCGGGAAACAGTCTCGGGTAGGACTTTTTCAGTCAGCTCCCGGATTGTTCCCTTGGTTGACGGGTAGTCCACGTTCAAGGTGGTATAGCCCTTTTCAGATAAGGCTCTTTCCAGTTTCGCCATGGAAGAGGACGTTCGAAAAAGGCCATGCAGAAGGATGACGCATTCTTTTTTATTTGAGTTCACTGCAAGTATGACCTGCGGCGTTATCAGTGATACCGCGAACCCTGTGAGCAGAACACACGCAATAAACGGTCCGGGTTTCCCGATGCGTTTTCTATATAACGCATGAATAAAGGCGTTGGCGCCTGTTCGGGACATGACCGCTTTTCTCCATATCATTGCGGCTCGATGGGTGTATGTTGTGTAAGGAAATACATATGAATGTAGGCATGAAATCATATTAAATCAAGGGAAACATGGAATAGGAGCATCCACGATGGTGTATCAGGGTGGAAGGGAATCATCATTGACATGCATGATTCGTTTTTTTATACTCCCTCCTGAAAGAGAAACCCTTTGTAGATCATTGGGATCCGTTGCCCGTGCGATTTGCTGGAGGAACCCATGCTGGATTCCGAATGCGTCAAGGTTCCCGCACAACCCATGTGATCAGGCGCCACATCTCCAATACGCCGAAAGGACATTAACTCATGATCAAGAACGAACCACAATCGGTTGGTCGAAGAATCAGGCAGGTCCGTGAGGAAAAGGGCCTCAGTGTCCAGGAGTTGGCCGATAAGGCCGGTTGTTCGGATGAATTTCTTTCATGGGTCGAAGCTTGTCAGGTGGAACCGCCGGTGGCCCTTTTGATACAACTGGCCAAGGCCATGAAACTGGATTCCGGTACATTCCTGCAAACCGCCGGTTCGCCGGTCCGACGTCTGGAGGAAGCGGCCAAACGAACGGAACATTATGTTTACAAGACTCTCACGCCGCCGGCGGCGGACACCCATCTCATGGCCTTTTCCGTCACCATTCCGGCGAAAACGCCTCACGAGGGCGTCGGATATCGACACGAAGGCGAGGAGTTTGTCTATGTGGTTTCAGGTGAGGTGAAACTCATAGTGGATCAGGATCAGACGAGACTTGTGGAAAAGGAGTCGCTTCGCTTCAATTCCAACCTCGATCACCATCTCTCCAATCCTGGAGACAAGGAGGCTGAATTGCTGGTCATCCTCTATTTGCCTTGAAAACAGACCTTATGGTCTCCTTTTCGTTCCAGATGATGTCGCCGGCCACGCTGCTGTTCAGACGAAGTTTGTAAGGGAAGCCGGTTCCGGTGCTAGAAGTTGTAGGTCAACCAGAGATAGACCTGACCGGCCGGCGCGACCTCAACCCTTCGGCCGGCCGCCGTCATGTCGAACCCGCCGTATTCGGTGCCGTGTGCGCCCCAATAGAGACCGGCGCCGGCAATCAACTGGACGTTGGCAGTCACGTCCCACGAGAGCCGGGGCTGGAGGATGGCCGACGGATCGGAGAGATTGACGATGACCGTCCCATAGGCATGCACCAGCGGGTGGAGTTCAATCTCCAGGTGACCGGCAAGATAGGTCTTCCCCAGGGTGAACAGCTCCCCGCGTTCGAGTCGTCGCCGGAGCTGGACGTCGTTCAAGGCCTGCTCATACCTCCCGGTGCGGCCCAATGTATCGTAGTAGAACTCCATGAAGCCGTAGAAATTCCGCCCGCCCCATTGCCAGGCATAATCCAGATTGGCCACCAGCTGTAGGAAGCCGTGCTCCCCATCTTCCGAGGTCAAGAGGGTATAAACGGCATCGGCCCGCCATGCCGCCCCGCCCAGGACGCCCACGGCGCCCAGGCCGAGAACATCGTCACCATAATGACGGGCAGCCATGAAATCCATTTCCAGGGAGTCGGCGGCGGTGAGATGGAATTTGCAGGCGTACGAGGACTGGTCTTCCTCCAGGTGACTGTTCGCAGGGTCCCGGCGCGGGATATAGAGTAGCTGCAAGCCCCCCATGCTGACGGGCAGCTGCAGGAAAGCCATGTCATCGCCAACTTTGTAGTCCCGCAGGATGCTGGTGGGCGGGAAGGGGTTGAAGAGATCCATGGGGTTGAAGATCAGGCCGTCGCCCCACGTCAGGGCCTGGCGGCCGATGCACAGCGTGCCCCAGTCCGGGGTGTAGGTCAGGTTGAGACGGTCCAGGCGGTGATACACCACATAGTCGTCTCCCGCCTTGATGGTGCGGGTGAGATTGAACAGCCTCCGGTCATCGTTGAGGGTTGCGGGTTCCGTCAAGGCCTCCACCGTCGAGGCAGGCAGCAGTCGGCGCAGCTCATGGGTCTTTTCCAGGGTGTCCCCGGATTGTCCTACTAGCTCATAGTGGGTTTCCGCGATCCATCGGGACCCCATGAATATCCGGTTTTTCAGACGCAATTCGGCCTGGCCGTCGTCATAGGGTTCCGTGCCCACGAGTCCGTAAATCGATCGGTCGTCCTGAAAGGTTAGAGTATTGATACCGCGCAGGTAGCCGCCCCACTGAACGTCGAATTTGGAGGCGGGGGAGACGGCAGAGGTCCCGGTGTTCTGGGCCCGGGCCGGAAGGACCCAAAGCCACAGGAGCAACAGACAGCCTAGGGTCAGATTCATCCATAGAATCCCTGATTTGGAAACACGTTGCCTTTCACAACGGGGAGCAAGAGGGCCGGTCATGCCGCCTTCTCCCGGTCTTCGGCAACGCGTCCGTCCCGGATGAGGATGATGCGCCGGGCATAATCCATGACCATGCGGTCATGGGTGGAGAAGATAAAGGTGACCTGGTGCTCCTGGTTCATCCACTGCATCAGCTGCAGCAGCCCTTCCCCGGTCTTTGAGTCCAGATTGGCGGTGGGTTCGTCTGCCAGGACAATGGAAGGACCGGAGACGATGGCCCGGGCCACGGCCACACGCTGCTGCTGACCGCCGGAAAGTTCCGCCGGCCGCCGGTCATACTTGCCGGCCAGCCCCACGTCGTCCAAAATCCGGCGGGCGCGCCCGCGGCGTTCGGTCGCCGAAACACCCTGCAGGAGCATCACGTATTCGACGTTTTCAACGGCGGAAAGCACCGGAATCAGATTGTAGGACTGGAAGACAAAGCCGATGCGACGGAGCCGCAGGTCCGCCATCTCGGCCCTCGTCAGGAGGCTGTAGTCCCGGCCATCGACCAGGATCTGACCGGCGTCGGCCCGATCCAGACCGCCGATGAGATTGAGCAGGGTGGTCTTGCCCGATCCCGAGGGACCTGCCAGGGCCACGAATCCTCCGGCCGCCACGGACAGGTTGACGTCGCTCAGGGCCTGGACCGTCAGCTTGCCCTGCTGATAGGTTTTCGACAAGCCTTTACATTCCACGATTGCCATGTGATATCATCTCCTCTTCCATAACTGTTCCGGAAACCGGTCCTCAGTAATGCATCATGGCCTCGACCGGTGTAAAGCGGGCCGCCTTGATCGCCGGATAGAGGCTCACCAGCAGCCCCAGACCCAGGACCACCGCGTTGGCATTGAGAATGTCCCTCGGCCACAGTGCGGGAAAGATGACCCGAGCCATGCCGGCATACTCCGCCCCCTGCGCCAGGGCAGACAAATCGATCCCTTTGAAGGACAAGGCCCAGCAACTGAGCCATCCCAGCAGATTGCCGGCGGCCATTCCACAGAGCAGGAGCAACAGGGACTCGGTGAGGATACCCTTGACGATGCGCCGGGGCCGCATGCCCAGGGCCTTGAGCAGACCGAATTCGCGCATCCGCTCAAACACCGCCATAAGTGTGGTGTTGACGATGCCGAACCCCATGGCGATGAAGACCACCACGAACCAGATCAGGACGAAGTTGTCGTAAAGGTCCAGATAGGCCGTCAGCAGCGGCAGGGCCTTCTGCCAGGGTCGGACCGTCAGATCCTTTCCGGCGAGTCGGGCCTTAAGGGTGGCCGCCACCTGCCGCGCCTGCTCGTGCTGCGGCAATACAATCGACACCTCGGAGACGGAACCGTCCATTTGAAGCATTTGCCGGGCGGCTTGGCGGGTGACAAAGACGAACGCCTTTTCGGTGGATTCCATCTCGGAACTAAAAATGCCGGTGATGCGAAAGGCGCGAGAGGCGATTTGGCCTAGGGTATTCTGGGACATCAGGATCAGCTTTTGTCCCAGGTGCGTGCCGAACTCCGCGGCCAAGGCGCGGCCTACCAGGATGTCGTTGTTGTCGTCCGCTTTGAGGTATTTCCCCCTGGTGATACTGTGGCCGATGAACGAAACCCGGGCTTCCGAAGCCGGATCGATGCCCACCAGAGTCACGCCGCCGCTGTGTCGGGCGTTGGCGGCCACGGCGTTGACGCGTACGCGCATGGTCCAGTGACTGCCGGGCGGAAGAACCTGTGGCAGGATCCGTGCCACGGCCTGCGGGTCGCGGATGCGGTGCACCACGGAGGGATCGTCGGGGTAAAGCCTCTGCTGGATCTGCACATGGCCGGTAAGGGTGCTGATGCCGTTTTTCACCATGCCCGCCACAACGCCCCGCATCAGGGCGCCCAGAAAAATCATGCTCCATACCCCCATGATCACCGCGATCAGGATCACCGCCGTTCGCCGGGGATTGCGCCAGATATTGCGCCAGGCCAGTTGGATGTCCATCATAGTGCCGGTACCTCTTATCGTTCAGCGGATCAGGCGTGCCCTATGGCCTCCACCGGTTGCAGCCTACGGATGCGCAGGGCCGGATACAGGGCCGCCAGAAGGGTAATGACAAAGACCGCTGCGGGGCCTGCCGTGGCTGTCAGCGGCGTCAAGCGTGGATAGAACAGGCTGGGAATCCCGAATTGACGCAGTATTTCAGATGAAGCGCCCAGATCCAGACCATGGACCATAAAATACCCTGTCACCAGGCAACCCGTGACAACACCTGTCAGGATGCCCACCAGGGTCATGCTCACCGATTCGGCCAGCACCAGACGGGTCAGGCGCCCCGGTTTGGCGCCCATGGCCATCATGATCCCGAATTCATGGGTGCGTTCGAGGATGCTCATCAAAAACGTATTCAGGATGCTGAAGGCCACCACCATGATCAGGATCAGGTAGAAGACGGCACCGCTGATCAGATCCATATGGATGGCCTGCTGGAGGCCGGGCATCAGCTGCGTCCAGTCCAGCACAACCAGGGGCGGATCACCGGGGATGGCGGGCAGCTTCCGGGCGATGGCGGCTTTGATGTCCGGCACGTCCGCCAGATTCCGTCCCATGACCACTACTTCATGGACCGCCCCGGCCATGCTGAAGACCGATTGGAATGCCTTCAGGGGCATCTGGATGGTGCTGCGGTCCATCGCGTCCTGTCCCGAGGCAAAGATTCCCCGGACTTTCAAGACCGTGGCGGCCACCGAGCCGTCACGCCCCTGGCCCAGCAGGGTGAGTTCATCGCCCACAGTGACCTTGAGATTGCGGGCCAGCAGCCGACCGATCAGGGCGCCGGGCATGCCGTCCCCGGCCGGTTGATCCGACAGGTAGCTGCCCTGCTGAATGGTGTGGACCAGGGTGGAGACCCGGGCCTCCCGGTCGGGATCGATGCCGGTAACCATGACACCGTAAGTGCGCTCAGCCGAAGAGACCAGGGCAAAGGCGTTTGCGCGCAATGTGTAGGCCTTGACCGCGGGGATCCGATCCAGCATGCGGCCAACGGCCTCCGGGTCCGGGACGACCCATTGGATTTTCCGGTTCTGCAGGTAGCCCCGGGCCTGGATCTGCAAATGGCCGGTATGGATCCTGACCGACGAGTTGATCATCGTGGCATAACTGCCGAATTGGAACGAGAGCATGAAGATCAGCAGGACGCACGCAAAGGCGATGGCCAGGACAGTCAGCAGGGTGCGGCGCGGATTACGCCAGATATTGCGCCAGGCCATTTTCATGTCGATGCTCACAGGATCACCTCCGCCGCGGGGTTCTGAGTTCATTGATGGTAAAGAGGCGGTCGGGCAGCTCGTCTAGAAAGCGCAGCCGGTGATAGCTCAACAGCGTGTATTGATCCTTAATGCCGTTCTCCTGCATCTTCCAGATCCTGGGAAACAGGCGGCCGCTGATCATCTGGATCTCGTCCACGGTCATGCGTTTGACCGGTTTGAGATCTTGGTCAAAAAACTCCTCGGAGAGGAGCACATGGTCGTCGCGGATTTTGAGCACCTGCATCCCCCAAACCACCGGTGCTTGCGGTTTGGGCGTGGATTGGATCACATAGACCGTGTGCCCTTCGCTGGTCTCCCGTCCGGTGACGGCATGGGTGTAGTCGTCGAGGATGCTGTCCGATTTGGCCAGGTCGTTGTTGGAAAAATCGGATCCCATCCAGGATTGGGTCATCATGGAGGGCGGCAGCTTGATCACACGATTGACCTTGGGATTGTAAATCCACATCTCATCGCCTTTTTTCAACGTGCCGTTGCCTGCATCCTTGGCAGGGGCGGTGATGCGGATCAGGCTCTCGCTGGTTCCCTTGGTCCAGGCGTCCATTTGCATGGTACGTTCCCAGGTGGGGCGGTGAATGGTCATCTCCACCGTGGCTTCCGATGCCTTTCCCCGGTAGTGATCGAAGGCGGCCTTGACCATGGCACGGCCGTCCTGGGCCGGGACGATCCTGGGAAATCCGCTCAAAACAAGCAGTGTCATTACGACGATGAAAGCGAAGTGTCTCATGTTGGCTCCTTGACCGTTTTGCTGCGAAGTCCGTTGATCAGCACCCTCATTTATATATTTGTTATTTCTTTATATCTGAAACATGTCTCAATGTGATCGTTCACCATTCCAACAGCTTGCATAAAAGCATAGCAAATAGTTGGGCCGACAAACTTAAATCCATTCTTTTTTAACTCTTTACTCATTCTTTCAGACTCTTTGGTTGACACCGGAATTTCGTTCAATGATTTCCAAGCATTATTCATAGGAACGCCATTAACGAACGACCACATAAAGCTATTAAAGCTTCCATATTTTTCAGTAACTTTCAAATAGGCTTGAGCGTTTGATTTTGCTGCATTTACTTTCAACTTATTTCGTACAATTTCAGGATTATTTAACAATTCTGTTATTTTATTAGAATCCCATTTCCCCATTTTGATTGGGTCAAAATTATCGTAGGCATGTCGATAACTTTCTCGCCTCTTCAGAATGGTAATCCAGCTTAAACCTGCTTGAGCACCTTCCAGGATTAACATTTCGAACAATTTTCCGTCCTCATAGACAGGAACGCCCCATTCCTTATCGTGGTATTCAATATAGATTTCATCGTTTGCAGACCAGTCACACCTTTTCATTTTTTTTCCTATAACGGGCTGCTCAGGGCGGCGGGGTTTTTCGCCGTCGCCTGGAGCAGCGATGTGTAGGCATCACCTATTCTTCAAATACTCCTCGATCTCCTGCCTGTGTTTTGCTACATAACTGCAACTGGGCTCCTCACCGCACTGTCGACATTTCAGATCGTAGGTGGAATTGACGGTTCGGCATCGTGGACAGGTATAGTTTTCCTTAATTTCCTTAAGCCATTGTTTATACCCAACAGACTTGATTCGTTTAAGATTGACCCAGAGCTCGATCCGATGAGGCATTGCGGATTGAAACTTTTTCAGGTTATTGCAGGGATACTCTTCACATTCGCTGCAAAAGTCGATGCCCCGTTCTGCCGCACAAGCGGATATTTTGCATTTTCCACAGTAAGGCAGTCTTTTTTCGGACCGACATCCATAGCACTTACTCTCTTCCTCTGACCAATTTTGTTGAGCCGCAAGCCTTTTGAGCCTTTCAGGGTCTTCGGTGGTGGAAATAAACCATGAGCACGCCTCACAGTAAAGGCCGCACACAGCAGCCATTTTTTTGTCCAATTCAGAAATGTTGTCTGCTTCTCTTTGCACGGCGACACCCATCCTCATTTACTGACCTATATACATAGTGTCTTGCATAACCTGAGCGTTACCGGGGCGCAGCGGTCTTCCGCGCGTCCGAGTACACGCGCTGGTTCGGTGACTATTTCTCTTTTATTAGGTTTCTTGATCGCAGCATCTTTTCGACACGATCTCCATTCTCAACAGTGAATCCGATATTAACCCATTGATTCTTCAGAGTAGCGATGAAGATTCTGTCTCCTTTGGGACGACTATAATCCTTTGAAAACCATATTTTAAGATTTCCAGTCCAGTGAAGCCGCCACTTACCATTCCAAAGGGTTGGTTTTTCGACAGAGATACTTTTGATATTATTGATGTTTACACTCTTTTCTTTTTCTGTTGGAAAGTAGTAGTTCTTAAAGACAATATCATCATTCGTTATGGTAACAAGTTTATCTGTCTTAAAGCCCCCTTTTTCATGGCAAAAATGGCGCTCTAAGACCAAAAAGAGGCCCATTTAAAGGTTATTGTTTCAGTATCTCAAATAGTTGCCTTGGGCCCAATGTCAACACACAATGTCAACAATGTCAAATGTCAATGTCAGAGTTCAAGATGATGGTAACGGCAAACCCATTGGGTTCAAGGTTGGCGGCTGAGACCGTTCCCTTGCACGCTTCAACGCAGGTCTCCATGAGCTGAGACTGGCACGCGAGACGTCCAACATGGTCCTGAACGCCGAGATGAAACTGCGGGCGTCGATCATGCGAAAAGAGAGCCGCTGCAGGCACTTTCGCCTTGATTACCCAGACATGGACACCAAGAACTGGAACGTCTGGATCAATACTTACAAGGGCCGTGACGGAAAAATGAAACTCGAAAAACAGGATTTTGATAGATGGCCGTTGAGCAACAATTTATTGATATTCAAGGATGATCGTCACAAGAGCACCTGTTTTGAACGCGTAACTCCCCCATATTCATTGGCTAAAATGCCCTTGTAAGAAGCTGGATGCTCTCGAAGTTCATAGCTCCCATGTCCTCCTGTCACTTTACGGCCGATCCCTTTATCTCCAAGCTTCTCCTTTGTCGCGGTCACAAATGGTGCGCTCCCCACCGCGACACTCTCGGTCCATTTTTCTTCCCGAGAGTGCCTCCCGTTGTTCATCGCCTCCTGAATCCATCCCGGAGGAGTGTCACTTATTTTGAAAATGCAGCACAGGTGGCATCTAAAGCCTGGGCCAAATCGTCGATGAGGTCTTGCGGGTCCTCGATTCCTGCTGAATAGCGAATCAACGTTTCGGGAATGCCTGCCAGTGCCCGTTCTTTTTCGGTCAACTCAACATGCGAGCCGGTTGCCGGCGGAGCGACTATAGTTTCAACAGCCCCAAGATTGGCGGCGCGGTGAGCGTACCTAAGCTTAGGAAGAAGCATGCGAACAGCGTCAAAATTTGCTGTAGCGAGCTGAAAGCTGAGAACACCGCCAAAGCCGCGCATTTGTTTCGCGGCAATCGGGTGATTCAGATGAGTCTCCAGACCTGGGTAAAACACATTGGAGACGAATGGATGGTCGCTCAGGTATTTGGCGATCTGCAGAGCAGTGGTATTCTGCCGTTTCACACGGAGGTCCAGTGTCTTAAGACCGCGCAACAGCAGGTAGGCAGCTTCGGGGTGAAGGGACGCGCCGTTGATTTCGCGGAAGTGGTAGATGGATTTAATTGTCTCTGCAGGCCCACACACAACGCCACCGAGCGCGTCGGCATGTCCGCCCAGGAACTTTGTTGCACTGTGAATCACGAGATCTGCACCAAGTTCAAGGGGATTCTGGTTGATGGGAGTCGCAAAGGTATTGTCCACGATGACGGTACCGCCCACGGATTTGGCGCATCGTGAAAGCCGCTCAATGTCCATGATTTTGCAGGTGGGATTTGTCGGGCTTTCCATGTAGAGCACCTGGCAACCTTTCGCAATCTCCGCTTCAATGGCCTCGAAATCGGTGGTGTCGCAAAGGATTGAGGTAATACCGAACTTCGGGAAAAATTCGTTGAAGAGAACGTTGGTGCCACCGTAGGTGTCTTTGACGCTTATACAGCGGTCTCCAGGATCGAGGATGGAAAAAAGGGTGTTGCTGATTGCTGCCATCCCGGTGGCGAAGCTTGTTGCCGCTTCCGCTCCTTCGAGCCGGCGGACTTTTTCTTCGAATGCGGCGACCGTCGGGTTTGTGTTGCGCCCATAGATATGTCCTGGCTGTTTGCCGAGTGCCACGTCCCGCCATCTGTCCAGATCGTCGTAGCCGAATGAAACACTGTGTACTACCGGTACCTGAGTGACAGTGTCCATTAAGTACTTTTCTTCACCGGCCCAAACGGCCAGCGTTGACTTTCTCGTTGATTTTTTTTTCACGATTAGCTCTTGTCTCCACATGGCTGATGATCGTCCGCAGGTAATCCCCAACCGTTTATGACTCCTGCGCCAATGACTTATCAACCTTCTTGATTTTTCTTTTTTCGGATTTATTTGCAGATAACCATGCAGATATGAGTCCGCAAAACCATACAAATCCATAGAGAATAACACCAATACCCATCGCAAACATTAAAATAAGGCAGAGGAAGTCCAAGGCAAAAAATATGAGGGCCTTTATCCAACTTCCACAGTACAGATCACCCAACCCGGGAATCAGAAATGAGAGAATTACAGAAACCACGATACTCTTACCCTTCATTTTCATCCTCAATTGTTCTTCCTCAAAAATCCTTCTTTTTTCTTCAGTTGTAAGTGTCATTTAAACCTCCCCTTTAAGTTATTGCACATATAAGCTGAGCGAGACTGCCTCTCATCGAAAAGTGACATATGGAATCCTTCTTGTTGTCGTTAGCCATTCCCATCGAATCCAGATTATTCAAGAATAGATACCGTATTCTGACGTGTTCTATTTAACGTGAGTTGGAGGACATCAGGCCGAGCATAATGGCCCGCAGGGTCAAAGTTGTGTCGTTCAGCTCTGACACATTGATGATCAAGGGTGGCGACAATCAATCGTTCTTCTTCAAGGCACGGTTCAACCACCCATTCTCCATCAGGGCCTGCAATGCAGGAACCGCCGTTTGCCATAACGTCTGAACTATTCGCCAGGATCGTGTCCAGATGAGGTATGTTTCCATGAACATCGCTTTTCCGCATCAGGCCGGACGCCGAAAGAACGTATGACCGCGCCTCCTTGGCAATAAACCTAGTAATATCAGCTGTATTATGGATCCCTCCTGGCCACACGGCCACATGGACATCTTCGCCTTGCGCATACAGTGCCGTACGTGCTAAAGGCATCCAATTCTCCCAACAATTGAGTCCGCCAACGGTAAAGGGCTCTAATCGATGCACACACAAGCCATGCCCATCGCCCGGTGCCCAGGTGAGCCGCTCCTCGTAGGTGGGTATTAGTTTCCGATGAGTTGATTGGATGACGCCTTGTGAGTCAATATACACAAGTGAGCAATACAAACTATGTCCACCTCGGTCCAGTGCCCGTTCAATACAACCGAGAAAGACGGCGATGTGCTTTTGAGCGGCCGTGCGGCAAAGCCGTTCCAGGTGTCCGGCTTCGATCTGAACAGCCTGGTCCATATAGTGAGCGTAGATGTCTTTTTGGACCTGAGAATTAAAGCGGGCTCCATCAGTACGTTCAATCCAAAATGGATATCCTGGTAACACGGCTTCCCCGAATGCCACAAGTTGACACCCATCATCTCCGGCTAATTTCGTATACCTGATAATCTTTTCAAGCGTGTGTTCACGATTGAGCCATACAGGGGCAATTTGTGCAATGCCGACTGTCAATTCATCACTGGAATTCCCACGTTGTTCTTTATTCATCTTGTTCTATTCCTTCTTCCACCCATCTCGACGGGATAATGAGACGAGTGTTCCTTGGCATGATTGCGGCATATCAGGCTTTGGGCGCCTTTGTCCACAAAAACCGGAT
>Ga0315540_10001030_pt1 | contig 16045 bp, 15 predicted proteins | sample SalMarSW160110MG_FD_203677 | JGI IMG/M metagenome (GOLD analysis project Ga0315540, IMG submission 203677) | Salt marsh sediment microbial communities from the Plum Island Ecosystem LTER, Massachusetts, United States - Salt Marsh Sediment SW1601-10 ...
GGGAAGAAATGGCCGCTTATATGGATGAGTCGCTGAGTGAGATCAACGGCGTGCGCGTGCTCAAACGAGACCCACGGCACACCACGCGTTCGTTCTACCGCTATATGTTCGCCATCCATCCCGAAGAGTTCGGCGTGGAGCACGACGTCTTGTGCGCGGCGCTGGACGCCGAAGGGGTAGGCTGCTGGGTGGGCTACGAAGCCATGCATCATTACACGCTGTTTCAGCCGCAAAAGTCCAAACTGGCTGTGCCGAGCGCCTTCCCCGAGTATTTCGCGTTCGATGAGATGAACCTGCCTGAAGCAACCCGCGCCTGCGAGCACGAAGCCGTCTGGCTGGACGAAGCTGTCTTCCGCAGCGGAGTGGACGGCGTGGACGATGCCGTGACCGCCCTCAAAAAAATCCAGGAGCATGCCAAAGAACTGGCTGAGGCCTCCCAAAAACTGCGCGAACAGTACGGGAAATAGGCACGTGCAATTCCGAATTTTTTCAGGATTGGTTCAAATGTGAACGTCATTTCGCAAAACCTGACTGGAGGATCGAATGAGCACAAACAAACTGCCCTTCTGGCGCATTGCGCTTTACTCCAGCGCTTCAGCCGGACTGAACATTCTGGCCATAACCACCAGTACCTGGTTGTTGTTCTTCTATGCACCGCCGCCTGATTCGGGCCGGCCAGCCTACCTGCCGGTGGCGCTGGTAGGCGTGCTGCTGACCATCGCCAGCCTGTGGGACGCCGGTATCGACCCCTTCATCGGCCACTGGTCCGATACGCTGCGCTCGCGCTGGGGCCGCCGCAAGCCATTCCTGCTGTTCGCCTCCCCGTTCGTTTTGCTGGGCGCCATCCTGCTCTGGACGCCGCCCGGTGGGTCGAACTTCACCATCAACGCGATCTACCTGATGATCATCATTCTGATCTACCACACCAGTTACAGCCTGGTCGGCATCCCCTATGACGGGACGCTGCCTGAAATGGCGCCCGAATCCCACCAGCGCGTCGGCTTGAGCTACTGGAAGAGCGTCTTCGGCATTATCGGCGTACTGATCGGCTCGCTGGTGGCTGCTCCGCTCTTCAGCAGCATCGGGCCGGTCGCCATGGGTGCGGTGGTAGGCGTCGTCGCCATCGTCACCATTTATCTGACCCTGTTCGGATTGCGCGAGACCGACCGCCCGCTGGGCGAACCGATGACCGCTGTCGAAGGGCTGAAAGCGACCTTTCGCAACAACCAGTTCATCGTGCTCTTCATCTCGACCTTGTTCGTCCACGTAGCCTACCAGATGGTCCTGGCCAACTTCCCCTATTTCGTCACGCTCGTCCTGGGACAAAGTGAAGCCGAGGTCGGCATTTACCAGGGCGTGCTGATCATCATCATGGCGCTCACCGGTCCATTCTGGACCTGGTTGAATCGCAAATACAGCCAGCGCACACTGCTCAACGCCAGTATGCTCAGCCTGGGCCTGGCTTTCGCACTGGGCTACCTGGTCGGCGCGATACCGGGCGTCTCTCTTGAAATCCAGGCCTTCGTCTTTGCGGCGCTGGTCGGCAGCACGCTGGGCGGCTATCTGATCATCATTTACGCCATGATGGGCAATGTTGTCGATTACGACGAGCTCCGGACCGGTCGCCGCCGCGAAGCCATCTACTACGGGACATTCTCCTTTGCCATCGGACTGGGCACCTCGGTCGGGACCCTGGTGCTGCCGTTGCTGCTGCAGGGGTTCGGCTACACCCGTGCCAACCCGCTCGGCGTGCGGCTGGCATTTCCAGTCATGGCCATTTTAATGTTCGTTGGGTATGTTGTCTTCCAGAAATACCGTCTCGGGGATACCATCGAAGAAACCCGCAAGAATTTAGGGCTTGAGGAGGCGATCAATGACTGAAGCGAACCTGTATGCCGGCGTCGCACGCCGTATCATCACCCCACCTGAAGGAATCTTTTTGATCGGTTACGGTGACCGCACCAAAGGCAATCTTGGCGTGCATGATGACCTGACCGCGACAGCCCTGGTCCTGGATGACGGATCCATTCGAATCGCCATCGTCGCTCTGGATATGCTGGCAATCAATGAATTCGTCGTCGATCGCCTCCGCGCCCGCCTGGCCCCAACCGAGCCCATCCTATGTTGTTCCCACACTCACTCTGGTCCAATCGCGTTCGCTGACAATAAATCGCCCCGGAAAAATCGGGAATACATCGACTCATTGGTCGCCATCATTGTGGAGGCGGTGCAAAGCGCGGAAACGGCTCTTTTACCGGCACGCTTGGAATACGCGCTTGGGGAGGGGTCCGTTGGGATCAACCGTCGCGAGCAAATGCCGGATGGTCATTTCGAGATCGGGCGCAATCCAGATGGTCCGCGGGACAAATCGGTGCAGATTATCAGCGTTCTGACCGATGCAGGGAGGCGTAAAGGTGATCGAGAGGGAACGCGGCTGGCGACCATCGTCAATTACGCCTGCCATGGTACGGTGCTTGGGCCGGACAATCTTCTCGTCTCAGCCGACTGGATCGGCGTGATGCGCGATAAAGTTGAAAAAAAGCTTGGAGGTTGGACTCTCTTCCTGCAGGGGGCAGCAGCAAATATAAACCCTGACATGTACTGGGAAGACGCACAAGCTTTCGAGATGGTCACCGAACAGGGTTCACGTGTGGCGCAGACTGTGCTGGCAGCCATAGAAGAAAAGTCAGAAGCGCTTCAAGCACTCCCACTGCGTCTCGAACGCGCCGAAGCCTGGATGCCAACTGAAACTGAGGTCACCAGCTCCCGTCCACCTAAAAATTACGGCAAACCGCTCCTGGCCATGGCGCACCTGCCAGGCTGGCTGGCCTTCCTGGCTGATCCACTGCTCAATCAGCGTTATCCGTGGAAATCCGTCATCGAAGCCAGGAACGGATTCTGGGCGGTCCCCATGCGGATCAATACCGTTCGAATGGGCGAACTGGCACTGGTATCTTTTGCTGCCGAGACGTTCACCGAGATTGGCATGCGGATCAAGAACGGGTCACCTGCCAAATATACGCTTTTCGCCAGCCTGAGTGACGGTTGCATCAGCTACCTGCACTCAGAAGAATCGCATGGGGAGGGCGGTTATGAAGTTGACGTAGCCCCCCTGGCATACCGCTATCCGGGCAAGTTACAGGCGCAATGCGAAGGAATCGCCTTGGGTGCCACCAGCCGGATGCTGGGACGAATAATGGAAACAGGAAAGTAATATGTTCTCTTGGAATCCGAATACTCACCTACACAGGGAATGTAATCGGTGGGTTGGATTCAGATCGCCGCCTCCTGCGGGATGGCGAAATACAATTTATGCGCAACCCGGTAGTAGCCAGCCTGGGCGCATGGTTTGCAGAGCGTAAGTCCATTTTGATGGATCTCGCGCTCATTCATGATCTCTTCGCCGCAGCGGTCACAATTGACCCGCACGCCTGGCCTCGAGACAATTTTCTCAATCGGGGTATTTAATACCACCTCCCGGATCGTCAGCATATCTTCATCTGGCATGCTTTGATAGGCCTGCATCTGGGCAAAATAATGACGCGCTTCCTGCGGGGCGGCTGCGTAGGCCCGTTCCCGGATGTCAGAACTAGGCGCGACACGCACAGCGCGACCGGTGGTGGTATCCACAAACGTTGCGGCGATCTTGCCATAATCTTCAACACGCAAGGTACGATGTCCGACCGTGCAGCCGGTGGCTGCGATGACGCCATCCACAAAACATCCGTCTGTTTCTGAAATGACGAGCATCTGTTTTTTTAACGGCACTTCCTTGAGGCCGAGGGCCTTCAAGCCAGCCAACCCGATGCGTACGCCCAGGATCTGGCGCGGGCAGAGATGCGCGTGTTCGCGGGAGGAAAGTTCAAGCAGAGGTTGTAGGTTCATTTTGGTTTCTCCAAAACTAAATAATAGCTGTCTCACACTTAAGAGACAGCCTCAAAGATCAAGGGGGTCTCCTTTCCAAGGCCAGATGCTCCTGGCGGGGGGATGAGCCGTTTCCAACCCATCCTGGATCACAATTGTGATCGGCCTGACCTCCATGTGCGATGCGCGAAGGCAATCAGGCTCGGAGAAAAATAATTAAGCAATTACGCAGTGTGTAAGATCAACCGGTTATCCTTTGATATTTCGATGCGTAAAGTTGTTAAAGGTTTCACTGCCGGACCATGCGTCACCTTCCCATCTGCACCAAAGCGCGAACCATGGCAGGGACAGGTAAAACCGTCCGATTTTTGTTCAACGGTACAACCCAGGTGGGTGCAGACCAGGCTCAAGGCGGAAAATCCGCTATCAGTGTGGAGCAAAACTGCCGGAGGTTCCGTAAGCAGCGTACGCGAACCGAGGGGATAATTATCAGCGGGTCCCAGGTCAAATTCCGTTTTCGGTTCGGGATTGGCCTCAAAGTCCAGGAAATGGAGCAATCCATCGAAGGCGAGCAGGCTGCTCAGGTAAAGAAATCCATTGCGGACTATTTTGAGAAAATCACGGCGGGATACGTCAGGCATCGTTATCTCTCCACCGCATGGCACTCGTGACAATACGCAGAAGATTGATCCTGCCCGTTTTGGGTGCAGCCACTGCCCATCACGGGGCGAAAGATAAAATACTGCTGCGTGGCTTTGCCAATCAGTTCGTAGCTTCCACCTGGCAGGACGCGAGTATTCCAAAGCGGCTCACCTTTTTCAGTGACCAGGATGGTTTCGCCGAGTTTTAAATCCACGACCGGGTTGAGCAGCGCAAGCCTGAAGGCGATGTCATTCGGGTCGGTCAGCGTTTTGGTTAAAGGCAGTTCGGTAGGCGTGCCGTGACAGGTTTTACATTGAACATATTCAATGCTCTTCTGATTGGCGTGGATATCGCCGTCGCCCATCACTTCGATCCGCGTATGGCAGTCCACGCAATCCAGGGTGTATTCACACTGCGTAAATTGGGCGATGGGTTGGTAGTAATTGTCAATCCGTTTTATAGATTGGTCGCTACGCTCAACAAAGGTCATGGTCTGTAAATCATAATTACCACGATTATGACAGGCATTGCATTGCGTGTACGGGATGGCAGTCGAGAAGGTATGCTCTGCGGTCGCGTGGCAGGCAGCGCACCCTGTTTGACGTTCGTAAGCGAGACCTTCTCGCGGCCGGGTGTGGAGGTGGCAGGTCAAACAGTTCTCTCCAAATTTTTGGATAGACGGATTGTTTGCACTGGTCGGGTCGAAGGCAGCCAGGGAAGTGATGCCGGTTTGGGTTTGCTCGTCCGTGATGGCTGCAATTCCAAAGTAAGCCTTCAAATCAGGTTGTGCGCCAAACGTATAACGAATACTGGCAATCGCGCCCGCATACGTGGATTGGACGCTGGTCAGCACGCGCTGGATATGATCCCGCTCATCCGCAGCGCTCCCGGAATGACATGCGCTACCACCACACGAGGCTTCCACCACTGACAGGTCGGACGGGTTGGCCTCGCCACGCATACTGCTGTGCGCCAGGTCCGCATCCAAGGCCAGGCGTTCGCCGCCGTGACAGATGACGCAGCCGAAAGTCTTGACCGGATGCGAAGGGCTGATCTCAGGCAGGTCGGCATGGCAGGTCAGGCAGTATTCAGGCTGGCCCGTGAGCGTAGGGATTAACGCAACGGGGTGAACTTGACGCGAATCCAGCCACCAGACCAAGGCCAGGGTGAAAAGCAGGAAACCGGATGCAATCGTTAGGATCTTTTTCATAAGATTTTGGGCAAGATGATGTATTTTCTCGCCTTAGACCGGAATTAGCGAAAACAGGGTAAGCGCAATTATGATCAGCACGATCAAGCTGACAACCATCTGTGCCAGGCGATTGGATTTGGGAAACCAGCGTCCGACTTCTGATTCGGCGGGTTTTGGAAAGACGTATGGAACGAGAGCAAGCACGGCCAGCATGCCCAGCGGGACCAGCACACCCCACAGGAACGGGTCACCCCATTTGAGCATTTGCTGAATCCAAAGGAAGAACCACGGCGCACGCGCCTCGGCTGTGAGATTCGGTTTTCCCGTCATAGCCGGGGCGATGGGGGCAGGGATGAAACTTGCCAGCAGGATCAGCGCGATCCCGACCACAAACATAGCCAGCACTTCGCGGCGTACCAATTCATCACGAGAGATACGCGCGTTTTCTCTTCGGAGTTGCGGCGGTGGTACGGCAATGCCGCCATCGCGGCGCACCCGGAAAGCATGCCAGATCGCGAGAATTGTGACAACGATCGTTAGACCAAAGATGTGCCAGGTGTAAAAGCGCAGCAGGGCGGTCGAGCAGGCTTGGCCTCCTCCAACTGCGATGCGGAAGAGGAAATCACCGATCAGCGGGATGGTTTTGAGCAGGTTGGTGCCAGTCACCAAAGGCCAGCAAACGTCGATATCCCAGCGCAGGATGTAGCCAGTGAAATCGAACAAGACGGATAAGACAAAGAGCGCCAGACCCAGCAGGTAATTGAAACTGCGCGGTTGACTATAAGCAGCAGTGAAAATCACGCGCAACAAATGTATGGCTACAACGACCAGCAACAATTGGGCGGCCCAGTAGTGCAGGTTGCGGACCAGTCCGCCAAAGGGGACGAGATAGGTGATGGTTTGAACCGAAAGCGCGGCTTGATCTGGATTAGGAACGTAGTAAAACATTTCCAAAATACCCGTCAGGCCAAGGACCAGCATCAGGAAAATTGCCGTCCCACCCGCCCCCAACGTGTAACGCCAGCGCGCCTGGGCGGCTGGAATCGTGGGCGGGTGCAGATGGTGAAAGAAGGAAGGGCGCATAATTCCTGATGATATCCCTAGAGTATAACCGTCGGTACAACTTTCTGGTGATGACAAGCCTCCCGCTGTCGTTTGGCGGGAGGCTTGTCAGATGGGCAGTTGCCCGTCGAAACGGGTGCTTGTTGAGGGCTTACTCTGTCTGCAGCAAAGACGGAGCTAGAGGAACAATTCAAGTGGTATGTTATCAGTCACCTGTAGGGTGAGCTGCCTGTCCGTGCCCGTCCTCGCTTTCGAAAAGTGGCAAGTACTTCGCGGCCAAGCCAAAGACCAGAATACCGGCCGAGAAGATCCCAATCGAAAGGAAGACTTCTGGCAAGGTTGGGAGATAGTGCGCGTTGTTTGCCATCAGCCTTGGTATATAAGTTAGTGGATCCGGATGTCTAACAGCGAACCAGCTCACGTTGAAGCGGTTCAGGATCATACCGACCAGCAAGATAATGGAGCTGATCAGCAAACCATTGGAGTTCTGGCGGATCCTCTTGATCGAGAATAAGATGATCGGAATGATCGAACCGAGCAGGATTTCCGTCCAGAACAGAATACTCATCAGTCCGCTGTTGAACAGGTATTGCAAGTCGCCGGCGAGCGTTAGCTGGGTGAAGCGCACAATCAGGTACAAGCCCAACACATACGGGGTGGCTTTGCCCAGTTTCTCCAACAAATCCAGCTCAAGTCCGCGATGAAAATAACGTGAACTTAGCGTCGACTCGAAGATAATCATCGCCAGGCCAATGGCGAGAGCCGAGATAAAAAACAGCACCGGCAAAATAGGCGTCCACCATAACGGGTAAAGTTTCTCCGGCTGAATTAATAATAGTGAGCCGAGCGAAGATTGGTGCAGGGTGGAAAGGACCACACCGAGAATCACAAACGGCATAACATATTTATGGAGTAAATGCGCCCACTTTTCCCATTTAAGCCCTTCGAAGACAACTGGCGCAAATTCAATGGCCAGCACGGTCAAGTAGCTCATCACACACAGACCGATTTCCAACAGGACCGAGGTGTGGTTCATGTGGATCATCATATACCAGATACGTTCAGGATGACCGAGGTCGACCAGCAGGGCGACCACGACCAAGATATAACCGAGAAAGCCGGTCAGCACGGAAGGGCGCAGCAGCGGTCGGAATTCCTTCAGCTCGAAGATATATACAATGGCAGCCATGACGAAGGCGCCGCTGCCGATGGCCACTCCGGTGAACAGGTCGAAGCTGATCCAAAAACCCCAGGGGTAGGAGTAGCTCAAATCACTAATCGCGCCGATGCCCGCAAAGTAACGTACCATGGCAATGATGAAGGCGATCCCCACCAGGGTCAGCAGGACCATTACGAATGGGCTGAGGCGGAGACGCGGATTGATGGCAATTTGCATTTTCATTTAGTCTCCTCCGTTGATTCTTCGGCTTCGGCAGGCTCTTCCGTCGCAGCTTCTTTTTTCTTGTTGTAAGCGTGCACCCCAACGGAAACACCGGTCAGCACCGCCCCCCAGGTCACGGCAAAGGGGATGGTCAAGCCCATGACGGCTTCGCTGACGTCTTTGACCGGTTTTGAACCAAGCTCAGGCAGGCCGAGTTCGCTGAATGGAACATGCGAGAGAATGAGATATGAAGTGCCGCCGTTTTCCGTTTCGCCATAGACATGATCGATGTAGCGATCCGGATGAGCCTGGATGCGCGCATGCGCTTCCACGAGCAGGTCGGCTCGCTCGCCGAACATTAATGCCTCAGTCGGACAGGTCGCCACACAGGCGGGTTCCAGGCCATTGTCAATGCGCTGCGGGCACATGGTGCATTTGTCGATGAACGCGCCCGGGATGAGCCCCTTATCGTAGTCAAAGTGCGGCACTCCAAACGGGCAGGCGTTCATGCAGTAACGACAACCAATGCATTTGTCATGATCGTACAACACCGGTCCATCAGGGCGTTTGCTATAAGCACCCACCGGGCAGGCTGACAAACAATCGGGGTCGTCGCAGTGCATACAGTGATAGACCATCGAAGCGCGATCGAGGTCCGGATATTCTCCCTTGAGCCCAACACCTGCGACCCAGATGCGGGTCTTGTTCATCGGGATGTTGTTTTCCACACTGCAGGCCATCATGCAGGCCCGGCAGTCAATGCAGCGCGTGGCGTCATAAAGGAAGGCTTTGTGTTTGATATTCTTAATATCGGTCATGGTTGCTCCCATCTCAGGCCTTCTTTACCGATACAAATGTCTGACTGAGGGCCTGGCTACCGCTAATTGGGTCGGTGTAGGTGACATGCAGGTCCGACGAACTGGAACCGAGGCCATAGGCCGTGGTCAGCCCTTTCGAAAGATGTCCAAAGCCAGGAGTCATGTAGACACAGTCAGGTCGGATAGCCTGGGTGGCCTGCAGCTTGACGAAAATCTGGCCGACGTCGCTGGTCACCTGGACCATATCGCCGTCCCGCAGCCCCAGGGATGCCACAGTTTTGACATTCATCCACAGACCAGGCTCGTCATCATATTTGTGCAGCAACTGGTTATTCTGTGTGCCGAACTGGGTCTGGCGGGCGTCTTTACCGGTCAGCAGATAGAATTGACCGGATTTAGGTGCAGGTGGCTGCTCCCATTTGGGGACCCCGTCAAAACCGGCTTTGTCGAGCGTTTCAGAGCGGAGTTCGATCTTCCCGCTGGGCGTATTCCATTTGTAGAGCTCAGAATTCCCTTCAGGCAGTTCGATATATCCCTGCTTGCGAATATCATCCAGCGAAGCGCCGATTGGTGCCAGCTGCTGGGCAATGTAATCTTCGTCGTCCTGGTATTGGAAGAAATCACTAAGGCCAAGACGTTCGCCGAGCTGCTTGTAGATCCACAGCGCCGACTTGCCTTCCCCCTGTGGTTCGATGACCGGTTGGCGCAGGAAGGCACGGTTGCCAAGCACTAAAAGTGGGTCGTAGCGTTCCAGGTAGGAGGCTTCCGGCAGGACCACATCCGAGAACCAGGCTGTGTCGTTCATGATGATATCGACGGTGACGATGAAATCCATTTTGCTGAAGGCTTGCAGCGTCTTCTTGCGATCGGGCAGGGACATGGCAGGATTTTGACGTGAGATGAACCAACCATGCGCGGTATATGGATCCTCGGCCACGATCGAGTCTCGCAGTTGCTGAAACACGCCGATCTTGAGCGGCACGAATGGGTATTTCCAGGGCACACCGTCCAGGCGCAGAGCCGAAACCCGCGGGTACGCAGGTTGGGGCGGAGCCCCAAGGCTGCCACTTTCGCCGCCAGCCGGGAGCAGCGTCCGTCCCCAGTTTCCCAGGATGGCGTTGAGAATCGTGATGGCGCGTTGAGTCTGGAAAGAGTTGACGAAGTTCGAAGTACGCCAGCCGTTGTGGGCCAGCGCAAACGGCGCCGCTGCGGCAAACTCACGCGCGATGCGCCGGATCGTATCCGCCGGGATTTCGGTAATCTTGGCCGCCCATTCAGGAGTGTACTGGCGCACGCTTGTGGCGACTTCGTCAAAGCCGATCGTGTATTGATCGACAAAGGACTGGTTGTACAGGCCTTCGGTAATGATAACGTTAAGCAGCGCCAGGTGAAAAGCCAGATCCGTACCCGGGCGGACAGGCAGCCATTCAGTTGCCTTGGCCGCCGTCTTGGTGAAGCGTGGATCAAGGTAGACTACCTTTACGCCACGGTCGATGGCATGGATCAGCTCGCCGGTTTCCGAATTGGAGATGGCCTCGGCCAGGTTGCGGCCGGTCAGGATAATGTACTTGAGCTCGCTGTAATCACGGTCCGGCTCTTCCATCCCATAAGTCATCAGGTTTGAGACGATCATGGCGTTAAAACACAGGCTGCGCTGTGTACCGTAATTGGGTGAACCGAAAGCTTGCAGCAGGTTCTCAAACAACGGCTGGGACAGGTTGTGCGTGGACGAAAATACCATCGCTTCCGGGCCGTATTTTTGCTTGATGTCGAGCATGTTCTTGGCAACAATATCCAGGGCTTCATCCCAGGAGGCTTTGCGGAATTTGCCCTCGCCACGCTTCCCGACTCGGACCAGCGGAGTTAACACCCGGTCAGGGTCGTAGGTGGTCATCAAGCCAGCCTGGCCGCGCGGGCACAATTTCCCTTTGGAATGCGGGTGCTCGGGGTTGCCTTCCAGCTTGACCACACGACCATCCTGGACCTTTGCCAGCAGGCCGCAGCGCCAGACGCACATTTCGCACATGCTGGGAATGTAACCATTATTGTTCGCGTCGAGATGTCCGGCATCCCGGGCAGCCTGCGCAACTGCTGGCGGGATGAATTTACCCACAGCCAGTGCGCCGGCGAATGCTCCGCCTAACTTCAGAAAGTCTCGTCGTGATAGTGTATTCGTCATGAGTATCTCCAGGATCAGCAACCGGTGACCATGATTGAACACCGCTTGCTGTAGCTGATTACTCTTTCTCTTTTCGCTGCATACCCATGCGGTCGATCAGATAGAACAGCAGCAGGGTCATGAGAGAAAAGGCAAGTACCGTTAAGTATGGATTGAGATTCCAGAGAACTGGGAGAACAGTGCCACCGTAGTTAGCCAAACTTGAAATCTTAGGGAAGACCTGTTGGTAGGTCAACCCGTAGATGGCTGCCCCAGTCAGGAAACCCAGCAAACCAGGGACGATGTAATCTAATTTTCCTTCGCCGGACCCGGCGACACAAGTACCTGGTCAGTACCCGGTCAGGGCCATGCCGACCCCAAATAGCAGACCGCCTACCAGATTTCCGACAATATAAGTATTAGGAACGGCCGGGAAGGTGATCAATCCCAGTCCGCGCAGGCCATACAGACCGATCATAGCCACAACCAAGGCCGTCATCATGAATTTCAAAACCGTCATATCGGTGAAACGAAATTGGTTGACGATTTTGTGATACTTGGTTAACCCGACTTTATTCAAAGCAAAGCCGAAGAACACACCGAGGAATAAGGCAATCACAAAATTCATTTCATTGCTCCTTAATAGCGGTTCCGATAGACGATCAGAGCAGTGATGATCCCGGAGACAAACATCCCGGCGATGAACAGGAAAGCTGCCGGGACCAATAACATACCGCCCGAGATCGCCAGTCCACTGGTGCAGCCGCCGGCGATGCCAGCCGAATATTCCAGAATGATGGCACCGACGAAGCCTAATACCCAGCGCTTCCAAACTTGCGGTCCGAAAATGCGCTTCCACTGGGCATCGCTGTTGGCAGCATCTTTTTTGCCCCATTTCAATGTTCCACTCGTGGCCGCCCCAATCAGACCGCCGAAGAATACGCCAATCAGCAAGACCACCCCCCAGGTGATGCCGGGCGGCATCACAAAGTTGAAGTATAGGTTATCGAAAGCCTTGGGTGCGATGGCTTTGCCGAGCATGCCAGCCAGGTTTTCGAAAGCACCGGAAGCTCCTAACAGGCTATCTGACAGGAAGACTGCCAGAATGCCGACGATTCCAAGCAGGATGCCTGCCGCGTAAGGCGACCATTCTTCCTTGCTAATTTGCTTTATGATCCACTTCATGTTTTTTCCTTTCACACAAGGTGAAGAGTAATTTTCTAATCTTATTTCTCGTCGCTATCGGTCAATTTTTCAATAGACATCAGGACTTCAGCTGTGGCTTCAGGCTTTTCCAGCAAGCGCCGCAGGGATTTCCGGGCAGCAGGATTCAGCTTGGCAATCCCCGGAACCATGTCCACCACATCGGCAGGATACTGGCCCTCCACGGGTTTGGTTTCCTTGAATGAAACCCTTACCAGGCCTTCATTCTGGACGACAAGCGCACCACCGCCAATTACCAGGGCGCCGATCAGTGCCACCAGGATGACATTGCCCCAATTGGTTGGATACTTACCCAGGGCGTTCTCGTCATAACGCTGGACGTAGTCCACCAGGTTGGGATCGTTGGGAGCCAGGCTGGCTTCTTGTGGTGAGGCAGGAGTAGCCGGCTGGGCTGGCACTGCTGCGGCAACCGGTGTTTCACTGGCAGGAGCAGCAGGCGTGGTATCGGCACCTGCCCCAACCGCGACCCCAAGTTCCTTGGCATAAACCTGGGCACGTGCATCCAGATCGCTGGGGTGACATTGCTGGCAGGAGGCCTTGACGTCAGAAAGCGGCGGGACCATCCCTGCATGCGCAGCAGTCTCATCGGTCGCCTGTTGGTTGCCACCATGGCAGATATAGCAGAAATCGCCAAAAGCGTGCGACTGATGCCAGTCTGTCCCGTCATTATTAACGGGTTTCTCGCCCTGCACTTCATGGCAGTTCTTGCAGGAAGAAGCCTGCGAACCACATTGTGCGCTGGCGGGAGCAGCTGTCGCCAAAAAAATGCCGGTGGCGATGATTAATGCCATTCCAGCAATGAGAAAAGAAAAAGCAGTTTTTTTGTATTGCATGTTTTCTCCTCAATTTAGTAGGTCATTGATTGAATTGACCCGCTTCATTCGAGTTCAGCAATTAGGTTGGCTTTTACATTAATACTGTCGCGCAAAACACCACGCAAAATATCGAGTGCCTCGATTAACCTTCTGTCAGCAAGATCGTAAATGATGTTCACTCCATCGCGTGTTGTTCGTACAAGTCCGCGGTCGCGCAAAATTTTCAAATGGCGTGAAGTTGTCGATTGGGTGGTGCCAAGCTCATTGGTCAACTCTGTGACATTCCGTGGGTCTTCGCTTAATGCATATAAGATCAGAATCCGCGTCGGATCGGCAAACGCCGAACATAGATTTGCTTCGAGCTGGGAAACTTCTTGCATCAGGGTCTGGTTGAGCATGTTTGAACTCCAATATATTCACATAAGCGCATATACAACCAGCGTTATTGTAGTGTCACATATATATTTACGGTAGTGAAAACTGTCACTATATATGTGATTAATGTCACTATCGGATTTATACAAAACCCACTCATTTAAGCAGATCGATTGTCTATCTCCGCCCCACGCTCAACTACATACGAAACATCTATCGCACCGTAAGCAGAGATTACACCTTCCCGTTGTCTCTTGAAAGTTTTTTTGTGGGCATTCTTAGAATTCCAATTAAATGACCCGGTATTTACAAGCAACATGAATATCACAATATAATGGTAATTAATATGAATATATACAATATATGTACTATAATATTGGTATACACACCTAATAATAAAGGACTTTCCAATGACAATAGATCCTCAATCAAGAAAAACAAGCGTATCCCTAAAAAGGAACACTGGCCCAAAATTAAATAGCCCCATTACCAGTAAATTAGAAGAAGCAGAGATAAGTGTTGGGCAACGCCTGCGCAAGGTTCGCGTTTTACGAGGACTATCCATGCGCGCACTGGCTGAGATGAGCGGGTTAAATATCAACACCCTAAGCCTGATTGAGAATGAACATACCTCACCGAGCGTCAGCACTTTACAACAACTGGCGCAAAGCCTGCAAGTTCCTATCACTGAGTTCTTCGAAACTGACCATGGCAGCGAGGAACTTGTTTACCAGAAACAAGGCCAACGACCTCGGGTTTCATTCGAGACCAGCACCATGGAAGATCTTGCAGCGGGGATGCCGCATTTTGGCGCCGAACCTCTAATCGTGACACTGAATCCCGGAGCCGGAAGCGGAAAAAATCCTATCGTGCATACGGGACGCGAATTTGTGTACTGCCTTGAAGGTCATGTCGCCTACACCGTCAATAATCAAAAATATTTAATGGACCCGGGAGATAGTCTCGTCTTTGAAGCTTACCTGCCACATCAATGGAAAAATTCCGATCCTGCGCCAGCGCGGATATTGTTGGTACTCTGCCCGATGGATGCCCGTGATAGTCCAACAGAGCGCCATTTCTCCAAGTAGGCCTGCAAGACACCCTGAAAGGATGTGTTCTATGTCTACAAAAATGATTTTCAGATGGTTCTTTATTTTTTCACTGGCTGGGATTATCGTTCTACTAGTGATTGGGGTTGGCACCCTGCCTGTCCGCGCCCAATGTGAAGACCCGCAACCATCCTCATGCACTACCTGTCATGCCCAGGAAGACCCGGTAAATGAAAAAGGAAGCTGGCACATCATCCATGCCAGCAAGGACATCTGCATTAATTGCCACGGGGGCAACGGCAGTGCAACCGATAAAGATCTGGCTCACGAAGGCCTGACAGCCCATCCCCTGGACGATATTTACACAGACTGCCATAGTTGTCATCCGGACTTCAATTCGCGGGCAGCGCAATTTGCTCCGATCCTGGGTGTCACACCTGGTGGTTGTTCAACGCCAACACCAGTTCCGATGAGCAGTCTCCCCGGCGAGCCGCCCTCCGGCATTAACATTAATTCTGACCTGGCAAACGCAACTTCATCTCTGCAACCTTTTTTGGTAATCAGCGCCGGGCTGTCTATCCTGACTCTCTTTTTGTTCGGTCTGGGATGGTTGGAACGACATCAAGGAAAAAGCTAAATCGCAGGTTATTTAGAATAAATTACTTGGGAGTTCTTCTTGAAAGTAAGAGGTGAGCCGTGAAAGAAAGAATGCTGTCTTTCGTTTACCTGTCCATAATTTTGGCATGCACAATCACCTTCCTTGCATTGCATGTGATCGCTTCCAGCGGACAATTAGAGACGCCGATCAGTTGGCTCTCATTTATGGAATTCCTAACCCCGATTCTGATACTTGGATGGGCCTTGACGATCCATTTTGTTCACAAGGTAAGGGCTGCTTAATGGGCAACAAAGCACAAAATCTAGCTGGCCATCGTTTTATTGGGTAAGAAAATCCCGAATATGGAAAATAGATGGCGCACAAATAAATAGAAACTAGAATGAATACTGCGATATTTAGCAAACACATTTACACCTTGTCAACTATCAGTGCCGATGGAAGAAATATTTTTGACAATATTGATTCCCTGCGTCGCGTAGCACGGTGCGGACGAATGAGCCGAGCCTTCGCCGATAAGATCATGCTGGTTGTTACCAGCATCGATGGCTATCGCAACTTTTTCGATGGACATAGCCGGGCTGCAGCCTCAGGGCATATTGGCGTGCACTTGGAAACCATCTGGATACATTCTTCGAGGTTGTTTCTGTGGTTGTTCAAGGCAAAAGGTGAAGGCCATCAGGTGATCAGAAACGTACTACAAAGTGAATGGGCATGATTTTTGTATTGACTTATTGTCTATAGTAATATATACTATAGACAAAGGAGAAATACAATGCCCGGTGGAAGAGGTTTTGGACAGGGTCGCGGACGAGGTGGTGGCAGACGAAAAATGTTTTTTCTGGAATC
>Ga0315540_10001033_pt1 | contig 16014 bp, 12 predicted proteins | sample SalMarSW160110MG_FD_203677 | JGI IMG/M metagenome (GOLD analysis project Ga0315540, IMG submission 203677) | Salt marsh sediment microbial communities from the Plum Island Ecosystem LTER, Massachusetts, United States - Salt Marsh Sediment SW1601-10 ...
CTTCACACCACCCCGCGGATCGCCCGAATTCAGGGCCTCGTCGGCCCTCTTGAGATCGTCCTCGATCCCGATGGCGTCCTTCGGGTCGAGCAGACCGGGATTCGACGGACGCATGCCCGCACCCGAAAGGTAGCCGAGAGAGGCAAGTTGGCGAAGGGTCTCGGCGTTGGAAGGGTCCTTCAGGAGCCTCTCCATCTCCGACTGCTCGCCCCGGTCGGCCTCCGGGTAACCCTGCATTTTCTTCTTCAGGAGTGAGGCTTCGGCCGCGTCGGTATTCACGAGGTTGTCGTTCTCTGACGCTTTCCACCTGTAGAGTTCGGGCCTGGGGGCCTCGATGAATTTCCACGTTTCGTTCATTATCCCCCTCAGAGGCGCCCAGCCGTAGGTGAAGAAGCCCTGGTAGGATTCGATGTAGACCGACTGGGGCGCCAGGTAGCCGCCAGTCAGCAGGGGTTCGAGGCTCACGCCGTCCCCGCCCTTTCGGTCGATCCCGAGCAGGTCAAGGATTGTCGGCGCGACGTCGTCGAGTCCGCAGAGGTTCCCGATTCTTTGGCCGGCCTTGATGTGGCCCTTCCAGCTCATGAGGAGGGGTACGTGCAGAGCGTATTCGTAGAGGAAGATGCCGTGCTGCCGCTCGCCGTGTTCCATGAGACCTTCCCCATGGTCGGCGACGACGACCACCAGCGTGTTTTCCAGAAGCCCCTTCCGCCTGAGTCCTTCCAGGAGGGTGCCGACGTTCGCGTCCATGTAGGCGATTTCCCCGTCGTAGGGGCGACTCGCAAACTCCTTGCCGTAAGGCTCCGGGGCGCGGTACTCGTAGTGCGGGTCGTAATAATGCACCCACAGGAAATAGGGCGAACCGACGCCGGCCATGGTGTGCAGCGCGGCCTTCGTTACATCGGCCGCCCGCCTCTCCTCGGGGGGGCCTCCGCCCCTCGGCTCCAGCGTCATGTGGTCGTCGTACACGTCGAATCCCCGCGCGAGCCCCCTGCCACGTTCCAGGATCACGGAGCTGACGAAGGCACCCGTCCAGTAGCCCCTGGCCTTGAGGATGGTCGCGAGCGTCGGGAAGCCGTCTCCGAGCTTAAGCCCGTTGACGCGGAGGTTCAGCGTGGAAGGCAGGTCTCCCGTGAGGATGACCGCGTGGGAAGGCAGCGTGAGGGGAACGTGGCTGTGCGCCTCCAGGAAGATCGCGCCGCCTGCCGCCAGCCCGTCCAGCACGGGCGTCTTCGCTCGGGTGTCCCCGTAACAGCCAAGGTGATCGGCCCGGGTCGTGTCGAGCGTGATGAGCAGGACGTTCGGGCGTTTCTCCCCCCGGAGCGACTCCTGTGGAGCGGCCGCCTGCACACCCACGCATACCAGCAATATGGAGGCGGCGACGAATGCGCCGGCGCGGCCACCCACCTTCATGGCGAAGCGGGCGACGCCTCGGTGAAGAGCTTCTTCAGCCAGTCGCTGACCGGCTGTAGCCTTTTTCCGTCGACGATCCCCGTTGGCCGGTTGTCCTTGGACATCTCGGTCAGGTGGTGTCCCAGCCCCTTCAGAACGATCTCTTCCTGTCCCTTGTTCAGGGAATCCGCCAGCACATCCTTGTGGAAGGGCATGACGATGCGGTCCTTGTCCGGGTACGCGAAGAGACACGGCACCTTGAGGGAGGCCGCGAGCGCCAGGGGGTCAACGGCCTGCATCGTCCTGACCCCGGGGACGAACACCTTGCGCCCGCGGAACTTGATCCACTCCTGTCCCTTGGGTCCCTTTGAGCGAAGTATGGCATCCAGATTGTCGAGGTCCAGATAGGCCTGCTGGCGGGCCTGGGGATCCATCATCCCGCTGGCCTGCTCACGCCACAGCCTCGTGATGTCCTTCGCCGGATAGCCGATGGCCACGAGCCCCCTGACGGGGACCTTGGCTGCCGCCTGCGCCGCGGCCCAGCCACCCAGCCCCTGGGAGAGCAGCACCACGGCCTTGCCTTTGGTGGTCGGCTGGTCTTCCAACCACTTGACCATGTTGACGGCGTCCCGGGTCACGTCGCCGAGTTCAAGCTTGGCCGAGTCGCCGCCCGTCTCGCCGACGCCCCTCGAGTCGTAGCGTAGCGACGCGAATCCCTCGCTGGCCAGGTAGTAGGCAAGCTGCTTCCAGGTGCCCGCCCGGCTGTAGGGATTGCTCGGATCGTTGCCGTCCCGATCGAGGGGCTCCAGGTCCTGAACCATCAGAATGGTGGGGAAGGGGGCGGAACCGGACGGCAGGGTCAGCGTCGCGCCGATGGTTATGTCGCCGGACGGAATGTGGACCCGCTTCTCTTGAAAACCGCCCCCCACTTCAACGGCCTGCTTGAAAATCCGGGGCATCTCCCGTTTGAAGGGCTTCGGGGTGTACCCGGAGAGGATCGCGATAAGCCCCTGCGAAGGCACGACGATCTGAACAACCTTATTGGCTGTGTCCACCCAGAAAGACGAGACCATGTCCCCGCCCACGGTCACGCTGTAGTGTTTCAAAATATATTGTTTGCTGTCCACAGGCGTCCTGTCCGTACCCATGTACTCGAGTTTGCCATCCTTGAGCCCCATGGCCTGGGGAAAGACGATTTTGAGCGGTTCGCTGTCGCCCTTCATCGTCTTGGCCCGCTCCGCCAGCACCAGATACGGAACGAAAGTATAGGCATCGAGGACGGTGACCTTTTTCGGCAGCGGTTCGTCCTTCACCCTCGAATTTGAAAACCTCATCTGCTTGAAGTGCAGGGTCTGGCCTATCGGCTCGACTTTGCCCGCGTTAACACCCAGGTCGATGTGATTACGGAACTCGTAATTCTGTTGCTGCCTTTGGCGATAGTCGAGTCCATAGGGATTGCCGCTTGACGGCGTGTCTTGGTTTCCCGGCGCTCCCGGGTTGTCCGTGGGGTAGTATCCGAAATCTTGGTCGACGACCTCGTTGGCCGAGTTTTGCGCCTCGACCATCTCCATTTTACTGAAGTCGTTGAAACTGATCCTGTAGCTATAACCCTCAAATTTTCCCGAGTCCTGACGGAACTTGATAGTCGGGTACAGATACAGTTCGACATAGCCCCGTTTCGCCTTGGGCATGGGCATCTGGAACTTGACTTCGGAAGAATAGATCTTCTCTCCCCTTTTCTCCTGGACCTTGTACTTCTCGTAGCCCTTGTTGATGCCGTTCAGGAAGAGATCGAACTTGCCCTTCTCCTTTCTGGCGGCGAAAAGGGGCGTTGCGAAGGCAAGGATGAGCAGCAGACATAGGATGCGACGCATGCAAAACCTCCTGGCTCCTAGTATATACCCAAGCCGGCCTCGGAACGAACCCCCGGGGTGATGCTCAATCCCTAGCCGGAAAGCGCCGAGGGGTTGACCAGCCCCATGAGAATGCGGTCTCTGTTCACCAGGCCCGGTATCCCCGATTCGCGTGCTTCGCGCTCGGTCTCGCGCCACTCCCTCGCCGAGCCCTTGAGGTCGCCTTCCATGGCGAGGCCGAGGGCGTACGACGCCCTTCGTTTGATGTCCCTGGCCACACGTTGCAGGGCGCCCAGGCCCGTCGGCGGGGCGGCCCCGTAGAGGTTGACGCCGGCCTGCCGGTCGGGATAGAGAAGCCATCCGTTGACTTCCGCAACCGTCCGGCAGTGGCCGCTCATGTAGGCGGCCACTGCGTATTCCGTCACCGCGCTGTGTGAAGGAGGCCTCCGCACGCCTTCGAGAAGGTCGAAGGCCTCCACGAAGCGCCCCTCCTGAAGGAGCAGCAACGCGTACATGGCCGGATTCCTTCCGAGGTCCATGCGCGGGTTGGCGGCCAGGATCCGCCTGGCCAGTCCGGGCCTGCCCTCCCTCACTGCGATGTCGAAGGACTGCGGCTTATCCGGTCCCAGGAGCTTCATGGCCAGCCCGCCCTTCCCGTTTAGGATCAGCAGCCTGATGAGGGTGGACCCATCGGCGCGGTAGTCTGGTCCGATGCTCGCCATCTCGAGGCGGGCCGCGATCTGCGCCTTCATGCAGGCCGCTTTCGTGCAGGCGGGCAGCGTGGACAGGTAGAGGGCGAAGGGCCTGAACTCGGGATGTTTCTCGAGCAGTATAGCCAGCGCCGCCGGATTGGACCGGAACACGTCCCTCCTGACCGCGCGGAGGTGCGACTTGTAGGCCACGACGGGCCGCTGTAGTCCATAAGCCGCGAGACCCAACACGATCAGGAAGACGAGAGCGGGGCTGGCAAGTCTGAGGGGGTGGAGGTGGACCGCGGCGTCCCTGCACGCCACCGAGCACCAGGACTCGCCAACGCCGTTCACCAAGCCGCCGGGCACGTAATACCAGCGCCGGTCGTCCCGGCACCACGCCCCGCCGAGCGTCCCGGCCGCCTTTTCAACCCCTGCCGGACCACGGCGCCCCGTCCAGCACCACACGCAGTCCTCAAGATGGACGCTCTCGCCGTACCGGACCCACAGGACTTGCAGCCACAGCAGGATGGCCAGCACCGGGAGAGTCACCAGCCCCCAGTTGGGCAGAACCACTGCGCCGAGGGCAGTTTCGAAAGCGTAGACGCCGTGGAACACGGCCATCGCGGAGACGACAGCCCCAATCCCCGGCCCCAGGAGGAGCCACCAGTTGAAGACCGCCCACAGGAGGAACACCACCCACTGGGCAGGGCCGATCCAGCGCGGCCGCCCCCGACGCCCGGACCGGGACCGGTAGTGAAAGCTGTTCTTGTCGGCCGGGGGGATACCCGGCAAGCCGCCTGGTGCCATACCGGGCATTCCTCGCTGAACGGCTGACGATCAGACCGTGATGGTTTCTCCGAATCCGACGACCCTCGTGGGCACGCCGCGGGCCTCCGCCTTCTTGGCGAACTCGCGCGGGTCGGCAGGGATGACGGGGAAGGTGTCGTAGTGGATGGGCATGACCGCTTTGGCCTTGCACATGACCGCCGCCTCCACCGCGTCGTCGATGCCCATGGTGAAGTTGTCCCCGATGGGCAGGAGGGCAAGGTCGATGGGGTTGAGGCGGCCGTAGAGGGCCATGTCCGAGTGGACGGCCGTGTCGCCGGCGTAGTACACCGCCTTGCCGCCCATCCATATGAGGAAGCCCGCCGGCTGACCGCCGTACGAGCCGTCGGGCATGGACGAACCGTGGAGCGCGGGAACGAGCTTGACCCTGCCCCACTCGAAGGTGTGCGCCCCGCCGATGTGCATGGCGTGCGTTTCGAGCCCCTTATCCGCCAGGTAGTTGCTGATCTCGAAGTTGGCAACGATCTGGCAACCGTTGTTTTTCGCTATTTCTTCGGCATCGCCGATGTGGTCCCCGTGGCCGTGGCTGACGAGCACCGCGTCCACCTTCACGTCGGACGGTTTGATCTTCGCATGCTGATTGCCCGTGATGAAGGGGTCCACGATGATCCGCTTGCCTTCGGCCTCGAGCTCGAAACACGAGTGTCCGTGATAGGTGAGTTTCAACATGGCAATCTCCTTATGGCTGCAAAACGGGTTCTACCGCGGTAGCTGGACGGCATGCAGGACCGGCGCAACCGGACCGCCGCGGCACGGCTCTCCATAACATTCATCCCGCGGAGCCGACGTGCAAGCGGGAGCCATCGGCCCTGCCTCTCTTGAAGTTCCAGGCCTTCGTGCCGTAGCGCTCGTCGACGAGCCGGCGCGCCTCGCCCGTTTCTTGCGCCGTGAGGCCGGCTTCGGACCACGGTCCCTCGAAGACCTCTTCAAAGCCGCGGCGCAGGGCGGCGCGCACCGCCTCCGCCGTCAGCCCCGGCTCGAAATCGCCCAGCCCCGCGAAGGCGGACCGGTAAGCCTCCGGGTCGAAGACCGCCTGGCCCGTGGCCCGGCCCAGCTCCTCGTAGTTGATCGTAAGCGGGACGGCGCCGTGCTGGAGGAAGGCCCGTTCGCCGCGGCGCTGGGCGCTCCCGACCACCTTGCGCCCGCCCACGAGGATCTCCTTCTCGGACGGCGCCACGAAGCACGGCGCCGTGACCTTCGGGCTCGAACGGAGGGGCCGCTGGTTGAGGCTTACGTCCAGGCCGAGGATCTCGAGGCCGCTCGCCAGCGCGTCCGCGATCAGGCCGTACGTCTCCACGAGGCCCAGCCCCGCAAACGGCGGCGCGTCGAAGGGCGCGGTCACTGAGTAGGTCACCTCGTCAGCGTGGAGAACGGCCTTGCCGCCCGTGGGGCGCCGCACGACGTCGTAGCCGCGCGATTCGCAGTAGGCCGCGTCGCAGGCCTTGCTCATGTCCTGGTGGTAACCGATCGAGAGGCACGCGGGTTCCCACGCGTAGAGGCGCAACACCGGACCGCCGGCACGCTCCTCTTCCGCCCCCCGGAAGAGCACCTCGTCCACGGCCATGTTCCACGCGCCTCGCGCGGGGGCATTAGAATCGATGAAGCGCCACGCCGTCATTTTCAACTCCCGAGTTGTGCCAGAAAACGTTCCAGTCCGCCTTCCTCGGCGCTCGACAGGCCGCCGCCCCCCCTGTTCTCTATGGTGAACACCGGCAGGCCCAGCGCATTCCTGAAAAAGCCCTCATCCCTCAGGCTGTCGCGAATGTACTCCACACCCAGGACGAACCCCCGGATCTTCCTGGTCGCCGCCTCTCTCATGATTCTCTCCTGCCGTCGCTTGAGTCCGTAGGGCAGGCTGCTCATATGGTAGACGTGGGCCAGGTCCGAGGAGGCGCTCATGGGGTTATTCTCCACGCCCCACTCGTCGTAGACCGCCACGGCGCGGTTTCTCTCGAGGGTCTCGTAGAACCCCTCCCTCCACGGCGGCAGGCCCAGGATGCCGATGCGCGTCCAGCGATCGCGTCCGAGGTCCTTGTAGTCCAGGATGCCGCGCTCGATGGTCTTTCTGAGTTCGCCGAGGTCGCCGCGCGGGTCCATCGACCTGGCGAGCATGGTCACGTAATCCCGCGACGAGAATGCGCCCGTTCGCTGCTGGAGACCGTCGAAGCGCCTGAGCACCGTGCGGACCTGCTGCCACTGCTCCATCACCGTACTCAGCACCCCGGGGTCCACGCCCAGCCTGATGCAGAGGCCGTCGATCTCCCCGCGTAGGCGCTCCTCGTTCCTCAGCAGCGGGAACGCGAAGGGCACCACCTCCACGTCGTGCTCGCCGAGCTGCTGGAGCGCATGGGTGAGTTCCTTGGGGATGCCCGGGTGGGGATAGAAGACGGACTTGATGTCCAGGTCGCACACCAGGCCGTAGATGCTGCGGGCGCAGTGCGAGAAGTTGTCCGGAAAGCCCGCCATGCGAGCCGTCTCCAGGAGCGGGCCACGATCCGTCTCCAGGAAGAACGCGCTCCACAGGTTGATTACCTCGTGGGGCGACGCCGTGAACACCTCGATGGGAATTGGCGGTATGACGCCGATGCGCATGGTTTTCCAATCCTTAAAACCAGCGGGCCGCCGCAGGCCCTCCACCGCGGGCTGGAACCGGACCGGCACGCCCCGCGACACCCCCGCCTCCTGGTCCGTTCTGCCTTGCATCTTAGCAGGAACGGCACGTGGGGAAAAGGAAGGACATTTGGGAATTGGGATTTGGGATTGCGGATTGCGGATTTGAAAGACAACATGGAGGCAAGGCAGAAATCTCTTCCCAAGGGCCAAGGGCCAAGGGCTAAGGCCGAAAGGCTAAATGGAAACGGTAGGCGGAAGGCCTCCGAAGGCATGCAAACGCCGGACTCACCTCATCCCCTACTCTCCTACTCACGGCGCGGGAGACCTTCCCGCGCATCGGTCACTCCAAAAAGGCAGAAATCGCTTGAATACTCCACCGCCGAAAATAAATTGCGTCTGAAGCGTTTCCCCTCAGATAGCACAAGGGATCATCAGCGGTGGCTTTCGATGCGAAGCATCGGAAGCTGCGTTCCGACGCGAGGGGGCCAGCCCGCGCGAAGGACAAGGCGGCCGCACCGCAGTCGTACTTGTGTACGTCGAGGATGCGGACGCCGCAGGCCGACAAAGCGGATGGTCCGCTCCCGTCGGCGCTTCCCAAGAAGGTGGGGGGGTGCTTCCTAACCCGCTGGCTCATTGGCTCAAGGCCGAGGAGCGCCCAGCGCCGATCGGCCATGACACGGGCAGGCGGGAAGCATCTTCAGCGGCCAGCTCCCAGCGCGCTTCACGACCTGCCACGGCGTGGCCGATCGCAGGGTGCCGGAGGCACCCCTCGGCCGTGCGCGGAAATTCGCCGCGTGTTTCTGCGACTTCCCTCTAGCCTTGTCCGTCGTCCTTCTGACTTTCCTGCAAATCCCAATTCCCAAATCCCAAATAACCTCTCTCCCCTCACCTACTCACCGTTGCTTCGAAGGCCTGCCCACACCCGATCACTTGATCACCTGATCACTCGATCACTTCATCACCCGCGGAGGTATACTCAACGTAGTCAAACGGAGGGAACGGAATGAAAAGGAGAGCGATCGCCACCATGACAGCCGCGCTGCTCGTGGCCGCCGCCGCCCTGGCCGGCCCAGCGCACCAGTCCTCGAAATCCGCCAAGGCCGCGCCCGAAAAGGCCGGGGCCGCACACCCCATCGCCATCGTGATCCACGGCGGCGCGGGCGGCATCCTGCGCACCGACTTCACGCCTGCCCAGGACAAGGCCTACCGCGAGGCGCTCACCCGCGCCCTGCACGCCGGCTACGCCGTGCTCCAAAAGGGCGGCAAAAGCGTGGACGCCGTCGTGGCCGCCATCAACGTCATGGAGAACTCGCCCCTCTTCAACGCGGGCCGCGGGGCCGTCTTCACCCACTCCGGCCGCATCCAGCTCGACGCGTCCATCATGGACGGGAACACTCATAAAGCAGGCGCCGTGGGCGCCGTAGAGCACGTCAGGAACCCCATTTCCCTCGCCCGGCTCGTCATGGACGACTCCCCGCACGTGCTCCTCGTGGGCCGCGGCGCCGAGGACTTCGCCATGGGCCAGGGCATGACGCTCGTCCCCCAGTCCTACTTCAAGACCAAACGCCGCTTCCAGCAGATCGAAAAGGTCTGGGAGAAGAAGGGCGCGCCGTGGAACGCGCCGTCCGCCACGCTCCCGCCCGAGCACGGCACGGTGGGCTGCGTGGCCCTCGACCGCGACGGCCACCTCGCCGCCGGGACCTCCACCGGCGGCCTGACGAACAAGCTCGACGGCCGCGTGGGAGACTCGCCCATCATCGGTGCCGGCACCTACGCCGACGACGCCACGTGCGGCCTGTCATGCACGGGCATCGGCGAGTTCTTCCAGCGCTTCCTCGTGGCCTACGATGTCACCGAGCAGATGCGCTTCAAGAACATGACCGTGGAGCAGGCCGCCACCTACGAGGTCCACACGCGCCTCATGAAAATGGCCGGACCCGGCTCCGGCGGCATCATCGCCATGGACCGCCACGGCCGCATCACCTGCCAGTTCAACACCACCGGCATGTTCCGCGCCTGCATCGACACGGCGGGGCACCTCTCCATCGCGCTCTACGGCGACGAAAGAATTGAACCGAAAGGCTGAGAGCGCCCGGAACCTCGGAATTGAACAGTGAGACGGCGAGAGAGACAGTAAGGCTAAAGGGGAAATTTGGGAATTCCCAAATTATAGATCCCCCCTATTTCTTGCTAAAATAGGCATTTGGGAGTATGATTCGAGTTCGGCGCCTGGTGCGCCTGTTCGTTCAGAAGGAAGGCCGCTTAACTCGTCTTTAAACCACCACATCACCGAGCATGAAAGTTGGTTCCCCGCGCGCGTCGCAAACGGGACCGCTCAAGGGAGGCTCGAGTGCGCCGCGAGGATATAAGAAACATAGCAATAATCGCCCACGTCGACCACGGCAAGACCACGCTGGTCGATGCCATGCTCTGGCAGTCCGGCATCTTCCGCGTGAACCAGGAAGTGGCCGAGCGCGTCATGGACAGCAACGACCTCGAACGCGAAAAGGGCATCACCATTTTGGCAAAAAACACGTCCGTCACCTTCGACGGCATCAAGATAAACATCATGGACACGCCCGGCCACGCTGATTTCGGCGGCGAGGTGGAGCGCGCCCTGACCATGGCGGACGGCGTCCTGCTGCTCGTGGACGCGGCCGAAGGCCCGCTGCCCCAGAGCCGCTTCGTCCTGAAGAAGTCGCTCGAGAGAAAGCTCCCCGCGGTCGTCGTCATCAACAAGATCGACCGGAGCGACGCCAGGCCCGAGGAGGTCCTCAACGAGATCTACGACCTTTTCATCGACCTGGATGCCGGCGACGACCAGATCGATTTCCCCGTGATCTACACGAACGCCAAGAAGGGGACGGCGACGCTCGATCTCGCTACGCCCGGCGAGAACCTCCTTCCACTCTTCCAGACCATCGTGAAGTCCATTCCCCCGCCGGAAATCGGCGAGGGCGGCGCCAACCAGGGCTGGGTCACAAACGTCGACTACAACGATTACGTGGGCCGCATGGGACTGTGCCGGGTCGTGCAGGGCGAGCTGGAAGCGAACAAGGAATACACCCTCCAGCAGGACGGACGCAAGGTGCGGGGCAAGGTCACCGCCCTTTTCACCTTCATGGGGCTGGAGCGCGTTGAAGCGGCCAGTGTCCAGGCGGGCGACATCTGCGCGGTGGCTGGTTTTCCGGACGTGGGCATCGGCGACACGCTGGCGGATCTGCCAGACGCCGCGCCCCTGCCGCGGATCCGGGTGGACGAGCCCACCCTTTCCATGATCTTTTCCTCGAACATTTCGCCCTTCGCCGGCAAGGAAGGGCGGTTCGTGACCTCCAGGCAGATCCGGAACCGTCTCGAAAAGGAGGCGCTCAGGAACGTGAGCCTGCGCATCGTCTTCCCCGAGACGGGCGACCAGTACGAGGTGATGGGCCGGGGCGAGCTCCAGCTCGCCATCCTCATAGAGACCATGCGCCGCGAAGGGTTCGAGATCTCCGTCAGCCGTCCCAGGATCCTCACCCGGACCGGTCCCGACGGCGTTGTCATGGAGCCCATGGAACTCGTCCAGGTGGACTGTCCCGAAGACTTCATGGGTGCGGTGACGCAGCTGCTGGGTACCCGGCGGGGGAAGATGGTGAACCTCGTCAACCACGGGTCCGGCCGCGTGCGCATGGAGTGGCGCATGCCGAGCCGCGGGCTCATAGGCTTCCGGACGCAGTTCATGACGGACACGCGTGGCATGGGCATTCTCAACCACCTCTTCGACGGGTACGACACCTGGCAGGGTGAGATCCCGGGCCGCATCACCGGCGCCCTCGTGGCCGACCGTCCGGGACGGGCCACCGGTTACGCCATAGAACACCTGCAGAGCCGCGGCGAGTTCTTCATCCCGCCCGGCACCATGGTCTACGAAGGCATGGTCGTGGGCGAGAACAACCGCGAGAACGACCTGGACGTGAACATCGTCAAGGAAAAGCACCTTACAAACATGCGGGCCTCGACCGCGGACGAGGCCGTCAGGCTGGTGCCGCCCAGGATCCTGAACCTCGAACAGTGCCTCGAGTTCCTGCGCGACGACGAACTGCTCGAGATCACGCCCCAGTCGCTGCGCATTCGCAAGATTAGCCTGAAGGCCCTCGAACGCTATCGCGAACGCCCCCGCTAAGCGGGGCGTGATTCCGGGAGTGGGTGAGCAGAGGAGTAGGACTTGAGCAGTCCTTTGGGGGCGGCTGCCGACGGTCGACCGCAGAGGCGGGCAGCTCTTTGAATCGGCCCTTTGGACAGGTAAAGGGAAAAGGGTGGAGGCGGAAAAACCGCCGCCGACAGGCCGTCGAAGACTTTTGGGGCGATTCGGTCGCGGCGGCGCCTCTGGCGCCTAACGGCCGGCCAGGCCGTGGCATCTCGTGAACGCAGAGAAAGCATGCCTTCGCAGGCCTTCCCGGCTGCCCCGGTCTTGGCCGCCCCGCGCTTGCGCACCGCGACCTTGAGCGGAGACTGCACGGACGCGCCTACCCGACTTTGTAAAGAAGCGCCGACGGGATCGGACCCTCTCCTTTGTCAGATTTTACGGGCCGGCACCTCGACGTACAAAAGTACGACTCGGCGCCGGCCCGCTCATCTTTCGCGGATAGGGCCCACTCGCGTCGGAACGCAGCCTCTCGCACACCTGATGGCGCGCGAAAGGCCGAGGTGAGCTTCGAAGCAGTCTGCGAGGAGAAGGGCCAAATGAAAGAATTTAAGCGGTGGGGAATGGGCCTTCCATGGCTCTTCCCGAGCCGTCTTGCTTTTCTTTATCCCTTTGCCCTTAGCCCTTCTACCTCTTCATCGGCCATCCCACAGCCTCACCCTAAGCTCCCCTTTCTGGCATTCAGCAGCCTGGCGCGGTAGATTATGCCCATGAGGCAGAGCCGGAAGGGATAGAGCATGACGGAAACCTTGTGGCGGTCCCCCGGCGAGGAATCCTTCGAAGAGGCCGCCCGAATCCCGCGTACCAGCGCCCAGGAGCGCGAATACAAGTACCTGATCGTAGGCGGGGGCATGGCTGCCGCGGCGGCCTTCAAGGGCATCCGCCAGGTTGACAGGGAAGGGACCGTCGGTCTTGTCGGTGCCGAACTCGATCCGCCCTACGACCGGACCGCACTGACAAAATCGCTCTGGAAGGGTAAGCCGGTCGATAGAATCTGGAAGCTCAAGGAGACGGATGTCATTTCCCTGCACCTTGGCAGGACGGTTCGAACCGTAGAACTTGAAGGGCACCGCGTGACGGACGACGAGGGCGGCGTCTACGGATATAGAAAGCTCCTCCTGGCGACCGGCGGAACGCCCCGCAGGCTGCCCTTCGGCGGCGACAGCGTGATGTATCTCCACTCGCTCGCCGACTACCGGGCCCTGAGGGCCAGGACCGACGCCGGCCGGAGGTTCGTCGTGATCGGCGGCGGCTTCATCGGGTCGGAGATCGCCGCGGCCCTCGCCTCGAGCGGCAAGAACGTCGTCATGGTCTTTCCCGAGGACGGCATCGGGCGGGCCCTCTTTCCCCGCGACCTGTCGCTCTATCTCATGGAGTACTACGGCCGGAAAGGCGTCGAGGTCCTGTGCGGCGACACGGTCACGGGGGTCGAAAGGAAGGGGCGAGGCGTACGCGTCGTGACCCAGAGCGGACCTGCCATAGAGGCGGATGGTGTGGTGGCCGGCCTGGGGATCAAGCCGAATTCCGGCCTCGCCAAGCGCGCGGGGCTCAAGACGGCCAACGGGATCGAAGTGGACGAGACGTTGAGGACGTCGCACCCGGACATTTACGCGGCCGGCGACGTGGCGTCCTTCTACTGCCCCGCGCTCGAGCGGCGGATCCGCGTCGAGCACGAGAACAACGCCGTGTGGATGGGGTACAGGGCAGGGCGGAACATGGCCGGGGAGTCGACGGCCTACGACCAGGTCCCCTTCCTTTATTCCGATCTCTTCGACCTGAACTACGAGGCCGTCGGCCACGTCGACTCGGGCTTTGAGACCGTCGCCGACTGGAAGGCGCCGTTCGGGGAAGGCATCGTCTACTACCTCCAGGACGGGCGCGTCCGCGGCGTCCTGCTATGGAATGTCAAGGGTCTTACGGACGCCGCCCGCGACCTCGTCGCCTCGCCCGGCCCCTTCGACCCAGACGACATGGAAGGGATGATCCCGCTTCCGCAGAAGGCGTGAACCACAGAGCACACAGAGGGCACAGAGGAAGACATTTCGGAATTGGGATTTTGGATTTGGGGCTAAAGAAACGGCAGACGGTAGGCCTTCACAGGGCGCAGAGAAAATAGCGATGAAATCCGCTCGGGGCGGGCTTGAGATAGGCGGAAGGCGTAAATCGGACAGCGGAAGTGGACGACGACAAGGGAAGGGCCTTCGAAGGATTGCGACCTGAAGAGCGCTCCCATAAGCATTCCGGGGCGGGGGGAGCAATTCCGCTGCGGTCTGCGGTCGGCCGTCTGCCGTCTTCTTCCTACCATCGACCATCGACGGTCGACCATCGACTCGATTACTTGATCACTGGATCACCAAGCCGCCGCGCGGAGGTAAGATGCGAAAGTGGAACCTGACGCGCATCCTGGCATGCCTGTTCGTCCTGGGCGGTATCGTTCGTGTCTTCGCCACACGAAAGCTGTTCGTGGCCTTCGGCATCGGCGGCCTCTGGGTGGACCACGCCTATTTCATTTACATCTACAAGGTGCTCGGCGCCTTCGTCATCCTGACGGGCCTGGTGCTCTGGCCGCTGGCCGGCGAAGGCGGAGAGTGCAGGAAGAGTATCCGGATGATGACGTGGGGGATGGTCATCGTCGGCCTGGTGATGCTTGCAGCGGGGCTGTCCGTGGGCTTACCCCCGCTGTTCTACTTGATCGATGTGGCTTTCGCATGGATCGTCGCGCTCGTGCTTTTTGCCAGGGCGCGGCGCCTGAATGCCGCATCGCTTTGATCCCTCTTGACGATTCATTCTTCGCCGCGCAGAAGGCGCTAGGCAAAGGCGGAGGGCGAGAAAGGTTTGTCTCCAAAGGGCTAAGGGCTAAAGAAAAGCAAGCCGGCCGGGGGACGGGCCGTCGAAGCAGCAATGAGCAGCAAGGACGGGAGAGGAAAGGACGAAATCGCTGATTCGGAGGAGACGACACTCAATTCTTGATTCAAGGGCTCGTCCGATGAGAGGTCGGGTCATGGAACAAAATGAGGAGGGAGATAGGTAAAGTGTCCCCCGGAATTCCGCCCGGAACTCCGCCGTTCTTGACATAACGCTGATGACTGAATCAAAGTAAGGTCTGGCGAGAAGTCAGGACTCAGCGATTCGACGAGACCGTGCATTCGCTGAATTGCGAGCACAGATACGCGTCGACAGGCCGATCAGGCCCAGGGAGGACAAATGACGAACCAACAGGCTGGATCTTCCAAAGACCGAATCGGGACCGAACGGCCCAGGAACTGGAGCGGTAGCCTCTCAAGGGCCGTCCTTGCGCTGGTTGCGGCGGGAGTGCTGGTCATGGCGCTCGCCTGCACCGCAGCGGCAAGACCCGGCCGGGTGGGCGCAACATCGCCTGCTTCGGTTCCCGCCGCCGGCTCCAGCGCTGCCCCTGCGGCCGCACCTGCCACGAAGCAAGCGGCTGCCCACAGCCCCTCTTTGGTTGTGGCCGGGGGTACGGCGTTCGATTTCGGCAAGGTGTGGCCCACAAAAGAAAATCTCCGGCACACCTTCAAGCTGACCAACACGGGGGACGCGGAGTTGAAAATCCTCCACGTCCAGCCTGGCTGAGGGTGCACCGTCGCGGGTAGTTACCCGCACGAACTGGCACCCGGCGCTTCAGGCGAGCTTCCTTTCTCGCTCAGCCCGGACCACGCACACGGGAAGTTTTCCAAGGGCATCACCATCACGACCAACGATCCCGCCAGACCGCACCTGGTTCTTATCCTGAAGGGACAGGGCCTGGTGGCCGTCGAGGCGTCCCCGTCCTTCGTCAGCTTCGGCGATGTGACGGAAGGCTCGCCCTCTCCGGAACGGCGCGTGCACCTCACGGTCGAGACCGAGAAGCCGGTTCACCTCACCCCGCCCCAGAAGAGACCCAACGATCCCGTGACGTATTCGCTCGAAACCGATAAGCCAGGACGCGCCTACGACCTGGTGATCCGACTCGCAAACACCTCCAAGGCGGGGCCGTTTTTCCAGTACATCCTGCTCTCCACGGACAATCCCATGCAGAAGACCGTCCGGATCGGCGTGCGGGGCAGGGTGGTCAAGCTGATCAGGCTGCAGCCGACCATGACGAGGATGCGTCCCGTCCCGCCCAGTCAGCCGTTCCGGGCTTACGCCCGGCTGATCAACAACGGAAAGCGCCCCGTCAAGGTGGTCTCGGCGAAGGCCGACACCCCCGAGGTCAAAGTGACCGTGAAAGAACTCGAACCGGGCCGGATCTTCCAGCTTCAGATCCAGGCGCCCGGCAACTTCACGCCCCCGCCGCGGGGCACGAGGATCCACGTCAAGACAGACGATCCGAAGGCCGGCGACCTGACCTTCACCCTGCTGCCCGCGTTTAGTGCGCCCATCCGGCGGCCGCGCGCGATGCCCCAGGGACGCTGACACCGCTCGACACTCCGGGCGGGAG
>Ga0315540_10001034_pt1 | contig 16004 bp, 13 predicted proteins | sample SalMarSW160110MG_FD_203677 | JGI IMG/M metagenome (GOLD analysis project Ga0315540, IMG submission 203677) | Salt marsh sediment microbial communities from the Plum Island Ecosystem LTER, Massachusetts, United States - Salt Marsh Sediment SW1601-10 ...
CCGGTGTCACTGCTGGCCGCCATGTACTCGACCCTGCGCCAGGTGCGCGAAGGCCGGCGATTCCTCGATAACTGCTATCCGGAGGTCGTGCACGCCGGCGGTAACCGCTCCGCACAACGCTGCCTGGCCGAAACACTGGATGTCGTGGACGCCAACTGGCGTGGCGTCGGTGTCATACCGGCTTCCGGTTTTGCCCTTAAACCCCGGCTTGCGGCGCACAATGCCCGTGAGCTGTATCCCTCCTACGAAGACCCGGCACGCAAGCATAGCGGTGAAATGCCGGCGGGCTGCGACTGCTCGCGCGTAGTGCTGGGCAAGATCTATCCCAACGAATGCAAGTTATACGGACTGGCCTGCACACCCCGCAGTCCGATCGGTCCCTGTATGGTGTCTGACGAGGGTGCCTGCCGGATCTGGTGGGCGGGCGGTGTGCGCGAGCGCAAAGCGCCGGCAGTGGCATGAGTCTGCGCTTGCAGATGGTCGCTACGCCACTGTCCGAGTGTGTCCTGTGAGTGTCAGCCTGCTTTCACTGGGATTTCTACTCGGCATGCGGCATGCGCTGGAGAGTGATCACGTCGCTGCCGTGGCTTCGCTGGCGACGCGCAGCAGTTCCATGGCCGACACCCTGCGTCAGGGCGCGGTGTGGGGGCTGGGCCATACGCTGACCCTGTTTGTGTTCGGTTCGCTGGTGCTGTTGCTGGATACGGTCATACCGGAAACACTGGCGCAGGTGCTTGAATTGATGGTTGGCCTGATGCTGATCGGCCTGGGTATCGATGTGCTGCAACGCCTGCTGCGCGAGCGTATCCACTTTCACGCCCACCGACACGCCGACGGCCAGCTGCATTTTCATGCGCACTCGCACGCCGGCGAGCAGGGTCACCCGGCTGCGCACCACCACCAGCATAAACAGGTCCGCTTCCCGTTGCGCGCGCTGTTTGTCGGCATGATGCACGGCATGGCCGGTTCGGCAGCGCTGATACTGTTAACGCTGAACAGCGTGCACTCGCCGCTGGCCGGCATGGTTTATATCCTGCTGTTCGGTGTCGGATCGATTGCCGGCATGGCCGCCTTGTCGGCGATCATCGCCGTGCCCTTGCGCTATTCGATTGCCGGCCTGAACTGGGCGCACAACGGTCTGCACGCGCTGGTCGGCGTGACTACCCTGTGTGTGGGTGGCATGGTCGTGTACGACATCGGTATGGCCGGTGGATTGCTGGTGTGATGCATGGATGTCAGGCCGGGTCTGCGCCATTGCCTGCCGGCTACGCCGGTCGAAACACGGCGCTGGTGTCTCGGTGGCCGGGTCCAGGGGGTCGGGTTTCGGCCCTTCGTCTACCGCCTGGCGCTTGCTCACGGCCTGCTGGGCTGGGTACAGAATCAGACCGGCCGGGTCGAGATCTGCACCCAGGGTAACCGCGGCGCGCAGGAAGCGTTCGGCGCGGCGCTGATCAACCAGGCGCCGCCACTGGCGCGGCCGCAGTTGCTGGCCGTCGAGCAGGTCGCAGCCGGGGCCTTCGAGGCGTTCGCAATCCGTGACAGTGAGCGCCAGGGCGAGGTGCAGGTCCATGTGCCACCCGATTATTTCACCTGCGACGACTGTTTGGCGGAGCTCAACGAACCCGCTGACCGCCGCTTCCGCTACCCTTTCATCAATTGCACCCAGTGCGGGCCGCGCTATACGCTGATTCACGCCTTGCCATACGACCGTAGCAATACCAGCATGGCGTCGTTTGAGTTATGTCCGCAATGTGCGCGCGAATATGCCGATCCGTGCGACCGGCGTTTTCACGCCGAACCGGTCGCATGTCCGAGCTGTGGCCCACGCGCCGAATTCGTGCGGCCGGGAGTCTGCCGATTGGTGGATACGGTCGCATTACCTGCCTGTGTCGATGCCCTGCGCGCCGGCGAAATCATTGCCGTCAAGGGTGTTGGTGGTTATCACTTGTTGTGCAATGCCCGCGACGATCTGGCGGTGAGGCGGCTGCGCGAGCGCAAACGGCGTCCGGACAAACCACTCGCTGTCATGTTCCCGGCACCGCTGCGGGCACCCTTGCAGCCCCTGCTCGCTGAAGTGACGGCGGATGACGCAGAGCAGCGGTTGCTGCTTTCACCACTGCGGCCGATTGTGCTCGCAGCGCGCCGCGCCGACAGCACGCTTTCACCGCTGATTGCGCCAGGCCTGCGGGAAGTCGGCGTCATGCTGCCCTACAGCCCCTTGCACCATGTCCTGCTGAATGACTTTGGCGGCCCTCTGGTGGCCACATCGGGCAACATCAGTGGCGAACCGGTATTGACAGAAAACCGTGACGCGCAACAGCGCCTGATACATGTCGCCACCGGGTTTCTGCACCACGACCGCCCCATTGTGCGGCCGGCCGACGATCCGGTGTACCGCACCCTGCAGGGTAAGACACGGCCACTGCGTCTGGGGCGGGGATGCGCACCACTGGAGCTGACGCTGCCCTTTGAATTGTCGCAGCCGGTGATCGCGGTCGGCGGCCACATGAAAAACACCGTGGCGCTGGCCTGGGAGCGGCGCGCCGTGATTTCCCCGCACATCGGTGATATGGGTTCGCCCCGCAGCCTGGACGTCTTCTTGCAGGTCGTCGAAGACCTGCAGTCGCTGTACGCCGTGCGTGCCATGGCCACCGTGTGTGATGCCCATCCTGGCTATGCCACCACGCGCTGGGCGCAGCAGTGTGGTCTGCCAGTGACACCTGTTTATCACCACCGTGCGCATGCATCGGCGCTGGCGGCTGAGCATAACCTGGATCAACACTGGCTGGTGTTTACCTGGGACGGTGTCGGTTATGGTGAGGACGACACCCTGTGGGGCGGTGAGGCGCTGGCGGGTCGCCCTGGCGATTGGCAGCGCGTCGCCAGTGTGCGGCCGTTCCGGTTGCCGGGCGGCGACAAGGCGGCGCGCGAGCCGTGGCGCAGCGCCGCCGCTGTCAGCTGGGAAATCGGCCGGACGTGGCGGGACGGAGACGGTGATGACCGGGCGTTGTTATGCCACGCCTGGCAACGCCGCCTGAATGCGCCGCAGACGTCGGCCGTCGGCCGCCTGTTTGACGCCGCGGCAGCGCTGACCGGCGTCTGTGCCAGCGCCAGTTTCGAGGGTCAGGGGCCGATGCAGCTGGAGGCACTGTGCAGGGCGGACAGCAAGCCCGTTGAACTGCCGCTGTCGCGTGACGCCAGCGGTGTGTGGATCAGCGACTGGCAGCCACTGATAGAAAACCTGCTGGATAACCGCGACAACGTTCAGGCGCAGGCCGAACGCGTGCACGCCAGTTTCGCGGAAATGCTGGTCCGGCAGGCCATGACGATCCGTCAGGAGCGGCGTGTCGACTGTATAGGCCTGTGTGGCGGTGTGTTTCAGAACCGGGTACTTACCGAACTGGCCTGCGCGCGCTTGCAGGCTGAAGGCTTCGAGGTGTGCCTGAGTGAACAGGTGCCGATGAATGATGCAGGACTGTGTTTCGGCCAGGTTATCGAGTATGGTCGAACAGAACTGGCAGGTGATTGAGAACGGTCAGTTGCCATCGCACTCGGGCGGTCGGCTTCGTCCGTAGCCGGCAGCGGCCGAGCGAGCATGCCTTCCAATGGGCAGGGGTAAGTTGCGTGCGCGCCGCTGTATCATGCTTCAATCTGGATCGCGATGCGCTATCCTTCTGCGCAGTCTGGCCGGCCCGGCGTTCAGCGCGGCTGACAGTTCTCATCAATAGCCAAGCGTCAATTCACAGCCATAGGAAGCAGGCATGCAGGATACCCATATTTCGTTGGCCCACGGCAACGGTGGTCGCTATATGCGCGAACTCATCGACGATGTGTTTGCCCGACATCTGTCCAACCCGGATCTCGACACACAGGCCGATGCAGTCAGACTGGTGCTGGAGGGCAGCGAGTTGCTGTTTACTACCGACGGCTTCACCGTGCAGCCGCTGGAATTTCCCGGTGGCGATATCGGTTCCCTGGCGGTACACGGCACCACCAACGACCTGGCTGTTGCCGGTGGGCTGCCGAAATATCTGAGTTTGAATGCTTTTATCGAAGAGGGGATGGAGGTCGCGCAACTGGACAGGCTTATAGCTTCGCTCGCTCGTAGTGCTGCCGCCATCGGTGTGGAAGTGGTGGCCGGTGACACCAAGGTAGTGCGGCGCGGCGAGGGTGGCGGCCTGTACCTGGCTACCACCGGCATCGGGGTGCGCCTGCCCGGTCCGGCGCTGGGCATGCAGGCTATCCGTGCCGGCGACCGGCTGGTGGTCAGCGGCCCGGTCGGTGATCACGGCATAGCGGTGATGCTGGCGCGCGAACAGTTCGGCTTGCGCGGCGATGTCCGCTCGGATGCAGCCAGTGTACTGCCACTGACCAGCGCGGCGCTTCGGTTTGAAGGTCTGCGGTTTATGCGCGATCCGACCCGCGGTGGTCTGGCGACCGTATGCCACGAACTCTGCCACGCCACCGGTCACGACATCCGTCTGGCAGAGCAGCAGCTGCCGGTGCGCGATGCCGTTCAGTCGGTGTGCGAAATGCTCGGTTACGACCCTTTGTTCCTGGCCTGCGAGGGTCGTGTTGTGGCGGTTGTTGCAGCCGAGCAGAGCGAGGCGCTGCTGGACAGCTGGCGGGCACTGCCCGAAGGCCGGGAAGCTGCGGTTATCGGCACTGTGGTCGCGGGTGAAGGGCTGCTGGTACTGCAAACGCAACTCGGTGGACAGAGAATTCTGGAAGAGCTGGAGGACGACCCATTGCCGCGGATATGCTGATGAAAGGCGGTCTCACCCCACTCTTGCCCGTTGTCGGGCTGAGCCTGATGCCGGCGTGCGCCTTTTTTGCGGCCGGCAGCGTATCACACAGTGATCCCATTGCCCCGGTCATACCGGCTGTGACGGGTTGCTGTTTGTCGCACTGATCGGCCGCTTCAGCGCACGCAAGCTGGGTCTGCCGTCGGTGCTGGGCGAGCTGACCATCGGCATGATCATGGGCAGCCTGGCCATCGGTATCGGCATGTTGCCGCGCGGCGAGGTCGGGTTGATATTCGCGGCCATCGGCAAAGAGTTCGGTGTGGTCAACGATGCCCTGTTCTCATCGCCGGTGCTCGTCGTTGTCATTACCACGCTGCTGGCACCGCCCCTGCTGAAAATCACCCTCAGACGCCATGCCGCGGCAACGTGAACTTTATGTGACGGCGTCAATCTTCATCAAATCGCAACAGGAATGACGTAATAAGCAGTTAATCGTTGCACGGAGATTGACTGCATGTCCCAAACAGCTGCTCGCACCACCTGTCCCGTCAGGCTTGACGACCTGGTCAAGACGCCCCTGCCCGCTGGATGAATGAGTAGCCGATATGACCAATGTGTTGTATTCCATGCGGCCGCTCAAGTTTCGCTCTGTGTGGATCTCAGATGTCCACCTGGGATCCCGGGCCTGCAAAGCCGATTTTCTCCTCGATTTCCTGCTTTCGGTGCAAACGGAACACCTCTATCTGGTAGGTGACATCATCGATATGCGCGCCATGCGTCGCGGGCTGTACTGGCCGCAGATCCACAACAATGTGATACGCGCCATACTCGGCAAGGCCAAGCACGATACCAGGGTGGTCTATGTACCCGGCAACCACGACGAGCCGATACGCGACCACGTGGGGGAAGTGTTTGGTAACGTCGACATTCAACGCACCGCGGTGCATGAGACGCTGGGCGGCAAGAAGCTCCTGGTGATGCACGGCGACGAGTTTGACGGCATGTTGCAGTGCCCGCGGCTCATGGAATGGATCGGTGCTCTGAGCTACGACCTGCTGCTGCACCTCAACGGCGTCTACAACACGTGGCGGCGCCGCTTCAACAAGCCCTATTGGTCACTGTCTTCGTTTATCAAGAGCAAGGTCGGAAATGCCAACAGGCACATCGGCATTTTCGAGTCGGTGGTTGCGGATTACGCCAGGAAACGCGGCATGGACGGGGTCGTGTGCGGACATATCCACAAGCCGTGCCTGGCGCGTCGAGACGGTTTCGTCTACTGCAATGACGGCGATTGGGTGGAACACTGTTCGGCACTGGTCGAGCGGCTGGATGGTACCTTATCGCTGATTCACTGGACTGACCGGGAATACAGCCTCGGGGAGGCCGGTGATCGGCAGACGGTGGATGGCGCGGATCAACGGGTCGCAAACGGTCTCGCCTCGAAAGTACGGGCCGGCTGCCATGATGCGGGCAGAAAAAAGTTCGGTGGGTAGTCTGCTGCGCAAGCGCGGGTTACACCCGACTAGATGCGCAGCGCGGTGAATTCCCCGGTCACGTTGTTGCTGCACAGGCGGTGGTAAGCATTTTCCAGTTCTTCGCGGCGGTCGACCCGGATGCGTTCCCCGGTTCTTATCGGCGCCTGGGGGACGAGTTCGACGGGAAATCCCAGGACAGTTACAGCGTATACGGCGTCTTCGAAGGTGTTCAGGAACAGGAATGCTTTGGACATGCAGAGCCTCGTAATCCGGTTACAGTACAACTGCTATCAACGGGGATACGGCGAAAACCGGCGCCGGTTCCGGAGTATGGACGAGCCATCCAAAGGGCGCAAGCTAAGGCGCTGAATGTGAAGTAATTTACGGTTTCTTAGCGGCTTCGGCAGCGTTTTTAGATAGGCGCCTTAACTTTACGGCGTAAGTTACTAAAGTAATGAGACAAGATACCGTTGACGCCTGGGTGGATCGCCGCGCCGACGCCACCGTGCCTGGCGGTGTCGACACAGTTCCTGGTGGGTGAAAGTTATTGGGCTACATTTAATCAGCGCAGTCTGATACAATGCTTGGAATTTCAGGCGGATCCGTCAGATTTGTGGCGGGTGTCGTGATTTGAAGTGGGCCTTTGGCCCATTTTTTATTTGTGGTGCAAGCGGATGCCGCACGAGTCGGTCGAGCTGCGGGAGCTGATTGAGCCGGCAGTTACAGCGTTGGGTTTTGAACTGGTTGGTGTGGAATTCATTCACGGCAAGAGCGGCCTGCTGCGCGTCTACATAGACCATCCCGACGGGATCAGCGTGGACGACTGCCAGGCGGTGAGCCACCAGGTCAGCGGCGTCCTGGATGTCGAGGATCCGATTCGCGGTGAGTATACGCTGGAAGTGTCCTCGCCGGGCCTGGACAGGCCCCTGTTCCAGGCGCGGGATTTCGAGCGCTTTGCCGGGAACCAGGTGGATGTCCGCCTGCTGGCGCCGGTCAACGGGCGTCGTAAATTTAAAGGTGTGCTGGGCGGACTGCGGGACGGCCAGGTGGTTTTACAAATGGATGACGAGGAACTGGTAGTGGCACTGGATGAAATAGACCGAGCACGGCTGGTTCCGGATTATAAATCGCATCGCGCGGAGGGTGCGTAATGAGTAAAGAAATTCTGTTGGTCGTGGACGCGGTATCGAATGAGAAAGGCGTCGACAAGGAAGTGATTTTCGGTGCCATCGAAGCGGCGCTTGCCTCGGCGACCAGAAAGCGCCACGAAGAGGACATCGATGCGCGTGTGGCCATAGACCGCAACACCGGTGATTACCAGACCTTCCGTCGCTGGGAGGTGGTCGAGGAAACGCCGGAAGAGGATGAGGAAGACGAGGAGAGCGGTTACCGCTATCCGTCGCGCCAGGTCCTGCTTGAAGAAGCCCGCGAGAAGCATCCTGACATACAGGTTGGCGACTTTATCGAAGAGGCCATGGAGTCGGTGGACTTCGGTCGCATCGGCGCCCAGACGGCCAAGCAGGTCATCGTCCAGAAGGTGCGCGAAGCGGAACGCGCTCAGGTGGTGGATGCCTACCAGAGCCGTGTCGGCGAACTCGTCACCGGTATTGTCAAGCGCGTTGAGCGCGGCAATGTCTACCTGGATCTGGGCGGTAACGCCGAAGCCATTATTTATCGCGAGGAGATGATCCCGCGCGAAGCGGTGCGTCCCGGCGACCGCCTGCGCGGTTATCTGCAGGATGTGCGTTCCGAGCCTCGCGGCCCGCAATTGTTTATCAGTCGCGTGGCCCCGGAATTCCTTATCGAACTGTTCAAGCTTGAAGTGCCGGAAGTCGGACAGGGCCTGATCGAGATCCTGGGCGCGGCGCGGGATCCGGGACTGCGCGCCAAAATCGCGGTCAAGAGCAATGATCCGCGTATCGACCCGGTCGGCGCCTGTGTCGGCATGCGCGGTTCGCGCGTGCAGACCGTGTCCACCGAGCTGGCCGGAGAACGTGTCGATATCATTCTCTGGAATGAAAACCCGGCGCAGTTCGTTATCAATGCCATGTCGCCGGCGGAAGTGGTTTCAATCGTTGTTGACGAGGAACGCAACAGCATGGACGTGGCGGTGACCTCCGACCAGTTGTCGCAGGCTATTGGTCGTGGCGGCCAGAACGTGCGACTGGCATCGCAGCTGACCAACTGGGAACTCAACGTCATGGACGAGCAGCAGGCCGCGGAAAAGTCCGAGGAAGAAGCGCAGAAACTGCAGAAGCTGTTCATGGACGACCTGGATGTCGACGAGGAAGTCGCGGTTATCCTGGTGCAGGAAGGTTTCTCTACGGTCGAAGAGATCGCCTACGTTCCGAACAGCGAGCTGATGCAGATCGAGGAGTTCGAAGAGGCTATCGTTGAAGAATTGCGTGGTCGCGCGCGCGATGTGTTGCTGACGCGCGCCATTGTCAACGAAGAGAGCATGAGCGGTGCGCAGCCGGCGCAGGATCTGCTGGAGATGGAAGGTATGGACGACGAACTCGCCTACCGACTGGCGGGCCAGGGCATCGTCACCATGGAAGATCTGGCCGAGCAGGCTGTGGACGATTTGCTGGATATTGAAGGTCTGGAGGCCGAGCGGGCAGGTCAGTTGATCATGACGGCGCGAGCCCCCTGGTTCGCCGAACAAGAGCAAGGCTAAAGGTCGAGGAGACGCCTGAGCTATGACAGAAGTAACGGTACGACAGTTTGCAGACGTAGTGGGTTTGCCGGTTGAACGCCTGTTGGCGCAGCTCGACGAAGCCGGTCTGAGCATATCTGGCGCGGATGCTACGATTTCCGACAAGGAGAAAATGCAACTGCTCAGCTACCTCCGCAAGAGTCACGGTAAATCCGAAGCATTGACTGTGTCCCAGCCCAAAAAGGTGACGCTCAAGCGCCGTTCGCACAGCGAGCTGCGCACAACGTCGCCGCGCGGCGCCGCTTCGAAAACCGTCAGCGTCGAGGTGCGCAAGAAACGCACCTATGTGAAGCGCGCTGACCTGGTGGCCGAGGAACAGGATCGCCTCAAACAGGAAGCCGAGGAAAAGGCCAAGCTGCTCGCCGAACGCGAGGCCAAGCAGGAAGCCGAGCGTGAGGCATTGCGCCGTGCCGAGGAAGAAGCTACCCGGCGTGCCGAGGAAGACCGTCAGCGTGCCGAAGAATCCAAGCGCCGCCAGGAAGAAACCGCTGCCCGCGAGGCCGAGAGTGAGCGTCGCAAGGCCGATGAACAGGCCCAGGCCCAGGCGCGCGCCGAGCAGGAGGCCAAGCAGCAGAAGGCCGAGCCGGAACGCAAGGCGAAACGCCACGAAGCCGCAGACCGGCATACCAAGTACGGACGTCAGGAGCTGCACGTTGCCGAAGGCAAAGGTGGCCGTCGCAAGAAGAAGAAACCCGGTAAGGCCGGAGGTACCTTCCGTACCAGCGGCGAACACGGTTTTGCGAAGCCGACCGCACCGGTGGTCCACGAAGTGTCTGTACCGGAGGCTATCACCGTCTCCGAGCTGGCGCAGAAGATGTCTATCAAGGGGACCGAGCTGATCAAATCCCTGATGAAGATGGGTGTCATGGCGACTATCAACCAGAGTCTGGACCAGGATACCGCCACGCTGCTGGTCGAGGAGCTGGGGCACGTCGCCAAGCCGGTATCGGACAACGATCTGGAGACCCAGATCGAGGAACTGGCCGCGAAAGAGATTTCCGGCGAGAAGGTACCGCGGCCGCCGGTAGTCACCATCATGGGACACGTCGACCACGGCAAGACCTCGCTGCTTGACTACATTCGCAGCACCCGGGTGGCCGCCGGTGAGGCCGGTGGTATCACCCAGCACATCGGTGCGTATCACGTTGATACGGACAAGGGCACCATCAGTTTCCTGGACACCCCGGGCCACGCGGCCTTTACCGCCATGCGGGCACGCGGCGCGAAGGTCACCGACATCGTCATCCTGGTGGTGGCTGCCGATGACGGCGTCAAGCCGCAGACCATCGAAGCCATACAGCACAGCCGGGCGGCGGGTGTTCCGATGGTGGTCGCCATGAACAAGATGGATAAACCCGATGCGGACATCGATCGTCTGAAAACCGAATTATCGCAGCAGCAGGTGATACCGGAAGACTGGGGCGGTGATACCCAGTTTATCCCCGTGTCGGCGAAAACCGGCGAAGGTGTCGATGACCTGCTGGACGCACTGTTGCTGCAGGCGGAAGTGCTCGAACTGAAGGCGGTGGAGGATTGTCCCGCGCAGGGCGTGGTTATCGAATCCACCCTGGACAAGGGGCGCGGACCGGTGGCAACCATCCTGGTGCAGAACGGCGTGTTACGGCGCGGGGATACGCTGGTTACGGGGCAGGAAATGGGGCGTGTACGCGCCATGTTTGACGAAGCCGGTCGGCCGATAGAATCCGCCGGACCGTCGATGCCGGCCGTGGTGCTGGGACTGTCGGGCACGCCGGATGCCGGCGAAGACGCCCTGGTGATCAACGACGAGCGCAAGGCCCGCGAGCTGGCCGAGTTCCGTCAGCAGAAACAGCGTGAGATCAAGCTGGCCAAACAGCAGCAGACCAAGCTGGAAGATATGTTCTCGCGCATGGGCACCGGCGAGACGACGATGCTCAATATCGTGCTCAAGGCCGATGTTCAGGGCAGTGTCGAGGCGCTGCGCGATTCGCTGACCAAGATCCAGACCGACGAAGTGGCGGTCAAGGTGGTCTCGGCCGGTGTCGGTGGTATCAATGAAACCGATGCCAACCTGGCCGTTGCCTCCAACGCCATCCTCATAGGTTTCAATGTGCGCGCCGATGCCGCCGCCCGCCGGATTGTGGAAGAGCATGGTATCGATCTGCATTACTACAGCGTGATTTATGACGCCATCGACCAGGTCAAGGCGGCGGTCTCGGGCATGCTGTCACCCGAAATCACCGAAGAAATCATCGGCCTGGCGGAAGTGCGGGATGTCTTCCGTGCGCCCAAGATCGGCGCCATCGCCGGGTGCATGGTGGTCGAAGGCGCGGTCAAGCGCAGTGCGCCGATCCGCGTCCTGCGAGACAACGTGGTGATCTACGAGGGCGAGCTGGAATCGCTGCGGCGGTTCAAGGATGACGTCAACGAAGTGCGCTCGGGGACGGAATGCGGCATCGGCGTCAAGGGCTACAACGATGTCCAGGTCGGCGACCAGATCGAGGTCTTCGAACGTACCGAGACGGCGCGCGTCGTCGAGTAATCGCTCGCGCTCCGTTATACAACCCCGGCGTTTATCGCAACCATGCCACGTGATTTCCCCAGAACCCGGCGGGTGGGTGAGCAGCTCCAGCGTGAGCTTGCCACCCTTATCCGCGACGAGATAAACGACCCGCGCCTGGGTATGGTGAGCATTTCCGCAGTGGAAGTCTCGCGTGATCTTTCCCATGCCAAGGTGTTTTTTTCCACCCTGGGCGAACAGCAGGATGCGGACAATTCGCTCGAGGTATTGCAGGGTGCAGCCGGTTTCCTGAGACACATGCTGGGTCAGCGCCTGGTCATGCGCCACGTGCCGCAATTACATTTCAAACAGGATCACTCTCTGGAAGATGGGGCGCGGCTCAGTGCCCTGATCGACTCGGCCGTGCGCGCCGATCGGGAAGACGAGAACGATCCGGACCATTGAGGTAGCAGGTTTTATGGGACGACGCCACGTGAGAGGTCGAGACGTCAACGGTATCCTTTTGCTGGATAAACCGTCGGGCATTACATCCAACGATGCCCTGCAGCAGGTAAAACGTCTGTACTTCGCCAAAAAAGCCGGTCACACGGGCAGCCTGGACCCACTGGCCTCGGGTGTGCTGCCCATCTGCATGGGGGAGGCGACCAAGGTATCGGCCTTCCTGCTGGACGCCGACAAGCGTTACCAGGTGCGTTGCCAGCTGGGTGTGCGTACCGCCACCGCCGACGCCGAAGGCGAGGTGCTGGAAACGCGGCCGGTGGGAACCTATTCGGAACAGCAACTGGAAGCCGTGCTCGACGGCTTCCGCGGCAGTATCGAGCAGGTGCCACCCATGTACTCGGCGCTGAAACACGAAGGCCAGCGCCTCTACAAGCTGGCACGCCAGGGTGTCGAGGTCGAACGCGAGGCGCGCACTGTGGAGATCTACCAGCTGACCCTGACAGGCAGGGGCCCTGACTGGATCGATATCGCCGTGCACTGCTCGAAGGGTACCTATGTCCGCACACTTGCTGAGGATATCGGTGACAGGCTGGGTTGCGGCGCACATGTCAGCGCATTGCGGCGTACCGCGGTCGGTCCCTACAGCGAGACCGGGCTGGTCACCCTGGAGCAGCTGCGGGCGCTGAAGGAGAACGACATGCCGGCCATGGATAGGCTGTTGCTGCCGATTGAAACCGCGCTAACCCAATGGCCGGATGTGCAATTGTCGGCCGATGCCGCGTTTTACCTGCAGCAGGGGCAAGCCGTGCTGGTGCCGCGCGCGCCCACCAGTGGCTGGGTACGGCTGTACGCCGGCAACCGCGACTTCCTGGGTATGGGAGAAATTCTGGATGACGGGCGCGTGGCGCCTCGACGCCTGATGAAAGGTGCCTAAGCTATTGAGTGAATTAGCCTGGGCAGTTAAAATACGCCGCTTCCGTCTGGCCTGTTCGCTGGATGGACTGTGAGCATACGCATTGGAGTTAACAATGGCTTTATCAACCGAACAGAAACAAAAGATTGTCACTGACTACCAGCGTGCGCCAGGCGACACCGGGTCGCCGGAAGTTCAGGTCGCACTGTTATCCGCGAATATCCAGGAACTGACAGAACACTTCCAGACGCACAAACAGGATCACCACTCGCGCCAGGGTTTGTTGCGCATGGTCAGTAACCGCCGCAAGCTGCTCGATTACCTCAAGCGCAAAGATGTGGGACGCTACCAGGAGCTGATCGGCCGCCTCGGTCTGCGCCGCTGATATTCTGAAAACTCTCTATCAACCGCTGTAACAAGCAGTAAGGATTAACCAGTGAACCCTATCAAGAAATCTTTCCAGTACGGCAGTCATACGGTCACATTCGAAACCGGCGAAATCGCCCGCCAGGCCTCCGGCGCGGTCATGGTGAGCATGGGCGAGACCGTGGTGTTCGTCACCGCCGTCGGATTGAAACGCGGCTCCGAGGGACGGGATTTCTTCCCGCTCACAGTCGACTACCAGGAACGCACCTACGCCGCCGGCCAGATACCCGGCGGTTTTTTTCGCCGTGAAGGTCGTCCCAGCGAAAACGAAACACTGCTCTGTCGCCTGATCGACCGTCCCATACGCCCGCTGTTCCCCAAGGGTTTCACCAATGAGGTCCAGATTATCGCTACGGTGATGTCGCTGGATCCCGAGATCGACCCGGATATCCCCGCGCTGCTGGGAGCGTCTGCAGCCTGTTCGATTTCCGGACTGCCGTTCAACGGCCCGGTGGGCGCGGCCCGCGTCGGTTACCTGGACGGCGGCTACGTGCTCAATCCCACGCGCACACAACTGGCCGAGTCCCAGCTCGACCTGGTGGTTGCCGGCACCTCCAAGGCCGTACTGATGGTTGAGTCGGAAGCCAGGGAATTGCCGGAAGACGTTATGCTGGGTTCCGTGGTGTTCGGTCACGAGCAGATGCAGGCGGCCATCGCTGCGATCAGCGAACTGGCCGCCGACGTCAACGCGCCGGCCTGGGAATGGCAGCCGGCGGCCGGTAACGAGGCGCTGACCGGCGCCGTTGCCGACATCAGCGCAGCGGCCTTCGGCGATGCCTACCAGGTAGCCGACAAACAGGAGCGTTATACGCGCCTGGACGCTATCCGGGCCGATACCGTCGAAAAACTCGCGGGCGGCGACGACGCGGCTTTCAGCGAAGAGGAAGTGCGCGGCGCGATGGAGAAACTGGAGAAGAACATCGTGCGCGGGCGCATCATCAATGGCGAGCCGCGCATCGACGGTCGTGACACCAGAACAGTACGTCCGATCACGGTGCGTACCGGTGTGCTGCCACGTACCCACGGTTCGGCACTGTTTACCCGCGGTGAAACGCAGGCGCTGGTTGTTACCACCCTTGGCACCGAGCGCGATGCTCAGATTATCGATGCGCTGCAGGGCTCGTATCGCGAGAATTTCATGCTGCATTACAATTTTCCGCCCTACTGTGTCGGCGAAACCGGTCGGGTCGGCAGTCCCAAGCGACGCGAAATCGGTCACGGCCGACTCGCCAAGCGCGGCGTGCTGGCCTGCATGCCGAAGACGGAAGACTTCCCGTACACCATCCGTGTGGTGTCGGAAATCACCGAGTCCAACGGCTCCAGCTCCATGGCCAGTGTATGTGGCACCAGCCTGTCCATGATGGACGCCGGTGTGCCCCTGTCTGCGCCGGTGGCCGGTGTTGCCATGGGCCTGATCAAGGAAGGCGACAAGTTCGCCGTACTTACCGATATCATGGGCGATGAGGATCACCTGGGAGACATGGACTTCAAGGTGGCCGGTACCGAGAAGGGCGTTAACGCGCTGCAGATGGATATCAAGATCGACGGTATTACCCAGGAGATCATGGAAGTCGCGCTGGCCCAGGCCCAGGAAGCCCGCCTGCATATCCTCGGTGAAATGGGTAAGGTGATCACCGCGCCGCGCGCGGAAATGTCGGTATTCGCACCGCGTTACATCACCATCAGGATCAATCCGGACCGTATCCGCGATGTTATCGGCAAGGGTGGCGCCACGATTCGTGGGCTGACCGAGGAAACCGGTGCCAGCATCGATATCGACGACAGCGGCGTGGTCAAGATCGCGTCCGTCGACCAGGCGGCGGGCGAGGAAGCCCGCAGACGCATCGAGCAGTTGACCGCCGACGTCGAAGTCGGTCAGGTCTACGAGGGCAAGGTGGTCAAGCTGATGGATTTCGGTGCCTTTGTCACCATCCTGCCCGGCAAGGACGGCCTGGTGCATATTTCGCAGATCTCCGATGAGCGCGTCGAGAAAGTCAGTGACAAGCTCAACGAAGGCGACACCATTAAAGTGAAAGTACTGGAAGTCGACAAGCAGGGCCGTATCCGTCTGAGTATGAAGGCGGTGGGCGAAAACTGATCGCTTCGCGGCGTTGCCGTTACATGATAAAGGGGCCATCAGGCCCCTTTATTTTTTACCTTCTGAAGGAGCGACTGCCGGCTCAGTAGCCTGCGGTGTCATCCATCAGCGCGACGAACCGGTCGGTAGCATCGTAGCGCACGTGCATCAGGCCGTTGTCTTCTTCCCTGCCGATGTTCTGTTTGTCCCAGAGCATTTCACCGGTACGCGCGTTATAGACGCGTAGCAGTCCGCCCTTGCAACCGACGGCGACCCGTTCGCTGTCCGGGGAAACATCGGTGACGCAGCGCTTGCCCTCGGTCATCGAATTGGTGATTTCCAGTTCGGTGCGCTTGCCCGTCCTGGTATCCATCAGCACCACCTTGTCGGCTTTGCCGTAGGAATGGGGCAGGCCGTCGTCGCCGAACATGATCAGCGAACGCTTGGGCATGACCATGGCGAAATAGCTCAGATCCGGGGCCACGCTGATGCTGGAAATGCGTCGTGGTTTTTTGCTGTCACCCTCGGTCCATTCCAGCGTCTGTTCGGTCCCGGTGTCGATGTCGTAGATGTTGCGCAGCGATACCAGCTTGCTGCCGTCCTTGCTGAACTGCAGGGTGCTGAACTGGCGCGGAATCAGGAATGCGCTATTGGGGTACGATTCGACAACGTGCCGTTTGCCGCTATCCAGGTCCACGACCGCGAACTGGT